>Ga0224497_10000019_pt1 | contig 162028 bp, 143 predicted proteins | sample SF_Jul11_sed_USG_4_FD_167970 | JGI IMG/M metagenome (GOLD analysis project Ga0224497, IMG submission 167970) | Sediment microbial communities from San Francisco Bay, California, United States - SF_Jul11_sed_USGS_13 | ecosystem: Environmental > Aquatic > Marine > Sediment | place: USA...
GTTCCCATTTTGGGCGACATCCCATTGTTGGGAAGATTATTTACGGGCACCTATACGGTCAAAACCAAAAGTGAATTAGTCATCTTTATTTCTCCAAAGATTGTGAACTCCTCCTTATGACCACGCTAGATTTAAGCCTCTGTTATCACGATTTAGGGTTAACCGAACCGCCATTTCGGCTCACACCCGATACCGATTTCTTTTTCCCTGGCAGCCATCACGTGGAAGCCTTACAGCACCTACAATTTGGCATTGCCAGTGGGGGATTCACGATGTTAACGGGAGAAGTGGGTCTGGGGAAAACACTGTTATGCCGCCACCTCCTTCGGCATCCACCTGACGGAATTCGCTTTGCTTACTTAATCAACCCAGATCAGTCCTATGGCGACTTACTGACCTCGATCTATGAAGATTTGACGGGAACCCTTCCAGAAGACCGGTCTTTAGGAGCCCTACAACGAGAACTCCCGAAACTTTTACTCCGTCTGGCTGAAGGGGGCGAACGAGTAGTGGTTCTTGTTGATGAAGCCCACCGCTTAAGCGGGAAAGTCTTGGAGGGGCTGCGCCTGCTATCCAATTTGGATACCGAAAAAGACAAGCTGATGTGTCTATTATTGGTCGGACAACCCGAACTTGAGCAGAAACTCGCAGCCCGTGCCTTTCGCCCCTTACGACAACGCATAAGCGTTCGCTATCGTCTGCAACCGTTTGGATACAGGGAAACACGTGACTATATTTATCATCGCATCCAAAAAGTACAAAAAGACGATTGTCTTCGATTCCAAACAGGAGTCCCATGGCTCATCTATTGGCTGTCGGGAGGAGTCCCCAGACGGATCAATCAACTCTGCGATCGTACTCTTTTTGGAGCTTTTGCGAAAAAGCAGGCAGTCCTTAGTCACTTCCTAGTCTGGAAATCAGCTCAAGAATTTCTCAAGTAAATAGTGAAACGGAATAAAGACGTAAGGGGTCAGGCGTGAGGCGAAAAACAATTCAACTCAATTGTTCACTCACGCCTAACGCTTCACGCTTCACGGCATTTTCAAATCCTTTCACTTCTAACTTTTTACTACATTAAAATATGAGTATCATTGCCGACACATTAGAACGCTTGAAGGCTCGCTCAACTGGGCCGCCGCCTGATTCAACGGATGACTATTCAAGCGATTCCTCAAACACGCATGAGGAAAAAACAGCACGCCACCTCAAGTCTTCAGAATCGAAATTGGGGATGATTGCTATAGGCATCACCCTTGGCTTTGGAGGCCTGGCACTTTCGGCTTACTGGGTTGGATGGCATCTAGACTTTGGCTTCTCGGCCAATACCCATGCCCGGGTGGGCAACAATCATCTCGAATTTCTTCCTTCGCTAGAATCGGATGTCCCCACCTTTACTCCCACCCCTTCGAAATCGGTCCCGGCAACCATACCTGAACCCCTTCAAATATCATCAGCTCTTCCAGCTAAGGCCAACGGAGAAGGTTCGTCTCCGCCAACCGTTGCTCCTATCGACCCCTCCCAGACTCTCAAGTCTTCGCCCCAACCAACCCCTGAACAATCGCACGCTGTGATGACTCAACCAGATCAACCTGCCGCTAGAAAATTACCAGAGCAGAATGTCAACATCGCATCTATAGATTCAACTAAAACGGAGGATCGTGTGAGCACCCCAATGGCTGCCCGATCTGAAAAACCTTTGGCGATTTTATCTGAAACTGAGCAACCCGTTCTTCAGGTAGACCCGCCTTCGACAAAGGAGGTCATTGCGGAAGAAATCAAAGATGTAAAACACATTGAGCCTCTCGCAACGCCCCTGGCAGAAGAAATTGTAGAAACCGAAGAAATCTTTACCACCGACACCTCCATGACGAAATCCACCGATTCAACCATCAACCTTGCCAAGCTCCAGGAAGGGTCAAAAGCAGCAAGTCTCGATACACTTCCCCTGGGAACTTCTCCCCTCAACCGGTTACCTCATGCCCAACAATTAATTCGATCGGGAAAGTACGAGGATGCGGTGGCATTACTGTCCCCACTCTTTCATGACCCGCCCGTGGCGTGGCAACCCTGGTTTTGGATGGGGACCGCGTTGCTTGGTAAAGGTGATATGGAGCAGGCTGATCAATTTTTCCTCAGCGGGCTGGCCAGAAATGACAAGGTCCCGCAATTGTGGATCCAACGCGCCCTCGTGGCCCAACAAGGTGGAGATTTCCAACTGGCGATCCATAATTTGCGCCAAGCGGAAACCTTAGAAGCGGACATCCCACACATTCATTTGAACCTGGGCTACGCCTATGAGCAATTGGGCAATGATCGACTAGCCAACCAATATTATGGGAAATTTCTAAAACTTTCAGAGGGCCAGCCTGCCTTCTTCTCCACCCGTAAAAAACTGTTCGCCCGTCTCACCCAACAAACTTCGGAGGGTATTCACCCCGACGTCACACCTCCTTCCTTGCCGTTGCCTTAACCCCAACGAATTCAGCTCCCTCTTGTGACGACCTCTTTTTCAAGATTGTGACTCAATCCCCAAGGACAATAGTTTTCAGTTTTCAATTGATTAGGCCGAAAAAGTTACTGATTGGTACAAGCCGGGTCGATGAACATCATCCAAACCGGCCTGACGCAAGAGGAACGGCGTCCGTAGGTCCAAACCTATGCAGGAGAATCACCACCAAGTGTCTATTAATTATGAGTCTTCTAAGGGACTTATTTAACGGATCGTGATCATAAGGGAGGCTTCATGAACGTTCAAACATTCTGTCTTGATAATTCCAGCCCATCAATTACCCGCCCTGATTTTGTCCAGGACCCTCAGAAGTCTCTCGTGATTTTGTTTGGGTCTTCGAGTTTTCTGGAATCACCAGACCGCGTTCAAGAGGTCTGTCAAACCTTTTCCGGCATTCCCGTGATTGGCTGTTCAACGTCAGGAGAAGTATTTGGGAGTGAAATTAAAGACGAAAGTCTTGTTGGGGGGATTTTGCAATTTGAATGGACCACCGTTCAAACTTCCACAATTCCGATTTCCGAAGCCTCGCAATCCTTTCAAGTTGGCCAACAATTGGCCAATGACCTGATGCGCCCGGACCTTCAAGGAATATTAGTCCTTTCAGATGGTCTCAAAGTCAATGGTAGTGAATTCATCAGGGGGATGAACGCGGTCCTTCCAGAATCAGTCGTCATTACCGGAGGGTTAGCTGGGGACGGAGATCGGTTCAAACAAACGTGGGTTCTCAAGGGCAAAACGCCTTCCAGTGGTTTCGTCACAGCCGTCGGATTCTATGGCGACCATATCCGATTGAGGCATGGGTCAAAGGGTGGATGGGACTACTTAGGACCCGAACGTCGCGTGACACGATCAGAAGGAAACGTGTTGTATGAGCTAGACGGCAAACCAGCCTTAGAACTTTACAAAGAATACCTTGGCGAGCGAGCCAGTGGACTCCCAGCGACGGCTCTACTCTTTCCCTTGGCATTGAAACAAGACGGTCCGGGGGATGAATATCTCGTGCGAACCATTCTGGCTGTGAATGAAGCCGACCAATCGATGACCTTTGCCGGAAACATTCCCCAAGATTCGTTAGTCCAATTGATGCGAGGAAATTTTGATCGCCTGATAACAGGGGCATCTGAGGCCGCGCTGCAAACACATTCAGAGGAGGCGCAGAATACCCTCGCCATCGCCATTACCTGTGTGGGACGACGTCTTATCCTAGGCGAACGGGCCGAAGAAGAAATTGAAGCCACCTTAGAAGTCTTTCCTCAAGGAACTCAGCAAATCGGGTTTTATTCCTATGGTGAATTGTCTCCGTATGCCCACGGACGGTGTAACCTTCACAATCAAACGATGACCTTAACGACTATTTCCGAGCAGTAGGCATTCATGCATCCTCTCCTGAAAAGGCAAATCAAACGCGTCGGTGTCGTCGATGGCACGGCTCCCCCAACCTCCGACCAGTGGAAACAACTGTTGGAGCGCATCAGTAACGCCTATACCGAAGCTGATCAAGGACGCGAACTGCTTGAACGGTCCTTGGCGCTCTCATCCAAAGAAATGCAGGAACTGTATGAGAATCTCCGGCAAACGAGCGAACTCCGTCTTAAGGACATGCAAAAGCAGACCCAAAATTTAATTGATCACGCGTTGGACGGCATCATTAGCATCAATGCGGAAGGGAAAATTCTGACGTGGAACCCCCAAGCATCAGAGATCTTCGGCTGGTCATTCGAACATGTTATTGGGAAATATCTTGTCGACCTGATTATCCCCCCCCAGTTCCATGAGGCTCACAGGCAGGGCTTGTTACAATTTGCCAAAACAAGATCCGGAACCATCACCAATACGCGTTTGGAAATGACGGCCCTACACCGTGACGGGCATGAATTCCCCGTTGAGATTTCCATTATTCCAATCATTCAAGAGGATACCTACTTTTTTTATGGGCTCGTCAGAGACATTACTCAACGAAAACTAGTCGAACAGACAATGCGTGAGGCCAAGGAAGCCGCTGAACACGCTGCTCAAGCCAAAAGTGAATTTTTAGCGACTATGAGTCACGAGATCCGCACGCCCATGAACGGCATTATCGGCATGACCGGATTGTTGTTGGATACCCTCTTGACCCCCCAACAACACCAGTTTGCCGAAACCGTTCGCAGTTCAGGGGAAGCACTGTTGACCATCATCAATGATATTTTAGATTTCTCAAAAATTGAAGCGGGAAAACTGGAATTTGAAACGATTGATTTCGATTTGCGCGTCGCCATGGAAGAGACCCTGGATCTCTTATCTGAAAAAGCCGGGAAGGCCAAGCTGGAGCTTATCGGTTGCGTGAATGAAAACGTTCCCACGGCTCTACGGGGGGACCCAGGCCGATTTCGGCAGGTCCTGCTGAACTTAATCAGCAATGCCATAAAATTTACGAAGGACGGGGAAGTGACCGTACAGATTTACTTGGTCACCGACACTCCAGAAACCGTTACCATTCAGGTTGAGGTTACGGATACGGGAATTGGTATCGATTCTCTTGTCCAACAACACCTCTTTCAACCATTCCAACAAGCTGACAGCTCAACCACTCGACAATTTGGAGGTACGGGGTTAGGACTCGCCATCTGCAAAAAATTGGTGGAACAGATGGGTGGAACGATTGGAATGAACAGTCAAGTGGGCCAAGGCAGCACGTTTTGGTTTACGGCACAATTTCCTAAACAACCAGATCAAGCCCTCCAACCTTCTTTGACAAAAGAATTAGCCGGATTACGTATTTGTTGTATCGACGATCATCCGGTCAATCGACAACTTCTCGAAGAATTCACAAGGACTTGGGGCATGCAGGTGACATCCGCATCCACGCCGATTGAGGCTCTGACGTTAATTAAACACTCTCAAGAACAAGGAACCCCCTTTCATGTTGCCATTGTCGATATGGAAATGCCCGGCATGGATGGTCTGACATTCGGTCGAGTCATTAAAGCCGATCCTCAACTCGGAGATATTCGATTGATTCTCTTAACTTCTGTGGGGCAACGAGGTGATGTTAAAGCAGCCAAGGTCGCTGGATTTTCAGGATATTTAACGAAGCCCATTCGCAAGAGCGTACTCAGGGACGTCCTAAAACACACCCTGGAAACCGTGATGGGTCTTGAATCAGAAAAAATTCACCACCCTGACACTAAAGTGGTGACACGATATTCCGCCCTGGAAACCACAAAGACTGAAAGGCCCAGAATTTTGGTTGTCGATGATCACCACGTCAATCAGCAATTAGCGGAGATGATGATTGCGCGTCTTGGGTATAAAGTTGATGTTGCCGCCAATGGTCAAGAGGCTGTAGAAGCTTGTGCCACCATTCCCTATGGGCTGGTCTTTATGGATTGTCAAATGCCTGTCATGGATGGCTATGAGGCCACGAAAAAAATTCGGGAAGCAGAAAGGGTAAAAAGTAAGGGATTAGGAGTAAGGAGTCAGGAGCAAGAGATAGCCCTTTCTGACTCGCCTGACGCCTCCCCCCTCACGCCTCACGGCCTTCCCCATCTGCCAATTGTGGCCATGACCGCGAATGCCATGCCAGAGGATCGTGATAAATGTCTGCAAGCAGGAATGGATGATTATTTATCCAAACCCATTCGACCTGATAGCCTTGCCCAGATCATCGCCAAATGGCATCCCGCCCAACAAGGAAAACACGGCGTGAGGGGGGAGGCGTAAGTAGTCCGGCTTAAAAATTCAAAACACCCTTTCCTCCTCACTATTTATCCCTTTCGTTTCACCCCTCGCGCCTTACGCCTCACGAACCTAAAGAATTGTTCATTATTAAGAACCAATTTTCAAAGACCGAAAAGACGGAGATGAGCAAAGCTTTTTTGTCACCAAAGGTTCCCATTAATGTTCCGTTCCATTGAGAGAGATCCATTTCTGAGAATCTTGCATGCCACCTGACCTCTCACTCCAACCATTAACCTGGATGTTGACCTGCACGGCTTTAGTCTTGCTGATGCAAGCAGGATTTACCTTCCTAGAGACCGGTCTGGTACGGGCTAAAAATAGCATCAACGTGGCGTTTAAAAATAAGGACATATGATCAAACCCCTACCCTCGGATAAGTTGGGAAGAAATATTCTTTTATGATTCTCGTCCACATATTATGGCCAAGCTTTCTGGAAAATCTACTTTGATGTCAGCTATCTCTACCTCCATGGAATTAGTAGGAAACTACCAGCCGATTCTTGTCCTAGCTTCGATTCTAATTGCCATTCTCGCTTCGTATACCGCACTTGATCTAAGCAGCAGAGTGGTCTCTACCATGGGCCGCCTCCACACCTGTTGGCTGTTTGGAGGATCCATCGCAATGGGAACGGGAATCTGGGCCATGCATTTTATCGGGATGTTGGCGTTTCAATTACCCATTCAGACCTTTTATCACCTTCCCACTGTGATCGGGTCCTACTTAGCTGCGGTGATAGCCTCTGCCATCGGCCTTTTTCTGATGTCTCAACAAACGGTGCCTATTAAAAATTGGGTTATTGGAAGCCTCTGTATGGGAGGGGGAATTGGGGCCATGCATTACACCGGTATGTTCGCCATGCGGATGCAGGCAGCTATTTATCATGAACCACTTTTCATCATGTTGTCTATCCTGATCGCCGTTTCGGTTGCCTTGGTGGCCCTCCGATTGTTTTTGACATTTAATTCCACTTCGTACCAATTTTGGTCTTGGAATAAATTTTGTGCAGCCCTTCTAATGGGTGCGGCCATCGCCGGTCTTCATTACACTGCCATGGCAGGTGCCCATTTCACTAAAGCCCCAGACCTTGTAGACATTCCCTTGTGGTCCATTGATATTGCGAAAATTAACGAAACCGGCATCATTATCAGTACTTTCATGATCCTAGGTCTCACGCTACTGACCTCCCTGGTCGACCGTAAGCTCTCTGTTTATGCTCAACAGCTTGAACGCACAAACAGTGAACTGGCTGAAGCAAGGGATCAAGCCTTAGAAGCGGTAAGGCTTAAGTCAGAATTTTTAGCCACCATGAGCCATGAAATCCGAACTCCGATGAATGGAGTCATTGGGATGACCGGCTTACTTTTGGAAACCGAACTTTCCACACAACAACAGCAATTTGCCGAAACAGTACGGTCTTCAGGAGAGACTTTGCTGAAGATCATTAACGATATTTTAGATTTTTCAAAAATTGAGGCTGGGAAACTCGAGTTTGAAATGATCTCCTTCGATCTTCGAACCACATTGGAAGAATCCCTGGATTTGTTGGCCGAAGCGGCAGGGAAAAAGAATTTAGAACTGGTCGGCTTAGTAAATGCAAATGTCCCCACAGCTCTTCAAGGGGATCCTGGACGTTTGCGCCAGATTTTCATGAATCTCACGGGAAACGCGATAAAGTTTACCTCCAAAGGTGAAATTATTGTGAAAATCTCGTTTGTCGAGGAAACCCCAGATCAGATAACCATACGGGTAGAAATTCATGATACCGGTGAAGGCATCCCCTCCGACATTCTGCCAAAACTTTTTCGACCGTTTTCCCAGGCCGACAGCTCAACAACTCGGCGCCATGGCGGAACAGGACTGGGTCTCGCCATTTGCAAACAACTCGTCCAACAAATGAATGGGGAAATTGGTGTTGAAAATCGCTTTGATGGTGGGAGTACTTTTTGGTTTACGGCCCGTTTTCAAAAACAACCGTCCATGGCCAGCTCACTGGCTCAAACACCTGTCGCCCTGAAAAACCTTCGTGTGTGCGCAGTGGATGATCATGTCACCAATCGTCAATTATTGGAACAATATTTTCAACACTGGAAAATGGATGGGACATTGGTAGAGGACCCCAAAGAATGCTTAGCTCTCCTTCAACAACAGGCACAAAAGGGTACACCTTTCGATCTGGCCATCTTAGATATGGAAATGCCGGGAATGGACGGGTTTGAACTGGCCAAACGCATCAAATCGAATAGCACTCTTCAAGACACACGCTTGATTCTGCTGACTTCTCTCGGAAGAAGAGGAGATGCTTCAGCTGCCCAACAATGTGGATTTTCCGGTTATTTAACCAAGCCCATTCGAAAATCACAGCTTCAAGCCTGCCTGGAAACCGTCATGGGATTACCGCTCTCTGATACCCACTCTGCTCCCCCACCCTTGGTCACCTCTTATTTCCTCAAAGACCTCCACCGCCAACAGGCCATTCGCATCTTGGTGGTGGACGACCATCAAGTCAATCAGCAATTAGCCGTCTTGATGGTTGAGCGACTCGGATTTCTGGCCGATGTGGCTGGCAATGGCCATGAAGCCCTCGAAGCGCTGTCCCGCATTCCCTACGACCTTATTCTGATGGATTGCCAAATGTCAGAAATGGACGGTTACGAAGCGACGCGGAAGATTCGTGAAGCGGAAGCCGTGAAAGGTAAGGGGTTAGACGTGAGGAGTGAGGGGCAAGAAGCTAACTCACCTGACGCTTTACGCCACACGTCCGTCCACGTTCCAATAATTGCGGTGACGGCCAATGCCATGCAGGGAGACCGGGAAAAATGTCTCCAAGCCGGCATGGACGATTATCTCAGCAAGCCGATTCGTCCAGAAGAGTTGTCCAACATCTTGGCCAAGTGGCTACCGAAAATAGACAACCGTTCATCTGCGACTCCTGAACCCCTGGAAGCTTCCTCCACGCCTTCTCCATATGATTCTTCCGATTCGGTGGTCATCCATCAGGACACGCTAGAGGAATTAGAAATCATGGGAGGACGCGAATTTCTCCAATCCATGATTCATAGATTTGTGGAGGATGCTCTCGAGTGCGTCACGCGCATTGAACAGGCGTTAGATAATCACGATCTCCCGCAAATCCAAGAAGCCGCACATGGGCTCAAAGGCATTTCGCGGAATATGGGAGCCGAGGCCTTAGCCCAAATGGCCTTGAACCTCGAAAACGCGTGTCAGATAGGAAAGGGCGCCTTTTTATCCTCGATGCCAGATACCCTTCAAGACGTGTTTCAGAAAACCCGCCAGCAACTAGAAGAGTCCCTAAAGAAGATCTGACAAAGGTAGAGGTAGGTCAACGTTCCGACTAGATCAACTCCCAAACGTTCCCTCTATGTGAGAACGTGTCGCCCGATAGACCGGCCTGTTCCTTCCCCTCTTTCTAGTACCCCCGTGAAAATCCCCCTGTTTTCTCATCGGTTTTACCCTCCTTTTACCACCTATTAATGTGGACTTGAACATCGCCTAAAATTAAGTCTCAATTTCCGACAACCGACAAGAATATAAGGAAAAACAAGTCCATTTCTTTATTCAAGCTTTCCCTTTGATGGCTGTCTTGGGCAAGAGGAATCGTCTTTTCTACTGAGGATATTTCTGTCGTTTTCATTGGGAGGGTTTCATGTCGGACTTTTCTAGAATGCCTCGTTTTCCAGACCAGGTTTTGGAATTATTTTTGCGGATCGGAATAATCAGCTTGCTCTTCTTCTTCCATTCCGGAACAGTCACTGGAGAGGTTCTCGATCTCTCTTCAAGCACCGATTTAACTGAACTCACCCTGGAAGAACTCATGTCCGTCGAGGTCACCTCGGTGTCAAAGAAAAAACAAAAATTATCGGAATCTGCCGCCGCGATTTTTGTCATCACCCAAGAAGACCTTCGCCGATCAGGTGTGACCAGTATTCCGGAAGCCCTTCGCATGGTGCCCGGCGTGCAAGTCGCCCGGATCACCAACAACCAATGGGCTATCAGTGCTCGGGGATTCAACGATCGGTTTTCCAATAAATTGTTGGTCTTGATCGATGGCCGGGCTATCTACAATTCCTTGTTCGCAGGTGTAACCTGGGAAACCCAAGATACGGTCTTGGAAGACATCCAACGGATTGAAGTTATCCGAGGCCCCGGAGGGACTTTGTGGGGGGCAAATGCCGTCAACGGCGTTATTAATATTATTACCAAAAAGTCTCAAGATACCCAGGGACTTCTTGTAAGTGGCATCGCAGGCAGCGAAGAGGGCATTATTTCGATCCGGCATGGTGGACAAGCAGGACAGGACCTGCAGTACCGTCTCTTCACCAAGTATTTCAATCGAGATACGCAATTTGCCCAATCAGGAGCCCACGATGACACCCGCATGATTCGGGGCGGGTTTCGTGCCGATTGGACGCCCACGAGCCAAGATCAGGTCATGGTGCAAGGTGAAATCTATGACGGTGAGGGCGGGCAGCAAAATACCGTAGCCACCAGCAATATCTTTCCCTTTGGATTTACCACTATCAATGAAGACATTCAGATGGGTGGAGGACATGTGCTTACTCGTTGGGAACGTGAGCTGGGCCAAGATTCAGAATTGGCCCTTCAATTGTTTTATGATCGTTTTAACCGAACCGAGTCAGCAGTCAAGGCGACCATTGATACCTTCGACGTAGAATTTCAACATCGTTTCCCCCTGTTTTTCCAACAGGATATTCTCTGGGGGATGGAATATCGTTTCTGGTCGGATGATCTACAAAATTCTCCCACCGCGGCAGCTTTTACGGATTCCAGAACATTTAATCTGATTAGTGGGTTCCTTCAGGACGAAATTTCCCTGATACCAAATGCCCTAAAATTCACCTTCGGCACCAAACTCTCTCACAATACGTTTACCGGATTTGAATACCAGCCTAGTGGAAGACTACTGTGGATTCCGACAGAAGGCCATAGTCTCTGGGGGGCGGTCTCGAGGGCCGTTCGCATCCCATCGCGATTTGAGGATAAAGCCAGGATCAATATCCCTCCCAGTGGCGCTTCCCCGGTTTCCTCAACCGTCACCGGCGACAAGGGGTTTAAATCAGAAACCTTACTCTCATATGAAATTGGATACCGCCTTTCGGCCTTTGAGCGATTTTCATTTGATATCACAGGGTTCTATAACTCCTATGATCATGTCCGTGGGAATCAGGTTGTCAGTTTATTTCCTCCTTCTGCTGAGTTGAACAATGGCATTGAGGTCCATACTCTGGGCCTGGAACTGGCTACGGATCTTCAAGTGTTGGACTGGTGGAAAGTTCAAGCCGCTTATTCCTATATCAACATGGATGTAGATGTCCCTTCTTCGGATTCTCCAACAACCATTGGTGGGCTCACTCCGAAGCATCAAGGCTCAATTCGCTCACTCATCAATTTGCCCTACCAGGTGGAATTCGATTCATGGATTCGAATCGCGGACAATCTGAAGGCTCAACCGATTGGGGAATACGTCGAGTTAGATTTGCGGCTGGGGTGGAAACCGGTTCCAAATCTGGATATTTCCTTGGTCGGGAAAAACTTACTAGACAACCACCATCCTGAATTTATTTCATCCTTCTTACAAACGCAGCCGACCGAAGTTCAGCGTAGCGTCTACGGAAAAGTCACCTGGAGTTACTAATGCACCATCAGGTCTCGAGTCACGTGTTCCATAAACCACAGGTTTAGACTATTTCGTTTTTGTGACTGACCCTTCAATGAACATGCCAACTTTTACTTTTCGATTTCGCCTTCTTTTCTTTTTGATCCTTGTCGGTCTCATCTGCCAACTGGGGATCGGTCGAGCAGAGACGGCAGGAGAATACCAAGTTAAAGCCGCATTCTTTTATCACTTTGCTAATTTTGTGGATTGGCCTGCCTCAACCTTCACGGCGACCAAGGGACATCTTCGAATTTGCGTGATGGGCACAGATCCATTTGGTTCAACATTAGATGACACGCTGGCAAAAAAATCGGTGGGAGATCATCCCTTTGAAATTCTTCGGAATCCTCCCACATCCCAACTCCAACATTGCCATTTGCTGTATATCCCGGCTTCCGCCTCTTCACAAATACGGGCGCTTCGTCATCGTATAGCAAAAGTGGATGTCCTCACTATAGGAGAAACTCTTGATTTCATGAAACAGGGTGGTATGGTTCAATTTTTTGTCGACAATCAGAAAGTTCGGTTTGCCGTAAACACGGATGTTGTCAATGAAACCAATTTAAAAATCAGTTCCAAATTACTGCGTTTAGCCAAGATCTATACTCCATGAAACAAAATTATAAACAGAAATTGTTCGCCGTGTTTCAAGAGATGCCCCTCAAGGGAAAATTTCTTGTGATCTTGGTCCTCACCTCTGCATTAAGTCTTCTGTTTGCGTGTTCCATTTTAGTTATCAATGACTTAATACAAATTCGACAGAATCTTCTCAAGGAGCTCACGAACCAAGCGGGGTTGGTTGGTGAAAACAGCTCTGCAGCCCTCGTGTTTCAGGACCATGACGCCGCTCGAGAAATCCTCTTGGCCTTCCGACACCAATCAAATATTCTGCAAGCCATGTTAATGACTCCCAAAGGAGAGGTTCTTGCCCAATACCAACCCGGGGGCCCTCCTGAATTCCTGAATACCTCTGGCCAAATGATTTTTCATATGTCATGGGAGTCCGTGGATATTCTCCGACCCATCATGTTCAATGGAGACCATGTTGGAAACATTTATTTGCAAACAAATTTACAGATCCTGTATGACCGGCTGAAAGAGCTGATTAGGATCACAGTGATGACGATGATTCTCTCCTGCGTATTAGCACTCATCATTGCTTCCCGACTTCAAAGATCTATTTTAGACCCATTAGTCAATCTGACAAATATAGCCGCCAAAATTTCCCGAAGCCAGGATTATTCCTTGCGGGCCACTGCTGCTGCACCTGATGAAATCGGCACCTTGATAGAGGGTTTCAATAGTATGCTCCAGGAAATTCAAGATCGAGACCACGAGTTGACTCAGCATCGCGAGCATCTTTCAGATATGGTGGATGAACGAACGACGGCCCTTTCAAAAGCCAATGCCCAGCTGCAAAATGAAATTCTTGAACGAAATCGCATTACTCAACACGTATCCGATCTGGCCGAAGATCTTCAAACAAAGAATGAAGAACTAGAACTTTCTCGTGACGCCGCGCTCCAAGCCGCCAGGGCCAAGGCCGATTTCTTGGCCACCATGAGCCATGAAATTCGAACACCCATGAACGGGGTGATCGGCATGACTGCATTATTATTGGAAACCCCACTGACTTCCAACCAACAATATTTAGCCAATACCGTACGCACATCTGCCGAAGCACTCTTAAATTTGCTCAACGACATTCTCGATTTCTCCAAGATGGAAGCAGGAAAATTAGAGTTGGAATGCATAGATTTCAATATGAGTAATACATTGGAAGATACGTTGGATCTCTTGGCCGAACGAGCGTCGCAACAACAGGTTGAATTAACGGGGTTGGTCTTTCCTGATGTCCCAACCAGACTCAAAGGCGACCCTGGACGTATTCGTCAGATCCTTCTCAATTTGATCGGCAACGCCCTAAAATTTACCAACAAGGGAGAGGTGAGTGTTCAGGTCTTATTGATAGGAGTGACAGAGTCAACAGTGGAACTCCAATTTCACGTGTGGGATACCGGAATCGGCATTGCACCAGAAACCAAACACAAGCTTTTCCAATCTTTTTCTCAAGCAGACAGTTCCACAACCAGGAAGTATGGAGGCACAGGCTTGGGATTGGCGATTTGCAAACAATTGGTGGAACAGATGAATGGGACCATCGGGGTGGAAAGCCTGGAGGGAGAATGGAGTCTTTTTTGGTTCTCGATCAAACTAGAAATCGCTTCTGCGACCACTCAAACAGAATGGCTTCCACGACCAGACCTACGCGAACTCCGCGTCCTCTGCGTCGACGATAATCCCACCAATCTGTTTCTGTTGGAATCCTCTGCCAAAACCTGGGGGATGGAAGTTACCACCACATCGAGCCCCCATCAATGTCTTCCTCTTCTTCATGCAGCGGCAGCGTCGGGACATCCTTTTGACCTTGCGATTCTCGACCGAAGCATGCCTGAATTGGATGGTATTCAACTCGGGCAACTCATTCGAGCCGAGACTGCCTTGTCTCAGACCAAACTCATACTTCTCACGTCGATTGGACAACGAGGGGAAGCAACAGCGGCCCACCAGGCCGGATTTGCTGGCTACCTCACCAAACCACTTCGGAAAGTTCAACTGCACGATGGATTAGCAACGGTCATGGGGTACTGCGTCATCAACGAACCAAATCAGCCTCGTCCTTTGGTCACTCGACACACGCTCAAAGAAACTCAACGTCTCGCTCGAGAAAAAATTCTGGTCGCCGACGACCATGCCATCAACCAACAATTGATCGTCTTACTCCTGGAAAAACTGGGGTATGGAGCTGACGTCGTGAGTACCGGACGGGAAGCCATCGACGCTGTGGCCACCGGCTCGTATGCCCTCGTGCTGATGGACTGCCAAATGCCAGAAATGGATGGTTTTGAAGCCACGAAAAAGATTCGTGAAGCGGAAGCCGAGAACCGTAAGGCGTTAGGCGAGAGGAGTGAGGAGCAAGAATCAGAAATTTTGGACTCTCCTGACACCTTACCCCTTACACCTCACGTTTCCCACGTGCCGATTGTAGCGTTGACGGCTAATGCCATGCCAGGCGATCGAGAAAAATGTTTAGCGGCAGGGATGGACGACTATCTCTCTAAACCAATCCGCCCAGAAGAATTATCTCTGGTCCTGGAACGGTTAATATCCGTTCAGCAGGAAGTAACTCAAATTCAGGGATTTTCCATAGACTCCGATCTTGCCTCTCCTGAAAAGGGAGGACTGGACCAATGCATGAAAGAGGACAACACTTCAATCCCCGAAAATACGATCTATAATTCAGAAGTCCCCAATTCCCAACCCATTGACCGTGCCATTCTACAAGAATGGCAAGAGCTTGGAGGGACTGAGTTTTTCACTAAAATGGCCAAACAATTCGTGACAGATGCGACCAATTGTGTTCGCGCAATCGAAGACGCCCTGGACCACCACGACGACGAGGCCTTAGGCGAAGCCGTCCATGGATTAAAAGGGATTTGCGCGAATGTTGGTGCCACCTCGTTACAACACCTGGCGCTCACCATCGAGCAGGCCAATCGAAAAGGCACCCCTTTGGATAGCTCACAAACCATGCAAACACTACAGACGGCCATGGCTGACATCCGAGCTTTTCTGGACTCCGTTCAATCTCACCACACGTAACCCCTTGGTCTTTACTCCTTCCTTTCTTCTACTTCCACATCCCTTTTCTCCTTCACAAACCCTCGCCATCCTTCAGTGTTTTCATACAACTGACATATGCCGACATTTTGCCTGAAGAATGTTCGCTATCCGGCGTCAAGTTTCTACTAGCCCATCCGAAAATGAATCAGGATGCAAAAAAATTCTTCTCCGTCGGCATTTACCCTTCATCCTGCAACATCGAATAACAGGGGAAGCATTCAAGAGTAGAATACTCGAACCACAAATCAGGGAAACGGAACGTTCACTTCTTTTACTTCGCAGAATTCACATGATCTCACAACAACAATGTCAAAACGCCAAGATCCTCATCGTGGACGATCAAATGACCAATATTTTGCTCCTGGAGAGCATATTACAAAACGCCGGCTACACCAAGGTTTATTCCACCCAAGATTCCACACAAGTCGTCTCCCTCGTGAAAGAACTGAATCCCGATCTCATCTGCTTAGATATTCGCATGCCCCAAATCAACGGGTTCCAAGTCATGGGGCAATTAAAAATTATTCAAAAGGATTCATTCCTCCCCATTTTGGTCCTGACTTCGGAAGAAGATCGCGAAACAAGGCTACGGGCACTTGAATCCGGGGCCAAGGATTTTTTACATAAGCCATTCGACAAGATTGAAGTGCTCATGCGCATTCGCAATCTCTTGGAAGCCAGCCTGCTCAATCGAACGATCTTGCTCCAAAAAGAAAATCTTGAGGAAACTGTCCGAGTCCGAACGCAACAGCTCAAAGAAACACAATTAGAAATTGTCCATCGATTGGCCCAGGCAGCAGAACATCGGGATAATGAGACCGGCAGTCATATCATCCGGATGAGTCATTATGCTGTAATCCTCGGCCGTGCCTGTGGCATGAATGAAGAAGACTGTGACATCTTGTTTCATGCCACCCCCATGCATGACGTGGGGAAGCTCGGAATCCCTGACAAGATACTGCTCAAGCCTGGGAAATTGGACGCGGATGAATGGGAAATCATGAAACAACATACGGTCATTGGCGCCCAATTGCTCTCCAATAGCCAATCACCTGTTCTACAAATGGGGGAAACCATCGCCCTGACCCATCACGAACGATGGGACGGGTCCGGCTATCCTAACCGATTAACCGGTGAAGATATTCCCCTGGTTGGAAGAATTTGTGCCATTGCCGATGTCTTTGACGCACTTTGCTCAAAACGGTGTTACAAAGAACCATGGCCCTTAGAAAAGGTGCTTCAAGAACTCCGCTCACTTTCGGGTATTCAGTTCGACCCACGATTAACAGAAATGTTTGACGAACTCCTTCCGGTCCTTTTGGACATTCAACGGACACACGCCGACGTCGTAACCCCTCAATTCAATCTAGTCGAATCCAGCTATCTCGCCTAAACTTCCTTACCTCGCCTCGTAATTTTCCTCCTCAGGAATCTGTCAATATGTGCTTTTGTCCCATCTTTATCCGCTAATATCCGATGCGCTACACTTTCGCTTCTCCCTGTGTTTCGATAGGTAACTGAACACACACTTTTCTACTCCCTACCAATAGGTGACCGCTATGAATCTGTTTACTCCTATCAAACCTCCCCATCCATCCAGAACCTCCTGGACAACCCTAGGACTTGCCTCTGGCTTCATTTTCTTCATCGACCTGGTTCTCCCATTAGGTGTCGCTGGCGGAGTACCCTATATCCTCGTTGTCCTTCTCAGTCTCCGACAGGGAGATCAACGCCTTCCTATATGGACCGCCATTGGCTGTTCTCTCCTGACCATTTTGGGAATTCCGCTCTCTCCATCAGGAGGAGACCTATGGAAAGTGTTGGCTAATAGAACGTTGGCGTTATTGGCGATTTGGACCACGACCATTATGGGGCGTCTCTCCCTTCAACAAGCCGGCACCATCCAACGGAGAGACCAGGCTATTCAAAATTTCATGGAAACCGTCCCACTCTCCTGTTTCTCCTTTGATCGGGAAGGCGCCATTCTTTCCTGGAATGCTGGAGCCGAACAGATTTATGGCTTTACGAAAGAGGAGGCCATAGGAGCATCAAGTTACGATCTGATCGTGACACCGGAGACACAGGAAGATACCCAGAACGTTATTGCAGATGTGTTCCAGGGCAAGACTTTTGTCAATATGATCTGGCATGACCAGAACAAAAAAGGAGAACAAGGGTGGCGAGTTGGAAGTCTCTTTCCGGTATTCGATACCGATGGACACATTGCCTACGGGGTCAATTTCAATATTGATATCACTGCCCAAAAAACCACAGAAACCGAGCTTCAACACAAGAATGCCTTATTACAAGCCATCCTCGATTCTCCGAATGACGTTATTTACGCCAAAGACCGTCAAGGCAAATATGTCCTGTTCAATAAGGCCGCAGCCAAAGTTGTCGGCAAACCGCTCGAGGCGATTATCGGGTTCGATGATACCCGGGTCTTTGGACAAGAGACCGCAAAAATTTTGAATCAATACGATGAGAAAGTTTACGCCAAGAACCAACCCCTTAATTTTGAAGAAAGAATGGAAATCAACAAAACTACGAAAATTTTTTCCAGCACCAAGTCTCCCCTCAAAGACCTCACGGGGAAAATCATTGGACTTGTTGGGATCTCACGGGACATTTCGGAACACAAGCAAGCCCAACATGACCTACTCCTCACCGATCGAGTGTTTAAGGCATCTCGAGATCATATCTCCATTCTCGGAAGAGATTACCGATATCGCCGAGTCAACCCGTCCTATGAACGGGTTCATAAAAAATCCAGCCAAGAAGTCGTTGGAATGTCCGTTTCAGATTTACTGGGAGAAGAGGTCTTCACCCAAACGGTGAAGCCGATGTTGGACCACTGTTTTCAAGGGGAGGAGGTACACTATGAAGCCTGGTTCACCTTCGCGGACGACCAAGACCATTATATGGCCGTTTCGTATCTACCTCTCACGCTCGACAACCAGGACATACAAGAAATTGTGGTAATTGCTCGAGATTTGACGGAGCGGAAACACATGGAAGAAGCGCTGCATGCCAGCGAACAACAATTACGGACCATTCTGGATGCCATGACCAATTTCGTGGGCATTGGAACGGTGGATGGCGTGGTGTTGGACTGCAATCAAGCTCCGTTGGCCATGTCCGGCTTAACACGGGAAGACGTCATTGGGAAACCGTTTATTGACACTTATTGGCTGAATTATTCCCCTACGGTCCAGGAACAGGTCCGCCACATTATCCAGCGGGTGAGCCAAGGAGAAATAGTCCGTGAAGACATCCAAGCCCGAATGGGTGAAAACCTCTTTATTACAGTGGATGCCTGTTATGTTCCGGTTCGCGACATGAACGGACAGATCGTACAAATTGTGCATTCCGGCATCGATGTGACCGCACGCCGGCAAGTTGAACAAGCCCTCAAAGACAATCAGCAAAAAATGCAAGCCATTATGGATCACAGTCCAAATCTGATTTTCATGAAAGATCTCTATGGCCGGTATCTCCAGATTAACAAACGATTTGAACAAGTCTTTCATGTATCAAAAACCAAGGTGATTGGGGCAACAGATCAGGAGCTGTTCCCCCCTGAACAAGCCATTCAATTTCAACGTCATGACCAATTGGTCCTTCAAGGTCGGGATCCTATGGAAGTTGAAGAAATTACGATCCATGATGACGGCCTCCATACCAGCTTGGTTCACAAATTCCCCCTTCAAGACCAATCTGGAACGGTCTATGGCATAGGGGGCATCGCGACTGACATTACCCATCGAAAACAGATTGAAACTGAACTTCTCGCAAGCGAATATCGCTTTCGGTCCCTCGTCGAAACCGCTGGAAGTATCATCATTGGCCTCCATGCTAACGGATGGATCATTGAATGGAATCGAGAAGCCGAACGCCTCTTCGGAAAAACACGAGAGGAGGTATTGAACAAGCCCTATCTTGACCTATTCATCCCAGAAAGTGAGCGACCTCAAATTGAGGCCAATATCCAAAAAGTGTTGGCAGGTGAATCATCTCGAGATTTTCAATACCCAGTCATTTCCTCTGGAGGACAACTTCGACAAATCTCCTGGAATATCGATTGCTTGCTGGATTATCAGCAAAAACCCTATGGGCTTATTTGCATTGGACGTGATATCACCGAATGGAAACAAGCCCAAGCAGCCCTTCAAAAATGGGCAACCATTTACCAACATACCCAATGGGGCGTAGCCGTGGGCGAAGCCAACAGTCAAACCTTGGATATGGTGAACGAGGCCTATGCCCGCATGCATGGGTATACTGTAGAGGAATTACAGGGACAACCGATCAGCCAGGTCTTTGCCCCTGAATTCCGGAGTCAACTTCCTGGGATTATCCAATTGATCCATGAACGAGGCTTTCATTCCTTTGAATCCCTCCACATTCGGAAGGATGGGTCAACCTTTCCTGCCCTGTTGACTGTTTCCACCATAAAAGATGCGACGGGAGTGGTGGTATATCGAGTCGCTAACGTTATTGATATTAGCAACCAAAAGCAAGCAGAGATGGAACTTCGTGAAAGTGAACGGCGATTTCGGATCATATTCGAACAGGCCGCGGTCGGCGTGGCTCAAATTGAATCGAAAACTGGGAAATTCGTCAAGATCAATCAACGCTATTGTGACATCGCCGGCTATTCCCAAAAAGAAATGCTCACGAAAACATTCCAGGACATCACCCATCCAGACGACCTTCAGACCGATCTTGACAATATGAGTAGGCTCGTTTCAAAAGAAATATCAAACTTCTCAAGGGAGAAAAGATACGTTCGAAAGGATGGCACGATAGTCTGGATTAACCTGACGGTTTCACCCATGTGGAAAGCTGATGAAGAACCTTCTCATCACATAACTGTTGTCGAAGACATCACCAAACGCAAAAACTTGGAAAATATGATCCGCCTACAGAATGAAAATTTGGAAGAGAAAGTCCAGCGACGGACTGAACGTATTCACGAGCTAGAACAACGGCGCATGCAGATCGAAAAATTGGCGGCGCTCGCCCAAATTGCGGCTGGAGTGGCCCATGAGATTAACAATCCGCTCGCCAGTATTTCTCAATCATTAGTTCTGCTCAAACGAGCTATTCCCACTGAACACCCCCACTTTCGTTATATGGCCAAAGTGGAAGATTGCATCGATCGGATCGCCCAGATTACCAAGCACCTCTATCAATTGTACCGACCCAGTAGTCCCCTACCAACGCCCATAGACCTGAGAGTTGCTCTTCACACGGCAACGGAGATCATGGGGGAACGCGCTCAAAAGCATAGGATACAAATTCGGATTTCACCTCTTCCCGGTCCGATAACCACAAGTGCCCCGCAAGGAGAGCTCACTCAAGTGCTGTGCAATTTGATCCAGAATGCCATTGAAGCTTCTCGACCAGAAAGCATGATTGAGATAAGCCTGACCACTGAACCGGAGACCGTATCCATCTTCGTGGCCGACCAAGGCGAAGGAATTACCCCCGATGCCGCTGCGCATATTTTCGAACCCTTTTACACCACAAAGCAGAATCAAGCTGAGGGAGGGATGGGATTAGGACTCTCCATTAGCCATAGTCTCGTTGAGTCCATGGGTGGGGTACTTGACTTTTCCACGACAATCGGGCATGGAACTACGTTCAGGATCACCTTGCCGTTGACTTCATACGAAGAAGGAAGACCCCATGACTCCACAAGGAACTGTTCTACTCGCTGATGATGAAGCCACGTTTTTAGAAGCCACCAAAGATTTGTTAGAAGAAGAGGGGTATGCATGTCACAGCGTTCATGATGCTTCGGAACTTTCAAAAGCCTTGGCAGCTTCCGAGTATGATCTTCTGATCACGGACCTGAATATGCCAGGAAATCGTGTTATGGAAATGGTGAGTGAATTACGGGAGCAGGCTAAACTTTTGCCGGTCATCGTGGTCACCGGCTATCCCTCGGTACCCACAGCGGTAGAATCGGTGCGTCTCCATGTTCTGGAATATATGATTAAGCCGGTAAATTTTCCCGCATTATTGGAGGCCGTCAAGCGCGGCATTCGACACAAACGGGCCCTTGGTACCTTATCACACGCTCGTCGAGAGGCTGAGGAGCATACCCGAAGTCTGTCAGCTTTAGAAGAGACACTCAGCGCCTTCCCGCTTGCCATGGACCAAGAGACAAATAAGGCCATGCTTGCCGATTTAACCCATACCCGAAGGACTTCAAAACTCGTGAAGCCTGTCTCCATGGGGTCTTCGGCTCCATCCATGACCGACTATTTTCGCTTGCGCGAATCAGTTTTTCATACGATTCAAATCCTCCAGAAAACCAAAAGCGCGTTCCGATCAAAAGATCTGGCAGGCCTCCGAAAATATTTAGAAACCGTCTTACAAGAAACAACTGAAACTCTCAAGAATCCTGGGGGAACAACCGATACCCCCCTCTAATGAATAGAATTTTCCTACCCGGGGTGGCCCTTCGCAACTCCGCAATTAGTTGTTCTACTTCTTCTGTGTTTCCTCGCCGGACGGGGCGACAATTTGCCACCGCGGGCCATCCTCAACAGATTTAAGGAGACGTATCCATGGTTGTGAACACCACCCAACCCGATCAGGACACCTGGGTCATAGGGTTTTCAGGGAAATTGAACTTTGAATCCCGAAATGCATTTCATGGGGGGATGGCTAAAGTGGAACAAACGTCTCCTCGACATATCATCCTTGATTTTACAGACCTCACGTATATCGATAGCGCAGGATTGGGTCTTTTGACCCTAGCCCATAGGAAACTCTCCGCCATAAGTAGCCGGCTTGTCATCGCCAATCCTCAAAGTGCTGTGCGAGACATTCTTCTCTTAACTAACATAGACAAAATGTTCTCCATCGTTGATTCAGTGGCAGTCCCCTCCCCAAGACACAAAGCACCGGTGTTCCCGCATTCATAGTCTCTCGCGATCAGGTCCTATCACGAAAACCCATTGCCTTTTTACCCTAAATTTGAATGGGTTTCCCTAGCTTTTCTCTTAACTTTCATATGTTGCTATCCGAAAAGATACAGAATGGTTTTTCCCATAGGACACATTTTCTTACATTCGTTCCATATTTCTTGTATTTTCAGGTAAATCATCATGCCCTTCGTTCCTTTAGAATCTAAGGCCCTTCGACTTGGATTATTTATTAAGATTGAAGGGTCCTGGTTCAGTCACCCTTTTCCGACGAACTCCTTTAAAATTTCCACCGCGAAGGATCTTGAAATCTTAAAGGGTCTCAAGAAAGTCAAACTGTTCGTTGATTTTGACCGATCAGATTCTGAGGCTTTCACAGCGTCAGACCCTCCCGAGTCGCCAACCCAAAATTTGCCTGAAAATATGACATTGGAGAAATCCCTTGCCGAAAATGAGGGCGATACCTCTTCGGCTCCGGAAGTGGAAGAGACGGTGGAAGATCCGATGCAACGAAAAGTGGCACAACATGAGGCCTTTCAGGTCTATCAATCGCACCTTCAGCAGGTGGAGAATCAATTCCAAGAAGTTTTGCAAGAATCAAAGCAGTCGATTCAGGACGTGATGGCCGGTCGTCCCCGTGGGCTTCGCACGGCTGAAAAAATCGTAGGGAACCTTTTTGATCTGTTAGATGGAGCGGTCAATTCCCGAGCCCTGCTCAATCTGATCGGCTCTAATGAGACGAGCGAGGAGTTTTTTCTGCATGCCACTAACGTGTCTTCCTTGTCCATGATGGTAGGCATGGATCTTGGCCTGAGTCGCGAAGACAATGAAAAGTTGGCATTAGGAGCGTATTTTCATGATGTGGGCGAGCTTAAATATCCTGCCGAAACCCTGTTACGTAAAGAGGTCATGGGACAGGGTGAATTGAAAACCTTTTTACGAACACATCCTCAATATGGCGTGGAAATAGTCCAGAAAATTCCAAATTTTCCTTATGAAGCCATCGAGGTAATTCATCAACACCACGAACGCTTGAATGGGACGGGGCAGCCATCAGGGAAAAAAGAACTGCAAATTAGCACCTTGGCGAAAATTGTTATGGTCGTCGATCTGTATGATGAACTCTGCCATCACCCAGACCCTGCACGGTCCCTCATTCCTTCTGAAGCCCTCTCATATTTGTATGTGAAATGTCGCAAAACCCTCTGGCAGGATGCCATCGTCTCTTTGATCAAACAATTGGGCGTCTACCCTCCTGGTTCTTTGGTCCACCTGAGTAATCAAAAAACGGGGATTGTGACCAGTGTCAATTTCGAAAATCGACTCCGGCCCATTATTTTAGTACATGACGAGCACGCCTCATCCCAAGAACCCATCGTGTTAAATTTAGCGGAGGAGGACGAATCGTTAATGATCGTGGAAGCCATACGCCCTGGCGACCTTGCTCCACACATCCGAGAATGCTTGAACCCCAGACGTATGATCAGCTATTTTCCCTCCAGCACTCCCGTCGAATCTGGCGTGGCACAGTAGCAGGCAAAAGGAAAAAGGGGAAAGTCGTAAAGCGTCAGGCGTGAAGGGTAAACCGATTCGGAAACATTTTTCCATCGTCCCTTACCCTCCTCCTTTTTCTTTTTCTCCGCCTTACCCCCTCACGCTTCACGTCATACTATTTTCCTATCCCAAAGAATTGTCGTATTCGCATCAACCATGAAATTGGGGGCACATTAAGGAATTCGGGGTCTGGATAATCCACCCACAGCTCCTGAGTGCCTAAATACTGCTCTCCTTTGAAAATTCTTTGTGTGCGCAATTGTGTATAACCCCGTTCTTGCAGCTCCTGAATAAGGCGCTGTAACGCTTCTTCTTCCGTCTTATCTGACTCTACTTCAATCTGTAACGTTTCATAGCGCAGTCGCGCTTGATACAGAGATTCCCCTACAATGACCTGGGCTTGGCGATTAAATCCCCGTTCCCGATCATCAATACCAGCAATATGATGCACATGAATCAAGTGAAAAGTGGAATCCATGGTTTCTTTCACCAGTCAAGGAACAGTGTCTTGCAATTTCCCGTTTTTATGCTTTCATTAGAGGCAAACAGCTTCTTATAATACCCGGTCCTCGAGAATAGACTATCCAATTGAGTGGACCACATGAATTGTTCCTAGCGTTGTTCCTCTGCTTTGCTTGATTATTTGATTGACCTCCATTAGCCGTTTTCACAGAAAGGGCCGGCACCTCTATGAGTCGCAGTATTCCTCAGGAATTGATCCAAAATTTCCTCAATCATACGCCCACCTGGTACAAACTCACGATCCTGGGCTTTCTGCTGGTGAACCCCGTGTTGCTGCTCACCGCGGGGGCCTTTGTCACCGGCTGGGTCCTAATCCTGGAATTCATCTTTACCCTGGCCATGGCGCTGAAAAGTTATCCGCTGCAACCCGGAGGCTTGCTCGCCATTGAAGCGGTGCTGCTGGGCATGACCACCCCCGCCATGGTCTACCATGAAACCGCGAACAATTTCCAGGTGATCCTGCTCCTGATGTTCATGGTGGCCGGCATCTATTTCATGAAAGATCTTCTGCTGTTTCTCTTTACGAAGATTCTGTTAGGGGTCCAGTCGAAAGCCTGGTTAGCCCTATTGTTTTCGCTGATGGGGGCATTCCTGTCGGCCTTTTTGGATGCCCTCACCGTCACGGCGGTCATCATTGCGGTCGCGACCGGTTTTTACAGCATTTATCACCGAGTGGCCTCGGGCAAGTCCTATCATGCCTCACATGACCATACCAGCGATCAGGAGGTGCAGGAACTCAATCGAGACAATCTGGAGAATTTCCGGGGGTTTTTGCGCAATCTCATGATGCACGGAGCGGTGGGGACAGCCTTAGGGGGCGTCTGCACCTTAGTGGGCGAACCGCAAAATCTGTTGATCGCCGATAAAGCGGGCTGGGAGTTTATGGAATTCGTGTTTCGCATGGCACCCATTACGCTCCCCGTGTTTGTCATGGGGTTAGGCACCTGTTTGCTCGTGGAACGAATGCGGTGGTTTGATTATGGCTTTCAACTCCCCGAGCCCGTCCGACATATTTTAGTGGAGTATGAGACGGAGCAGACCACCCGCCGAGATAACGATGACAAGGCGAAGTTGATCGTGCAGGCGGTGGCAGGCCTCTGGCTCATCATCGCCTTAGCCTTTCATCTGGCCGAAGTAGGAATCATTGGCCTCACCGTCATCGTCTTCATCACGGCGTGCAACGGCATTATCGAAGAACATCAGATTGGGGAGGCATTCAAAGAGGCGTTACCCTTTACCGCCCTGCTTGTCGTCTTTTTCGCGATTGTGGCGGTCATTCAAGAGCAGAATTTATTTGCGGGGGTCATCGGGTATGGGTTGAGTCTGGATGGAACGCACCAGATTGGAATGTTCTATTTGGCCAATGGCATTCTGTCGGCCATTAGTGACAATGTATTTGTGGCAACGGTATATATTAACGAGGTCTTACGCGCGCTGCAGGCTGGGACCATTACCCGAGATCAATTTGATTTGCTGGCGGTGGCCATTAACACGGGCACGAATATTCCCAGTGTGGCCACGCCAAATGGGCAAGCGGCCTTTTTATTCTTGCTGACCTCGTCACTGGCGCCGATTATCCGCCTGTCGTACGGGCGCATGGTGTGGATGGCCCTTCCATATACGATCACAATGACCCTCGTCGGCCTCCTCGCCGCCTATGTCATACTCGAACCCGCCACCAGTGTCCTGTATGACCTCCACCTGATTCAGCACCACATTATTCCAAGCAGTGAGGTGGGAGGTTCAGCCCATCATTAAAACGTAAGGCGATGCAGAGGTAAGGAGTGAGAAGTGCAAAGTAAACAATGAAGAGTAGGGACCAAGAGGTGGGTTTTCCTGACAGGCCTGACTTCTTACTTCTTTTCTCCTCACATCTTCAATAGCAGCCAACTACTGGACAAGGGTTGCGAGTTCATTGTTTGCCTGGGTCACTCGTTCAGGATAGAGTACGATTTCAACTCGACGATTTTGAGCTTGCCCTTCTTCTGTATCATTAGCGGCTGCAGGACGAGTGTCCGCATATCCCGTTGCGGCAAATTCCTTGGGATCCATCCCGGTCTGTTCGATTAAATATCGAAGGACCGTGGTGGCTCGTGCGGTGGACAATTCCCAATTCGTGGGATACCGTTGTTGCAATCGGCCATAAATCGGATTGTTATCGGTGTGGCCTTCAACTTGGATATTTTTATTCGGTAACGTCGCCAAGACCTCGCCAACTTGTTTCATGATATCTAATCCCATAGGAGTAAGGTGGGCTTCTCCAGATTCAAATAAAACTTGCCCTAGCATCGTTAGAACTAATCGATCTTGATGTTGAGTAACCATTAAACTTTTGCCAAATTTTTCTTCAAGGGCTTTCGTAATTCGATCAATTTCTCTGCCAACCGTCTGTACCTCTCCTTTGACTCTTGCCAGCTGAGCCTCTTGGGCTTCGCGAGCAGCCCGAACTTCCTCAAGTTCTTTCTTGAGATGTTCCACATGACGCAAACGCGCTTCTAGCTTTTGCATCTCTTGCTCTAATAGTTCGTTTTGGGCACGCAATTGCGAAAAATCGCTCAGTTGAGACGCGAGCGTCGAACGTACGTTCCGAAAAGCTTGAGCTAAATCATCAAAATCTACTCCGTCCTCATTTATGCCGACTGCATAACTCGCTGGTGTGGCCCCCGACAGTTCCCCAAGTCCTGACACTTGGGAGTACAAGGCCTGTAGCTCTTGTTTTAGGGTTTCTAAATTTTTCTCTTTGATCTGTTCTTGGACATCGACAGCCGCTTCCAATTCTTTGTTGGCCTCTTGGAGTTGAACCACGTTCGTGTCTTTCTCATCCAATGTTTTCTCAAGAACTTGGTTTGTATCTTGGAGTTGAGCTACGGTTACGTCTTTCTCATTCAAATTTTCCTTAAGGATTTGATTCGCTTCTTGGAGCTGCACAACGGCCGATTCCTTTTCTTGAACCACCTGTTGCAACCGCTCCATTTCCTTAGCCGAATGTTGCTGAGTCATTTCTAACTCTTCTATCGCTCGTTCATGAGCCTGTTGACTGAGACACCCTACCATCATCAGACACATGAACATGACTAGTATGAATTTAATCGTACTCATAAACGTACTCCTTCACCTCATAATATCAACTGAATGATCAAACTCCTTCACTCCGTGGGCTCCGATACTATTGCTCTCTCTGAGATGGCCGGCTGTATTTCTTGTCTCACCGGAGACCATCCTTGAGCTTCTAAACACTTCTCAATCCGTTCTTCATTCAATCCGACTGCTCGTTGAAGTGACTGACATTCTTCTTTGTCCTCGAGTAATTCCGCCGTGCCTGCTCCAGGCTTTGACCAATAGACGGTCACCACTTGGGTACACCCAACACTAAGAACCAGGACAGTAGTCAAGGCCAGAAACGTTATCCACTCTCGAGTCAACATCTGTTTGCCTCCCTCGTCTGATTCATTTTTTCCTGGCTCACAAGGCCATCTGGCTTCACCCGCATATAGAGGAGGGAAAACAAATATCACGCACTCTATGCCCTTTTTCGGTCCCGATTGGTCGATTCTTGAGACAACAAGTGAGAAAGGCCAGATATGGGCACAAAGGTACAAAAACTTAGCATACCTTGAATCATCTTTATTCGGCCTTCCAAGTCAAATGGTTCGAATATGACCGATGCCAATTTTTCCTTGCAAAACCGTTCAAAGTTTGAAAGAAGAACAATTCAAGAAGGAGACGTACAGGAAGGAAGCTTTTCTTGCCTCCAAGCGGAAGTTTGGATTACGGCATTGCAGCAAGAGGAGGAAAAGGAGACGGCACTGCCAACATTTGTTGGACAAGATGCGTCACACTCGCATCCATCATTTCCATGAGAGGGCCCGGATATAAACCTATCCAAAGCACCAAGATTGCCAAAGGTATCAGAGTCACCAACTCACGACTCGATAGATCAGGAAGAACTGCTGCGGCTTTTGTGGAGGGTTCTCCCAGGGCCACGCGTTGCAACATCCATAGCATGTAGGCGGCAGCCAAGACGATTCCACCCATGGACAGTAAGACCATCACGAAACTGGTATCCGACGTTCCGACCAGAACTAAAAACTCTCCAATAAAATTACAGGTACCTGGCAGGCCAAATGCCGCGACCGAGAAAAGGAAAAATAGAGCCACGAACCTGGGCATGGATTTATGCAACCCGCCATAGTCCCCAATGTCTCGGCTGTGCGTACGATCATACAATTGTCCGACCGTGAGAAATAACGCGCTCGTGGTCAATCCATGATTAAACATCTGGAGAATCGCGCCCTGAATTCCCTCACTGTTGAATACAAAAATTCCAAGTGTGACAAAGCCCATATGGGAGACAGAAGAGTAGGCCACCAGTTTTTTAAGATCTGTTTGTGCCAAGGCCACATAACCCCCATAGACAATGGCAAAAACGGACAACCATAAAATGAGTGTGGCAAATTGGGCGGAAGCCTCAGGAAACATTGGCAAACAAAATCGCAAAAATCCATAGCCTCCCATTTTTAGTAACACCCCGGCGAGAATCACGCTGCCCGCAGTGGGCGCCTCGGAATGGGCGTCCGGCAACCACGTGTGGAAAGGCACCATCGGCATCTTAATGGCAAAAGCCAAAAAGAACGCGAGGAATAACCAAAATTGGGCAGTAGCGGTATAGGTCTGCTCGCTTAGAACCAACAGGTCATAGGTATGACCTCCTTCAAGATAGAGGCCGAGTATTCCAATTAACAACAATAAACTTCCGGTGAGGCTGTACAACACAAATTTGATTCCTGCGGCGATGCGATTCGGACCACCCCAAAGAATGATCATGAAATACATGGGAATCATGGTGAGTTCCCACAACATAAAAAAGAGAAAGAGGTCCAAGGCCGTAAAGACCACTATCATGGCCCCTTCAACTAACAAAACCAAGCACATAAACGCTCTTACTCTGGTCGTGATAGCATTCCAGGAACACAAGATACACAGGGGGCAAAGGAGAGCGGTTAATAGGACAAGCAGTATACTGATGCCATCGACGCCCACGGCGTATTGAATATTAAACGTCGGCATCCATTCCATCCGCTCAACGAATTGCATTCCCTGTTTGCCGAACTCAAACCTCTGACAAAGAATGAGTGAGACCCCAAACTCCACCATTGTGCACCCAAAGGCAATTCGACGAATCCACTCTTGATCGCGGACCATGCCCAGTAGGGCAATCCCCAAAAAGGGGATCACCACCATCCAACTGATCATATGTTCGGTAAATATACTCATACGTACCTCACGGAAATTGATCGTTTGTCTTCACAACCATTCACTCATCGTGCTTCCTGAGTAAAATTAACCTGCACTCCATTTACACCAACAAATACAATAATCCAATGGCAGATACGAGCCAAAAAACCATAACCAACAAGTGATGTTGAATCGTACGAGATTCGGTTTCCTGCAAAATGTGACCAGCCGAATCAGCTTTTTTAAAGACTTGCCCAATGTTGGTTTCCAACCAACGTATATCAACCACTCGCCACAACCAGCGTCCAAGTCCCACACTTGATCCGCCCAGGCCAACCACGGCGCGATCGATACCCTTAACATCTATCACCCGCCATAGCCAATTTGCGAAAAGGATTGAAGAAGAGGCGATGCTGTGAATGGCTCGATCAAATACCCGAATATCCACAATCCGCCACAGCCAATTAGCAAAACGAATTGTGGGTTGAACAACGTAGGTATCGTAACATTCATCAAAATACCCTTTATGCAGAAACAATACATACAACGCCTTTCTCCAAGCCATCTCCTTCACGTCCTTCCGATTACCGACTATCTGGCAAGAAACCGCATATGTCCAACCACAAATTGCCGTTCCTATGGGTACGAGCATCCACCACCAGTTTTCTTTTGTTAGTGGCAACCCTGATTCTACCGAGGAGAATTGGGGCAAGGCCGGTGCGAGAAATACGACAAACCAGGTCCAAAAATTCAGCAGTAAGTAGGACATCGCGCCCCCTATAATCACAAAAACGAGGAGATGAACTGGAGAATATAACTGGGGCTTGACGTTCAGGGTACTTCTTTTTCTCACTTCGTGGATCCTGGGCCCATGCTGAAAGAGAAGCATAATTCCACGAAAAAGATAGACCGCCGTAAAAAACACCGTCGCAAGGCCAATCACCCAAAATACTATTCTCGCTGACGCAAATCCATTGGCAAACCAAAGGCCTTCATAAGGGCTGGAAAATAGAACAAAGGGAGGCAAGCAAGCCAAAACCAATGCTCCAATATAGAGAAAGACCTGCGACTTGGAATGCATCTGATGAGGAGATTCAGTGTGATGGTTGGCGTGGACAGCTTGTAACGCATTGCCGGTGGACAAAAACAAGAACGCTTTTAAAAACCCATGAGCCAGCAAATGAAATATGGCGGCGACAAACGCGCCAATGCCACACGACATTATCATGAACCCAATCTGACTAATGGTGGAATAGGCCAGATTTTTTTTGATGTCAGACTGCACCATCGACACCATGGCCGCAAATAAGGCCGTCGTTCCTCCGACAATCGCAATACATATCATGGCCTCTGGGGACAGGATGATTAATGGACTCAGCCGAATCAGTAAAAAAGGACCGGCATTAACCATCGTTGCCGCATGGATCAACGCCGACACCGGTGTCGGGGCCTCCATGGCAAACGGAAGCCACACGTGAAATGGCAATTGGGCGGACTTGCCCATTGCGCCCATAAATAAAAAGAACGGGATAATCGTAATCGGATGAATCTGATACTCTAGCCCCATCCACCCCAAGGCATTAATGGTGTGATCTTGCAGGCTTTCTGCCTGTGACAAAATTGTCTGTATATCAAGTGTGCCAAATGTCGCAAAAGTTAAAATGATGCCGAAGCCTAACCCCACATCAGCAATGGCATTCACGATGAACGCTTTGGTTGCGGCTTGAATAGCGGGCTTTCGTTGAGCCCAATGGGAGATTAACAGGTAGGAACACAGCCCCATCACCTCCCAAAAAACATAGAGCATGAGAAGGTTCCCACTCATGACCAACATCAACATTGAAAACGTAAACAAGGCAATCACCCCAAAAAACCGATTGTAGCGAGGGTCACTAATCATGTAGCGCGAAGAAAAGACATGCACGACACTGCTGACTCCAGTCACCAACAGCAGCAGAAGGACAGTGACCTGATCAATATACAAATTCAGGTCGACGACAATCGATCCGGCTTGAAATAAACGATACAGGGGTACGGAGATAGGCCCATTCCCGACAACATCCAGGAAAGCCCACACCGACAAACCGAAGGACAGAGCTATGGCAGGAATGCCGATCCGGTGTCCTTGTTCACCCCAATGCCGTCCTCCGAGAGCCAATACCACAGCGGCTATGAGAGGACAAAGGGGAATAAGGACAAAAATTGACATAGTTATATTCAAAGACCCGGGGGTAACGTTTCACGAATTAGAGCCCCTACAATGGGATCGCTCCATAAACCCAAGACCATGACGGCCGCAGATGTCCCCCCTAAACACAACTTGATTTGGATGGGCGTTTCAACCGGTTCAACCCCAGAAGCCGTTGTGGCCTGGCGAAAAAGACGTTCGAAAATTCTGACAAAATAGGCAAGAGTGAGAAGCGTTGAGAGGAGAACGGCACCAACAGCAAAATAATTATTGGCTTCAAGTGCTCCCAGAATGATATACCACTTTCCAAAAAATCCACCCGTTGGCGGAAGACCGACCATTCCCATGGCTACCACAATGAGGGAACCTGTCAACCAGGGAGCTTGTTTGGCAATTTTGGCGATGTCGTCTAATGTTCGAACGCCATATTGGCTGACTGCCACCCCGGCTATGAAAAATAAACACGCCTGCATAACAGCATCATTTAATAAATAAAAGACCCCGCCCACAAACCCTGTTTGATTGCCTTGACTGACCCCAATCAGAATAATGCCAATATGCGAGATTCCGCCATAGGCGAACATTCTTTTGATATCACGTTGTGCAAGAGCGAGAACAGCTCCGATAACCGCCGCCATACCTCCCAACAACCCCGCAAGGAGCAGAACGGGAGTGTCATGGACTACAACCTTCACCCCCAAAACCCAAAAGATAATTCGAACCCACCCTATGAGAGCCACTTTTGTGACAAGCGAGGCCAAAATAGGCGAAACGGAATCTGGCGCATGCGTATAGGCATCGGGAAGCCAAGCATGAAACGGCACTAACGCCATTTTGATGCCCAATCCAATAAAGATAAATAAGAGTCCACCGACAACGACCTTTGAGGTGAGAAGGTGCGGAAGCTTTTCAGCCATATCCGCCATGTTGAGAGTCCCCGTTGCCGCATAGAAGTAGCTCACACCCAATAAATAGAGCGATGCCCCAAGGGTTCCTAATAATAAATACCGAAACGCAGCCATCAAGGCCTTCCCGCCAGCCAGGCCGACGAGAGCATAACTCGCTAATGCCGCCACCTCTAAAAAGACGAATAGATTGAATAGGTCTCCCGCGAACACGATACCAGTGAGAGCAGCAATGAGTAGGAGGATGAGCGTATAAAAATGAACGATTCGCCCCTCCAGATCTTTTGGTGCGGTTGGGCCTGCAAAAATTAATGCCGTTAACCCTAAGAGGCTCAACGCGACTAATATGACGCTAGCCAATCCATCGGCGACCCACTCAATCCCTAAGGGAGGTGCCCAGCCGCTAAACGCATAGCGCACCTCCCCATAGTGAAAAACATGGAAAAGGTTCACGATTGAAAGGCCCACCATGAGGAACAACACGGTGAGGGCAATCGTTCGGCTCCATCTTCGATGTTTCAGACACAGGACCGGCATAGAAATAGCCGCGAATAAAGGGACGAGAAATAAGAGGGCTGGTAATTGACGGGTCATTCTAACTTTTTCAAAATCTCTTCTTCATCAAGACTGCCATAGGTTTGATAAATGGCAGAGCACAAGGCGAGCGCAACTCCAAGGGTGGCCACACCAACCACGATGGCGGTTAAGGTCAACACATGCGGTAATGGGTTGGTATATTGGGCGGCATGAACCGGATCGGTGGCTGAGAGCAGGATAGGCACCGTCGCGCCCTTCTTGGCGCTGATCGACACAAGGAAAAAAATGACGCTAGTCTGAACCAGGTACATCCCCACCAGTTTTTTGACGAGGTTATACCTCGTGACCATGATATAGAACCCCCAAAGAAAAATAATGACAAAGGTGAGAAAATTTGGGCGTTCAAACAGCGCAGCAACAATATCACTCATTCAATGAATCCTCGATAATCTCTTGAGCTGAGAGGCTTAAGATAATAGAAATGGCAGTGACGGCGACGTCCACGGCCACGCCAATTTGTGTGAGGATGATTCCCAGTGAACGCCGAGCTGGAATTTCCAGTCCAGGAATTTCCAAATTGGCATAATTCAGAAATTCCCCACCACCTATTAGGCACAAACCTCCAACACCTGCGTAGATCAGCATTCCCACTCCATCACCATGTAACACTTTTTTCGCTAACTGACTTCGTGAGGCTGCATGACCAAAAACCAGAATGGTAAGGAGCAAACTGGTCCCCAGAATCACGCCCCCCACAAATCCTCCACCAGGACCATATTGGCCAAAAAATAGGACATATAAACCAAATAGTTGAATCACGGGAACAAGAAACCGTCCCAACGATTGAACAATAATACTGTCATGTGCCTTAATCATGAGGTCTTTCTCCTCAGCAATAAGGCACAGGCAATGCCTGCCGTAAAAATCACAACAGTCTCTACCATCGTATCGAGCGAGCGGTAATCCATCAGAACAGATGTGACGACATTCGGTGTCTGTGTATCTTGATAGCTCTGCTTAAGAAAGAACGGAGAAATATGCGTACTTGCCGGCGAAGCCGGATCTCCGAATGCTGGGAGATCCTTCGCCGCATACAGTAACAACACGCCCAATAGCGGGAGCGCAATCACTGCCGCTATTGGGGGCGGAGGACGTCGAAGCCGACCATCTTTTGGTTCCGTTCCAAAGAGCGTGAGCAAAAATAAAACTGTGGCTAACCCGGCTCCGACCACCGCCTCAACAAATGCGACATCAACAGCCCCCAGCCACGCCCAAACCAAAGAAAGAAAAAAGCTATAACAGCCAAGCAACAAAATCGCGCTCATCAAATCCTTGACCATAATGGCTCCGGCTGCCGTCACCAGCAGCAGAATCAAGAGAGGAATCTCATAGGCAAATGTCATGAAGTCTCCTCTTTCCAAGGCTTCAATCCAGCTCGAATGGCTGCGCGTAAGGTCGCATGGGCGATCACCGGATTTTGAAGATACAATAACGCCAACACCGCCAGGATCTTGAGAAGGTTCATGCTTAACCCTTCATACATCGCAATGCCAACCAGTAACAAAAACGCGCCCAAGGAGTCCGTTAACGAGACCGCATGAGACCGTGTAAAGACATCTGGAAGGCGAATAATGCCAATGGCCGCCACAATGAGAAAAAATAACCCGGTGAGAATAAAGATGATGGAGAGGATTTCCATTTTAGGGCAGCCCTTTTTGTTCGAGGTATTTGGCCACAGCCAACGCCCCAACAAGATTCAACAAGGCATAGCCAGTTGAAATATCAACAAACATTTCAACACGGTCATACACGATGCCAATCACGACCAGGAGGATAATCGCTTTTGTCGAAATACCATTCAGGCCTAACACCCGATCAAAGATCGTCGGCCCCTGAAGCACCCGATACAAATAGGCGCCGATCAGTCCAGCCAAAACCAACAAGACGAATAGAAAAAATGTTGTCACGAAGTTGACTCTCTTTCTCTAAAGATCGAATCAATCTTCGTTTCGAGCCGTCCGCTCGTCACATCTTCACTCGAGACCTCATCCAGAGCATGCACCAGTAAAACTTTGCCATTCACTTCAGCGGTAATCGTTCCAGGCGTTAAAGTGATGGAATTTCCGAGAAGGACGACCGCAGGTGGTTCCTTTAATTTCGATTCATAACGTATCAATCGCGGATGAATCGGAAGGCGCGGGTCAAGGATGAGCTTCGTGACGTGCAAACTACTTTGGACAATCTTCCCAAACAACCAAGGAAGATATAAAATAATTCTTCCCCACAATTGAAATCGAGGAACAAATGGTGAATGGCCAGAATTGATCCATGCCACAAAGAAAGAAAGGACCACACCTAGGCCCAGATGAACTGGATCAAACTGACCCGACAACATGACCCACAGGCCGAATAGGGCAGCCGTTTTCAGAATTAAAAACTGTGAAGAGATGGGTCTCATACTGAATCAGAATGTGCACATACGAGTGTCCTCTGCACTTGACTCAAGGCTGGCCTCCCACGAACCGTTCACGTTATACCGAAAAAATTTAAAGGTTTGGGGATCAAGCGCGACAAGGTTTAGCCACCCGTTATGAAAAAGTTGTTGAAGGATTACATGTTTCTGAATAATGGTCGAGATAACCTGTGGGACAGCTTCGATGATCGCCAAAAGCCGAAGGGGTTCGTGAAAATGAACATCCCCGTTGTTGACTGTTTGCAGCGGGAATCCCATTTGCAAATCACTTTGACTTCCCAACATCACTCCCACCCCTGACACCACATTGTGAATCACCTTGCTCCCGCTGCCATAATGCCATGGGTCTACTCCCGAAAAGTAATATCCGGTATTGATCCATTCTCCGACAATTAATGGTGCGGTCATAATTTTTTCGAGAATAGCTCCCTCAGGGTCGGCGAGGGGATTATACGAATGCAAAAACACGCGGCCACCTAAATCAAGCCCTTTGGTTAGACCTCGACGCCCGATTAAGAAAGCTGCGTTACCAGCCAGCCCCCATTCAGGACGAGAGCTAGCCCAATCCATACTCCGCTCCTCCACATGGGCAAAGGCCTTTTCTGGAGAAATGTCGGTTGGCGCACGGGGAATCCGGTGGCATCGTTCCAACGCTTGTTGGGCCCCAGCCTTTTCTAAATCTTTGATCAAGGTCTGGACATCTTCCCGATGGCTTGGGGGAAGCTCAATAAGATCATAGAATGTCACACGATCTGTCGTGGTATTATGTTTCGCAGGGAGGAACCACGTATCCTCCGGAATGTTTAACCCTTTTTGTTTTAAAGTATGACGAACGTCGACATTGTTCGCCATAGCGGCAAACACGCGGGCATTCGTATCTCCAGGGTTGCCTCCACAAGCCCCACAATCCAATGCACCAAAGTAGGGATTATTGTCGGTCTGACTTCCATGTCCACAGAGCACGATAAGACGACTAAAATTTTCAGTCAGTCCCATCGCTCGTAAACCATTTTCAATAAACGTCGCCTGTTCTGCATACGTGAAGCCTTGTGCCAACCCCAAAGGATTCTCATCTGCTGGATTCTTTCCTTTATCCTGTCCAGTTGGAGGTTTCGATGGGGCAGAAACTGAAATCTGAGTCGGCACCGAATTAGCAAACCACCTGTCTATCAATGATGTGATAGCGTGATACGGCTTGAGAAGCAGTGTCTTACCCACCAGTCCCAGGCTAAAGAACAACCCAAGCACATCAATCACCATCAGTGATCCAACAGGGTTTCGCTTTAAATCATGAAACAGATGATGCCCTAATTGATTCCAGCGTGTTCCTGTTGAATATTTCTGTAAAGCGGATTCTTCGTCTCCTCGAGGATATTCAGAAACCGCATGATTGGGAGAAAGCAGAACCGGGCATAAATCAGCCCGTTCCTCGCTATCAAACCCCTGATGATTAATAGGAATACCAAAGAATCCCGCAAACCCAAACGTCTCATAAGGACCTTGAGCCTCAATATGACGGCGAAAGGATTCCGAGCGGACATCGATGCAAAAGACCATTTGTGCTCGTGGTCGAAAATCTATAGGGGGAACCTTCTCTCGATGGGCTGAAAGCTTGTGGAGAATATCCACCCGAAACGCATCTTCATAGGCTTCAAGCCAGACCGGACCATGACGATCGGTTGGAAAACCGTCAATCCAACCCAACAGCATTCGGGAATCAGCCAAAGAAAGATCGTGCATTTCAGTCGGCGACCATTCCAAGAATTGTGCAAGATGAAATAAACGCCATGCGTCTTGGCAAATGGCTTGCGTAAGAGAACCACCAGTATGAGCGCTTTTCCCCATGCGCACTTCATAGTCCTCTATCCGTTCTTCCCAATAGGATTTCAGTATGGAAACCCTTCCATCAACTCTCCATTCTCGCTCACACACCATCTGACATAATTCCAATTCATAAAACAGGCGAACGGCCAGATATTGTCGTGTATCAATCGGGTGTTTTCGTTGCGCTGAATACGCGGGATGTTCTCCCAGCCAGCGAATGTACCTGGTCCACCCTGGCAATTGCGATAACATTCGAGAAAGATACCCTCTCCATTGTTTTTCGGGAATATCAAGACACCGCAAACACCAAACGATGACATCTTCAGGTTGGCCAGACAAGTCCTGAACTTTGCGGTGAAAATCTTGAATGCCTAAAAAATGACCTGAGTGATCCCATTGAGCCAACTCCTGCCAAGCCTGGAAAAAGCCCTTTTCCCTTGATGGCATTTCCCATCCAGCCAATCCCTCGTCAACAAAGGCAGCAATCCATTTGATCATTTGGTTATTGATTTGTTCGACCAGGGAAACACCGGCCAACTGTTCGACCCAATCACTGACCGTCCGTTGAACCGGCAAATCAACACTTCTGTTTTGTTTTTCTCCAAGGAGGGAAGGAGGTTTCCCCTGACGATTTTCCGAATGAGTGCTCTCCCCTTGAACAAAATCTTGTAATGCCAAGGCTGAAAGAGTGGCTTTCCACAGATTCGACAAATACGCTTCTTCCGGATAATCCCGGCACTGCTCGCATTCTTCGATAGTTCGCTTGAGAATTCGTTGTTTCGAATCGCTGGGAAGGTCTGATCGAAAATGCCTCGTGGCTCCACCGCCACTGAGTTCCCATTGCAACAGCACTGGCTCTAACACCTCAAACCCGAACACCAAATGCCATTGCCAAATATCACGAGCGTTCAGCATTCGAGTCCCGACCTTGATTGAGTCTTGGGAATCTTCGTGAGGACCGACACGGGCTAACGCCCGTTGGATACCTTCAGTCGTAATTCGTCCTTCTCGATACAACTGCCGATATGTTTCATTCGGGAGATATCCACTCCCTCCAAGCAGATCCTTGCCCACTTGGACAGCCTGATCAAAAGGGAGATACTCCAACCCATGAATCGGGTTTTGCGCAACCATGGTCCTCATGGGCCAAAATGGGGCAATTGGTTCACTGGCTTCCTGTACCACTTGACCGATCGTGTCCCGCTCTTCAATTGAGAGTTCCGTAGGTCGTTGTCTTATCGATTCAGAACGCATGCCCATCCTCATTCATTGCTGAATTGTTCCATGAGAAAGAACACCCTATAATCTCCCCTCGTTATTATTCTTCGCATCTGAGAGATCCACATGAAAAATGGCCAGACAAAAGGTGAAGCCGAGACGGCAATACGAAACGCCGTCATAAAATTCGAGCAAGAGTTTATGGGACGTGGGCCTATGGACGTCAAAGCGTTCATCATCCGGGATCTGGTGTTAGTGAGACTCAAGGGCGTACTGACCCAGGCTGAACGCCAGTTGGCTAAAAGCTCGGAAGGCATTGAAATGGTCAAGGCCATGCGTCAGAATCTCATCTCACAAGGCCGTGAAAAACTTTGCTCCCAAGTGAGCGAAATTACAGGCACTACGATATCTGGATTGTTTACCGATATCGATGTCGGAATTGGAGAACGCATCATTGTTTTCTCGTTAGACCAAGATCTCGAAACCACATTTCCCTCATTATCTTAACCCGAAGATGTCCTCAATAGTTGGATACCACAGAATCTTTGCCCCAACTAACAGGGCTTAGAGAGAAACAGGCTGAAGCCACCAGTCGCCATCACCACATAGAAAGTCGCCCATTATTTCCTAAGCTTTTTTCTTCCAGCTTCCGGATGTTTCGATAAAGGTTGATGATCCTCTAATCCCACAATCTCCAGTCGAGACTGCCGTTCTTGAAATTCTTTTTCCATCGCATGAAGCTTTGACATCGTCGTGTGATCCACTAAAAACGTGTCTGACAAATCCAAGACCACATGGGATTCACTCGCAAGACTATCTAAAGTTTTCTTTAACGCAATCCATGTACTGAAAATGGCTGAATCTTTGACCTTGACCGTTACCACACGTCCGTCATCACGTACCAGGCTTATTTGCGGCTTGAACAACGATGGCATCGGGGCACCATTTTTTAGGTGCAAAACCATATTGACAAAAATTCCTATGGCTATGCCCATTAAAAGATCTGTCGCCAGAACTCCAACGACGGTGGACACGAAAATAATAAACTGCTCTTTCCCCACATGATATATATGTATGAATTCTTGAGGCGACGCCAACCGATAGCCTGTAAAGACTAACATCGCTCCTAATGCAGCCAATGGAATTTGATTGATCAATCCAGGCATTAAGGCCACAAAAAGCAGCAGAAAGAGGCCATGAAACATGTTGGCAAAACGCGTTCGCGCGCCATTATCAATATTGGCCTTACTACGGACAATCTCTGAAATCATAGGAAGCCCGCCAATAAGGGCCGCAAGGGTATTCCCCACCCCAACCGCCAACATATCACGGTCGTGGTCAGTCTTTCTCTTCCAGGGGTCAATGCCATCAATGGCTTTGGCACTCAAGAGGGATTCAATGCTCCCAATCAACGCGAACATCACCACATATTTCCATCCCGTCGTCGTGAGAAGTCCAGAAAAGTCTGGGAATGTAATGGCATGAAACATATTTTCCGGTACGGCTACAAGAAACCGTTTTCCTAATGAATATTCCTGGCCATTAAAGGAATACGTCTGCTCCTGACCAAGATTGAGATACATCGCCAGAGGCACAGTGACCAACAACACCACCATGGGAGCGGGGATCACTTTGAATTTGGGGTTTTTGATAAACAGATAACTAAACATGATGAGGAGACTGATGATCCCAATCAGACCAACCAGAGGATTCATCTCCATGACAAATTGAGGAATCTTGGCAATCAACTCCAACGGCTTTCCATCAGGACGAACTCCCATAGCAATGGGAAACTGCTTGGCCATAATGATGATCCCGATCGAAGCCAGTAGGCCATGGATAGCCGAACTGGGGAAAAACTCGCCCAAGATCCCTGCTCTAAATAGTCCTAAAAAAATTTGGATAATCCCCGCGACAACCCCAACACCAAGTGCCAACCGATATGCCTGAAAGTCTAAGGCCGGATCTTCACCTCCTGTAAATCCAAATTCAGTCACGCAGCCAATGGCAATAACAATGAGTCCAGCGGCAGGCCCTTTGATGGTCAGTTCGGAGTTACTAAAAAATGTGGCCAGCATTCCGCCAATAATGGCGGTAAAAATGCCAGAGATAGCAGGATAGCCACAGGCTAATGAAATGCCCAGGCAAAGAGGGAGCGCAATCAAAAACACCAAAAACCCGGACAGCATGTCTGCTTGCCAGTTTTTAGAGATATCGGAAATTTGCCCTCTTGGAATTTCTGTCATTGTGGAATCACTCGCAAGAGGAATATTTCAAAAGGAACGAGCGTAGTCATAGAGACATGAAGAAATCGAAAATGTGGCTGTCCACTTGTCCAAGGTACAGAAGATTTTTCCTCCAATCAGTTGATACAACAAAGCCGGCCAGGTTTTGGAACCGATATCCAGAACCACAGACCGGCTTGCACTGAAACTGACCCACCTCTTTTCAGAGTCAGCCACCCTACAGATGGTCAAAAAATTTTCAATGGAGAAGGAAGTTCGTTGAAGCCCTCAGAGAAAACTGTTGGCTTAACGCATTTCCCCAAAAAGGACAACGAGATATACCAAGACTGGAAGGAAGACCTCAAGGAAATACGACGAAAATTCCTTAAAAAACTAAAACTTATGAAGTTTTAATTACGTAGAAATACTTCTTTTTGGCAAACGAGATTTGAAAATTGGAAGGGACTAACAGCCGTAAAAGTATGAGGGAATTAGGAGCTGAAGATTCATTCTCCCATCCACATGATAGGAATGAATGAAATGTTATCCGTAAATGTTGAAGGCGACCATAATACCCACTACAACTATCATGGCTAGATCAAAAATTGGGTCCATCATGTTCTCCTTTGGAAGAAGTTGAATTCAATATGTCGGTATGAAAATGCAAGCAACGTTCCAAAAGAGCATTCATGGCCAAAATACATCATAACTTATTGAAAACTAGTATTTATCTTAATATTTCCCCTAATATTTAATTGTCTAGAAATTATGCATAAGCGCCATAAGAGCGATTTCGCTCTGCTATATGAGTGCGGATACGCACATGTATTGAGGAGCAACGAGGAAAAAATTGGAGAAAAAGAAGGAATCAGGAAACAAGTGAAAAATCTAGGAATTTTTCAAACCTCCTGGATGCCTGGGGTATCTGAATGTTGTGATCGAATCTGTTGCTGAATGCAAGCCACAAAGGTTTCGAATTTTTTGCTATCCATAGCTTTTTTGGCAATGGAGAGAAGGATCTGCCCATGATGATTGGAAAAATGAACAAAGGATATTTTGCGCCCAAAAAACAAGAACCCCACTCCCATTATCCCCAAAGACAAAAATTGCATATATGGTCCCAAGATAAATTCGGAATCCGTGGCGGACACGAAAAATAAAATGACGCCTAGTATTAAGAAATAGAAAAAGTACATGCCATACTGCCGAGTCGTAGAGTAATCCGGACGAAGATCGGAAAGATTCACAGCCGTATCAAACTCCATGCCCACAGGGTTTTTCCCTGCACAATGGATCTTATCCGGGAAGAGCGTATACCGCACTTTTCGCCCACCCGCTGACTCCTGATATGTCGCAATAGCCTCCATCTCATAAGCCTCCTTCATATTTGCATCACAAGATGTTTAACTCGAACCACCAACTAAACAGACTTCCAGTGTCCTCATGATGTATCGGAGAAAGCTAGAATTCTTTTAACAAAGAATCTCTAGAATCTGATGCCCACCACAAAAACGCTCATAACAAGACCTTGGAGGTATTTGAAAGAAACATGACATCCGAACGTCTTCATCCTTTCTATTTTTTTCATGGTCTTCCTTCGATCTACATGGTCATACTTGACTTTCCAGTGAATTGACTTATCTTAATAAGCATGGAAACACCACGTGCACTTACTCATGACGAAAAGAAAGCATCAGAAGCTGCCTTCCGGGGGTTACCCTTGGATGACAATTGGACTGATTCAGCTAAATCAGTTTATGAAGGCATTGTTCAAGAGCTGGCCAAGAATCCTACGGAGTTAGGGACTGAAGAGAAGAATGTTCTGCCTGCTCTCATTGAAGAACCCGACCAGCCTTCCTCCAGCAATCCACCAGATTTAGAAATCTCGGAATCGGTGAACTCCCAAGAAATTCCACCGGAGCTGAAGCAGCTTACTATTCGTTCACGACGGGATGCTGTGAAATCTGGGATTCTCAAAGATGTGACGCCCCTGGCACAACGCATCGGATTGGATTTTTGCGTGGGAATGACGAACCCTTTATGGGAACAATACATCACGTCCTCTCCCGATTTTACGGAAGAACACATTCATTCACGCTTACGCGATACTTTGGTGGCCGTGCGACTTCGCTTGGCCAATCTGAAAGAAGCCACCCCTTTGGTGGATGTCCCGGTTCTCTTGGAATTTACCCCAGAACCTACACCACAACTCTGCCTTACCTTTGCCCTATTCCACAAAGACCCGATTGACGGAGATTGCATGTTGTTAATTCATCCAGGTGAAGTTTTTGCCACCCGTCAAGCCTTCGAAAACAACTAACGATCCTGTCTCGTCCCCCCACCTCTCTATAGTCTCATTCAGGACCGTCCGGGAAAACTATTCCCTCGTCATTATCCCGTCCTAATTTCAGGAGTCTAGTAGAATCTTTCGCTTCCTTCCTGTAACACAGCTAGATTTCCGTATTGCCTATTGTTTGAGAAAGATCTCAAAGGGCCTCTCATCGAACCTTTTCGCTTCATCCAATAGGGCTCACTACCGAGAAAGGAAGCAAAGAACATTTCCACGAAATTGGAGCCAAGGATGACTCATTCCCCTCGCTACTATTGCCCCGTTTTTGAAATACCCAAGAGTTCGCCAGCAATCAAAACGCTGGGCCTATGGTTTGGTCTGTTGGTCTTCTTCTTTTCTCCGGACATCGTTCATGCCGAATTTTTGGATCGGCTTGAACTTCTCAAACATCTTCGCCAAGGCCATTACGACAGGTTAGAGCAGATACCCACTCGCCAGGAGCGCCTGTATCAGGCAAAGAAAATTCCGGAAGAACACTTATAGGCTGCCTATTTTGCCTTTTCCAATTCTGCAGCAGACCTCGAGGTGAGATTAAACGAATGGGTACAAAAACCTAACAAATCAGGGACAGCCTACCTTGCCCGCGGTATGTATTTCTGGAATCTAGGATGGAAAACTCGCGGGTTTGAATATGCCACAGAAACACCGAATGAACGAATCCAAGGCATGAAAGAGTATTTTTCGCTCGGCTGGCAGGATCTCCACATGGCCACTCGCCAGAAACCCAAATCAGGCATCCCATATGCCTTCATAATTAGCATTGCCATGAGTCTGGGCGATAAAAAGGGGGTGAATCACTATACCCAAAAAGGTCTTGAGACAGACCCCAGATCCTTTGTTGTCCGCTGGAAACACCTTTGGAGTCTCACTCCATGGTGGAGTGGCTTATCCACCAAGGACAGTGTTGAAGCCAGCCAAATCTTCCTACAGAGCGAAACCATTCCGCGCGTGGAAGACAACCCTGCTCTTAGACCTCTTTTAGGTTTCCCAGATTTCATACGAGCCGAAATGTTAAAACGAAATGGCCAAAGGGAACAAGCTATCCCGTATTATGAGGCAACCCTTAGGCACGGGAAATATTACTATTATACTTTTCGCCTAGGACAAAACCTCTTTTTCCTTGATCAGAACGTAAAGGCATTGAACGCCTTTACCACGTCCCTGAAAGAACGACCACAGGTTGCTGAGGTATATGATTATCGCGCTCGGGCACTGGCAAATCTTGATCGGCTTGAAGAGGCGTTGACGGATCAACCGCATGCCATCGCATTGGATGCCTTAGATCCTGGGAACCTTCGCCGCTATGCTTGGAGACTCCACCAGTTACACCACGTGGAGGAAGCAAAACAAGCGTTAACCCAAGCTCTCACGTATGGATCATATGACCATGCGGTGTTGGGAAACTTGGGAAGACTGTATCTTGCAGATTTGCATGACCCAGAAAAAGCATTGCCCTATCTCAAAAAAGCTGTTTGGTTTAAACCTGACAAGGGTTGGTATCAACTTCATTATGGTTGGGCCCTTAGTGCTTTAAAAGATTGCCAGGCTGTGGATGCATTCCAACATTATAAGACCACCTGTTGGATTTCCGGATCCTGCAATCCAGAACAGTTGGAATGGGCTAAAAAAACATCTCAACGAATGATCTGGAAAGAAGGCTGTTGGCGAGAACACCCTACACTGAAACTACTAGGGCGCCTCGTCAAATGGCTACCCAAGTTATAACTTTTGTTCGAGAATTCTGCTTCCTTGCCTACTTCAACTCCCTACAATTTCTTTCCCCTGTAAATCTTCAATAAAACTTATCACAGGTATTTCGGCAGACCTCCATGGATGAGATGTCGTGACAGATGTGGTACAACTCCTCTTTACCCGTTCTGGTAAAGCTGAGTCACACTCATGCAACAGGATCAAATTTTTGAGCATACAACCGACACAAATAATTGACCCCCCTCCCAATCCGATGGGAGGGAAGACACTCATTGTCGATTCCAACCACCCGGATTGCTTTCCCCTCCCCAGTGAAGCCATCAAGCATGCTGAATCAAATGATCAAATTTTTATTCGACCGGGTACCTACGAGGATCGACTGGTGATCACGGAACGCCCGGTATTTCTCATCGGTGCCAGTCGTGACCACGTTACTATTTTCAGTCGAAGGAGTGGGCCGTGTTATTTACAGCGGGTTTCGGGAGGAAGCATCAGCGGGGTCACATTTCGGTATGTGGGAAGCGATCAACATTCAGCTATAAATATTTTGGATTCGACCTGTACCATTTCGCATTGTCGAGCCACCGAAGGTCTCTTATCCGGAGTCGTCATTTATGGACCAGATTGCCGTCCAACTTTACAGGGCAATGAAATTTGTCAAAACCGTGAGTCCGGTCTATTTGTCTTTGCTGGCGCTCAACCTTACTTGCGAAGGAACCATTGCTTTGGCAACCATCATTTTGGTATGGCAGCCCGTGACCAGGGCACACGGCCAGATATCATTAACAATGTGTGCCGAGACAATATGCTGAGTGGGCTTTTGCTTTTTTCTGATGCCGAAGCCCTTGTTCTCGATAATACGATTGAACATAACGCCCATTGGGGAATTGTCCTCACGCCCGATGCCAAACCTACTCCCAAAGCTGAAGACCTTTCTCAGTCCAATATCTTCACAGCCAATCCCCGTGGGAACATCACCATAACCTCCAAACCACTTGCGGATATTGGTCGTTAAATTAGAGTGTAAAGATTAAATATGGGGAAATACTCCTCACCTGAAATACCCATGAAATGCTGTGGGATCTATCTAATGCGGAAGGTTTGAAGGATGACTGATAATTTATGGCATCAAATTAATGCGGTATTAGGTAGCCTAACGGTTACCGTGGGGCTCTGGCTTTTGGTTGGCGCTTTACCTGTGCCTGTTGGGATTGGGGTGGCCATTGGTCTTGCGCTTTTGCTGGTCTGGAAATGCCCGTCTATGGGATATATTTGGGCTATTTCAACTCTACTATTAGGGTTAGAAAGTTTGGCATGGGCCATTTTCGAAATTATAGGTTTTCAAAAATTTGGTCCTGAACCCTCCCTGGAAGAACTACAAGAGGTTTTTAAGGCCGTCCTGTTCGGGATGTTTTCAGCCGTATTTTGGATGACCTTTGCTTATGGAATTTATAAACGAACTCGTGGCTCCATCAGCCACCATCCGTTTCCCGAACCTTCCACATCCTCACCCCCAAAGAAAAAATCCAAAAAGAAATCTTGATAGCACCATCTGGCGTGGAATCTTAATGTATTTCAAGGGGATCCACATGGACCTCAAAAACTATTGGTTCCCTGCCAAACTCCTGGTTATAGGACTGTTGAATCTTTCGAAGACGTCGTTGAGTCTCTTCTAAATTATACGTTTTGAGAAGAAAGATTTTACGGTTCTTTTTTAAACGTCCAGGTTTCTGGGAACTCAAGGGTCCTAATACCATGGGCAAATCCAACATTCCATGGCCTTCTTGAGACAAAGACTCACGCAATCCTGCTTCTTTCAACTGCTGATCCAGGAAATCGACTACCCGTTGTATGCGAGGGGCTGACGCAGCCGTCAGGACGAGCAGCAGAATATGCGCCGCAGGTGGATAGGCCAAGGCTTCACGCAAGTCTAACTCTTGTTGATAGAATACATGCGGATTTTGCTGGACCATAGCCTGGAAAACATGATGATCGGGCAATCGCGTTTGGAAAAACACTTCCCCAGATGGCCCCTCGGGTTGAGTAGAATCCTGGACTAATCGCATGGCTTTTGAAAAAAGAAGAAAGGTACGTTCAGCAGATCGAAAATCAGGAAGATGCAATCCAAGATCTGCTTGGGGAAAGGCAACCAATTCCGCCGATGGTAGTTCGGGTTGATGCAATAAAAATTCTGTCCCAATGAGAATAGGAATATCTCCTCGACGAAATCTTTGCAATATAGTTTGAGCAGCTACTTCCGTTTTCACTTGATCTCGATCAAATCGAAATAGGGGATAGGACGGGAATAGTTTAAAGAGTTCATCCTCCAGCCGTTGGGTTCCCGCCCCGGAAAAACGAAACACCGTTCCCGCACAAGAAGCGCAAGTTTCAGGGGTGGGAAAACTCTTTCCACAATAAGAACACAACAAACGAGAAGGTCGCTGAAACAGCCTTAGGGGTACACCACACATCGCACAAGCAGGGGCTTGCCCGCAATCGCGGCAAATGAGGGACGAAGAAAATCCTTTTCGATTGAGGATGAGAATCGCCTGTTGCCCATCATAAAGAACCTGGGTCAGACGCTCAGCTAAAGGCGGCGCCAGAATCGCTCCAGAGGCCTGTTTGCGAATATCGATCAGGTTTATGACCGGGTTTTGGGGAATAAAACCCTGAACATGCCCTTGGGTTGCGTTGCGGAATTCAAAATAGGTTTCCAAAGATGGGCAAGATGACCCATACACCACCAAGGCCTGCTCGATAGTTCCTCGCATATCTGCTACTTCACGTGCATGGTAATAGGGCAAATGCTCCTCCTTATAAGACGCATCCTCTTCCTGATCGACCCAGATCAGACCCAGCGCGGGAACCGGGAGAAATAAGGCCGATCGTGTGCCAACCACGACTTGAACGTGACCCTGTCCAATTCGTTCCCAACAATTGGCTCGAACCGGCATGGATAATTGCCCATGATAGACTTCCACTGATTCACTGAAAAAACCTCGTAGTTGTCTGGCAATCGCTTCAACTTGGTGCACTTCCGGAGCAAGGAACAACACTCGGTTCCCACGTTTGAATACAGTTGCTGCCACGTGTTGAAAAACCTGGAGCCGCTCATGATCAGTCCCAATGACCACATGTTTCTGAAATGTTCCAGAAAGGCTTCCTTTCATCAATTCATCAGCGATGACTTTCATCTTCCGCGAAAGGACTGGTGGCGACGAAGGAACTCCTTGAGAAGCGTTAGGAACCTGGTCAAAAAGATTATTCATCTCATCATAAAGGTATTTGTGCCCGGAACCCTGAAGAGAGAAAGTTTCTCTCTGTGCTTTCCCCAAAAATCTAGCTGGCAGAGTTGATCGTTCCTCCACCAACCCCTTTCTTTTAAGCTTGTTCACAAGATTCGCTGCCTTTGGCAGGGTTCGGAGCAACGTGGCTCGCAGAACTCCATTTGAACCGCGTGATAATTTCTGCAAGACCATTCGATCGTCCATAGGAACGGAAGGGTCGGCTAACGCCTCACGGCCCACATCCGTAAGTACAAGACGTTTGATCACATGATAGAGACGAGGTGGCACAATGAGTCGTAAGCATGCCGACAGCGGCGCGAGATAATAATCTCCAATACGCTCAACCAAGGTGAGCAACCTCTGATCCAATGACGAATGTTCAGGCGCGGCTTCCACTGCCAAAAGATCACGAAAGGTCAGGGCTGGATTCGAAGACCTCCCGGCAATGAAAGTCGAATTTTCTAAAATTCGAACAATGACCCCGGAAACGACCGAACTGCCTAGGGGGATAAGAACCGGGGTCCCGACAAAGACTTGGGCCTGCAAGTGAGAGGGAATATGGTAGGTGAAAACTTGAAAGCGCCGACTCGGCAGAACAACATCAGCAAGCATTGGGGATCAGGATTCTCATGAAGGACGCCATTTTAACAATGGCGCCATCGTCCCACAAAATTGCCATGTTTTGGTAATATTTTTTTTACTAGACAGACCGTTCATTGAAGTGCCAAGCTTTATCTACCACTCTAGCGATCGAGGACGAATCTCTCATGAACCAAAAGCACCAACCTTCTCATACCTCTCCAACTCCATGGCTCATCCTCTTTGATGGTGTCTGTGGATGGTGCACAGGGTGGATCCGTTTTCTCATCACACGCGATTCCCACAAACGGTTTCAATTCGCCCCACTCCAATCCCCTCTAGGGCAACATCTGTTAGGGACATTGAATTTATCACAAGAGCATTTTTCCACCTTTGTGGTGATTACCCCAGATGGCTACTTCACCAAATCCACTGCAGCCTTTCGTATCATGCAGCACCTTGGAGGACCATGGTCCCTCCTGACTATCTTTCTCTATGTTCCAAGGTTTTTACGGGATCACGTCTACGACCTGATTGCCCGACATCGGTACCAGTTGCGAGGAACCCTGTCTGCTTGCTATCGGCCTCCCCCAGAATACCAAGATCGATTTCGCTATCAGGTTTGACCGCATAGCTTTGACTTGATTCCAATTCGGTTGAACACATCTCAGCCGAATCCGTAGATTTCGACACGCAAGCGTTGATACTGCTAACCAATAAGGAGATTGAACCGTGGAAGGTTTGGGATTACTTGGTTTTCTCGCCATAGTCATTGGGATCATTGGCATTATCGTGTTACTGAAAAGCCGGAAAAATTCTGATCGCTAGAAAAGCCAGCCGACCTACCCATTTAGGCGTCAGATTGTTTTTTAAGGCGACGGTCTAGGGCAAATCGTGTGATCCCGAGATGTTTGGCGGCAAGACTTTTATTGAAATCCGAAACCCGCATTACTTCCTCAATAAGGGTGTTTTCAATATCCCCCAATGTATGCTCCCCTAACTTCATTTCGATACGCACCATGGGCTGCTCACCTTGTGTCACGACATTCACTGAGGACTGCGCCACTTCTTGAACCTCGCGTGGCAAATCACCACTGGTTAAACTCTGTCCCCTGCAAAAAATCACCGCCCGTTCAATAATATTTTGTAATTCCCGAATGTTACCGGGATACGGATAACGTTCTAAAAACTGCCGTGCTTCAGGATCAATGGCTGTGACATCCTTCCCCAAGTCTTTGCTGTGCCTAATTAGTGTCTGTAAGCCTAATGGAATAATGTCTTCAACGCGTTGGCGCAATGGTGGAAGATCAAGGGAGACGACATTCAATCGAAAAAAAAGATCTTCACGGAAATTCCCTAATGTGACCTCTTTTCGAAGATCGCGATTCGTGGCCGCAATCAACCGGAAATCGACATCAATATCCTGATGGCCTCCTAGACGTTTAAATGATCGTTCCTGTAGGACCCGAAGCAGCTTCGCTTGCATGGTGGGGTTCAAGTCCCCAATCTCATCAAGAAAGAGCGTTCCCCCCTCAGCTTGTTCACAGAGCCCGGGCTTCCGTTGATGGGCGCCCGTAAACGCGCCACGTTCATAACCAAACAACTCGCTTTCAAATAATTCCTGGGGAATGGCCGTACAGTTGACACCAACAAATGGCCCCTGGGCTCGAGGGCCATTATGATGCAACACTCGTGCAACAAATTCTTTTCCGGTCCCCGTTTCTCCAAACAACAGCACCGTCGTTTTCAGATTTTGGGCCATTTCCTGAATTTGCCCGACCAACTCCTTCATACTCGGACTATTGGAAACGACGTTTTGTAAAGAAAAACGACCCGGACGATCTTGCGTTTCAAAGTCGACTCGACGACGCAGCGTCAAATATTCCAAAGCCCGTTCGATCACTGGTTCGACACCGGAGAGATCGACACTCTTGATCAGAAAATCATATGCGCCCAATCGCATGGCCTCCACGGCATCCTCGACTGTGCCATAGGCGGTGAGTAAAATGACCAAGGCTTGCTGCGTTTTCGAGCGGACATGCTTGAGTGTTTCTAGCCCGCTCATGCCAGTCATTTTTAAATCCAGGAATATGATGTCAGGCACATCATGATCAAGTGCCTCAAGCAACGCCTCTCCCGAATCAAAACTTCGAATCTCGTGATGACGTTTCGCTAATCTCCGGCTAATCGCCTGCCGAACAACTTCATCATCATCTGTCACAAAAATCGTCGCACGCATGGCTACACCGTTGAAAGTTGTGCTTGACAGACACAGGGAAGCCACATCGAAACCGTGGTCCCAACCTGCAGTTGACTCTCGGCATGAATCTCCCCGCCATGCGCCTCTACAATATTACGGCAGATGGCTAGCCCAAGCCCTGTTCCCCGATGTTTCCCCGTGGTAAAAAACGGATCGAAAATTCGAGAGAGCACATTGGGATCAATGCCTTTACCGGAATCTGCTACTCTCAACCGAACACCCGGTTCCTTCTCATATGGTTCTTCTCGAATAGAGACGCGAAGGGTTCCAGAGGTCGGCATGGCTTCAATGGCATTTTGCAATATATTCAATATCACCTGTTTCAGCTGATCTCTATCGGCTTGGAGGGCACTCAAGTGGTCTGGATAATGATGAGAAACCTGAATACCCTTTTCATGTAGTGGCTTAGATAAGACCTGAAGGGATTCTTTCAATAAATCTTCGAGTTGAAAGGTGACCGGGAGGAACTCCCGAGGGCGCGCATAATCGACGATTTGATTCACAATACGATCCAGGCGTCGGGTTTCTTTCAAGATGGTTTTCAAATCATCGCGCCGAGAATCCCCTTCGGAAAAATCCTCAAGCAGTAAGGAGGCCGTCGAACCAATCCCCACTAAAGGATTCCGAATTTCATGTGCAATCCCAGCTGCCACTTGTCCTAGCGTGGCCAACCGTTCAGACCGGCTTAATTGTGCCCGCATTTGTTCCAGTGCGGTAATATCCACATTAAATCCTTGATACACGATAGTTTGACCAGATTCATCGTTAATCGGAACCGCGCGGCTTAACACCCGTCTCACTGCACCATCGTGATGCAGAAAACGAAACACGCGCTCAAACGCCTCACCTTGATTCTGCGCATGGCGAAAAGCTTGGCGAACGTCTTCCCGTTCCTCAGGGTGAATGGCCTCCCACATCTGCTCGGGATCTAATAAGGCATCTGGATTTCGTCCAGCTAATATCCAATTCTGCCGATTGCTAAAAATAACCCGGCTCTTTTCCATCGTAAAAATCCCAATAGGCGCATAATCCACAATGCCACGATATTTGGCTTCCGACGAGGTGATCTCTTGATTCAGACTTCGAAGTTCCTGTTCGGACTGCTGAATCCGGTGAATATGCTGTTGAATCTGAGTGCCCATCGTATCCATGACTCTGGTCAAATTCCCAATTTCATCTTGTCGATCCAAAACCGGGACCTTCGGCATTGTTCCTCCCGAAAAATTTTCGACTGTTTTGACCAAATTCGTCAGTGGTCCTGTAATCGAGCGGGCAATCAATTGCAAGGGAAGCAGCATGAGAATCAAGGCCAAAGCCCCTCCCCCCACAATCACTCCCATGAGAACAGAACGATCTTCGGAACTACTAGCGAGCGCCTGTTGCAATTGCTCAACTTCCTGTCGATCAAAACGGGCCATTTCTTCACGAATGGCCAACATCAATAACCGCCCTTTTTCCGCTTCAATATACTCTTCCGCCTCTTCCGGGTGGCCGCTTTTAACCCGTTCAATGAGGCGGTCTTTATCTGACATCAGTAGGTGGATATTATTTTGAACTGATTCGACCAACATCCGTTGTGCCGGATCATTATCCACCATTTGTCGAAGAGAGTTCCCCAAAGCCAACACTCGTTGTTTGGCCGCTTGATAGGGTTGCAAAAACTGCGGCTGTTGAGTCAACACATAGCCCCGAAACCCCGTCTCCAGGTCCACCACCAATCGCATGAATTCAGCCGAAGCACTTTGAACGTGGTACACCTCGTTGAGATGATCTTCGTCCAAAGAAAACGTTTCAACACTTCGATAGGTCAATAAACTCAAGACCAACACCGCTAGCATAGGAACCGCCGAAACCAAGAGCAATTTCCTGGCAAGGGGAAGATTCAAAAAAAGGGACGTCAATTTCATACGCGTAAAGAGATTATTTTACCAGGACACGCCTGAGGTTCGTTGCCTCATGAACCCATCATACAACAAAGGGAGCCTACGAAATTCATTTACCACCTGTCCATGGCCTCCATAGCTGGCCTGATGATTTTCTCTCTATCCACAGGCAGTAGTAGCGAAGGAAGCAATCTTGCTATCATAGCCTTTTGGCAATGCTTTCAAATCCATTCTTTCGCCAAAGAAATTCTCAGCTCTCTTGAACTTCCCAGAAAGGAAACATGGGCGGCAAAACCATCCTTATCGCATCGAGTGCAGGGGTTGCGGGCCTTCTGCTTGGCTGGGTCATTGGCTTTCAGTTGGCGCCTACTACAGGTCTCCCCATTCGCGTCGCCGCCGATTACCTGCATGCTATTCTTCAGGCCGACCGCACCTTTTACACCCAGCACGTGGTTGAGCGAATGGAAGCCATGTTGATTGTGAACGCGACGGAAAATTGGAGAGAAGACCGCACCTTACCACTCCCCGCGCAGTTTTTTAAAGAATCCTCACGAGGGCTGCAGGTTCGCGGGAAACCGTTTCGATATCGCCTGGTCAGCTTATGGCCCATCAATCAGGAGAACGCACCGGAATCGGAGAAGGAACGGAAGGCACTAGAGCAAGTAATGACGTATGGAGAAGTCGCGGAGCAGGAAATTGAATTGGAGAAACGGCGATATTATCAAGCCATCTTCCCTGATCGCGCTGTGAGCCGAGCTTGCGTTAACTGTCATAACGCGCACGAGAAAAGCCCCAAACACGACTTTAAGCTTAATGATATCATGGGCGGATTAGAGATCTTGATTCCGCTAGACTGACGGGGTTCATTACCGCAATTCGCCGTTTCTACTTTTTCTTCTTTCCCTGAAGAACTCGATTTCATCCTAATCATAGCCATATTCACAGTTGGCCCCCTGTCGCATCGCACTGAAAATTTGAGAGGCCAGTTTGAATACGTGAGCAGAAAGGGATCCGGGTGGGCTTTGTTTTCAACGAAAGCTTTTTAATTAAACAGAAAGCGTTGAATGGGCTTTTGGCAGTGTGAGGTGAAAAGACGTACCTTGCCCAACCACAGAGTCCACCCACAAACGGCCGCCATGCCTCCCAACAAGGTCTTTACATAATAGCAATCCTAATCCTGTGCCTTTTTCGCCAGAAGTGCCATCCGTTGTTCGGCCAGCCATTGCCTTAAATAAATTGTCAACCTTTTCCGCAGGAACACCAACTCCAGAATCGATGACGGATACTTGAAGCATGTCATCTTTCTCGATTGTCTGAATCGTTACCTGGCCGCCGGCTGGAGTGAATTTAATGGCATTGCCAATGAGATTCTGAAATACCGAATGCAGCATCGTCGAGTCAGCAAACACTTCTGCCCCTGGATTGGAATCATAGATCAGATCGACATTTTTTTGGGTCGCATTACTCTTTAAGAGAGTTAAAACATTGACGACGACAGTGTCGATGGCCATGTTGGCTGGCTGGTATTCTAGTGATCCTAATTCAAAACGGGTGCATTGCAAAAGATTATCAATGAGATGCATAAACTGTTTGGCTGAGGTCAGAACCGTTTGCGATAAGTCTTGAATTTCTTCCCTGCTTAAGGTTTCAGCTTCTTCCGCCAACGTCTGGGTAAATGCCAGGATCCCATTAAAGGGTGAGCGCAGGTCATGGGATAAAAAATGAAACAGTCTATTCTTACTTTCCAGGAGCTGTTGCTGCTCTTTGGTGAGACGACGTAATTCCAACTGAGCGACAACTTGTCGGGCCAATGATTCCAGGGCAGCGATTTGTTCTGGAGATAAGTTTCGTGGCTCCCGATCAATTGCACATAACGTCCCGATGGCTAATCCTTCTGGGGTAATAAGCGGTGCGCCGGCATAAAATCGAATATGGGGATCGCCGGTTACCAAAGGATTGTCTACAAAACGTGGATCGGTGAGCGTATCAGACACCACAAAAACATTAGATTGATGAATGGCATGCGCACAAAACGCCACGTCGCGAGAGGTTTCTGATGCCGGACACCCAACCGAGGCTTTAAACCATTGCCGAGTGGGATCCACAAGACTGATCAAAGCAATAGGAGTTTGACAAATATAGGAAGCAAGCTTCACAAAATCATCATAGACCGCTTCTGCTTCTGTATCCAAAATCTCGTATTGAAGGAGAGCCTGAATACGAGCTTCTTCATTGTCAGGAATGGCTGCAACTAACATATACGATCCTCAGGTACTTTCCTAATACCTGCAAAGAACAATTGGTGCACTGAATAAAATTTTCGAAGAATTTTCAACAAGAAAAAATTGTATATGCGATATTTTCTCGGAGCCTTTCTCTCTTATCTTAAATTCAGGGTCCTAATCTATATGTTTCACGAAAGCATTTTTCTTCCAATATTTCACGCATCAAATACTGGCTGATTGATTAGGAAAGAATAGAAAATTTCTCCAAAGGAGCGCCTTTCTGAAGGCCATTAAGAGGCGAACAATTGAAACCGACAAGAAACAAAGACGCACCAATGAACATTAAAGTTAGGACAGCCAGACAAAGGTTACAGGGGAAAATCCTTCCTCCCCTGAATAAGGTACCAGCCAACCTAACCCCAAAGATTAGCCTCACCGACCGACTACGGTCGGGCTATCATCGTATTTGGTATGAGGCCACTCAGGCCTTACGTTGGTCACGTGGCTCTTATCGGGAGACTCTGATTGGGATTCTTCAAAATCTGACACCCTCGCAACACGATCGCATCGAGGAACTGAGCACCATCTATGGAATGCGGTTTGAGTTGCGATATCCTCCAGAGACGAGCCTATTTAATTATGGATACTTGGATTTACTTGACCGTGCCCGACAAGCTTTGAAATGGACCACCCCCGAGCAACAACACGTCTGCGATGTGGGCAGCGCGAATTTCGCCTACGCCGCCGCGCTGCAGGCATTTTTTCACCCATCGCAACTGGTCGGAACTGAGGTGGACGGACATCGGCTCTATTGTAATGGACGAAGTCGCATTGATTATGCGCAGGGCCATATTCAAGATTTGCCCCATACTCAATATGTCGTCGCAGACTATCGCGCTTTCAAACATTCAGCGAACATCGTGACGACCTGGTTTCCATTTGTCACACCCAAACCGCTCCTGGCCTGGCGCTTGCCTTTAAGTTTATTTGACCCTGCAGGTATATTTGCCACCATTGCGAACAATCTTGTGCTCGGAGGCACGTTTGTCATGATCAATCACAGCCCAACCGAGGCCAAGGTGGCTCAGGGTATTGCCGAATCAACCGGATTGGTCTGTCGAGGCCATTATGTGCATGACGCTCCACTTCGCCCTCGCACCCAGCCAGCCGTTCTCACCCTTTGGCATCATTCCTAACTTTCATTATTTCTTTTCTCCCAGGAAACAGAGGAAGGCAAAGAGACCCGCCGTCCTTTAATCAAACAGACGGTGGAAAATGAGAATTCCGTTTTGAGGGAGGAAGTTTTTGCTCATTGACCAAAATGGGTTTGGCACGAAGAACTTGCGTAAACCCTGAGGCCCCAAATGTCAGGCAGCCATATTTAGGAAAATTTGTGGCAATTTTCCATTCATAATAAGGTCGGTCTAAACAAATTTTCTGATTTTGTATTTGATTGCGGGAAACGTGCGAAATCGATATTTCGTGGAGGGCTGATTGAAACCCGCTATTTCCCCAGTCTATTGCCAGATCTAAATCCGTCACATGATGAAAGGTCAACGTCGCAGAAGCGACTCGAAATTGACAGCCGCCATCAGTCTCACATACCCAATCAACAATATGATCAATATCAATCGCCAGATCACTACGCCAGTCGCCTTGTTCGAAATCCTCGATGGAGAAATGCAATCCATAGATGTAATTGTCATGCCAGGACAAGACCTCAAAGTCCTTTTCAGTGTCGTGATTGAACAAACTGCACCTCAATATTCACATACCGAAACAGTTACCCAACCTACCATTTTTACATCGACCGAAAAATGTTCAAACTAAGGAGGCTTTTTAGTGCCCCTTTCTCCCTCAAGAATCTGATAAAGAATGCCGAAAAATGAAATAACATATTCTATTTGAGCTCAATGGACTAGTGATTGAGGCTGCGATTTCCCGCCCTTCACCAGGTCCCTGTTGCACCTAACGAATCGGCTTTCCAACAGACCGATTAGTTGCAGGGGCGTGGAATGCCCATGAAATTGAACAACTTTAGAATTCCCTTCCCTGTTTTACGTTTGAGGGAAAAGGTTTTCTAAGCTATGAAAAAAGCCTTTTCACTAGGAGAAGTTTCATGAAGCTGAAAACAAAACTGATTGTCGGGTCTATTCTCCTTGCCGTCGTTCCCGTATGGGTCGCCGGATCAATTATCACCTGGCAGGCCAACCAAGAAGCAAGGTTGGCCCTGGCGGAACAGGCCAAGAATCAGCTGATCTCAATCCGGGAAATGAAGAAGAATCAAATCGAAGGCTATTTTCAAACTATTCGAGATCAGATTCTCACTTTTTCCAACGACCGAATGATTATCGAAGCCATGAAGGACTTCAAACCGGCGTTCAAAAACTTTCGAAAAGAAATTCAACCCCCTAATGAGGATGTCAATTCCTGGAAATCGAGCTTGGCCACGTATTATCAGAAAGATTTCACGGAAGAATATCTCCGTCGGAATCCTAACCAGGAGTCCAACGCTCTTTCGTATTTCACCCAATTGGATAACGACTCTCTAGCATTACAATTCCACTATATTAAGGCCAATCCCCACCCATTAGGCAGAAAAGACCAATTAGCATATTCCCAGGACGGAACAACTTACAGCCAACTGCATGGGCGTTATCACCCCCACATTCGGGACTTTCTGAAAAAATTCGGTTATTACGACATTTTTCTCGTGGATTCGGATTCCGGAGATATCGTGTATTCGGTCTTCAAAGAATTGGATTATTCCACGTCATTGATTGACGGGCCTTATGCCGATACTGGAATTGGACATGTCTTTCGAGAGGCCAATGCCTCAGACAATTCACAGGCTGTGGCTCTGGGGGACTTTGCTCCTTACCCTCCTTCTTATGAGGACTCCGCGGCTTTCATGGCTTCTCCTATCTATGATGGGTCAATAAAGATTGGCGTGCTGATTTTCCAAATGCCAATTGACCGAATCAACTCCATCATGACGAATCAAGAAGCTTGGAAACAGGTGGGCCTCGGGGATTCTGGAGAAACCTATCTCATTGGGCCCGACTCTACGATGCGAAACCAGAGTCGGTTCCTTTTGCAAGACAAGGCAAATTATTTAGCCGCGATCCGGGCAGGCGGGCTACCCAAACATGTCATTGAATTAATTACCGCCAAAAATACGTCCATTGGACTCCAATCTGTACAAACCCAGGGTACAAAAGCAGCCTTGGCCGGGAAAACCGGTTTCGATATCTTTCCGGATTACCGTGAAGTGCCCGTCCTCTCGGCCTATACCCCATTAAATATCCCAGGTTTACATTGGGTCATTATGAGCGAAATTGACGAGGCAGAAGCCTTTTTTCCGGCTGAAACGCTCAATCACCAAATTCTCACATCCACTCTCTGGATTACAGGAATCATGTTGATGTTCTCCGTGGGACTAGGATGGTTTTTTGCGTTAAGAACCACACGACCCATTCAAGTTCTTCAAAGAACTATTGAATCGATTGGCGAAAATTCACGGATGGATAAAAGAATCGAAATCACAACTCAGGATGAGGTGGGAGCACTGGCTCGATCGTATAATGCTTTACTCGACCGACTTCAAAAAGTAAACAGGCAGATGGAACGGGCAAGCCAGAACGTGGCGGACCTCGCTAGTATTGCGATGGGTCTTGTGGCTCCAGTGAGTACCAGCGTTCATCGGCAAACCCACGAAGCGACGACGGTTGCTTCATCAACGGCGGAAATGTCTTCCATGGTCAATAGGGTGGCCCACAATGCCCAAAACGCAGCCATGTTAACCAAAGAGGCAGATAGCGAAGCCACGAAAGTTGGTGAGGTTGTCAGCAACACCACCTCTGGAATGACTCGTTTAGCCCAGATTGTAGAGGATTCACAACAAAAAGTAGTCTCGTTGGCTGGACATTCCGACCAAATTGGTGCCGTCACAAAAATGATTAATGACATTGCGGAACAGACCAATCTCCTAGCGTTAAATGCGGCCATCGAAGCAGCACGAGCGGGAGAGCAAGGGCGGGGATTCGCTGTGGTGGCGGACGAAGTCCGAAAACTTGCCGAACGAACGACCAAATCGACGAAGGAAATCACGGAAATGATTCAGGCCATACAGGAAGAAACTCAATTGGCTGTTGGTGTGATGGAAAAAGGCACACAAGAAGCCAGGAACGCGATGGCTCTCGCACACCAATCCAGCGAAAGCCTGAATTTGATCATCCAATCGGTCAATCAAGTCACAGACCAAATGTCCCAAATTGCGGGAGCTACTGAAGAGCAGTCAACCACCACCGAAAAAATCAAAGGAAATATTGAGGCCGTCGCGACCGCCAGTCAACAAAACGAATCGTCCCTGGGGATGGTCACAAGAGCCACCATGCGACTATGGGGATATGCGGTAGCCGTACAATGGGTGGCAGCACAAGAAGCTGGGGCTCTGACTACCGAGCCTGAACTGAGCCTTGCTCGAGTGGGCTTGGATCCTGACTTTCTCGAGCACCTGTACGAAAATTACTTTATGAGTCATGTTTCTATATCGGACATGCTGAGTCCTTTCGATTGTGAAAAACGAAAAGCGCTCATGCTCACAGAAATTGTGGCATTACTTCAATTTGGGCGGAAGAAAGAAAATGGCAAATTAGTATTGGACCTTGTAAGCTTAAACCATGCCTGGCTAGGGATGGAATCCTCCATGTATCAATATTGGTCAGATAGCGTGCTCAAAACCCTTAAACAATTTGATCCAAAATGGTCCCCTGAATTGGAAAAAATCTGGACTCACTCACTAAGAGGCGGGCTCGAATACCTTTCCTCTCAGACAAGGGCCATGAAAGCAAAAGCATAAAAAAATATTTCTGCCATAGACAATTCTTTTCAAACAGAACAGGGATCACCCCGAAAAAGTATTACCCTAAGTTCTGAATCAACGCACGCATTTCTGGAACAAGGTCCCCGCCTCCATTCGATCGACCAGAAAGCGCCGCATCAATACCAGCATTCAGAACCAATTTGGCTTCGTCATTCCGTTTCACCCCAGCCAACGCACGGCCCAGGGCATAGTGCGACGCCACATGGACAGGATCAAGCTTTACAGCCACACGTAAATGTTCCACCGCTTCTTCTAAATTCTCTCCTGTCTGAAGAATCTTATCACCCAACCCAAATCGCCCCAAAAACCCATCAGGCTTTTTCGCCACCATCTGCCGAAACGCTTCAATATCCATAATTGACCGACCTCCTTACATAACTTTAAATACTTAAATACCAAATTTCCCTTAAATTTCTGCACTCTGAAAGCTGAAATCTGCATTTTTTTACCACAACTGAGGTATAGTCAACGGCTCTAATAATTTACTACTTTAGCCCAGAACGGTTTTTATAACATGCATCATTTTTGGGGAGCCAGAACATGAAACGAATAACATTAGCCAAACCCCAGAACCAATATCCGGTCCCTTCCTGGACTCGATTTGTTTTTGCAGGCAGCTTGATTCTAGCCCTCACGGGAAACTTGGTACCCGAGACGTTGGCATTCGAGACACGAACCATTGATGGCAGAAACAACAATGTGGAAAACCCAGACTGGGGAAGCGCCAACAGCCAATTGCTCAGATACGTGGATCCTGACTACAAAAACGGCATCACAAAACCATCAGGTGCCGACCGTCCAAACGCCCGTGAAATCTCCAATGCCGTGTCCGCCCAAGAGAGCCTGATCTACAACGAAAAACGTGCATCGGACTTTATCTGGCAGTGGGGGCAATTCCTCGATCACGATATTGATCTGACTGGTGGGGCAACCCCAATCGAACCATTCCCGATTCAGGTTCCCACAGGGGATCCTTACTTCGACCCTGATGGCACCGGAACACAGGTCATTTCCCTGAATCGGTCTGTCTATGATCCAGCTACTGGAAGATCCCGCAAGAATCCCCGACAGCAAATCAATCAAATCACGTCTTATATTGACGGGTCTATGGTCTATGGCTCCGACTCCACCCGCGCCGCAGCCCTCAGAACCCTGGACGGCACAGGTCGCCTCAAAACCAGTTCAGGAAACCTGCTGCCATTCAACAACGATGGTCTCCCCAATGACGGCGGTCCAGCTGCCAACTTATTTGTCGCGGGAGATATACGCGTAAACGAACAAGTCGGACTCACGGCCATGCACACCTTGTTCGTCCGGGAGCATAATCGTGTGGCTGATCTTATGCATGAAGACTTTCCTCATTTAAGCGACGACAAAATCTACGAGGCCGCACGCGCCTGGGTAGGCGCGCTTATCCAGGTCATTACCTATAAAGAATTCCTTCCAATCCTTCTAGGCCCCAATGAGCTGAAGTCATACACTGGATACAAGTCAGATGTGAACCCCGGCATCAGCAATGAGTTCAGCACGGCAGCCTATCGATTGGGCCATAGTCTGCTTTCTCCCGTTTTGCTTCGTCTTGAGAAAAATGGAAAGCCTACCCCAGAAGGGCACTTGCCATTGAGAGAGGCCTTCTTTTCTCCGTCCCGCATCACCAACGAGGGGGGGATCGAACCCTTGCTTCGAGGATTGGCTGCCAATCAGGCTCAGGAAATTGACAACTTTATCATCGATGACGTGAGGAATTTTCTCTTTGGCCCCCCAGGAGCAGGAGGATTTGATTTGGCATCACTCAATCTACAACGTGGCCGCGACCACGGCATACCCACATACAACGATGTCCGTGTGGCTTTGGGTCTGGTCCCTGCCCTGACATTCGCCGACATCACTAAGAATCCTGACGTGCGACAACGCCTGGAATCCGTATATGGAAGTGTCGAACTCGTGGATCTATGGATCGGTGGGCTGTCTGAAGATCATCGACCCGGCGCGATGGTTGGGGAGTTGTTCTATACAATTCTGGTGAATCAATTCGAACGATTGCGGGATGGAGATCGGTTCTTTTACCTCAACGCCTTTCCCAATTTCCAAATCTCAATCCTGGAATCCACGACCCTGGCGGACGTGATCCGACGAAACACTACTATCAACCAAGAGATTCAAGATAACGTCTTCCTCGTCTCCCACAAGCACCACCACCACTGAAAACAATAGGGCCTTTTCCCAAACCTCCGTCTACGTTTCGTAGACTACTAAGGCAGGAACCCTGATTATCCAATATTCGGGATTGCCGTCTTCCTTTTTCCCATCGGGTTTATTTCATACAAATGAATAGAAAATAAAAAGAGGATAGGGTATGTTTTCAGCTAAGCTCGCTTGGATTTCCTTTCGCAAATTAGAAAAACATGCCCTAACAGATGCCAAGATTCAAAGGGGCCCTTTACACCTCGTGAGCAATTTTATTAATCCTTTATTCCTCATCATCCTCATTCTGGTAAGTGTCACCCTCTCGTGCGCAGGGAAAGGAACCTCTCATATGACCCAAGACCAGCTTTTGGCGGCCATTGATCAAGGAACCGCACCGATGATCGTGGATGTCCGCTCCCAAAGCGAATATGAGTCGGGGCACGTGCCAAGTGCACAACATTTGCCCTTTTACGCCATGTGGTCTCACCATGATGAGATGGAGGCCAAACCGGAAGACCCGATTGTTCTCTATTGCGAGCATGGACCGCGAGCCTGGATCGGAAAGTTCGCCCTCTGGACGGTGGGATATAAAAACGTGGTTTACCTAGAAGACCACATGTCAGGCTGGAAGGAGCAAGGACTTCCTACGGTGAAGATTTCTCCCAACCATTAAAAATCTTCGTTGCCACCCAAGGAAGATTCAATTTTCACAATCCAGTAAAACTGGATTGTGGTTATTGAAGAATTATTCCTAGAAGTTATGTCACGCTCATTAACTTTTCCTTTAAATACCGTGTAATTGCAGTAGCCATATGCAATCGATACAGAGCTTCGCTCTCTGATGTAAGTCCTTGATGGGGACCTTCGTCCTGAATATGTTTCCAAAAGTTCTTGAACATGCCTTCTTCGTTGTGATCGATTTTGCCTTTATCCCGAAGATTTTGAAGGAACGCAGGTGGATTGTTAATAAATTCTACCCCCCCTAATATTTTTACATATTTCTGGAATCCGATTTTCCACGAATGATCGGATTTGGGCATCAGAAGATTCGAAATGTCCATCTGTAAAGTTCTGGTAAGCTTGCTGAAAATAATTGAGTGCAATAGCTAAAAACCTCGAGATATCCAATTTTGCTCTAGCTTTGAAATCTGTGGAGAATTTGAAGCAGGTTCGGGCGTATGAGAAAGAAGTTTGAGATTATTTTCAACAACAAATCCGTCCAAAAGCAGGGAGTCACAAAAGCGTTCATAAGTATCCACATGATATCCACCAGCATTCAGGAAGCGTCCAATACCACGTTCGATTAACCCAATTATTCGTTTCTCCTTTAGAGGTTCAATTTCAACTTGCCTCTCTAATAGTTCGACGAACTGCCTAGCCTTTTCCTTTACGGTACAGTCGGGCTGCATTCCTCTTGCAATTTAAACTCTTGTATTAGGAGATCAACGTCATTATGAGTCCTATAAGAAAACTGAATTAGTGGAATAAGTAAAGAGAGGGTTTTCTTTGAAAATCTCATGTTAAATTCTTATGTAAGTTTTACCTTTTACCAAAATTCCTTGCCAGCTTAAATTTTCAACCAATCTCTTCACGCACTACTTAACAAATTCCAGGAAATATTGGCGGGAGAGAAAGGCATGTTCCTTGGAAAGGGCGAGTCCGGCTTTCTCCATATTCACAATGACCCGTTCTCTGGGAACTAGATGGTGTTTGGAGAAGCCGAGTTTGCCCGACCGCTCATCGTGATAGTAGTCGACGATAACAACCCGGCCATTGGGTTTGAGCGCGGATGTGATTTTGGCCCAGTAATTACCATCATGTTCGACGTGATGATACGCATTGCATAAAAAGACCAGGTCCACGCTGTTTTCAGACAGCGACGGATCGTCCGGCTTGACCAGAACAAAACGGACCCTATTTGCCATCCCGAGTTTGTCCAGTTCCTGTTTGTTGTAGTCCAGCATTTTTTGTTCGACGTCAATGGCATGTACTTTCCCGTTCTCCCCGACTGCCTTGGCAAAGCGGCGCGTAAAATACCCTGAGCCCGCACCCACATCCGCCACGACCATTCCCGGTTGGAGGTTCAGTGCTTCGACGACCTTATCCGGTTGTTGATACTCATCCCGTTCCGGCCGCTCCAGATTTTGAATATAGGTGTCGATGCTCCATGATTGATGCGCACAACCCGTTGCTAACAAACCGAGCAGGGCAAGGCCTAGAGACCAAAGAAATTTTGACGGATTGAATAATGGTCCTGCCGATAACCATCGATCTTTCATCGTTTAACCTCAATAATGCTGTGTGATATTCTTATTTCTAAACATGTTGAATCCGTTTCACTTTTATAGCTTGTTCGAACAAAATCTTCAACGGAACCAGCATTTCCCCATATGCAGAATTAGTCAGGTCTTTGTTTTATCAAGTTTGTGAGGATTTCGATTGGGACAGGACCGATCACTGCACCTGGTTGGGATTGTTTTGGTTCCCTCAACTCGCAAGGCCCCGCAACGCGTTCCATCCTCACGCACATACGTACATTTCTTCCCTGTCGGCCGAGCATCGAGCCAAAATGCACAGCCTTTGGTCGTACATTTATAGACTGGACCAAACCGACCACGCGCAGGATCAAGAATCCCCTTCCTACATTGCGGGCACTTCACGCCTGTTGACGTCAGTTCACTCAATGTACAGCCTTCTTTTTTTGTCGGCATAACGAAGAATCCTTAGGAAGCCCAGCCGGACATCACACAACGTTGGGCGATGAGGGGAACAAAATTCGAAATCTCTGCGGCAATGTCCTGCATAAATGAATCCGCTAATGCTTGATCGGTGAAGCATTCATACACGTCATCTAAAAACCCGCCTCGGAGTAATGGATGATAGAGAAATTCATTTCCTGCACCCGTCTCCACTTCTAGCGGATATTCAGCCACCTGGATTCCCTCTAAGCTACCAGATTGCAACCACATCCGTGCGTCTTTCGCCGAAGGCCGTTCAGCGATGTATTCTTTAAATTTCTCCCGTTCTGCAGTAAAGCCTTTTTTCAGCATTTCCCGATCAACCCGCTGCCACAACGAATCAAATGTCCCAAGCGATGGAAAGGTCAGGACAAGTTGGCCCCCTGGCTTAAGAAACCTTAACAATTGATGCAAGACCGTCTCCCGATCTGGCCGAAAAAACATAAAGGAAAGGTTGCCGGTAATGCGATCGAATTTCCCGATATTTCCCGGTAAGAGTTTGACGTCTTCACGTCGAAACTCCAACCATGGAAAGTAGGGGCCTTGCACAGTTCTGGCCCTCACCAGTTGAGGTTCACTGACATCAATGGCAAGCACCTGTCCCGCCGAACCAACACGATGCGCGAGATGGAAGGCGGGAATACCATCACCACAGTTCACATCTAAGACCGTTAATCCAGCCTGAAGATCGAGATGGGTCAGAAGGCTTTCCGCAAACGGCCTGGACCACGGGTCTTTTTTCGGCAATTCGCAGAGCCATGATGGTGGTGTTTTCGGATGGGATGATGGGGATGGAGTTGGCATCATTATTCTGTTTCCCTGACAAGTTGGATTACTCTACCATTCTTAAAATATTTAAGAACAATATTCAAGAAATGAATTATTTGAGGGATTGGGAAACACCAAACACCCCCTGTCGTGTGGCAAAGTCAAAGATGGATGGCTTTAGGGAGGCCAACCGGTCAGCACGAGTTTGCCGATCATCCGCCCTGACTCTAACTTCGCATGGGCCGTTCGAAGATTCGCTGCATTGATTGGTGAGAGCGTTTCGGTCAGCGTAGATTGGATCTTTTGTCTATCGACCCATTCTGCAATCTGCGTAAGAAGTTGATGTTGTTCAATCATGTCTTCGGTCTGATACATTGAACGCGTAAACATGAATTCCCAAACAAAGGTCGCACTCTTTGGTTTTAGAGCATTAAGGTCTACAGATTCCACGGTGTCGACAATTCCGCAAATGCGACCTTGCGGTTTAATGGCTTCACACATAGCGCCCCAATGTAGATCCGTCTGATTCGTGTTGAAAATATAATCAACCATAGGCCAACCTAATTCCTGAAGTTTTTCAGGGATAGATTGGGTATGATCGATAATCGCATCCGCTCCCATTTCCCGACACCACGCTTGAGACTCAGGACGCGAAGCAGTGGCGATCACGTGAAGCTTGGCAATTTTGGCAAGTTGGATCGCAAGAGACCCCACTCCACCAGCTCCGCCAATAATAAGAATGGTTTCTTCACCTGATTCATTGTTCTCCGAAATTCCTAACCGATCGAACAGGGCCTCATAGGCAGTGATAGCCGTGAGCGGCAACGCGGCTGCCTGCGAAAAATTCAATGAAACGGGTTTTTTCGCCACTAGGCTTTCATCTACGAGATGATACTCACTATTGCCTCCTGAACGAATAAGACTTCCCGAATAATAGACTTCATCTCCAAGTTGAAACAGTGAAGCCTGTGGTCCCACTGCTTCCACAACTCCAGCCACATCCCAGCCCAGCACGCAAGGGGTAGCGCTTTCTTGACCCACAGGTTGTGATTTTCGAATTTTTGTATCGACAGGATTGACCGACACCGCCTCGACGCGTACTAGCAGATCCTGCTCTTCTGGTAGGGGCTTGGGAAGCTCAAAGTCCTGCAACGAATCAGGATGGGTGATGGGTAATGAATGGAGACAACCAACCGCTTTCATAATTCGGCAAGTTTATCATGGCTCGGCTGAGAAGTACTGCCCGTTTTCAACGTCTACCCGGTGGAGTAGAGTATTTGTCGTATCAAACCATTCAACACGAACAGTTGGTGTAGGCCCTTCCGGATGCACCGTCACTTTCCCATAATTTTGAGAAGCTTCATGAAAAAATTCAAATCGAGGCTCGCGACTGGATATCGTATAATTCATGGGCGCCGCCAAGGGACCAAAGATAAATTCGCGGACCGATGGATCATGTGGCATGCGACTCACCGCCGCATGATGGACATCGCCTGCTAGAAAAATCACGCCAGAGATATTTTTCTCTTGAATGGCTTTTAAAATCTCGTCGCGTTCCTCAGAATATTCGCCCCATTTATCCTCTCGCGGATCGGAGAAGGGCACTGGAGACATTATGAATTTAAAGGTCGCAGTAGAAGCTGCCAACCGATGAAGAAGCCATTGCTTTTGTTCGGATCCCAACATGGTGCTTGTCTCGGGATTTCGGTACTGCCGACCATCCAACAGAAAGACTTCCACACCTTTTCCCCAGGTGAAGGACCGGTACAGACGGTATGGGTCTTGTGTTGAAAGGCGAATCGGCCAATAATCAAAAAACGCTTGCCGGCCAATGGGCAGACGTCGATGGGTCATCGTGAAATCGTTATCGACCTCATGGTCGTCCCACATCACCATAAGGCTGGTCGAGGCCAATAGGTCTTGAGCAAATTCATCACGATTCTCTCTATATTTTCCCCAATAATCAGAAAGTTCTAGTGCTCCTTTTTCTTTGTCGGCATAAATGGTATCCCCCAGATAAACAAAAAAATCCGGTTGAGACAATCGCAAAGAATCAAAAATTGAAAAGGGCCGAAAACTATGGCGTGTATCTCCCCCAATCGCAAAGGTTACCGGCACAGGGTCATTGGAAGCTGGGGCGGTTACAAATTCACAAACCGGACCTTCATAATTTCCAGGTACTATACTTCGATATCGATACCGTGTTTTTGGCGTGAGATTGGATAGGGTGACGTGAGCCGTAAAATCCCTTTCTTTGGTCGTCCTCACTAAAGCTGATTCTTGAACGGTTTTCCAAACAGAATCGGGCGTATATTGGACCTGCACGTCCATGGCTTCGGTAGTTTTTGACCAAACTACCGCTTCATCAGCTGTCACATCTCCTACCGCACAACCCATGACAAATCCGGGCGACTGAAAAATTTTCAGCTCTTCCACAGAGGCACAACTTACCAAACCAGTAATTAGGCCTAAACGTATTATCCATCCAATGGCAAAACCATTGGCTTTCTTTGCGAGTTGCTTTGTCATTTCCCCTAAGTGAAGAAAAATTGAAAAAAGATAAAACTGGTAACCTGAGCTTGTTCTAACGAAATTCAGGGTTCAATAAACCATCGGCTATCTAAATTCTACAGCCTACCTTTTGAAAGCGCGCCTGACAAAATCTTTGGTGATGCCTCGGCCCTCTGATTTTTCTCACGGGCCTAGTCTTCCCCGCTACCCATAATTTCGCTATGATTCTAGATATGAAGAAAAAAACCCCCAAAACTGGTGGGACGAGATACCAATGTTCGCTTCGTCGGCTTCTTTTCGCTAATTTTTTGTTTTTTTTCACATTCAGTGGAATCACATGGAGTCAGGGGCTACAACATAATGGCTTACTGGAATTTCGCTACCCTATCGCACTTAACTCCAGCCCCTTTCCCTCTCTGCAACAACGACCCAAACTGCCTGTCGAGCCGGATGAATTCGATCCTCGTGAGATCAACGCCTATTACGATTGGCGCAATGATATGTTTTTCAGAGAGTTCGATTTAACTGACTCGGGTTCAGTCAATTTCATGACGGCACGCCGGACTTACAAAGTGTGGCTAGATGATTTTGGCACACCGGTCGTCCTCACAATGGGCGACCCCGTGTTCTATTGGATTGATCTCAATGGCAACGGAAAGTTTGAACAGGAGCTTGGTGAGATGTTTAAGGATTCATATGAAGATGGGGTCACTGGGAACGAAGAACTGTATAATAACAGTGATCTACAAGAACCAGCCGGTCCCGGCCCTCAATGGATCCCACCTCAAGACTGAGGGGCGCCCCCCAATCCATGACCCCCAAATATCAGAGATAAATCGTACAAATCAGGAACCGTTAAACTTATTGTGAGCCTTTTCCTCCTTCGGGCTCCATTCCAGGCTCCACTCCACCCGATTCTGTATCCTTTCCCGGATCCAGGTCTAAATACCACCGCCCATCGATACGCACAAATCCCCCCGGTTCGCCTCCGACTGTGGCTGTGGCATGATCCCCGTCAATGACCAAATTCTCCAGTGGCCCTTTAGGGGCAGGGAAGGTTTCTCCTGGAGAGCCCTCACCTTCCTCACTTGGAAGCTCATCCATAAACCGCATAATGTCGTTGAAAAATTTTGGAGAACCTAAAGCCTCTGGCATGACTTTGTCAGCTCCAGGACCCTCTTCCATCGTTTTGGCGTCAATGCCATGACTTGCTAAAAGTGCTTCAAATTTCTTTTGGAGCTCACTCACCTCTGGAGCTGCGGGTTGAGTCTGCTCCACTTCACCCTTCCCCTCGCCTGCTGGCTCAACCATCCCCTCTGCCATTTCCTCGGCCATTCCCTTTCCCATTTCGGCAAAGGCGACCATCATCCCGCCCATGAGGACCATCATGGCATTCATTTCTTCAAGTGCACCAGGGGCCATGCAGGCGGCAATTTCTTCCCAATTACGGGGTTCGGTTGCAGCTTTAAAGCGGTCGAAGACCTCTTGTGGAGTGGCTCCACCTGGCTGCGGAGCGGCCCAAGTTGGGGGACCTCCTGTAATAACTAGAACAACAAAAATAACCAGGCTTTGACAGATTCTGCTTGATTGTCTAAGCACGGGCTTACCTCCTTAATATGATGACGGATTTATTTAAAGGCAGAATAGGGAGCTATTTCACTACCATTCTAGTGAAAAAGATCTTGAGAATGTTGATGATGGGTTCGGGACATGCTAGAGGGTTTCCCTTATTTTTTGACCCTGATAGCCACTTTCAAGAACCCGTTTAAAGAAACGCAACACGTCGGCTAGGTCAAACCAGAATCCGCAATTAATACACTTGGCATTAAGGCGACGGGACACTTTGGTATATTGGCGTTCCACCAGCATGGCTCCTTGGCATCGAAGACATTTCATAGGTAAACCATAATTGGTCGTTTAAAAAAAGCCACCAGCGGCGTTTTCGCCACTTTTGCCAAGAAAGCCCCTATGATAACAAGGGCCCGCACCAATCTACCTCAGGCGATTCAGAATCACCGCCACACATCCAGCTAACACCCCGCCTCCTAAAATCGTCAAGCCCATAGAAAGGACTCCTTCCCATGTTCCAGAGGCTGACGATCCATAAAGTAGGTCCCGCACACCACCTTGCACCATTAAGATGGCCAAGGTCAGTAACGCCCCCATCCCAAACCACCAGGCAAATGTTCGCACAGTCTCCTCAAAAAGGCGTTAGATCGCCCTGAGAGCACGCATGGCTTTTTTAGATTATCAGGGGGGGGAACTGTACCCAGGCCTGAAATGGGGTGTCAAGAACGGACTAGTCTCGATTGTTTAAGAGGGAGGAGCTGGGCTTTCTCCAACACGCGCTTTGAGCCCACGGTGCAAAAAAATTGAGACATTGCTTGAGGCATTGTTCACAACAGCCAACCCGGGCTGTTCTCCCCTTCCAGAGGCAACAGACAAGCTGGTTAAAGCAAACGGAGCATGGGGCGTCGGATAATGCCGTGGAGGATATCGAAAGGTTCCATCGCCTCTGCCGTAGAGCAACGAAATACTCGCCGATTGTATATTCACGACGGCCACGTCAGGAATATTGTCCCCGTCGAAATCCTGAGCCACACCGTGATTCGGTCCGGCATCACCTCCGGAGTCCTTGCCCTCTTGAAACGTGCCATCACCATTGCCCAAAAATACCGTAATCGTATTCATTTCACCATTGATAACCAATAGATCCAAGACACGGTCAGAATTAAAATCTGAAAAAGACACGCTGAGTGGTCGCTTTCCCGTTCGATAATCTTTGGGGGCCAAGAAAGTCCCATCTCCAACACCCAGCCAAATAGACACGGCGTGGCTCATGGGTCCCCCATTGGTGACGGCAATGTCTAAATGATTATCCCCATTGAAATCTGCGGAAGCCACAGAGGTTGGCGTATCTCCATATTCATACAAGGGACCTACTCGAAATTTCCCATTCCCCATTCCCAAGAACACCTGAATTTTGTCATTGCGAAGGGCCACGACCATGTCTGGCAAAAAGTCTTCGTTAAAATCCCCTGTAGTAATACTGACAGGGGTCCGCCTGACCATATATTGAGAACCGCGAAAAAACGTTCCATTTCCTTGCCCCAAAAAGACCAAGGCGTGATTCTCCCCAGAGCAGGCCACAACTAAATCTGCGAAATGATCCAAATTAAAATCATCAACTGCCACATTACGAGGTTCCTGGCAGGCTGAGATAATTCGTTGATCCTGAAAACCTCCGTCACCTGTCCCCATAAGCAACGAGAGAGAATTCCCCTGAATGTTGGTCGTTATTAAATCGGCAAACCCATCACCATTAAAATCACTGGCCCGGATAGATGTTGGATTTTTACCTACGTTAAAATCCTTATAATGATAGATGAGATCTGGTGGAGTATATTCCTCCCTTGAGGGACATCCTCCTAACCCCAAAAGAAGAAAAACAGCAATCAGGCATGGGTATGCAAAAAACCAAGGGGACACAGTCTCTAAAATTTTTTGGCTTTTCACGGCTGGGGAGGGAATCATGACCATACCTAAGAACCAAACTGAGGGCGGCCCGAGTATAAGGGTTTCCCCAGATCTTGTAAATTACGGTTATTGGGGCACCCATGGAATATCATCTCGTCTTCACCCCCTGTTGAAATGTGTCGAGAAGAATAGAGACGCCCACTAGCAGAGCATTGCAACTTTATGGTATAGAATTTTTCCGGTGTGAAATTTGTGGTGTTTCTGAAGGAGGAGAATATGGCCGTGGGGAAAGAACAGATTGAATTAAGCATGTATGGCGTAGCTGAAATTGTGAAATGGTGCATTACCCGCAATAATGGTCGAGTTCCAGGGGTCGACACGCCTGTGTTTCAACAGTTACAGGATGCCGTGAAGGAAAAACCAGCAACGAATGATTATTACACGCTGGATCAATTTTGGAAATCCCGGAAAGTCTTTGAATTTTCACCTGAAGAGGTGGCTACGGTAGACCGCTGCCTCTATGACATTCCTAATTTCGATGGGGCTCAGCTCCCACAAATCCGCTACAAGTTCTGGCCAAAAACCGTCGTCCAGCAATAGGCCTAACATACCAACGACCGACAATTGGTCTAGCAAACCTAAACCTGCGCCTGTGGTGGATCCATCCATGCGGTGAATTCCCATGTTCAGGTTTTTTCCATTCGGACCTTGTCCCTACGTTCAATATTGGCCATCCTATGGCATAGCTCCCCCTCCTACCGCACTCGTCGACAGAATATTCAAATTGATGGGCCACCTTTCTAAGGTGGGGGGAGGCGTTGTTTCCCGCGGAGGAGCAGGTGCTAGCAGGCACATGGTCATTTTTTGCTCCGATTCGGGAAATCAGCGCACCCTACGCCAGACAATAGAGAAGCCCTACTGAAGTCAATTCCCTACGCTCCAATGAATGGCTTTCCATACAGAAATTAAAGAACACATAAAGGGCTGGAACCGTTCTCGAGAATAACAAAAAAAAATCACCATAATTTCAATAAGATAAATTTTTAAATACATCCTCTATAAATTTGGAATAGGTTTTGCTCACTCGTAGTGACTCACCTTCTTGAGAAATTCTTCTAGAAGGGGGTCTTTAACATTTAAAACATTTTTTATTAGGAGGGCAGAGCCATGGTTAAAGCTTTTACACTTCTTTTGGCCTTACTGATCGGGTTGAGCTTCAGCGGAATGACCTTCGCCAAATCGTTAGGTGCTTCAAGCGATCAATTCTCCATCCAAGCTCCGCAAGGGGACGACAGCAAGGGTGATGAAGAACAAAAGGGTGAAGAACCTAAAATGGACGATGACAAGGGCGAAGGAACAGACGAAGAAAAGGACAAGAAGTAATACAAACTTCTTTGAAGGGGTTTCTTGGTTTTCGATTGCACAGCCCTTGGGAATTTTCAAGGAATGAAGTTTCTCAAGGGCTGCAGTCTTTTCTCAGATAACTCATGTATCTGAATCTCAATCTTCTTTACCAGTCAGCACCCAATCGGTCCACCACAATCTGATGCACCACAGCATGAGGCCCTAGCTCAGCTAAGTACAGCGCGGTTTGAGCGATATCAAATGGATCGATCTTTTCGCTCCGGAGAATATCTTCGGGAGAGGCATCCACAAGTTCATCCGCCACTCCAGCCGGACAAATCGCGCTAACTTTTATATTATAGGCTCTGCCTTCATCAGCCAGTGATTTCGTCAACGCCATGATTCCATGCTTAGACGCACTATAAATTCCCGTTCCGGCCCAAGCTTGGACTCCCGCCACACTTGACATATTAATGATGAGTCCGCCCTTCTGTATTTTCATTTGCTGAAACCCGGCTCGACAGCAAAAAAACGTTCCTCTTAAATTTGTGGCCATGACCTCCTCAAAAGTTTTTGAATCTGCTTCGGCCACCCGCCCTCCTCCGAAAATTCCCGCATTGTTGACCAAAACATCTAACCTCCCATATTTCGTAACAGTTTGGTGAATGAGCGCGTTCACCTGCTGTTCACTCGATATATCCGTTTGAATGGCCGTAGCTTCTCCTCCGATTTTTTTAATCCGCGCGGCTAACGCTTGGCACAAATGAAGCCGTCTTGCTGCAAGAACGACTTTGGCCCCTTCTTCTCCGAACCGCAAGGCAATCGCCTTTCCGATCCCGCTACTGCTCCCAGTCACGATGGCCACTTTTTCTTCTAGACGTTTCATTGGCATTTTCTACTTCACGTATAGGGTCATTGACGAAAAAAATCCTGGCCCTACATAATTTTTAAGATTCTTGTAAGTTCACTAAAAGATCTCTGAGGGAAACCAAGCCCACCACCACCTTATTTTGTGTAACAAGGAGATGCCTAACCCCGCTGTCTTTCATCATATTAAAGGCATCTTCAAGAGGCCAAGAGGCTTCCACCGTAACCATTGGACTCGTCATCACGGTATCAACAGTGGTAACCGTCAGATTTTGTTCCCGGGCCACGGCTTTACGAATAATGTCCGTTTCAGAAATGACTCCGATTATTTCCTCTTCCTGATCCCGCATCAACTCCCCATGACGGACAATAACAAGGGATCCCACCTGCTCATCACGCATTTTTTTTGAAGCCATGATGATATTCGCCTTGGCCTCAATCTTTTTTAAGGTGGTGATCATTACATTGGCTAAAGTTTTCATTGGCTTTCTCCTTTTCCGGAGGTCAGGAACAATAGGTTGTCCAACTCTTCTAGGGAGTGTTGAATAATAATAATTGCCAAAGGCATAAAGACCCACAGCCACGATGCATATAAGAGGCCTCGGAGCAGTTAAAAAAGTCCGTCAAAGATCGTGAGGCGGAAGGCGTCCGAAAGGGTAAAAGGCGAAGGCAAAGATGGATCCCCGCCTACCAACTGGGAGGATAACGGAAAAGATGAATGCGGGGACGACAAATTTTGCAATTGGCTTTCTACCCCTTCACGCCTTCCGCCTGACGCTTCTCGGTAACGCTCATGCTCCTGACTCCTCACTGTTCACCCCTTGCTGAATGAGGGAACGTCGCCTTGCTTATTCCATCCTGATAGGTGGCCCATGTGTTTTCAACAGCCCTTGCTAGACTCTTCTCCATACTTTTCACCCTTCATTCAAGTGAGCGCTTTCGTCCACAAAAAGTAAATGGCTCAAATCAATCACAGCCCCTTCTTCATACATGTCGGCTTCACAACTATACTCTAACAAGGTTTTTTCCTAACAACAGGTTAGTCGTTACCTTTCTCCAAACCTTCCAGGTACCGGCACTAGCAAATATTCAGGAGTGTTTTGATTCATCCAGAAATTCTAAAGGTTACCCTCTAGAAACCGAAAAGATAAGACATGGGCCTTACTTCCATTGTTCCATTACAACAAGAAGAGATTGCGGGGCTCCGTGGACAGATCGCCACACAGTTAGAACAGAGAACATTAGATCTTCCGTTGCTCCCCGTGGTGGCTTACCAAGTTCTCCAGCTCTCTGGCGACCCCCATGCTGATGTTAACAAGCTCTCGGCTCTTATCCAGCAAGATCAGGCCTTAGCAGGACAAATTCTGCGCATTGCTAATTCGCCGGCCTATCTACCGCGATCTCCCATTGTTTCTCTGCAACAGGCTATTGCCTGGTTGGGAATGAACATGCTGGCCGGCTTGGCTTTTTCGGTATCGGTCCAAAGCGGTGTGTTTACGATCAAAGGGTATGAAAAGGAAATCCGCGTCTTATGGAGTCAGGCCTTAGCAACGGGTTTGTACGGGAAAGAGATTGCTCGTCGGATTCGCCATAATGTGGAAAATGCCTTTCTTTGTGGCTTACTACATACCATAGGGAAACCCGTCATCTTACATCTTCTTCTCACATCTCCCTCAAAACAGGAATGTCCTCCCCCTTGGGCAACTCTCGAACCGCTCATCCAGGAATATCATGTTGAGGCAGGCATCAAATTGGGAGAAGCCTGGAAACTACCCGACCCTGTTCAAGAAACCATTCGTCTCTATCAAGATCACACCTACCTTCAAGCGACTTCACCCACTAAGGGTGCCATCATCACCTGTCTCGCAGATCACTTAGCATCATTTAGCTTGGGGCTATCTTCTCTTGAAGAAGAAACCCTTCGGACCTTACCAGTGATTCAAGATTTGAATTTTTATCCAGATGATATGGATGCCCTCCTAGATTTACGCGAAGGCATCCAACAAAGCGTCGAAGCTTTCCTCGTATGAGTAATAGACCTCCCTATGATCTCATTGTGATTGGTAGCGGCCCAGCCGGGCAAAAAGCTGCCATTCAGGGAGCCAAGTCCGGTAAACGAGTGGCTCTCATTGAACAAAACCGAGAAGTTGGTGGGGCATGCGTCTATCAAGGCACAATCCCCAGTAAAACATTGAGAGAAAGCGCCTTACAAATGGTGCAATTTCTTCAAGCAACGGATGTGTTCGAATTTCGTATGCGGGACGATGTAAAAATCGCGACCCTCATGACACGTCTCAATAAGGTCATTCGCGCACATGGGGCTTTCATGTCGGAACAGGTAGCCCGTAACGGCATCGAACGATGGCATGGCCGAGCGAGATTTACTGCTGACCGGGAAATTGAAGTGAAAGGCCTCGGTGGGACCACAACGATGATTACCGGCCACAACATTGTGATTGCCACAGGATCTCGGCCTCGCGTTCCCGACAATATCCCCATCGACCATGAACACATCTTAGATAGTGATTCAATTTTGTCTTTGGTCTATTTGCCTAAATCTCTCACCGTTCTAGGCGGTGGGGTGATTGCCAGTGAATATGCATCGATTTTTGCTCTCCTCGGCGTCCAGGTCACCATGGTAGACACTGCTGATCGACCGCTGAAATTTTTAGATCCAGAACTCACCACCCAATTTTGTGCTGCCTTTGAACACACCGGAGGGCACTATCGCGGACAACATAAAATCCAATCTGCCCAATGGGACGGATTCTCAAAAGTCATTACACGATTGGAAAATGGAGAAATTCTAGAGAGTGAAAAAATGTTGGTGGCGCTGGGGCGTGTTGCCAATCTTGAACATTTGAATATTCAGGCCGCCGGCCTGGAGCCAACACCGCGAGGACTCATCGCCGTCAATGAGCATTGTCAAACAACAGTGCCCCACATTTATGCGATAGGAGATGTCATTGGTCCCCCATCTCTGGCCTCCTGTTCAATGGAACAAGGGCGACGTGCCGCCTGCCATGCTTTAGGAGTAAAACTCGGTGATGCCCCTGAACATATTCCGATGGGCATTTACACCATCCCTGAGATGTCGAGTGTTGGGCTCAGCGAACAGGAAGCGATAGAACGATGTGGTGGAGCCCTGGTAGGGCGCGCCCATTTTCATGAAATTGCCCGCGGACAAATTTCCGGCATGACCAATGGCCTCTTGAAAATGGTAGCGGATGCCAAAGGAGAGAAGCTGCTTGGCGTTCATATTGTGGGTGAAGGGGCAACCGAATTGATTCACCTTGGGCAAATGGGGCTACTCCATAACATTAATATCGATCATTTTGTTGAAAACATCTTTAACTTCCCCACCCTCGCCGAAGCCTATCGGGTCGCCGCCCTCGACATCACCAAACAACGGAATACTTAATCCCTTATTCTTTTTAGAGTAGCGATTCGTTCACCACTTGGTCTGGACCATGGTAGTATTGGTGATTGTTGCCGAACCACAGTTGGCCCCTCCGAGATCCACAAGGAAATTGGAATTTCAATAAATGGCAAAAGCGCTAAATGAGAAGTAGACGAGAAAAAACACAAATCCGTGAAGACAAGAGAAGAAAGAGGAAGTATTAGAAGCGGTATCGGAGTTCAAGAAAGTGAAAATCTACCCCACGGTTATCCGTGCCATAAATCGCGGCATCGGAAAAATGCTGAAATCTCCAGCCTAGGGTGATGTGTGCAGGAAACGCATAACTGATTCCTCCATGGCCAAGAATTTGAAGGGGGCCTCCGAAATCTTGCTTTCCAAAGGTTTCATCACCGACAAACACGCCCCCTGTCCCAAACTCCAGGGTGAGATTCCAATCCCATTTCGTGAATGCCAACCCTGGCCCAAAGGTAGCGATAAACCCTTTGTCTCCTGCCGCTTTAATAACCCCGGCAGAGGCATACCAACGATACCGGCCTTCCCAGCCCCTTGGCCATTCCCAACTTCCTGGGAACCCCAGAATTCCAAAGACATCGTATTGTTGAAAATCTTCTTTTTCACCAGGAGGAATCCCTCCAGGATCAAGGTTGATTCCTCCCCGAATCCCCACCGAAATGATCTCAAATTTTTTAGGTTCTTGGCTGAGGCCCGTTTGGGGGAGAAAAAGGACCCCTCCTAAAAATAGCAGGGTACAAAATTTTTTGACCATAGATATTGCTATTCCTTTTTTGAAAAACTTTTTTTCCAGCATGTCAGCATATAAAATGAGGAACTCTTATATTTCTCGATTGCCACGAACTTCTACCGGCCTATTGGCAAAAAAGAACATCTGGGAGTAATAAAAAAGGGGAGTCCACACCTGGGCAATAAGGAGGGGGGATGGTTTGAGAGGCTTAACCGCCCACTAGGTGTCACGAGCCACAATGATTAGAAACATTTTCCCGTCACCTGCTGATTATACTCAACTACGCTACCACACATTTTAATTCAGGCAAGAAAAACACGAATTTTGAAAAGGATCAACCCCCGAAGAACCTTCATTTCTGGATAAAAGTATGATTTGATCTCTAACAATTCAGATAGGCGGTTAGCCAATCCCTGGAGCCGTATCCTGATCTCGGCGTTCTTTTAGGGATTCCTCATAAGCTTTCTCGTCCTTTTCCAAAGCCTGACTTTGTTCGATTTCCAAGATCTCCACGGGTGTCAGATACTTTAATGCCATGGCCCCTAATATTTTCTGGCTTGGCGTCCCTTTCATTTGAATATGGAGTAACGCATCAGCTCCCATCATTTGGGCTTTTTTAATCAACTCAAAATGGAGTTCGTCCCAGTTCACTTTGGTTTTTTCTGAAGATTGTTGCACTTCGATTTCATCAAGTGTTTCAAAGGGAATGATAGGTTCTTCCTCAAGAATCTCAACATGTTTGTCCGCATTGGGGTTATCGCCACGGATAGTAGTATCTTCATCCACTGGCTCTATTCGTGGGGCACGGGCGGTTTCGACATCAAAGCTTTTGAGCCGCATCGCAGCTAAGGCCGCTTCATGTTGGTTACTGCTGTGAGAAAGCCGCTCAAGTTTATCTACTCGATCCAGAGCCTCCTGGAGACTCATTCTGGCCCCTTTTTTTCGAAGTGCATTGACTGGCATTCCGCAACCCCCTTTAAGAAGCACTTTTACGCCGTATTCTCAAGAAATGTAGGCCTGAAATCCCTTTTCTAGAGAACGGTATAAATAAGCGACGAAATATCTACCTGCTCAAGAATCGCCTTGTCAATTAACCATTTGGTAAAGATTAATTTTCCTTTCCCAACTATTTGATCCAAAACACACACCTCTCGAGGTTTTCGCCCAGTGGAATTTTTTTTACGGGGCCCAATCGCTCCAGAACAATGTCCCAACACTATTAATTGAGCCCATTAGGCCCTATTTATGAATTGTCTACGAAGCCAGATGGTGTCTATAATTGATGATGTCTTATTACCTAAGGAATATAGGCTTTGCCGAGTTATGGGCTTTTGCCGGGATCAAAGGGAGGATGCACTATGAGTTTGGCAGATAATACCTGTGTACCTTGTCGAGGCGGTGTTCCCCCCTTGGAGCCTCAAAAAATTCAAGAACTTTTAGGTCAATTGGAACGGGGATGGACTCTGAACGACCAAGGTCATATTGAACGGACCTACGAATTTCCGAATTTTGCTGAAGCCTTAGCGTTCACCAATCGTGTCGGCAATGTGGCTGAAATTGAAGGACATCATCCTGATCTCTATTTGGCATGGGGGAAATGCAAGGTCGAGATTTGGACGCATAAAATCCAGGGGCTTACCGAAAGCGATTTTTTTCTTGCCGCCAAAGCTGATCGGGCCTATGCCCTTCCTCCCCTCGCCCCTTAACCATCCATGGTCACTAGCCCCGCCCTTATCCAACCCGTCTCTTCTGGAGTGAAACAGGTAGATCCTGCTGCTCCTGAACTCACAACGGATTTTCGTTCTTACGGAACGCGGGTCGCGCTAGTCACCATGCCATTTTCCTATTCAAAATTTCCGTCTATTCAGTTAGGTACGTTGTCTGCCCTTTTAAAGGCTCAAGGGATCGGGACCAAAACCTACCACTTTAATTTGCAGTTTGCCCATAAAATTGGTGTGCCGCTCTATGAAATTTTATGTGAAAAGCGTGGCCTCTTTGGTGAATGGCTATTTTCAGCTCTACTCTTTCGGGACAACCCGAAGCATGCCCAATACCCACATATGTTCAAACCCGTCTTTGAAGATACCGCAAGGGAAGCAGGCTGTTCGATTGGCCATCTTGAAGAGATGGGTCGATCCATTGCTCCACAATTTTTAACATGGGCACTGACCTCAGTTGACTGGGATCAATACGACGTAGTGGGTTTCACCTCGACCTTCGACCAAAATGTCGCCAGTCTATCTTTGGCGAAATTGATCAAGGATGTCTATCCCGATGTTCGTATTGTCTTTGGTGGAGCCAATTTCGACGGGGAGATGGGGCTCGAACAGTTTCGAGCCTTTTCCTGGATCGATTACGTAGTGAGTGGAGAGGGGGAACAGACCTTCCCTCCCTTAGTGAAGCGAATTCTGCTTAAACAGGAAGTTGATGTGCCCATTGGGATTGTTCACCGAAAAAACGGCGAAATTTGTTTTACCCCTAACGAACAGTTAGTCTCCAAATTTGACCAGGCTCCCCCGCCCGATTATGACGACTACTTTGCAGAATTGGACGAGTTAGATCGTCAAGGTTCGACTGGCCTCAATCGCATTTTGCTCTATGAAGGCTCCCGAGGCTGTTGGTGGGGCGAAAAACACCATTGCACATTTTGCGGTCTCAATGCCCAAGCTATGGATTTTCGAGCTAAATCTCCCTCACAAGTTGCGACCGAGCTGGAGTATCTTTCTAGCCGTTACGATACCAGCCGTTTTCGATTAGTCGATAATATTATTGATATGAAATTTGTGGACGGATTATTTGGCCAGCTCGCCCAACGACATATCGATCTTGATGTATTTATGGAAACGAAAAGCAATCTCAATAAACGACAAATTCAAACACTGGCCCAAGGAGGGGTCAAATGTATGCAGCCGGGAATTGAGAGTCTTAGCCACACTCAACTCAAGGAAATGGATAAGGGCGTCACTCCCTTGCAGAACATTCAATGCTTAAAATGGAGCCGGTATTACAATATCGACTTGTCATGGAATATTTTATTGGGTTTTCCCGGGGAAACGAACGAGGATTACCGTCGACAAATGGAGATGATTCCTTCTCTGTTTCATCTCCAACCGCCAGAATCCACTTCAAAATTATGGCTTGAACGATTCAGCCCCTATTATAAATGGCCAGAGCGGTATGGCATTCGTCTGACCGGGCCTGGTCTGGCTTATGAATATGTCTACGATGCCACGAAAGTAGACTTGAACAAAATTGCGTACGACTTCGAATATGACATCGATTGGAAAGTCGATCCTCAAATTTATGATGATTTTGTCCGCCTCGTAAAAGAATGGAAAGAGCGATACCATTCCCCTAACCGGCCGTTTCTCTTTTTTTCCAAGGCCCTGAGCTATCTCACGGTGTATGATGGAAGAGGATCCAACCCAACCAGTGAACGATTTGACCAACCCTATGCCTTTATCCTGGAATTTTGCAATGACCAACCCAAGTCATTTGAGCAAATTCGAAAAGGCCTCCTTGAGCAATCATCGTCGGGCTCCAATTTAGAAATCCAACCGCTTGCCGATCTTCTCACCACTCTTCGGAACAAGCAATTGGTGTATATGGAAGGGGGAAGGTATTTCACACTAGCTCTACCTGTAAACCTGCACCGTTAAAATCTTATAACCTCTTAACATGCCATGCCTGTTCTTTTTCCCGGGCTCCCCTTACTTTCCCCTACAGTAGATTTCCCGATTTTTTCACCAGAAATCTCCACTAATAACCAAAAGACGATTTTCCCTAAGCGTGCGATTGACATCCCTTGGGTCGAAGGGTAGCCTATCAAGATGTTTAAAGATTTGCCGAAAAGTAATAGAATATGCCTTACTTATGAAGAATCTCACGTTGTTGTTATACCCAGATATTTGACCAAGGTTTTATGAACTTTTTTCATGCTTTAATAGTCGGGAGTCTCCTCGTTGCCACAAACGCCTTGACTCCCATTAATGTTTGGGCCGATGGCTCAGGTCCTTTTCTTGAATCCTCCACTGACTTCCTTACCTACAATTATTCCTTGGCAATTCGTAATGGTTACCCGAATAGACCCCAACAGATTCAAAACGCTCGCCTTCAAGCCAAGAGATCCTTCAATGCTCTAAATTTTTATTCATCATCCCTGAATACCCAATCCTCCGGCTCCTCCCAGCAAGCAGAACAAGTTGATCCACAACTAAACTCCTCTCCAATAACCATTGATGAAGAGGTTCCTTCCTATATTATTCATGAACCAGCCTTCCACCATCGTGAAACTGCCAAACAAGAACCACAGACCCCAGCCCTCCCTTCCAACCGGGGAAACCAAGAGGCTGGTGAACAAAATTCTTCCAATTCCCTAGACAACATCGGGGCTGCCCCTGTGATTGATACACCTTTACGTATTTCGCAAATTACTCGTTTCCCTCCAATTTCCCGATTTGATTGGCCTATCCTAGAACCTGTCCATCAACCAACTATCTCAGAATTTACATCGGCGTTTTCTTCTAAATTGCCAATTAAGACAACGTTGACACAACAATCAAATCCCAATATCTATCTGGCTCGATTTCTGGATGTCTTGAAATCTGACTGGGAACCATTAGGCCCAGAACTCTTTGCTGAATATGGAACAATTCCTCTCGTCATCAACGATGCCGTGGCTAAAAATCTGCGCTATTTCCAGGAAGGTATCACCGAACGTTTTCAATCTTACTTAGACCGATTCCATCACTACAAAGACATCGTCGAGCCAATATTTCGTGAATATGGCCTTCCAACCGAACTCATGTATCTGTCCCTCGTTGAATCCGGCTTCAACCCTCGAGCCTTCTCCCGCGCACGAGCCTCTGGACCATGGCAATTCATGAAAGCCACAGGCCGCATGTATAAGCTCAATGTCAGTTGGTACGTGGATGAACGGAGAGATCCCATAAAATCCACGGTGGCCGCCGCCCATCATCTACGTGATCTCTATGATCGTTTTGGGTCCTGGCCCCTTGCCTTAGCTGCGTATAATGCGGGAAGTGGAAAAGTTTCACGGGCAATTCGAAAGACTGGATCTCGAGATTTTTGGAAAATTCGGAAGACATGGTACCTCAGAAGGGAAACCAAAGACTATGTCCCACGCTTCATTGCCGCCACACTCATAGCCAAAAACCCCACCGCCTATGGGTTCCTTGAACCTGACGGAGATCGGCATGAATTCGAAGAAGTCTTGATTGGCAAACCCGTTCAACTCGCTGCCATTACAAAACAGACTGGAATCTCGCTTGAGGAACTCAAACGACTCAATCCTGAGCTGCGGCGAAATATCGTTCCACGATCCAAGGGGCCGGGCTATCATCTCAAAGTGCCCATAGGCATGTCTTCATTAGTCGCTGAACACCATGCTTCCCTCCCTGTTTGGACGCAACCACCGCCGCCGCCGACTCAATGGTACCGCGTTCGCAGGGGTGACAGTCTTTCCGTTGTTGCCCGACGTTTTCGCATGAAAGTGGGTCAGCTTAAAGACATGAACAATTTATCAAGTAATCTGATTCGGGTAGGGACCCGACTACGCGTGCGGGGTGGAGATGAGGATCACGCCGATGATCAAATCATCTGGTATCGGGTTCGCTATGGAGATTCCCTGGGGAAAATTGCCGATCGGTTTGGGACTTCCGTTAGCCAACTGAAACGACTCAACAAACTGTCAACTCATTTGATTTTTCCAGGAGACCGACTGAGGGTGAAGGGAACCGCACCGTCACCAAAGGTTCAGACCGGAGAATCTAAATGGTATCGTGTGCAGCGCGGAGATAGCCTGTGGAGTATTGCACAACAGTTTCGGGTCAGCGTAAGGGATTTACGGGCCCTCAATAATCTGTCCTCTAGCATCATTCGGGCGGGCCACATGCTGATGGTCAGTCAATAACTATCACCCAATTCAGCTTGTTATTGTTCTTCTTCCTGAGGCTGATCGCCATCCGCTCCCTTATTCTCAGGGGTCACCTGATTTTCCGTATTCTCTGAATTCGTTTCTATTTCTGGTGATTCCTGCGTTTCTTCTGGAGCCAGGACTTTCACTCGAAGGTTGGCTTCAGAGGTTAGAGGTGAAAGCGGAAATTCCTGAATGAGCTGCTTGTAAAATTGCACGGCATTTTCGGGTTTCTCGTCAAATTCGGCTAACTTAGCCAATTCAAAAATCACCTGATCTTTATTGAGAGCCTGTGGGTTTCCTAAAACGGCGTTAAACGCGCTCATAGCCGCCTCACGATCTCCACTGAGCAATTGAGCTAATCCCAACCGTTGCTGCACTAACCCCACCAAAATTTGGTCTTGAGGATGCTCCTGAATGAAGGACGTATACGCCTGGATTGCCCCCTGATAATTTTCGGCTTCCATCAAACTATTGCCCAGCAAAAATGAAGAGACTTTGGCACTAGCCGTAGAAGGATATTGTTCAAGAACGTCCTGAAACATGCCGGACGCTTCCTGAATATTTTTCTTTCCTTTTTCAACATCGTCCAGCGGCCTGTCCAAATACATTCGTTGGGCCTTGCCTTGTAATTCCCAGGCCTCTTCCTGCTTCTGTTTGGAGAGCCAATTCACGGTAACAAGCCCAGCAATTAATACGACGACCAAAAGAATGCCACCCCAAACTAATCCGCGGTGTTCTTCCACAAAAAATAAAAATTGCTCTTTACTAGACAAGGCCACTACCGGTTCACCCAACCCGGATTTATCAGAGTGGTCTTTAATTTTATATCCCATCGCCTGGTCTTCCTCTCCGCAGTTTAAAGAGCCTGCTTCATATTTTTCTGTGATTATACGGTGTACCCATTTAAAAGTTGTGGTGCCTTATACCCACGTCTCAAGATCATGTCAAACCGTATTCCACACTATTTCCACAAAGTTGACAAGGTCTAACTCCCTGTTATAATGAGGAAATTATCAATATTTTTGATTTTTAGGCGGATAGCTCAGTTGGCAGAGCACTGCCTTTACACGGCAGATGTCGCAGGTTCGATCCCTGTTCCGCCTACCAAATTTTAATGTTTGGCATAAGGGCGGCCCAATCTGATATATTAGTTCGCCCATATCAACATCACCTTCCCCTGTGGAAGAATTCTATGGGCTGTTTGCCCAGAACCAGATTATTACGGGGCCGTCGTTCAGCCAGGTTAGGACGCCAGATTGTCAATCTGGAAGTCGCGGGTTCAAATCCCGTCGGCCCCGCCATCCCATCTCACATTGGCTTGTTCTGTCACCATCCCCCGTGTTGTTCCCGATTAGCCTAATGGAGGTCTAAAACACATTATGCCCTTTGCCAATCCTTCTGAGCTTCTAGGATCCCTTGGATTATTATCCATTGTCATTCTCATGATTCTCTCTATCTTTTCAGTGGTATCATGGGGAATCATTGTGAATAAATTCCGACGTTTCAGGCAAATCAACCAAGAAGAAACCCAATTTCTTCAACTGTATGAACAAAACCCCGCCGATCAACTTGCATTAAGAACCAAAGCTCAAACATTACCAATAAGTCCTAGCTCCGCTGTGTACCTCGGCGTGACAGACCGATTACCCTCTTGCTCTTACCTATTCACCTCTGAGGAGGAAATAGACCACCAAAATGCCAACCAGCTTCCAAACCGTCAATACTTAGAAAAGGTCACTCAATACATTATTCAAAATCAAATAAACCACCAGGAAGCTTATTTACCATTTTTGGCCACGACGGGGAATTTAACCCCGTTTATTGGCCTATTAGGAACCGTATTGGGAATTATCAATGCCTTTGGAGAAATCGGCGTGCAGGGGTCTGCCAGTATTGCTGCGGTCGCACCGGGTGTTTCCGAAGCACTGGTGGCAACGGCTGCTGGGCTATTTGCCGCCATCCCAGCTGTTATGGCTTATAACTTTTTTCTCTCCAGAATCAGGAAAATGACCTTTCGAGTAGAAGCCTTTACTATTGAGTTCCTCAATACACTTGAGGAATCAGAAATAAGACATGAACAGGAAGTGGAAGTTGCCCAATGACCACCGGATCAGGTCCTCGACAATTTCTTGCTGAAATCAATGTGATCCCTCTCGTCGATGTCGTTCTCGTGTTACTGGTGATTTTCATGGTCACTGCCCCCATGTTGCATAGGGGACTCGATATCAATTTGCCCACTTCCGCCGCCAATAATATCAAGGCGGAGGAACGGTTGGTTGTCACCATTCAAAAAGACCATAGTTTATCTTTAGGAAACGATCCCATTAGTTTGATAAATCTACGATCGAAGCTGCAGGAGGCCAAAATGGCCAATCCCCTTATTTCAGTGTATTTACGCGCAGACCAAACAGTGCCTTATGGAACCGTTGTACAGATCATGGATGAAGTGAAAGGGGCTAAAATCGAACGTCTTGGGATGGTCACCGGCCCAAAAGTTGAAACGATCGAAGCAGACAATATTGGAGGCCTCCCCTAAATTTCCCGTTTCATGGAACATGCTGCATCCCCAAGCCTTATTTCTCTTGGGCTCACGACTGACACCTCATCTGAAGGATCATCATTCCGTTGGGGCTTGGCATCGTCCTGCGTTCTTCATGCCCTCGTTATTTTCCTTGCCATGTTTATAAGGTTTCAATCAGAAAGCGAGAAGCCTCTACGAGCCATCGAGGTAGCCCTGATTTCATTGCCAAACCTATCGACCTCTACGACAAGGCCGACTCCCTCCCCTCAACCGGCTCCTACCCCTATAAAAAAGGCGGTAGTGGCACCAAAGAAAATCACCCCGCCTCCACCAAGTGCACCAGCACAACCTGTTGAAGAAACTCTTCCTCCCTTACCTACAGAAACAGCTTCTGAACGGTTATCGGAGGCGTTGGGGGGAGCGATTAATTCAATCCTTATCCCTCAAAAACGAGAAACCGCTCCATCCACAATCCCATCCCAAGAAACGGAAGTTCATCCTGCTAAAGATCAATCTCCGTTGATTGACAATCTCCACTTACCCTCAGCTCCCCCAACCATTGCTCGTCCCAGACGCTTACAACCTACAGAACCTTTGAGAACTCCTTCAGCAACGATACCTCCTCCGACAGAGGCACCAAGGACAGAACCAGCTCCAGTTAAAGCTCCAGCTCCTCCCGCCCCACCACCCCCGGAAAAAATCCAGCCAGAAATAAAACCGGCGCCAGCTCTTCCATCATTAAGCGAAGTCACGCCATTTACTAAGCCCGAGCAAACCACGAAACCTACAAAGACCCTGGAAACCGCGACAATTGAGGAATCCTTGAGACGCAATCTTCCTGATATTCAAACACCTCCCACAACACCGACGGTACCCAAACGCTCTCGTAAACCATCAACCAGGAAGCCCAAGCCACTGCCCTCCACACCAAAAATTTCGGCTCCGGCAATGACCAATATTCCCAAATCACCACCACCTCCGCCATCGGTACCAACTCAACCTAAAATGTCTGAAACCGTCAAAAAATTAATGGAAGGACTGAAATCAACGACGCGAACTCCCGTGCTTGAAAAAATACCACAGCAATCGACGAGGCCCTCTCCAACGGTCACCCCGGTTATCCCACCTCCACCATCGGCGATTGACCAACGTATTGCAAAACTATCAATACCAGAAGTCACGCCGGCTGAATCGATCAAACAACGGCTGCAATTACTCGAGGTTCAAGCGACCGGGAATCCAGGAAGCTCTAGCTCCAAGGCCTCTGAAGGGAAAAACCGCTACTTGGCGATGGTAGAAGATAGAATAGACAGCCAATGGGTTGCGCCGCCCTTGGTGGCGAGTACTCCGGTGGTCGTTCTCAGTTTTCATATTGCTCGATCAGGAGAAATTTCTCGTATTAATATTGCTGAAAGCTCTGGACATGCCCACTACGATGCCGCCGCACAACGTGCCGTGCAGGCGGTTAATCCTCTTCCTGCATTTCCAGCGGATATTTCGGATTCATTTTTCGATGTTAAATATCGTTTCATTAAAGATTAAAAGGACTTAGCCTGCATGATGAAGATTTTGCTCAATCACATGGTTCGCTTCACGCTTTGTACATCTTGTGCCCTCAACTTCTTATTCCCAACTTTGCTTCTTGGAGAAGACGCCATCCTCGAGGCCACCCGTTCAGAATTTCAAAAGATTCCGATCTGGGTCATGGGGTTTTCTCCAGTCCAACAAGACAATAAAAATCCAGAACAGATTCATATTCAAGTCGAATCAATTTTAAAAGCCGATCTTACACGTTCCCAGGTCTTTGCGGTTGCAGACTTGCCCCCCTCTAAAGGCGCATTTTCCAAAAATAAATGCGTCGGCCTTTCTCCAGCACATCAAACCAATTTTCAACAAGTGACCGTTTCTACTTGGGGACGTTTGGGTATTGGCGGGACTTCTCGTGGGGTAGAGGGATTAATTTTTGATGCCTGTGCCTTTGATCCTGGTCACCAAGATGTGCTCACCGGCAAACGCTATTTTTCCCTTAAAACTAACGACTCCCTCGTTCGGTTAATGGCTCATCGGTGGGCCGACGAGTTGGTTTATCGTTATACGGGAGAACAGGGCATTGCGAGAACGAAGATTGCTTTTGTGGGGGAAAAAGAGAATGGACGGGAGTTATTCGTCATGGATTATGACGGGTATGATCCCCAACAGGTGACGGCAGATGGCTATCTCAACCTCATGCCCACCTGGTCACCAGACCGTAAATCTCTCATCTTTACGGCATATCGAGACAGAAAACAACAAATCATGCGGCGTGAACTTTCCACAGGTCGCGAGGAGGTACTGGTCTCCCCCGCCAGCCTGAACATTACGACGACATTTGCCCCAAATGGGGGGTCGATCACCTATGCTTCAGCCAGTGAAGGGAATTCCGACATCTACCAGATGGAATTGGACAGTAGAAGTCTCAAGCAGTTAACCTCTCACCATAGTGCCGATCTGTCCCCGTCCTGGTCGCCAGACGGGCGACATCTGGCCTTCACTTCGGATCGGGGAGGCCGCCCACAAATATACATAATGGATGCAGAGGGCTCGAACGTGAGACGTCTCACGTATGACGGAGACTACAATGCTGCCCCTGCCTGGTCTCCAAAAGGTCAGTGGATCGTCTATGTGTGCCGTATCCCCGGAGAAGGATTTAAGCTCTGTCGAATCAGCCCAGACGGGAAACAACGAAGCCAAATTACCAAAGGAAATAGCATAGACGATTCACCCTCATGGGCTCCGAATGGACGCCACCTTGTCTTTAGTTCAATCAGAAGAGGAGAAAGTCAGATCTATCTCATCACCAGCGAGGGAGAAGGATTAGAGAAAATTTCGTCGGTGGGCTCTCACCTCAGCTCACCATCTTGGTCGCCGTTTCAACCCTAACTATCGGAAACAACTGTGATATTTCAGCAAAGGAGTTGTCGTATGTACCCGAACCTTCGTCTACTTTCACTACTTGGAATTTTCAGTCTCATCCTCATCAATTTCACTGGATGCGGAGAGAAACGAGTACATGTTGCCACCGTTTCTGGAGCACCAGGTGATGAATTAATCCTGGATCCAATGACAGGCAATATCGAAGCCCAACCAACACCTGGGCTGGAAAGTGCCTTAATCGATGAATCAGGCTTGTCAGCTCAAACCACCGATAGCGAAACAACTCCTATGGAGCCCATTGCCGCTCTCTCAGACAGTGAACCCATCAATATGGCCCATGATTCCACGAACAATGCCAATGAACCTCTAATAACCCCCCAAATTGAAGATATCTTGTCTCCGGCCGAATCATCGGAGCCCATCACCGCTGTACAAGAACCAGGAAGCCCTGAGATTGAGGATTCTCTCCCAACATTGCCAACATTAAATGATGGGCAAGATTTTTCGGCACAGTCCAATTCGATGGCAGAAAACCAAGTGAATCCCCTTGCAACTACTTTGGACAACCTCCAAGACCCAGCACCCACTCAATTTTCGGATTCAATGAATGACGCATCTTCTGTTGCCCCTTCGACTGGAGTACAGGACCTCTTCATTGAAGAAGGCCTAGAGCCGATTCCAGACACGTTCCAAATTGCCAAAGCCGAACCTTCCGATGGCCTGCTAGATCGGATGAATCAACTTAAAAAAGAAGAACTTGCCGCAGCGGTTGCCGGTTTAGAAGATGTCTTCTTTCAATTTGATAGCTGGACGCTCACCGAAGAAGGCAAGCACACCCTCCAACGGACACTGAAATGGTTCGAACAGGAACCGACCTCGAATCTTATTATTGAGGGACATGCCGACCAACGAGGTACACAAGCCTACAATATGGTTTTGGCTAAAAAACGGGCCGTTGCAGTACAAGAGTATCTTTCCCAATTGGGGGTTGACGCATCACGCCTCGAGGTCATTTCCTATGGAAAAGATAAGCCTTTCTGCCAAGACGCAACAGAAGTCTGTTACCAACTTAATCGACGAGGGCACCTTCTTATCCCCGCTCGGTAAGCTCATGACGATGGGCTTCCCCACTTTCAATCATGGAGGATCGAATACACTGTGATACCTAGAGGATGTGTGAAGTCTATTATTCAAGGGATGATACTCATTGGGTTGTTCGGTGGACTTGAACTTGGATGTGTCGCACAACAAGCCGATGTGGCGAGAATCCAAAAAGACTTAGAGCAACAAATTGGTCAACTGAAGTCGGAAAAGACCGCTCTCGGACAAGAAGTTAAGGCGGCCCGCTCCGCTATCGCAGAATCACAAAACCTGATCGCGGCCCAAAAAGCTGACATGGCCAAAATGCGTAGCGACCTGGCTCCCCTAAACCAACAAATCAAGCTCTTGCGTGAACAAGATTTAACCAGCCTGTATGGAAATTTTGAGCAAGCGGAGAAAAAGATTTCCGATCTGAGAAGTGACGTCGAGGACCATAAGAAAACCTTTTCAACCACGACGGGAATACTTCAATCCGACATCCAATCTATCCAAACAACCGTACAGTCCCATGCAGAGCAACTACAAATGAGCCAAGCCCAAGGCACAGCGCTTGCCCAACAAATTGATGACAACAACCAAGCCCTCAAACAAGAATTAACCGAATTTCAATCTGCTTTTGCCCAATTCAAAATTGCATTAACCGACCTGGGAACGGAACTCACAAAAGAAAGTCAACGGGCATCTTCCGCTGAAACCAAATTGTCTTCCAACATGAGCAAACATGTGCAGGAAGTTTCAACAGATTTGTCGACTCAACAGGAAGCGTTTCAAGCCCGGTCCGATGAACTGTCGCAATCAATCTCCCAGCTTCAAGAAACAGTCAAACAATCCGGGATACTATTAGGCGCCAGGCTGGATGAACAATCGAATCAGCAAACGGAACTCAACCAACAGGTGGCTTCCTTACAAGACAAACTGAATACCGATACACAAGCCTTACGGACATTTTTGGAAAAAGATGTGAAAGCCTCAATGGATCAAGTCGTCGCGGGCATCAATGCCCGACAAGCTCCGGTTTTAGAGCGAATTGATTCCCTGCAGTCTGACATGGAAGCCTTAGGAATCCACCTCCAAGCTGATGCGACCCAGGTACAGGAACTTTCACAGACAGTCGTGAAACTTCGCGAAGCCCAGGATGTCATGGGAAGTCTTTTGGGGAAACGCGGGGACGAAATCCTTCAGGAAGCTGGACGTCTATCCGAGCGGATGAACGCAGTGGAAACGCACCAAAGCACCTTGTCCGAGCAACTCCAATCCAACACGAAAAAAACCTCTGCCCATCTAACGGAGGTGAATGCAAATCTCACATCTCTTTCCAAAAATCTCGACCAAACGACTCAATCGCTCGCAAAACGCCTGACCCAGCAAGAGCAAACCCTGACAACCCTCAATAAGACCATGCAGGAATTTCAACAATTGAAGGTTGAAACAAAGGGGCAGATTCAACAAATGCAAACAGCCTCCCAGATCTCCGAGCAACTCCGCCAGAATGTCGAGCAGATGACAAAGCGCATGCGCGGTTTGGAAATCCATCAATCAGAGCTCGTCGGCAAGCTCGATTCGGATGCACAAACCACCACCACGCATCTCCAAGAAGTCAATAAGGGCATCAAATCCGTTGCCCAGGCCTTGGAAAATGTTAGCGAAAAGTTAAACGCCAGGATTGCCAATCAAGAGCAACAACTCAATCGTGCCGTCACCAAATTCCAAAGTGTGCAAAATACGGCTGAAGTCTCTCAAACCAATGTCCAGCATCTGAATGATTTAACGGGAACCATGACCCAATTACAGGAAGTTATCACGACCATTGGAACGAAATTGGGAGAACGGGTAGACGAACACGAGGAACGTTTGAGTCAGTTGGCCCAACGAGTCAATCAATTAAATGGGACCAAACCTAAAAAGTGATGGATTTGGGCTTACCACTCTCTCTAGAATGACAAAATTTGGGAAATCAGGCCTTTTCTAACCCTGTTTCCCTTGATAGAATAAACAAAAGATTACCTGTTTGTCATTGGGTACCAGATGATGATGATTCGTTCGTTTCTTCGAAATTCACCGCTGTTAATTCTCCTCATGTGGGGCGGTTGCGCAACAGAACCTAACCTGGCTGATTTACAGAAACGGGTCCAATCACTCACACTCCAACAAGAGGCAGTACAACAAGAAGAAAAACAGACTCGTGAACGGCTTTCGGCCATCGAGTCCCAGCTGGATGAACATGATTTTTTGGTTGGCGAATTGATTAAAACCGAAGAAGAGGCCAATTTAGACACACGCCACTTACTGGACAAACTGGAACGAACAAGCAGTATGCTGAGAGAGCAGATTGAGCAAACTCGCTCATCCACACATCGACGAGATCAGGATTTATCAATTCGAGTCAAAGCCATTGAAGCGCGAATCGATAATATGGTCAACCGTCCCCGTTCCGGACCTTCGCAAGTCAAAATCCCCGGGCCTTCAAGCCCATCCGCGAATCAACCGGAAAAAAATTCACCTCCAGCCTCTCAGACGCGATCTATTCCAAAAGAATCCGGAGTGGAGAATGAAGCCTCGGCATTTCGATCTGCGTATAAGGTCTATCTCAATGGTAACTATGATCGGGCCTCCAGCGAATTCCAGCGATTCGTCAAGCACTACCCCTCCACCGCTCTTACGCCTCAGGCATTTTATTATCTCGGGCAATCACTCTACGTACAGAAACAGTATGATCCTGCCCAGCAAGCCCTCCAACACGTGGTGACCAACTTTCCGAATACCAAATACCGGAGCCAGGCTTTATATAAGCTTGGACAAATCATGATCGAAACCGACAAACGATCAAAAGCGCAGGAATTATGGAACCAAGTGATTCAAGACTATCCAAATACTCCAGAAGCGGACACTGCCAAGGAGCAATTAAAAAAAGCCGGGCTGTCTTGATTCTCACCACCGTATCCCCTCGTCGTTTTCCCAAACCAGCCATTTTTCTTTAAGTTCATCCCATGTCTTCCCTCCCGACTGGAAAAATTCACATTCTTCCAGATGATGTATCCTGTCGAATTGCGGCTGGAGAAGTTGTCGAGCGACCAGCTTCCGTAGTTAAGGAGCTGATCGACAATAGTGTGGATGCGGGAAGTTCTCTTATTACCATTGAAATTGAGGAAGGCGGTCGACGTCTTATCCGAGTGACAGATAATGGATCAGGGATGAATCGGAATGATGCCCAACTGGCCTACCAACGATTTGCGACGAGCAAATTGGGAGTAGAGGAAGATCTTTTCAGGCTAACGACTTTAGGATTTCGCGGAGAAGCTCTGCCCAGTATCGCCTCAGTTTCACGATTTCGCTTAAAAACCGTCCCCACTGGGTCTTCTCTCGGCACAGAAACACATTCTGAAGGGGGTGTCGCCTGGACCACACAAGATTACGTGGGGCCACCAGGGACACAAGTGGAGGCCCAGGATCTATTTTTTAATACGCCCGGCAGACTGAAATTCTTAAAAACCGTTTCTACCGAATTCTCTAAAATATCGTATACAGTCCAGCAGGCAGCAACCATCAACCCACACATTCATTTTCGACTTTTGCACCATGGCCATAAAATATTGGATTACCCTACTGTCTTGACCTTTCAAGATCGTGTAGTCCAATTGTATGGGACGACATTTCTTGATCGCTTTCTCCCTCTTTTGCCGGGGACTGGTCCCTTCAAACTCACAGGATTTACCGTTAGTCCACATCATGCCCGAACCTCTCGAACCCCACAGGAAATTTTTGTCAACGGTCGACCGATAAAAAATACCACTATTAGCCATGCGATCTATGAGGGCTACAAGTCCTTTCTCCCCAAAGGGAAGCATCCCCAATTTATTGTCTGCATCCAACAAGACCCCGAAACCCTGGACATTAATGTTCATCCAACCAAACGAGAAGTGCGTTTTTCTCATCCTGAAGTGTTGCATTCGGGGGTACTTCGCGCCATCAAGCAAACCTTTACAACAATCGCACCCTTCAGCCTTGATGCTCCAGCACCGAAACATGAAGGGTTTTCAGCTCAACTCCATAACACAACTGTCAATCCCAGCTCACAGTCTTTTGCTGTAGCCCCGCTGTCACGAAACCCCTTCTCTTCAGAAAAAGGCAATACCATAGCCACACCATTATCTCTCTTTGCCCAAGAGCCTCCGTCGACCTATTTACTGCAAAAACAGGAATTTCACGTCATTGCTCTTGGTCAGATTCATCACACATATCTTGTAGGACACATCAACCAAGACCTATATATTATTGATCAACACACCGCCCACGAGCGGGTCCTGTATGAACGCCTAATCCAGGCCTGGAACAAGAAGGATGTCGTCCAACAAGGGCTGCTTATTCCTGAACCCATAGAAGTTCTTCCACACCAAGGAGCCATAATTGAAGAATGGATACCCGTGTTATCCCAAGTCGGCCTCGAGATTGAACGATTTGGCCAGACATCCTATGTCGTGCGATCCGTTCCTGCGATTCTAGGTTCCGTCACAGTTGGACCACTGGTTCTGGAATTGTTAGAAGAACTGTCGGAATGGAGATCCACGGATGCCCTGGAAAGATTGATCCGACCTATTCTGGCCACAATGGCCTGCCAAAGTGCCGTGCAAGCCGGACGAACCATGACCTTGCCAGAAATTTCCATTTTGCTTCATGATTGGGCACAAGAAAAGTTCCCGATGACCTGCCCCCATGGAAGACGAGTAGCGATTCGACATTCAGCAGAAGAATTGAATACCCTGTTTGCACGGGCGACAGAACAACAACCAGCTAGTTAAACCTACATGACGAATGCCGAGCTGATACACACGCATACCCCTCTTGTGGCCATTGTGGGTCCAACCGCTATCGGAAAAAGCCGAATCGGAATTGAAATTGCCAAGGTCCTCCAGACTGAAATTTTGACAGCCGATTCCTGCCAAGTCTACCGAGGAATGGATATCGGGACTGACAAACCGACCGTTCCAGAACGCCAAGGTGTTCCCCATCGATTAATCGATCTCGTGGCACCCGACCAACCGTTTAATGTTGGCGATTATCGGCGTCATGCCCTACAGGAAATCTCTCGATTACATGGCCAGGGTCTTTTGCCCCTTGTCATTGGAGGAACGGGGCTCTACATTCGCGGCTTGTTAAGAGGATTGTGTCCTGGGCCACCAGCAAATTGGCCTATTCGTCAGGCGCTTGCAAAAGAAGCCACGGAACGAGGACGGACCTTTTTGCATGAAAAGCTACAAAAAGTCGACCCGGCCCTTGCCCAGCGGCTACATCCTCATGACCAACCCAAAGTGCTTCGGGGACTTGAGGTCTATCAAACGCTCGGCATCCCTTTGTCAAAAGTGCAGGAACAACATCAGTTTCAAGAAATGCCCTATCCCTTCTTGCTCATAGGCCTCACAATGGAACGGCAAAGCCTCTATCGGCGGATCGACATGCGAGTGGAATGGGAAATCGAAAAAGGCTTAGTACAAGAAACGCAAAGCCTCATGCAACAAGGCTATTCACGGCAATTAGGATCAATGAAGGGATTAGGGTACCGACAATTTGCCGGATATTTAGCAGGAGAGTATTCGTATGAGGAAGCGGTGCGGTTGCTGAAACGCGATACCCGACATTTCGCAAAGCGCCAACTGACGTGGTTCCGAAAAGAACCAGGAATTCAATGGGTCACGGTGGAAGAATCAGAGATCCCGACCCAGGCGGCAAATCGGGTTTTACAAAAAATTGACGATTTTCTCTGTACGTTCTCAACATTCCAAACTATTCCAAACAGCAAGACTTCGTCTCAACCCACTCACACTTCTGAAAGAACAGGCCAAACGGAATGTTCCTAATATTTCTATCTACTCGCCTCTAAGGAGCTAGTGTCGTGCCCTTAAGTTCTACGAAAATCAGAAAACCCAAAGCTGACGTCGCCATCATCGGTGGAAGTGGCCTCTATCATATGGATGGGCTCACAAAACTCAAAGAAATTAAAATCACGACCCCCTTCGGGAAACCATCGGATTCCATCATGCTGGGGTCATTTGAAGGAGTGAATGTCGCGTTTTTGGCTCGACATGGTCGAGGGCATCGAACACTCCCCACAGGCATTAATTATCGGGCCAACATTCATGCGCTAAAATCTCTCGGCGTTTCCCGTGTGTTTTCCGTGAGTGCAGTTGGGAGCATGAAAGAAAGCATACGACCTGGTGACTTCGTTCTCCCCGATCAATTCATTGATCGAACCACCCAACGAGTCAGCACCTTTTTTGATCAAGGCATTGTCGCCCATGTGGCCTTTGCCGATCCCCTCTGTCCAACATTATCCTCCATTTTTTGGAAAGCCAGTCAGAATGTGTCAGTCAAAGTCCATCGCCCCGGAACCTACGTCTGCATTGAAGGCCCGCAATTTTCTACCAGAGCTGAGTCCCAGCTCTACCGAACATGGGGAGTTGATGTCATTGGTATGACCAATATTCCAGAAGCCAAACTCGCCCGTGAGGCCGAACTCTGTTATGCCACATTAGCATTGGTAACGGATTATGACTGTTGGCATGAAACGGAAGAGGCCGTGTCGGTCAGCGCCATTTTGGACATCATGCACAAAAATGTCGCAACGGCTAAACAGGTGTTGCAGCATGCGTTGAAACTGGTAAAAGATCTTGAGCCCTGTGCCTGTCAGACGGCATTGGAATATGCCGTGATTACTCCATTAACCCGGATGAATCCATCACTCAAAAAACGATATCAACTTCTACTCCATCGACAATTATCGAGCGCCCCTCAAACCAAGAAAAGGTAATCATTATGGAAAATTTGTTAGTCGTAGGGTCGGTAGCCTTTGATTCCGTGCGTACACCATTTGGTGAAGCATCCAATGTCCTCGGGGGCTCGGCCACCTATTTTTCAACGGCAGCCAGCTTCTTCACCGATGTCAATCTGATTGCTGTTGTCGGCGAAGACTTCCCAGAAGAACATCTTGAATTTCTGCGAACTCGTGGGATCGACTTAGAAGGCTTAGAACGTCGCCCCGGAAAAACCTTTCGCTGGAAGGGCGAATATACCTACCAATTGAATGAGGCACAAACGCTGGAAACCCATCTGAATGTGCTGGAAACTTTTCGTCCCAAAATACCTGATCGCTACACCAACCCATCGGCCTTATTTTTGGGAAACATCGACCCGGAATTACAGCTGGATGTGCTAAATAAAGTGACGCGACCCTCCATAGTGGCCTGCGATACCATGAATTTTTGGATAGATGGAAAACGAGATGCCTTATGGAAAGTACTGGAATCAATCGATGTTCTCGTGATTAATGATGGAGAAGCTCGAGCATTGGGAGAGGACGCCAACTTAGTGCAGGTTGCCAAAAGAATTTTGTCGCGAGGACCTAAAACCCTGATCATCAAAAGAGGGGAATATGGAGTGTTAATGTTTCATCAAGACGGGATCTTCGGGGCGCCGGCATACCCCTTAGAAATTGTGAAAGATCCAACTGGAGCGGGTGATACCTTTGCAGGGGGATTTATGGGGTATCTTTCCGCATCGGGGAATTTTTCAGAAGCTGGACTTCGGCAAGCCATTATTTTTGGAAGCGTCATGGCATCATTCAACGTGGAAGAATTCAGCCTTGATCGTTTGAAACGGTTAACCAGGGAGGAAATTGACTCCCGGTATCACTCATTTAAACAACTGACACATTTTGAATCATTGTCGTAACGATCAACGTTGCCCCTACGGTCAGGAAGCTCTATGGATTCCTTAGGAGACTATCTCAAACGGGCCAGGGAGAAAAAAGGGGTATCCTTAGAACACGTTGCATCACAAACGAAGATCCAAGAACACCATCTCCTAGCCTTAGAATCGGAAGATTTTGGCAATCTCCCGGCTAAAGTATTTGTGAAAGGTTTCGTCCGGTCCTACGCTAAGGCCTTAGGGTTAGACGAGGAAGAAGCCCTTCAATGTTTTCTCCAAACATCGGGAACCTTTTACGATCAACACCGACCCGAACAATCGCCACCTCATGTGCAGGTGAAGCTGGAAGCTGCCCCAAGGCAGGGCCTAAACTGGAATTTCGTTATTGCGATCCTTGTCATCATAGCCGTTTCTGCTATTTGGCTCGGACTCCCCCAAAAACAGGACGCACCAATCGACCTATCGGAACCAGAGGCCACCTCGACCTCGGAACCATTAGAAAGGCCCCTTCCCCCGCCCCAAAAAGCCGATACCCCTGAAAGCGTCGGACCCATCGAAACTATCGAGTCGGCTTCCAAACGCCCTTCCCCTCCTATTCAAGCTCCTAAGGCGGAATCTGTTCCGGCTGAGCCCGCGCCCCAGGTTGTAGCCCCCCAAGCGGCTGAACCCATACCAGCAACACCTCCTCCGGAACCCGTGGAGAATGCCCGCGCCGAGGGAGTGCAGACTCTTGAAATTGAAGCTATCCAGTTAACCTGGGTCGTCGTCAAATCAGACGAGCAAACTCCAAACGAGGCGCTTTTGCAACCTGGGCAACGTATTACTTGGAAAGCCAATCAAGAGTTTCTGGTTACTCTTGGGAATGCGGCAGGAGTGATGATACGACTGAACGGCCAACCGCAAGGCCCGTTTGGAAATCCAGGGCAAGTGGTTCGCAATATCCGGCTACGGCCCTAACGACACCATCACAGTGGTCCGCAATTCCCCCGTCCAGCCCTCATTTCTCATTCCTGTCCAGGAATGAAATAATGTCCCACAAAACTAGCTATTCTGAATCACATATTGGTATGTTTCTGATTCTTGACAGGCTAAATTTTTGGTTGATATATTAAAAAGGTTTGGGTGGTTGAGGGATGAGTATTCATCCCTTCCCTCTCAAATGCCCCGAACCAGAAGAAATGGCGACTTGGGGGTGTATAGGACACCTCAATTAGTTTTTCTGCTCTCATCAATTCTGTTTAACCTAGGAGGCTTACATGAAGTTTTCGATGAAAATGCTTGTGATGGCTACCGCCGCCATGTTTTTGACCACCGGCTTAGCTATTGCTGGACCAGAAAAAGACCCCTTAAAGGCCCGTGTGCCAGCCGACAAACGAGCAGCGGCCAAAAAAGACAAATCACCTTTGTACAAAAAAGCCGAAGATGCCTCCCCTGAAATTATTGCTGAAGGAAAGGCCATTTTCGAAGGGAAAGGCACCTGTGTAAACTGTCATGGAAAAGAGGGTAATGGACAAGGCCCTGCCGGAAAGGTTCTGAACCCCGGACCCCGAGACTTCACCAATTGCAAATTCCACAAGAAACGGAAAGACGGAGAACTCATGTGGATCATCAAAAATGGCAGCCCGGGCACCGGGATGGTCCCACTCATTCCAGCGACGATCAGCGAAGAAGAAGGCTGGAAAGTCATTGCTTACGAAAGAAGTTTCTGTAAGAAATAAGCGCGGAGTATCTGTATTCCAAACCCCGCTGGGCTCAACCCAGCGGGGTTTTTTTATTTTAACAACATTATTATCCTCCATTCAGGGTCGGTTCAAAATTGTCAATCAAAGGGGGAGTTCGGCGTAAGGCATACGAAGACGTAGGGGGTGAAGGCAAGGATGGATCCCCGCCTAACGCGACAGGGTTACGCCCTTGTCTCTGACTCCTCACATTTCAAGCCTTACGGAGTCAGGAAACGCGGTTGGCGGCTTTATTGAAATCGCCCCCACATTGACACCTTTCCAGGCCCTTGACTAGACTCTACTTGGTAAATCCCCCTATCCATGGGGAATGGAATCATCTGTAATCTAGGAGAATGCTTGACTCATGGCTAAACAACGCTCTCTTCAGGAAGACACGGCTGCCCTGAAAACAAAAGTGAAGGAAGGCTCCGCTAACAGTGAAAACCCTGGAGGAGATCCGGCTATTCGGTCCCTGCGAAAACGATTAAAACGAGCACAACGAAAAGTTCGATCTGCTAAGAAGCGGGAAGCTGCCCGAGCATCAAAAAAAGCTGAAGCCGAGAAATAACACTCAAGAGCCATGGCCAAGTAGAAATTTGGAGGAGTCCTCTATGCGTGACGATCAAAAAAATATTGATGATGAATTTTCTGATCAAACAGAATTTGTGTCTTTGGATAGCAAGGAAACCCAACCCAAAGATGAATTAGTCGATGAAGTCTCGGACGCGATTACCGAAGAATCTGAAAAAGAAATGACGGACGTCGTGGCTTCGGCTGAGGCCGAAGCCATGGAAGAACCGGATGAAGAATTCGTCGAAGAGCAAGTCAAAGATGAAATTGACATCCAAATCGACCTATTAAACGATACCGATTGGGTGGTTAGACGCGAAGCCATCATTACCCTGGGAGAAATGGGTGATGAACGATGTATCGAACCTATCGTGCGCTGTTTGCCGGACGGCGATTGGCAAGTGCGGGAAGCTGCGATTGAAGCCTTAGCCATGATCGGCTCACCCGCTGTTGACATGCTACTTCGTTACGTTCGGGACTATGATGCCCGAAAACCCGCGATTAAAGCGTTGGGGAAAATCAATGATGAACGCGTTCTGGATCCCCTTATTTCCTTCATGCGAAGTGACGAATTTAAGGATGACGCCACATGGGCGTTGGCCGAGCTGGGGAAACCCGCGGTGGGTCGATTGCTGGAATTATTGAAGGACCCCGAAGAAGTCACGAGGAAACAGGCAATCCTGGCACTAGGAGAAATTAAGGATGAGAGTTGTGAGGATGCGTTAATTGAAAGTTTGAAGGATCCAGATTGGTTCACGCGACTTTCGGCAGCATCCGCACTGGAAAAAATGAAAAGTCCACGCGGGCGAGAAGCGATCAAGCCCCTCATGAAAGATCCGGATTTGGTTGTCAGGCTTCGTATTGAACGAATGTTGGCCGCGTGGAAAAAAGAGGCCGTTAACGCCTAAAATTATATCCTTAAGGCAAAACGCTCTGTAATTCTTGCCGAAGATCGTCTAATACATGAGGCGGGAGGCTTCGGCCTTGAGCTATGCTCGCTTGGGCTTCCCGGACTTTATCTTTTACCCTCTCTATCTTCTTGGCCAAGGGTCCATGAGGATCAAGGGCGACGGCTTCATCTAAGTGGCGAAGAGTCCGTTCAAATTCTCCAGAAGCCCCTTCAAAATCATGATTCAGCAAATAGGCCCGCCCCTCAACGAGCCCTTCCTTCGCTCCTAACATTTGCCGCTGCAATTTGACGGTTTGATCAAGGCCAATCGTTTTTTCTAACACCTCTCCGGACAAGTTCCGCAAGGTTTGTTTAACCAGATCAGGTTGTTGCCCAGTGTAAAAACCAGCCCCAAACACCACACCCAGCAAAATACACCATCGAATCATTTTCATCATAGACACCCCCAACGATTGATAGTGATATGGTGAAAAAAAATTCCTGAATTTCGTTGTTTCACGAACCAGGACGGAAAGGGAAGACGAATCAACGCAGGAGACGACAACCCAGAGGCAACCTTCATCATTTGAAGGAACGGGTTAAACCCTTTGAGAAGGAACCGCCTTTAAGCGAATCGCCAACTTGCCTACATTCCTCCTCAACCCGATCTAAGCGAGTTTTTCCTTAACCGATGCTACGACATGCGAGAGCAGAGGAGCATAGGCACGTTCCACATATTCTTTTAACATGCGGCGTGCGCTGAACCTGGGAGCTCCCGTCCGAATGGCATTTTTGACGATCGTACACCATCCATGAGGAATCCCATCAATCCCACGGTCATAATATAAAGGAATAACCGATTGTTCCAGAAGATTGTAGAGGTTTTCGGCATCCCAAGCATCCTGCGTGTCATCATCCCCAGGTTCATCGAGCAGGGGCACGCCCCAGCCATTTGACCCATCATACCCCTCTTTCCACCATCCGTCTAACACACTCAGATTGGGCACACCATTCAAAGCTGCCTTCTGTCCACTTGTGCCGCTGGCCTCTAAAGGCGGACGAGGGTTATTCAACCACACGTCTACTCCCTGAACAAGAAATTTGGCGACATGCATATCGTAATCTTCAACAAAGGCAATATGACCGCCCAAATCGTGGGCTTTAGCAAATTGATAAAGGCGATGGATTAATTCACGCCCGAACTGATCGGCAGGATGCGCTTTGCCAGCAAAAATAATCTGAACCGGTCTCCAGGGATTCAACAGAATCTTCTTGAGACGGTCCAAATCGGAAAACAGCAACGTGGCCCGTTTATACGTGGCAAATCGTCTGGCAAAGCCCAGTGTCAACGAACGCGGCTCAAACAAGGCTCCACTCGCCAACACTTGGGTCGGGTCCATCGTTCCATCCATCCATCCTATTCGAGCACGTTGACGGACAAAAATGAGCATCTTTCGTTTCAGAAACTGTCTCGTCTCCCATAATTCATCATTGGGAACTTCTTCAATATTCTTCCACAGTTCTGGGTCGTCGCACCGCTCCCGCCAGTCAAGTCCCAAATATTTTCGAAACAGCAGATCCATTTCTTTAGCAATCCACGTAGGCACATGAACCCCATTCGTCACACTGTGAATGGGCACTTCCTCCACCGAACGGTCGGGCCATAAGACCTGAAACATCTTGCGAGAGACATGCTCATGCTCCACACTCACCCCATTAATGAATCCGGCATGGCGAATGGCTAACGCCGTCATGTGGAATTGATCAGCTCCCAGCTCCGGGTGTCGCCCCAAGGCCATGAAATCATCCTGAGTCAGCCCCAACTCATCCCACCACCACTGACAATGTTCACGAATCAGATCGCCAGAAAAAATATCGTGTCCTGCCGGAACTGGCGTATGAGTCGTAAAGACCGTCGTCTCCCGCACCTGTTCAATAGCCTTATCCAACGGCAATCCTTGTCGAACCCCTTCCCTCATACGTTCCACCAATAAGAAGGCAGGATGCCCTTCATTGGCATGCCACACCTGCGGCTCACAGCCCACAGCTCTCAAGGCTCGCACTCCTCCAATACCTAATAGGAGTTCCTGGCACAAACGCGTATGATGGTCGCCCCCATAGAGCCGAGCAGTGAGATGACGATCTTCAGGAGAATTTTCCGGAGTATTGGTATCCAACAAATACAGCGAGACCCGGCCAACCTTTATAAACCACACCACACAGGTCACTTTACGCGGTCCAATGGGGACCTGAACCTTCACCACCTCACCGGAAGGCGTTCGCGCCAAATGTATTGGCATGGCCATTTGATCAACCGAATCATACACCGCTTCCTGCCACCCCTCGGCATCAATAACTTGCCGGAAATATGCCTGGTTATACATAAACCCAACCGCTACCAAGGGAATCCCTAGATCGCTGGCTTCTTTGAGGTGATCCCCGGCAAGAATCCCTAATCCACCGCTATACAAGGGGACCGAGCGGTGAAGTCCGAATTCGGCTGAAAAATAAGCAATCTGCCCTCCTCCTAAATGAGGATGGGTCACATGAAACCAGTGGTCCTTGGCTTCCATATATTCGTGAAACGTGGTCATCGCCGCCTGATATTTACGAATAAACACCATATCCTGTCGCAGGATTTCCAATCGGCTGGGATCGATTTCTTGTAGCTGCTTCATGGGATCATGATGAGTTAACCGCCACAGAGTCGGGTCGAAGTATGAAAAAACAGAGCGCCCTTCGGGAGACCAACTCCACCACAAGTTTTGAGCTAATTCAGAGAGGTTTCTATATTCCGCAGGTAAGGTCCTCGACCGACTATCCATGACAATGCCTCATAATGTTTGTACAAGGAATAAAAAGAAGGCGGCATCACGAAAAAGACTTCGCGTACCAATTAGCATAGGTGAATGTAAAGAGTTGTCAAGGCAAAAGGACAGGGCAACAAAGATTCAGGCATTCCCAACAGGGCGACTGACTCCAGCTTGAGCGAGTGAAACAACCACCGCGTATCGCTCTCCTACAATACGCGTCACGCGGTTCATGTGCTTTGCCAATTCCTTGGCCTCCTCTGGCGGAAGATCTTTTTGAAATTGTGGGTGCAAGCCCCACCACGTTTCTACTTCTTCTTCCCCCTGAACGCGGGAAACAACACTAATAAGCTTAATTAACCCTTCAGGGTTCGTCCCAGGAGGAGCGGAAAGAGGCTGAGCAGATTGATCTTGAACCGCTGAAGCATCAGCTCTTTTGCCTTTAGAGGTCTCGGGTTTTTTATCGGCCCTGACCTCCGGGGAGGTTTCGTCTTTGGGTTTTCCCGCATCTTCGAAAAGACTTTTGAGCGCCGGGACAACCGCTGATCCACACAAAAATGCCGCAGAGGTTATTTCCGTTTTGCCAGACGCTCCGGCCTTTGAGGCGACTCGTTCGGAGAAAAACTTGAAGTATTGATCGCGTTCTTTAGATTGATCGGTCACGACAAATTTAAACCGTTCATACACTTCCCGACTTTCCGCAACGGTTTGCCCCACGGACAGCATCACTTCCATTTCATCAATTTCAGTCGAACTGAGCGAGGGAGCCAAAACCGTCTTCAATTCATGCGAGACAGAATCTTCCAAGCTATTCATAAAATCCCGCTGCGCCTGGATGGGAATATAAAATGCCGAGAGGCGATCGACCAAATTGAACAGCATTCGGAGAAATTCTAAATAGATATCCCATTCCTGCTTCCGCTGAAGTTTCAGGGCCTGCTGTTGGTCGGCCCGTTTGATTAAGTTGACCGATTCACGCGAGACACTCATCATCGTGTGCGCCAAATCTTTAAGAATGCCGGTATAATCGTCTGTCGAATTGTTTGCCATATTAAGGGTCCCTTGGGTAAATATGTGCGAATTATAACTGACGGTTTGGAAGCCTGTCCAAGAGCCATTCTCCCGCATTGCAACCCGCTACCACCTATGCTATACACGGCCAACCCCTAACGCATGTGCGAAACGCCTACGGCATTATCCCTAGAGATTCATGGATTCGACATCTGCCAATCCCAAAACCTATGTCCTCAAGCGTCCGCTTGAAGAATCGGCCTCTCCTCCCCTCTCCCGTAATTACGCCGAAGAACTCAATGCTCAACAATTGGCCGCAGTTGAAGCGGTCGACGGGCCAGCCCTCGTTATTGCCGGAGCCGGAAGCGGAAAAACCCGAACCCTTGTGTATCGAGTTGCCCGACTTATTGACTTGGGCATCCCGCCCAGCTCCATTCTCCTGCTGACCTTTACTCGAAAAGCCGCACAAGAAATGTTGGAACGTGTGGGAGTCCTCATCGGACTCCGCAGCCAACAAGTCAGTGGAGGGACATTTCACTCTACAGCCAATCTTCTCTTGCGCCGCTATGGTCAACCGGTAGGGTTGGAATCAGGGTTTACGATTTTAGATCGAGGCGATTCCGAAGATTTGTTAAGCCTGCTGCGTGGCCAGCTCGGACTCAATGATATGGGGAAACGCTTTCCTCGAAAACATACGATTGCCGAAATGTTTGGCAAAACAGCGAATACGTTGGCGAGCTTGGAAGATATCGTGCTGAACGAATACAGCCATTTTGGAAACTTTTTAGACGAACTGACCAAACTGCAAACCGCTTATGAGTTAGCCAAACGACAACGACAATTAGTGGACTATGACGATCTGCTCGTCAAATTATTAGAGCTTTTGGTCGTCGACGAATATTCTCGAGAAACAATTAGCCACGCCTTTCGCTACATTTTAGTCGATGAATATCAAGACACCAATCGCCTCCAAGCCTCACTGGTCCGCAACTTGGCCGCCACACATCAAAACGTCATGGTCGTGGGTGATGATTCTCAATCCATCTATGCGTTTCGCGGCGCGACCTTTCGCAACATCATGGAATTTCCAGAATTATTCCCCGGCACGACCATTTACAAATTGGAAGAAAACTACCGGAGCACGCAGCCTATTCTTCAACTGGCGAACAAGCTCATTGCGGCCGCCCCTGAACGATACAGCAAAACGCTCTTTACCCGAAAAGAAGAAGGCCCATTGCCAGGTCTGGTGCAGGCCATGGGCGAGAACGCTCAGTCACGATTCATTGCACAAAAAATCTTGGAATTGCGCGAAGAAGGCATCGCCTTAAGTGAAATTGCGGTGTTGTTCCGATCCAGCTTTCACGCGTTTGACCTGGAATTAGAACTCACACGCCGGAATTTACCATTCATTAAACGAGGGGGATTCAAGTTTATCGAAACGGCCCACGTCAAAGACCTGCTCGCACATTTGCGTGTGATTCACAATCCGTTGGACACCGTGAGTTGGAACCGCCTTCTCCTGCTACTCGAAGGCGTGGGACCCAAAAAAGCCAAAGACCTCATCGCCATGATCCTGCAAGCCCATGGCAGCTATGAAGGACTCAAACAGAGCACCGGCCGCTCCGGACCTGGATTACGCCATTTAGCAGCCACCTTAGAGGATCTGACTGAAGAACCCCTGAGCCCTGCGGTCCTGCTCGGAGAAATGCTGGAATATTACTTGCCGCTTCTGAAAGATCAATATGATGATTATCCTAAACGAATTCGGGACCTGGAACATTTATCCGTCATGGCCGAACGCTATCCGGACCTCAATCAATTCCTGGCTGACCTGACACTGGAACCACCCAACGAAAGTGTGTCGGATGTCGAAGCTCCAGACAACGATGATGAACGATTGATTCTCTCGACCATTCACTCGGCCAAGGGGCTGGAATGGCGATGCGTCTTTGTCATTTGGTTAGTCGATGGCCGATTTCCATCGGCATACTCCTTCTCGGACGACGACGGACTAGAAGAAGAGCGCCGGCTGCTATACGTGGCCATCACAAGAGCCAAACAACACCTCTTCCTCACCTACCCGATAAATGTGTACGATAAGATGACAGGAGGGATTCTCTCGAAACCAACACGTTACTTCGACCATATTCCTCCCTCACATTTCGAAACCTGGAATTTAGTTGAAGAAGATCAAGCCTACTCCTGGAGATAATTGCGTGCGAAGACTGAAGCAAACCATTGCCGGAATCACCTTTATCACAAGCCTCAGTCTAGCCCTCAGCGGAATGGCCTGGGCCGATGAGCCGTCATCCGCCAATCGCCACGATCCCAGAAACCCCTGGCCCGCCTTATTACAACAGGCTGAAACGTTAGGACTCCCCACCGAATTCTTGACCCATATCGACCCTGCATTTGTGAATATCACATTCGAAGACCTCCGAACCTACGCCGCCGAATATCATCCTGAAGACCACCGCATGATTCTCAATATGCGACTCTCTTTCAATGAGGCCGGTGGAGCATTAGCCGATCTCGCTCGTATGACTCATCACGACCTGGCCTTGTTGTATCATGAGTTACTGCATGCTTACTTGGATTACCTCTATGCAGACCAACAACTCACGCCTCTCACCACGGAAGACAAGGAGGTGCTCAACTTTGCCAATAGTCAATTGGCCTGCCACTATCGCTTTGTCCGCATCAACCCCATACGGCAGCTTAAAGGCGCGACCGAATTACGCTTTCTGTCCGATCAAGATTCCTGGGAAGTCATGAACGAAACCTGGGCCGTCTTCGTCGGATGGGTACAGTGGACAAAGCTAGAACTGTTTGGTGGGAAACTTTCCGGCAGTACCTGGACACCTGCCCTCATTGATCAATGGACGGACCGATTAGAAAAAGCCGTCGAATCGGGGGAATTGCTGGGGTACTATGAACCAGACGATCCCGAAGAACGAAAGGTCGCACGCAAACGATTCATCGCCCCGTCCAATGGGCTGACTCCCCAAGATGTAGAACACCTCCTCGGCCATGTCTTACAGGAACCTGACGGCATGGTGGAAACCTCTAAAATGGTCGTTGAAGCCTACAGAAAGAACCTCGAACCACCCCCGTCATGTGAATAAATTCGGTCGTGAAATCGGCTAGACTTCGCCCAAACAACCATGCTAGCTTCAAAATCTTTCCCCACTATTTATTGTTAAAATATCCTTGCCCATTTGGGGCTTCGTTCCGAAGAGGAACGAAGGTGAGGGTGAGGGGAAGGACATCTGAAAACCAGAACACGAAGAACATGTGCGCCTGTAGCTCAGTGGATAGAGCACTTGCCTCCGGAGCAAGGGGCCACAGGTTCAAATCCTGTCAGGCGCACCATTAAAGAAAGTGAGAAGTGTGTAGTAAAAGGTAAGTAGCAAGAAAAATGTCCTGATTACTTTTTACTCCTTACGCCTCACCCCTAACGAATTGTAAAACTCGGTGGGTCGTTAGCTCAGTTGGTAGAGCAGCTGACTCTTAATCAGCGGGCCACAGGTTCGACCCCTGTACGACCCACCAATAAAATCAACGACTTAGGTCGTCCACGCCAGCACCCCATTCAGGGAAAAGTCTGTTTTAAGTCTGTTTCTGGAAATCGGGCGGATTCGTTTTCCTCTATTGAACTGGCTGGTGTTGAGTCTTTTGACCATACGGGTTCATTCCATTAGGGCATAGCCCCCAACCAATTGCGGGGCGGACGGCCTGGGAGAGATGATTCGGTTTTAGAGAACCAATGGTGACAGAGAGGAGGCGGATTAAAAGAAAAACAATAAAAATTCGAGCCTGCTTCTATTTTTCAATGGCGCTGAGAAATTTTACGATTTCATCATGCCCTTGATGTTTGGCGTTCATTGCTGCCGTAAACCCATCATTATCTTTAATGGAAATATCACAATTCTCCTGTACTAAAAGTTTGACAACCTCTGTATGTCCATAAAAAGCTGCCACCATTAAAGGAGTCATGCCATTTACTTCTTTGGCATTGACATTCGCTCCGGCTCTTATGAGGAGTTTGGCTGATTCAATACTGCCTGTCCAAGCGGCCTTCGTTAAGGCAGTGTTGTCCTCATAATCCTTTGCGCTTACCTCGGCTTTTGAATTGATTAATAAGTCAACAATCTTAGGATGGTTATAATATGCTGCTAACATTAATGCGGTATTGCCTTTTGCTTTTTCTTTTGTATTAACACTAGCTCCAGCATGCAATGCTGATTCAACAAGCTCAATGTTGCCTGTCAAAGCTCCTTTAATTAAATCCTCATTTACATTTGCATTCGAAAAAGGAACGGAAAATACGAAAAGCATTAGGGAAAAAATAGATGAACTGAATATAAATTTGTTTGGTTTCATGAAATATTCTCCTTCTAAAATTTTTTACTTGTTATTCCCTATAGCTTGTTCCCCTGGTCTCATTATAGGGGTGTGACCATTTTTTACTAGACTGCCTATAGCATACTGCTTGGATTGTTAGAGTTTTTCTTACGTCTGTATCGGTTCTTAGGCAGGGAACTTTATTCAGGGAGGTAGGGAGGAGTGATCCGCTCCCTTCAAACTAGAGGGGATTCCGAGTTAGGAATAGCTGGATTCTGGGAAGGATGAAGGTTGCGATGCAAATGGTCTACTCCACAAGACATCATTGGGTATTTGCTTTAAAAATAGGATATCGAACTTCAACCGCGGCCAAACTGCTAAAGGTTGGTCTACATCAAATATTCCCAAGCCTAACACTTTGAATTCCCTATTTTTTTGTTTCTAGATCCCCAACTTTCCTTCCCTCAGCTTTTAGTCCTAATTAACCGAAAAGACTACTAACCCTGTTACCGGTCTATCCTTGTTTCCTAGCCCGAGTCTAGGTTAAGTCCTTCTTTCGGTAATTGACGAGACTAGAAGGCAGATTGTGGCTTACCTCTTGTCAAGGGAAGCAAAGGGATGGTGGATAGACACCGGCTTTGAACGAATGGGACACGAGTGTTCGGGATGAAGTCGGTTGGCATTGGGGTCTGAAGCGCATGAAAACATTTACCCCATTTTCTTGTGCCTCCTATTCAACTACAAAAACCTCATAGGAGTTTGATATGAGAAATCTCACGATTACTATCGTTGCTATTTTCAGTGTATTCTTGTCTGGTTGTGTGACCCATCATCCCCAAACAGCGGCAGAATTTCGGAAAGCTGTCCCTGGCGCTTTTACGGCCAAAGTGGAATCATTCCAGGTGAACCGTCCTTTTAGTGAGGTGGCCAAGACCTTTCAGGCAAATGCTCCCGAGTGTTTGAATGTGCGAGTGGAAACCACCTCAAAAACCCGGATGAGTTACCAAGTCATCGTGACGAAATTCAAACCTACTGTGGTGGTAACCAAAGAAAAAGCTGAACTGCATGTGCAACAGCATCATGAGTCAGGGGTTCTCAATGTCACCAAGGAGCCTAAGGGGGGCTACTATCTGTTAGTCACCGATGCCTATCCACTTGGACAAAATAAAACTCAAGTGGATATGTATCGCCCGTCAATGGGCCATGAGCCTCTCATCAAGGCCATCAAAGGTTGGGCCTCGGGTACTAACGTCGGTTGTCCTGATCTGACGAAGACCTGAAGATCCAGAGCCTAGGGTAGAAGTTACCTCGGTAACCTTCCTTGATATTATGAATCGGTACACTACCTCTGTGTGGCTGTTCGCCCTCATTTTGTTGACTGGCTGTTTCTGGGTGAAAACTTACCACAATCTCTCAGAGAAGAATCTGCACATCGTGACGGAAACGGAATCAGGCTCATTTCTTTCAACCGTCCGGGCGGCCCTGGACATCAATCAGGTTGATGGAAGCTGCACAACTGAATATCTCGGTAGGGTCAATCTGCGCTCACCATCAGTTGATGTTGGCATACTTTCAGATCAGACAAGTTATCTGATTTTCCATTTTGCTAGTTCCTCATTCCTTGCCAACTCTAGAAGCACAATTAGTTATGACACCTTGTTAACACCTCGTGCCGGACACAATTATAACATCATGGTTCGTTATATAGACGATATTTACCATGTCGAGATTCAGGAAACTCGTCCAGGTACTCGGGAAAGTCGTGATATTGCACGCCAAGATTTAAGTGCCTATCGTGCAGTGTAAAGACCAATAATGTTTCCTCATAACCCGTCTTGTAACCTAGCCGTATATCACTCGATTCGGGTTCATTAAGTTATTAGATATGTCACAAGACCAATGAAGCTTTTTATCGGCATAGCGAGCACTTTGGGGGGGATTGTGATTGGAGCTGTGAGCGTTTTTCTTATCATGTTTGGCTATCCTGGGAAGACCGAGGTATGGACCGCTAAGACCGCCCTCCAACTTGATGAAGGGATAGTCATTCCGGATGGAACAGAATTGATACATCATCGTTGGATGCCGGAAGGCTTCGCTACGATCAAATTGTTCATTAATGTGGAAGGAACGGCTCTAGATGCATTCGATAGAAGGGTCGAACCGCACTACAATTTGATAATTCCATATTCACTGTTTGAGGCGTCTAGCGTTTCGCTACAACAGTCGCACCGTGTGTCGGGTCATTTCATAGAGCAGTGATTGTGGGGATATGCTTTTTTCAGGATGGTAGCGTTGGATCCACTTCTCAGTTTAGATGTGGGGCAATAAATGCAAACTGGAATAACCGAAGAGAAGAAACTAAAGGGGCTCGGAGGGTGGCTAATTCTTGTGGGTCTAGCGGTCATTATTTCTCCATTTAGGATAATTGCAACAACTTTCCCCATTTACTCAGAAATTTTTTCTAGTGAATCCTGGAAGATGCTGGCGACTCCTGGCAGTGAGACTTACCATGCGCTGTGGGCACCAATTCTGCTAGGGGAGGTAGTTATAAATGGTGCGCTGGTTCTAATTTGGATCTACATCATTTTTCTTTTCTTCATAAAGAAAAAGGGATTTCCTAGCTGGTACATCGGTGTCTTGGTATTTACTTTGGCATTTATGCTTATTGATGCGTTGGCGATAAAGGTCGTGATTAAAGATGGGCCATTATTCGATCCGGAAACAGGAAAAGAGTTTGTACGCACCTTTATCGGAACCATTATATGGGTTCCCTATATGCTTTTATCCAAGCGGGTAAAGGCAACATTTGTTAAATAATTATGTCTAAGAAGTTGTCCCTTCTGAAAAGTCATCCTCCCGATTGCCCCTAAGGTGAGGCATTATAAGGCACAAGAAACGTGGAAACCTACGAATTAGAGAAGCCCGTTTGGAGCGAGGCAGATTTCGAAGTAATGGGGTGGCATGATTCGACTATCTGGGGAATACTAGCCAATTCCGAAGAATGGGAATTCCTATTCGATCTTGATTATATTTTTAAATGGGTACATCCAAGTGAGGATGAAACCTATTTCAAGTTTTGGGTGGCACCAGTGACAATGATCTTTGAAAACTCAAGTGATGTAAAAGTTAATATAGACTCGTCTCAGGATCATATTGAAATAGCTGATCTGTATATGGAAAATCAAACGAAAACGCCAATGGGCAAATTAACTAACCACACGTATCGTTTCGAGTGCAATGAAGGGGCTATTTCATTGAAAGCAACTGGTTTCAAGATGTATGTAAGGAAATCACCTGTGTTACTTGAAAAACAAAGTTTCGATTTCAAAGAGCGAAACGGAGTTAACTTCGGGCGTGAGTTAAAAACCTTATAATAAACCCTTCAAGAATTGCTGGCCTCTTTCGTCGTCCGCGACTCAAGGGCGCATTTTGTCCAACCAACTTGAACTGTGTCAATGAAACCAGCTGCACTAGTTCTCCTCTTATTCATTTTAGGTGCCTGCACGAGTCATTATGATGCTGACGATTTCGATCTTGTGAAACTGAGCAGCACAGTTCCGCAATTATTTAACTTTCCGACAAATGGACGCCGCATAGAAAAGAAATGGTGGCCATCAGAAATCGCAGAACTGAATCCGAAATCCGTAAGGAAGAGTGAACAAGGCATCTATATAGAGCTGAATTCCTTCTTTGTGGAACAAAGTGGTCTTTTTATACCCACACCAGGAACCAAAGTTGAGAGAGGCAAACCTCAAGAACCTTTTTATAGATTACTGGGTAATGGTATCTATAGTTATCATGTTACAGGGTAGCCAATACAAGCGATCGATTTCAGTCTATCGGGCGCAGACCGCAGGGACGCTACGCACCCCTCGGCCGTTCACCTGAAACGGCATCGGATCTATGGATGAGGGAACTAATAAAAACGAATCAACCGACCTCAAGTGGCTCATGGTTGTTTCTCTAGCGGGTAGTGTGGCGGGTTGGGTTGTGCAAGGGGTTCTTTCAGAAGGCTTCGTGTATTGGGCTTTGCCATTGATTTGGATTGGCGCAGCAATATTTACGATGAATGGTGACACTATAATTGAGTCTATTGTGCTTCTTGTCATACTTGGGGTTTTGGCTTTTATTATTGGTAGAACCGATACAGTCGTTGCAAAATTTGGCGTTGGGACAATCCCTGGGGTGTACGTTGCTTTTGCACTGTCCAAGATCACCTTTGCCTTGGCAAGAGAAGGGATCTTCGGCAATCGAGGATTCAGATAAATACTGATAACGAGACGTGAGATCTGTTTTAACAACTATGAAACAGCATACTACTATCAGCCAGAGTCGTTTTCGGTCGGTCTCTTGGTTGCCACGAAGGAACCGTTTCGTTCATCTGAACGGATTACCTGGCACATTCCCGAGGACATACCAAGTTTCAAGCTAGTGAGAGCGGTGTGGTCGGTAGCCGCCCAATAAATGCATGTGACTGACAGTGTTGCGCGAGCCGTTATACGGACTTAAAGGTCGAATGAGAATCCTTGAAGATGCCAGAGATCGTCCAGACTTGTTCGTCTGGTATGGCACCGCACCCAATCTGGACCTCCAGTCGTGGCAGCGGCGCCGAGGCCTTAAACTCCCGTGCGATCTACTCCTGTTGTGGGAGCGCACTGGCGGCGGCGACATCTTCGAGACCGAGACGCTCATTGGGCCGGCGCCGGATCCGGAATGGGCCGATAGCTTTGACGATGTCAACGAATGGTACAGGAAGTCGGGGCTGCCCCACGGTTTCGCGATTTTCCACATCGGCCGCTGCTTGTCAGCGATCCGCCTATCCGACGGAAAGTATACGATTCTCGAGGAGAACAGTAATCGAATACTGCGAGAATATGAGACCCTTGATGAGTGGTATGAACACGAGTTACGCGATGAGTATGCGGATGCATACGGTCTTTCTGGCGGAACCATAGAGACTGATGACGAGACGTGAGATCTCGTTTATCTAACTGTTATGTGTAAAAGAGAATGAATTATGTATGAGTATCATGGTTGGCTTTCCACACATAGCCGAGCAAATGCCAGTGAAATCGAAAAAAGGCTTATTGAAATAAACGATCCGTATCCAACCTCTGCGAGATATGTTAACGGTCAATTACACATATCATTCAGCGGCAATCCAAATAGAGAGGTTAATTATGTAAAGTCGATCACGGAGTATTTGTTAGGGTTGAAATTGGACGTTTACGGAATTATTTATATAAATGATGCCAATACAGATCGATTCGACAGGTTTGACGTGGTCAAAATACTAAATGATAGAACATACACTTTTGAGGATAAGAACTTTAGTATTGATGAAACAAAGCAATTGTTCAAATAACCACAAAAACATATTATGTTTTCATGAATTCAGAAGAGATCAGTAGACTCCGTCGCTCACTGGATTCAGCCAGAGATTACCTCGATGCGCGAGGCGAGACATTGTGGGCGGAGAGAATGACTTCGGCTCCCGACATGATTAGCCGAGATGACCTCTCATTCGTGGACGATCTCTACTTAAGAGTGGCTCCAACTTGCGAAATTGAGAACCTGTTTATTACGGAACCGAAGGAGCGGTGACCTCCTATGACGGAAGACCAAGCAAACATCGTTAACAATGAACTGGCTGATATCATCAACGAATTGACGGCAGCACTTGAACCATTTTGGGATAGAACCTAACAATGGCGATGATCAAGAAAGGTCAGATGAAAACGTCGGAGGGAAACAAGACATCTCCCGCTGACAAGTTCTATACCCTTGTCGCGTAGGGTAGGCAAATACTGGAAATCTTTTCATCTCGGTACAGTATGTGTGACAGAACCCCATTACTTTACCTCCTCCCGCTTAACAGTCAAACCCATTCTAGAATGACGGCAATCTGCTAAGAAGGAGTTCAGTTCGCCTTTGTTGGATCTGTTACCCGCCCGAGAAACAAGATCACTCCCAACTTCCTATCACGAATAGCGAATAAGAACGGATGGTCAGCACGGAAGACAGGAATCCTCAACTCCTCATCAAAGTCCATACCTCCCACAAGCATAGTACTTACTGTAGTTGCCGCGGCTGCTTCTGTTCCTTCCTCCTTTACCTCCACGCAGGCTTGGTGAAAGGCTCCCGAAATAAACAGGGAGTTCTCATCAGGCGGGTCATAGCCATTGATCCCGGAAAAGTCCGCCTTGAACCGGGTAAAGGCCAGGCGCATATCGAGATTGGTTAAGGGATCCTGTAAATTAACAGTCCCCCAGGTAAACTTGAACCTGGGCAGATGCAATTTAACCTCGCACACTTGCAACTTCTCTACACAATCCCGGAGCCAATTTGCCGAAAGTTGGGCTTCGAGATCTCTCAGGCCGCTCTTTTCTTCGGGAAGAAGAATGAGCATCGAGAGGTCGCTCTCTTTGTAAGCCAAATCGACAGCTTGAAAGCCATCAGCATGAAGATATCGAATCTCCTCTTGCTGAAACATCAGTGGGACTTCAATCTCGTGTTGACCATCTATGTAGAAGGGTTGGTCCCAGGTACTATGCTCAGGAAAGGGCAGCTCCCATTGACCTTTAAAGAAGACCGCATTGACCAAGACCAACCTGGTATCGGCGTTCACCTCACCCTGAGGAATGAGTTCCCTAATCTTTTGTCGGGTCTTGTCTTCCACCCATCGGTTGATTCCTCCCCGCGCCTTTTCCGCTTGCTGCTGGAAGTCCACGAGATGTAGACCACCGTCATAGTACCTGGCCATCACTTCCTCAAACTTAACCGCGAGAGGCATCCCCTTCTGGCTCCACAGCGAATTCGCCACGGCCATTTCGCACTGGCTTTCACTTCCTGGTACGAGATCCTGAAGAAGCCTGGCAAAGGCAGCATGTAGGGTCTCGTCTGAAAAGGGAAAACGGAGGACCTGCTTCATTTCGCTGGCCGTTTCACCTCTCGCCCCGGCGAAGACCATTCCAAGTGCGGTCCAGATACTGAAGGGAGAGAAGAACAGGTTTCCGGGTGGTAATGGCAACTGCCGAGACAATGCTACCGCAAATTCGTTGTGGGCTTGGGCAAAAGCTTGGAGGCTTTCCAAGGAAAGAGGAGTAGTTGATATCGAGCCACCGTCTTGTGTGTTGTGTTGATCAGCCATTGGTCACTCAATGAAGTGAAGCCATGCCTAGGTCTTGTCACGCCTAGGTTAGGAAAACCCTAACAAACCGCACTTAACAGTCAAGTTGTTTTCCGAGGTACTCGTATGGTCAAAAAACTCATCCGACCGCAAGGCCACGCTGACCCTGCCCCGCCCAAACAGGTCGCAAAACAGGTTTTTCCCATACACTATTTTTCTAAGCCTTTCACCCGAAAGGCCTTTTCTCCCCCAGGCCCACTGACTGTAGATCAGTGGGTCGCTCTGTCTTCGTTCGTGGGCGTGCTCAGGCGGTTCACCAACAAGGATAGTATGGCCATTGCCTAGAAGAAACTGGTCAAGAATCAATTGTTTGACAGGAAGATAATCTTCTTAATATTCCACATTTACTGATCGTCGCTCAGAGGCTGTTTAAGGGGTGCGAAGGGGGTGGTAGGGTTGTAGCGATTGGCGGGGTTCAGGGGATTATCTGGATTGTATTGGTTGGCCGGATTGAATGGATTATTGGGGGCATAGCGATTGGTTGGGTTGACGGGATTCCCAGGGTCATATTGGTTTGTGGGATTGAAAGGATTGTCGGGAGCATAGGCTTGTGCCGGGTTCAGGGGGTTGTCCGGAGCGTATTGATTAGCCGGATTGAAGATGTTGTAGCCGCGCTCATACTTTTCGTCGAAACCCATTTCAGCCCAAGCGAAACCGAATGAGAGTAGCACCGCAGCCAGGATGAAGAGCGTACGCATAAACCACCCCTTGAACGAAGATGGGATAAAGCAATGCTATTCTACAGAACTGTTTGTTTGCCGTCATTCTCCTTCTCTGCCATTCCAGACAGGAATAAGCGGCAATCCATTTCCCCCTTTTCCGTCGTCCCAGCAGGTAGTTGAGCCTGCCCCTGCAGTCGTTGGCAGAGGCGGGGATCCATCCTTTACCGTCCCATCCGCAGGCAGTTAGCAGCCATCCATCTTCCCTCCCTCAACCGATCAAGACCGGAGAAAAACAAAAAAAATCTCGCCTACTCCAACACGATGGCGGCTAATGGAAATGGGCGAGGGGAGAAAGGGGTTGGAGGCTAGGGGCAAGGTGGGAGTGGTGGGTGAATGCAAGACCTGACCCTGAGTACGCGTCTTTAGGCTTAGGAAATACGATAAAAAGTATTGAATCCAAAGTCAGTGAATTCGTCAAATTTCCTTTCATCACTTAGCATTTACCTTTGTTCAGTTTCGTATCAAAATCAATTCCTCGCCACCACGGTGTCGTAAAGCCCGTAGTGGATTAGGCCCTCATGGCTCTCGATTCCCGTATAGCGGAGCGAAGCATCTTCGTAGCGGCGGAAGGCGAAGACAGCCTGATTCATTTGCTCGGTGTTGAACACCCTCAAACGCACAAGCAGGTGGAAGTCCTTCACCATCAGGCCAGTGACGGCAAGAAACAAATCCGGTTCGAGCTTGGTGATGACATCTTGGAGCTTGTTCTCGCGGAAGTCGGTCAGGTACATGAACGCGGGGATGCGCGTGGCGAACTTGATCAGTTTCTCCTGGACGAGCTTGCGCTTCGACTTGTACTCCTTCTCCTCGTCGGTGAGTTGCTTCTTCTGCTTCGCCGTCAGGTCGCCGTCCTTGGCCTTGTTCTTGAGCTCCTTGACCTTCTCGCTCTTGTTGATGATCGTCTCGATGATATTGTCGCCAAGCGAGCGCCAGCCCTCGATGCGCTCTACGGCGGCCATTGCCTCGGGATTGTCCAGGACGCGGCGCAGGGTGTCGTTGTCCACGTTCACCAGCAACGCAGACTCCCACTTGCGAGCCAAGAGCGTGGCTGAGGTACCCACCATCGCGATATCGAGGATGCCGCCCGCATCAATCTGCGTCATATTGGCGCCGTCATAGGCTAGCACAGGCAAGAACGACACAAGATCCTTGACGGCGTGCTCCGGGTTCGGCTCGCTTGGGGAGAGTCCGATCCCATACTCGGAGAGTTGCCGCAGTGCTCGGGTAGGCGCGAAGTCGAACACGAAGCAGACGGGCTTGAGGACCTCCTCTTGGTTCGGATCGTCGCCGTTCGGATTCTTGATAGACCATGGTGGCTGCACACGGAATGCGGCCTGGAAGTAAGTTTCGGGCCACTTGAGATTGCGGAGCATCAAGATCGAGGACCACTGCGGCACGGTCACACCGGTGGCGAGCTTGCCGCACGAAAGCGTGATTGTCTTCGTCGTGAATCCGCTCCCGATGGCTGTGCGCACGGGCGGCAACGCATCGAGCCCGATGCCTGCCGTCGCACCTGCGGCATTAACGACCTGATAGTCGCGCCAGAACGTGTTGTGCTTCTCGGCCAGCAAGTTTGCCATCGCATGACAGGCGGCAACTTTCGGCAAGAACCAGAACGAGTGCTGAAGGTATGGCAGCAGACGGATGTCCGAGTACGGAAACGGCGGTCGTGTTCCGGTCTTGAGGTTCTCGACTACTTGGGGCGCGTACGAGCCTCGAATGATGTCCAACCATTTCTGCACATCACTCTTGTGCTTGAATTGTGCACTCTTGCCCGTGCCGGACGCGGCGAAGAACTCATTGAGATCGAACTCATCGAACTCCCCAGCCCTCGCGATCGCCAGTAGCTCGTCCGGCATTTGATACGTGAGGAGGCGCATCTGCGGTAGCGCGCCGTAGGGGTTCCACTTGCCGAGATTCTTGGCGGCGAAATCTTCCTTGGCACGCTGCTCGTCGGTGTATGTCCAGTTGAAAATCTGTTCCTCAATAAACTCGCCTGTGGTCAGCGCCTTGAACGGCGTGCCGGAGAGGTAGAGATAAGCTTTAGTCGTGATCGGAAGGGACTCTGCCTCTTTCACCGAGAGGACGGTGAGGTCTTCGTTCACCTTCTCAAGATCGGCGGCGTATTCGAGCTTGGCCTCCTTCTTGGCGACTGCATCGTCCTCTCCTTCGAACAACTCTTTTGCAGTTTCCCGCCACGCGCCGAAATGGTATTCGTCAAAGGCCACGAGATCCCACTTCACCTTGTGCAACCATTCGTTCTTGGGTTTGTGACCTGCCCCGAATGATTAGGCCACCTGTTCAGTTAGTTGCCATGTTTCTGGAGTCGGTGGCCGATACCCCAGGGCACTGTGCGGTCGGCAAGTGTTGTATTGTTGGCGCCACCGCTCAATAATAATTTGCGCCTCCTGCAATGTGAAAAACAGTTCCCCATTGAGCAACTCATCTCGAAATTTCCCGTTGAATGATTCCACATACCCATTCTCCCACGGACTGCCCGGTTCGATGAATAACGGGGACACCTCCAACTGTTGATACCACTCGCGCAAAGCGTGCGCTATAAACTCCGGCCCATTATCTGAGCGAATATACACGGGACAGCCGTGCCGGAGAAATAGTCTACCCAAAGTCTCTTGTACCGTTTGGGAGGTCAGCCGCCGCTGCACCTCAATGGCGAGACACTCACGGCTGTATTCATCCACGACCACGAGGCATTTAAGGCTCCGGCCATCATGCGCCCGATCCATAACAAAATCATACGACCAGACATGGTGCGGATACTCGGGCTGTTTGCGGATACACGACCCATCAGCCAGCCAGAGACGAGCCCGCTTTGGTTGTTTCTGTGGCACTTTCAAGCCTTCTTGCCGCCAAATCCGTTCCACGCGTTTGTGATTCACCGCCCAACCTTCCCGCTGTAACAGGGCGGTAATCCGTCGATAGCCATACCGTCCATACGCCCGAGCCAATTCTATGATGCGTGTCCGTAATGATTCTTCGTCTTCCGAACGCTGGCTCACATACTGATGCGTGGCCCGACAGTGTTTCAGGGTGCGACAGGCCCGACGTTCCGACACCGCAAACTTCTGCTGCACCTGCACCACTGCTTCACGGCGCCGAGCCGGGCTTAAAAGTTTCCCTCCGCGACTTCCTGCAAGATGGCATTATCAAGGGCTAGGTCTGCCACCAGTTTCTTGAGTCGAGTATTCTCCTGTTCCAAGCCTTTCAACCGTTTGGCTTGATCCACGCGAAGCCCGCCGTATTCTCGTTTCCAGCGATAGTAAGTTTGCTCACAGATACCGAGCTTCCGACAGGCGTCCTGGATCGACACCCCTTTGCCCGACTCGATCTCGACCGTGCGTAAATGCCCAATAATGTCCTCCGGTGTAAACCGTTTTCTTCCCATGCCTCCTCCTTTCATCAGATCCCGAAAATCCTAACTCGAAATCTGGTCTAGTTTGAAGGGGGCAGGTCAAGTTTTTTGACCATACGAGGTTATGTCATAAGGAAAGGAAAGCTTGTCCATGAAGATCACCTTTGCCAAGGTTTTACTCGGATTTATTCTTCTGTTGGGGTTGATCCAAATCATTCCCGTAGACAGGAGTAATCCTCCAGTCGAAGAAGAAATTGCCGCCTCGTCAGAGGTCCAAGCCATTCTCAAACCGGCCTGTTATGATTGCCATTCGAATGAGACGATCTGGCCGTGGTATAGCCAAGTGGCTCCGGTATCGTGGTTGTTGGCCTGGGATGTTCATGAAGGCCGAGAAGAACTGAACTTTTCAACCTGGAATCGGTACAGCCCCAAGAAACGGAACAAATACATCAAGGAAAGTTGGGAAGAAGTCGAAGAAGGAGAAATGCCGCCCTGGTTTTATCTGCCGCTTCATCCTGAAGCCAGTTTGTCATATCAAGATCGCACGGTCTTGCGGGAATGGGCCAAGAGTGTTTTGACTCCCAATGAGGACGAGGATGAGGACTAAATGAAATGGGTGTATCTTCAATTTGCTAATTTTGCTCCTGGTGAATTCTCCTCACCCCTCACTGAACGGGTGCCCTGAACCGTGGGGGTGGTCAATTTACCATGGGAGATTTGATCTATATACTTTTGGGGCCTTGCTATCACAGAATGTCTTTCTTTAATTTTAAAGGTTCAGGCATTTGGTGAACTCATCCTCATATCAGGGCTAAACGCGCTTTAGGAATTACAAAGGTTCTCTTTAAAATCGTGTAAGCCTTGTCACCTTTTTTTACAGTAGGAAAGGAAATCCGAATGATCAAATTTTTCTTCCTGTCCATGACGTTCTTCGCTGTATTTTTTGTTCTTACTTCAGGTGCAATAGCCGGGGGAAAAGAAGATTTCAATGATTGTCGAACGGCAAACGGAAACTATTGTGAACGGGCAGGTTCATGCGCGATTCAGGGATCTGCTTGGTATCAATATGTGACGATTAATAAGAGTGATAGATTTGATACGCAAGGCTGGCCGGGACTCTGCGACATGGTTCATGTAAGTCTGGTGCAGGGTACTTGTTCTCCTCTCGGGGCTCAAGATGATATCACGGCGTACCTCAGCGATAATTCCTTTGCAGAAGTCCCTTCAATTTCCGGTTCGTTGGCCTGCGGTGGTGATAGCGGTGGTAATGGTCCTGGTGATGCAGAAATTTGCGACGATGGTATCGATAACGATAATGATGGTAATACCGACTGTTCCGATAAAAGCTGTAAAGGCGATACCTTTTGTAGAAGAAGGTGATCCGGGGCCAATAGTCATCTGTTCCGTTTCAGGCCAAGTTGGTCAAATATCTGTTTTCAGTTTTTTGTTTCTTGCGCTGATTTGAGAAAGGACAATTTTTCGGTTCTCGCGACTACTGTCATCACGCCCCTATACAGAGGCACGTCAACCTCTCATTCAGCTGACGTTTTTGCTTTCAGGCACTGTGCAGACGGAGGAGGTAATTCAATTCGAGTAGGGAGAGTATTCGGCAACCGTTTGAATTGCTCTCGTGGAAGGTTAGGTGAATGGGGAGAGGATGAGTAGGGTCGGATTAAGGGAGTTGGCTTCCTTCAGGCCTCATTCTAAGGCCAGCCTTGTTACCCAGTTTAGTCAACCCTTTTTCTTTTTGGTCGATCACAAGACCACCAGGTCTATAAGGCATACCCCCCCAGTTGGAAATTTGAACTACCCCTCTCCTCCTGCCATTGATAATCCAAGAGGACCATTATTCCCGTGTGGGAATAAATACAGAACCCCAAAGCCCCACACCATGAGAGAAGGGTGATTTGAAGTTAGTGGGACCTCTAGAACTGAGTTGGTTTGAAGGGAGCAGAGCAACTTCCCTTTCATACGTAATTTACGCTAGGCTATTTAAATAAACTAGGTGTTCTTCTCTTTTCTATCATTTTTTTCAAACGGCCTATTCCTATCAATGCCTAACCGAAAAAGAAGGAAAGGCCAACTCTCTTAATTGGTTCATTTCATGTGGCAATGTATCTTCCCTTGTTACCTCCAAAATCTCGAAACTTGGACAAACGCTCAACATCACTTTTTCGCTGGATGAAAGTGTCGTTCGTATTCCTTGTGTACGGCAATGAAACCATAAGCCTCTAGGATTTTGCCAAAAACTCCGAGGGCAGGGAGTCAGATCTATGAGTGAAGCTTCCACAATGCATGCATCTCCCATCAGGCCCCTTTTCGGGCTCTCGCTGTTCCGTCGCCGATTTACCATCTTTACCCTCTTGTTGCTGAGTGTCCTGTTTGGTCTTTTAGGCTATATGATGGCGACCCTTCCAAAGGATCACTCGGAGGCGCTGTTCATTGATTTGGCTGGCCGCCAACGGATGCTTCTCCAAAAGCATATGAATGAGATTGTCTATGCTTCGCAGCAAGTCCCAGCTGATTACACTCCTACGAGAGAACTGATTCGCTCGACCCTAGTTTCGCTCATGGAAGGGGGCTCGGTGATTCTTAACCCTGAAACGGGGGAGCGCCAAGTAATCCCGTCGGTCCCCACGCAGAAAATATTCAACAAATTGCGTGAGCAAGAACAAGCCTTCGACAACCTCGTAAAGCTCGCAGACTTTTTTCTTTCCCTGCCACCTGAAGACCCAGAATTTGCTCACCACCTCCAAATCCTGAGGGACCAGACCTCAAATGTAATTAACATCGCCGACGATGCCGTCAAGCTTTTGAATGCGCAAGCTGTGGCAAGGGTCGGGACGATGGTGAAATGGGAGATCCTTATTGCTCTTTTGGTTGGGGTGCTGGGGCTACTGTTCATCGTTCGGGACCTTCGAGCTGCCCGAAGATTAGACCACGAAATTGCAGAACGGAAACGCGCAGAGGACACCCTCCAGTCAACTGAACAGCTGTACAAGCAAATCTTGGACTCCATTGCGGACATGGTCTTCGTGAAGGACCAGCATTTCCGATTGTCATGGGCGAACAAGGCCTTTCAACGCTATTACAACATGACCAATGAACAACTCAGAGGAATCCTGGATTCCCCCATTAATGAGCCCGAATTTACCCAGCAATACCATAAGGATGATGCCTCTGTGCTCAATACCGGGAAGCTATTGGACATTCCGGAAGAACCCGTCACTCGGCACGATGGGGAAGTTCACTATTTTCACACCATCAAGGTTCCGCTCTTTGACCAAAACGGCAAAGTTCAGCAACTGGTGGGAGTGGCCCGCGACATCACAGAAAGCAAAGAAGGCAAAGATGCCCTCAAAGCAAGTGAAGAACGGTTCCGACTGCTGAATGAAGCCATTCCTCAGCAAGTCTGGACCGCAAGGCCTGATGGGTCCCTCGAATATGTCAATCAACGTTTGCTCCAGTATTTTGAGTGTTCCTCTGAGGAGATCGTCGAGCAGGGGTGGCAGCGGTTCCTGCATCCGGATGATGTGCCGGAATATCTGGAGCGTTGGGACAAGGCCCGCGTCACCAACCAACCTTTTGAAATTGAATTTCGACTCCTGCGGGCAAAAGATCATGCCTTTCGATGGCATTTGGGTCGGGCCCTCCCTATTTTCGATGCAGATGGGGAGGTGATGAAATGGTTTGGAACCAACACGGATATCACCCAATTGAAACACTTGGAAAAGCAGGTACGACAATCGCAAAAAATGGAGGCGATGGGGACATTGGCCGGTGGCATTGCCCATGATTTCAATAACATTCTGTCGGCGATCACTGGCTATGCGGAACTCGCAACATTCAATAGCAGGGGAAATACTGCGGCTCAACGGAATCTTGAAGAGGTATTAGTGGCGGGGCAGCGGGCCAAGGAGTTGGTTCAACGAATTTTGGCCTTTAGTCGGCAAACTGAGCATATACGGCAGCCGATTGACCTCCAAACGGTGGTCAAAGAAGTGTGCAAGTTTCTCCGGGCGTCCTTACCAGCCACGATTGAAATCCGTCAAAGTTTTACGGAAGGCCCTTCCACCATCTTAGGCGATCCCATCCAAATGCACCAAGTGGTGATGAACCTCTGTGCCAATGCCGAACATGCCATGCGGAAAGAGGGAGGGCTTCTTGAATTAAAGGTTGACCGTGTGAGTGGTGCAACCCATGATCAAGAAACCCCACCTCATCCGACAGCAGGCTCCTTTATCCGCCTGACCATTCGAGATACGGGAGCAGGTATGACCCCGGAGGTGGCCCAACGTATCTTTGACCCATTCTTTACCACCAAGGAAGTCGGCCAAGGAACAGGAATGGGTTTATCCGTTGTCCATGGCATTGTGACCAGTCATGGCGGGTGCATTGATGTGCAGAGTGAGCCTGGCCAGGGCACCACCTTTACCATTGATTTCCCTGAGATAGAGGCGAAGAGCATCCGGGGAGAAACTACACGATTGGAACAAGAATTTCTCATGGGCCAAGGGCATATCCTTTTTGTGGAGGATGAAGAGGCTCTGGCAAGGCTGGGGGAAGAGGCCATGAGAGGGTTGGGCTATGATGTGACCGTACGCACGAACAGTGTGGAAGCGCTGGAAGCCTTTCGGGCTGATCCCTTTCGGTTTGATGTGGTCGTGACAGATCAAACCATGCCCAAGATGACCGGTGAGGCCCTTTCCCGTGAATTGTTACAGATCCGCTCCGATGTACCCATTATTTTGTGTACGGGGTTTAGTCACAGTATGACTCAGGAAAAGGCCCAAGCCATGGGGATTCGGGCCTTTCTTTTGAAGCCGTTGTTGATCAAGGGTCTCGGCCGAACCCTTCAAGAGGTTCTTACGAGTAAAAACGTCTGAAGAAGTGATGTGCTCACTTCAAACTCGGCCCGCATCGAATCTATAAAAAACTTTCATAAAAGGGAGCCTCACTCTTTTGTGTTATGGCTTCTTTCATTACTGAAATGGTCGATTCTGGCACCATTCGGCAATCCTCTCTGTCCTTGAGCGACACCCCCTTTTTGTGGACTCAGGACAGGGGTCAGCATCGCTGGGATGGTCTCTCGCTTCTGGCCCTCAGGCATTAACTCTTTTTTTATTACCCTTTAGCTATTTGGTCACTCCCTTTTCGTACATAGGCTTCTCAGGGGAATGACTTGGGCCAGAATCGAAGGACTAGGTCCCCGTATGGTCAAAAAACTCCTCTGACCTTCTGATCATTCCCTCCCGATCCGTCCAAACAGATCTCAAAACAGGTTTTTCCGAATAACCATTTTTCTAAGCCCTTCACCCGAAAGGCCTTTTCTCCTTCCGGCCCACTGACTGTTGATCAGCTGCTCTGTTCCCTATTGTGCCCTACTCATCAGTGTTTTTACCAAAAAACTAGTCCTCGCACCCTCGACCTCGCCTTAAAACATGGTATTGTCGTGAGCTGCGGTTTCTGGAATGATTTGCAACACATCCCAGTGTTCAACGATTTTCCCCTGGTCATCAAAGCGGAATATGTCCATACTGGCGTAATCATCATCCCCAGGCCATTTTTGATGACAATACAACACCAAATAATTCCCTTCAGCTAGAGCACGTTTCACAATGACGTGCTTCTCAGGATAGTCTCGTGCGCTTTTTTCAAAGAACGTAATGAACGCATCCTTCCCATCGCCGACCAATAGGGTTATGTTGAATATAAGTATCGCCCACATATTGCTTTATCGCTTCGGCGGGATGCCCTTGGTTAAACATTAACTCATAGAAGGCTTTCGCGTTCTTCTTATTCTGTTCTAGTTGATCAGTCATAGCCGTCGTTCTCCTGTGTTCAGACATTGATTATCTGAGGGATAATAGAGAAGATTGTATTCTGGCAGTCTGGGAATTGCCATACGGAAGGGAGAATACATGACCAATCGCGATATCGTTCTCGAATACCTGAAATGTTTTTGCGAAGGGAATATCAGCGGTGTAGAGGCGCTCTTGGCGTTGGATTTTCAATTAGCCGGCCCTTTATACACATTTAAATCTCGTGACGAATATATTCAGTCTCTTCGGGAAGAGCCTCCCAAGCCAAGCCGATACGAAATCATAGGGATGGCTGAAAGTAATACCGGCATTTCAGTTTTCTATGAATACAATAAACCATCAGGACGTCTGACAATTGCTCAGTTCTTCAAACTATGAGAAGAGAAGATTTGGGAAATACTTTTGGTCTTTGACACCAAGAGCTTCTCCTAGCAAGTTATTCGAGGCAATGTCAGGGAAAAATTAACCATTCAGAAACAGGTCTCACAACAGGTTTTGCTCTAATTAGCATCGCTCTTAAGCCTTCACCGTTAAGGATTTTTCTCGCGCAGACCCACTGCCTATTAATCAGCTGTTCTGATACTTAGTGGACTTAACATGGTTCAGTGAGAATCAATCCTCATTTCCGATCAGGGACTCCGTTGAGTACGCCCATACCCACGGAAGACCGTTCAGCCATAGGTAAGCTAGGGGCTCTCAATGAGCCTTCGTCAGTGTTTTGCTCATCGAAATTATTTTCGTCACTACTTTTCTCCGCCTCTTTTCAAATTTTTCTACGATTTCTTATGTCTGCCGTCTGCCTCTAGGGAGAGACGCCTTGGTAACTGGTCCGGCCTTGTTTGAGCCCTTCAACATTGCTCAGGATAGAATCTGCGAGTTGATCCGCTCACCACAGGCATGGCAGATCAGAGGTCTCGGGATGGTTCAAAAAAGAATGCCCTGAGTCTCGTGGAAGGGTCGGTCCAGACCTGCTCTGAGCTTTACCGAAGGAAACGCGGCATTGCTTGTTCCCTCCTGGACGATGGGCCCTTTGTTTTCCACAGCCTCAGAAAGGTTCTCTTGTCTGGGGGATGACCAATAGATGAGAATCTACCTGTGAATACGGAATATTTGACTGACACGATTGTGCTGTTAGCTGCGGCGGTGATTGCGGTCCCGTTGTTTCAATCCTTAGGTCTTGGAGCTATCCCAGGGTTTTTGGTGGCGGGGATTGTTTTAGGACCATCGGGGTTGGGATTTATCGAAAATTACGATGAGATTGCGCATCTTGCGGAGTTGGGCGTTGTACTCCTCTTATTTGTCATTGGGATAGAAATTAACCCCTCTCGTCTTTGGAAGATGAAGGGGTTGATGTTAGGACTGGGCTCGCTTCAGGTTTTCATCACCGGGGGGTTGATCACGATCATTGCCCATGAAACGCTTCAATCTTCGTGGGGAATTTCCCTGTTAATTGGCTCAGCGTTAGCCCTGTCCTCAACCGCGTTTGTCCTTCAGCTGTTAACGGAAAAAAAGATGCTTTCGTCAGAATATGGCAGGCCTGCTGTGGCTGTCTTACTGTTACAAGACCTGGCGGTGGTTCCCCTTCTGGCTTTTGTGTCTTTGCTGGCCACACCGGAGTTAACCATCGCGGAAGATGTGTTGTTAGCATTCGCCGAGGCGCTTCTCATTCTCGTTCTCATTATTACGGCCGCCCGCTATATTTTGAATCCCACCTTGAATCGATTGGCCAGTTTTAGTTCTCCAGAAATTTTTACCGCATCGGCGTTACTGCTGGTCTTGGGTTCAGCGAAAGTCATGGAAAGTATCGGCCTCTCCATGGCGATGGGGGCCTTTACGGCTGGTCTTTTGATTGCCGACTCATCCTATCGACACCAGATTATTGCCGAGATCCAGCCCTTTCGCGGTTTGTTGCTTGGATTGTTTTTTATGTCCATGGGCATGTCCATCAATCTCTCCCTCTTTTTTGCGAACCCTCTTGTCCTTGTCGGTATTGTGGCTGCTTTAATTGGTGGGAAATTCCTCACGCTTTGGCCTTTGTCGCGTGTGTTTGGCATACGGAACACCACATCAATTTCGGTAGCTTTACTCCTGGCTCAAAGTGGAGAATTCGCCTTAGTCCTGTTCGCTTTAGCAAATGGCATGAGACTGTTAGATGAAACGTTATTTCAACATCTTTTGATTATTGTCCTTCTGAGTATGTTGGCCACCCCAGCGCTAGAGAAAGCTGCGTTTCGGATTTTTTCTTCTATTCGGGAAGGGAGGACGACCCTTCCTGAGTTTGAAATTAGCAAAACGGAATACGATGCCAAGCCCATCCTGCTTATTGGTTTTGGGCGGATGGGCCGTAAGATCGGGATTATCATGGATTTTATGAAGGTGCCGTATGTGGCCATCGATAGTAATGCTGCTCTCGTGGATCGCGAACGTGCAGAAGGCAAACCGGTGTACTTCGGAGATCTCAAACGTGTCGAGGTGTTCAGAGCAGCCGGGGCTGCGGATGCCCCCCTTGTGATTGTGGCCCTTAATGATCCTGAGCTCACTGAGCAAGTGGTCTCCTCTCTTCATGCCGCCTATCCAGCTATTCCTATTTTTGTTCGCGGGCATGACATGGTGAAGTGCCAGGCGCTTAAAGCACTTGGGGCTCACTTCACCGCTTCCGAGACCCTGGAGACGAGCGCAGAACTTGCGCGCGAAGCCTTGCTTCATATCGGAATTGAAGCCCCGGAAGTCGAAGTGGCGGTAGAGGACTTACGGAAAGACTATTATGAACGAACCAACCAACCAGGTGCGGGTAGAGAGTAAACCGGGCCCCAATATTCCATAGGGCACGTGTGGTCAACCTCGCGTTTCGAGAACAACAGTGAGCGTTTAGTCTTCATATTGGTGCTCACGGCAGATTAATTGAATGTCACGGGCACTCAACGGTTCATGTGTTACCCCGCAAACATACCCTTCTTGACGTTGTTCGTTGAATCGACAGGTATGACAGGCCGCAAAGGTTTTCCGATTGTTCTGATGCTGCATGGTCCTCAATGTGGAGCGAAGCATTTCTTGTAGCTCATTCTCCTTTGACTGCTTGGTATTTTCTAACGCCAATTCTAAGCCTTTGGCGTCGCTAGCCTGTTCGACGAGCTTTCTCCCCTTCGCGGTCGGGGCCAGATGCACCACCCGCTTGTCCTGCCGATCTTGCTGTTTACGCAATAAGCCCTTTTTCTCTAAAACTTTAAGCGATTGGGACACGGTTCCTTTCGTGAGTCCAAGGTATTCTCCTACCGCTTGCGGGCTATCCGAATACCGATTGCAGTTTGTCAGGTAGGTTAAGGCCTCGAGTTGTACGGGTTGTAATCCATACCGTACACCGAACGACCGCATTTCCATCCGTACAAGATTACACAATCGTTCCAACATATCATGGACCTCACGCGCGCTCATGGCTCAATTGTATCGTCTCGATACGAGGTTGACAAATTCATTTCTCTATGGGATATTTCATTTTGGTATTGAGGCGATACTATTATTGCGTTTGACCACAAGGAGCGTAACGATGAAAAGGGCCATTTTTTATCATGCAGGATGTCCCGTCTGTGTCGAAGCTGAGGACATGGTGGCGCAGGCGATTGACCGGAACCAGTATGACCTCGAAGTCGTCGATTTTTCGCAAAGTCCGAATCGGATCTCCGAAGCGGAGAGCGTCGGCGTCAAGTCAGTTCCAGCCTTGGTGCTGGACATTCAGGTTTTTCACATTAATTTTGGGGCATCCATGGCTGATGTGAAGGGGTCTACTTGAGATATTGGCTTGGTTTACATTTCTTGTTGGATCGAAGATGGCTTGTCCTTGTTGCCCATTCAGTCAGTCCTAGACAAGAAGCCCAGAGCTTGATCTTTAACCTTGTATCCCCCACATTCAACCGTCAAGTGCACCACGCGCTTCGCGAAAGACTTCGTACGGCGTGCGATAGTGTAAACACTTCCGTGGACGATGGTTTAATCACTTTTCAATGTGATTAATTTCCCCATGACTCAGCTCATGGAAATTGGTGCCTTTGGGGAGGAACCGTCGAATCAATCCGTTGACCTGTTCCACACTGCCCTTCTCCCAACTGTGATACGGGGCACAAAAGAAGGACGCGGTGCCCAAGGCCTCGTTGATTTCTTCATGACAGGCATTTTCACAACCATTATCATACGTGATGGATTGTTTGAGAGGAGCCGGATACGCCTGCTTTCTCCCGCACATCACCTGTTTGGTGGCTAGAGCGGTCTTGTTGTCGAGGAAACTGATGTGTGTGAGACGGCTTTTGCGCTCGACCAAAACATTCAACCCATGAGTACGATCTCCTGCCACAATCATATCGGCCTCCCAGTGTCCATACTCTCGTCGTGTGTCCGCAGCTTTCGGCCGCTGCTCGATGTCTGTTCGGTTCTTGATTCGTTCGCCGGTCTTTCGATAGGGCTGCTTCGGCTTCCGCTTGCGATGATGACGAGGCAGACAGCCAATCAAGTCGGGGGGCACACCATAGATGTATTGATAAATGGATTCATGGCAGACCGAGGGCAACTCGCCCTGTTGTTTGATCCGCCCCGCGATCAACTCCGGCGTCCAGCCAATAGGCAACTTCTGGTGGACATACTCTCGGACCGCGTTGGACTTTAATCGCTCGCGTTTGACTCGGCGTCGAAGCCGCAAATCCGTGAGCCTCTGTGCCCCTCTCGGGAAATACTCTTTGTGACACCAGCGATTGCGTCGCAGTTCACGGCTGATGCTGGTATGGCTGCGCCGTAAGCGTTGAGCAATTTCTCTGAAGCTGAGCTTCTCTTTCCGCCACCAATAAATGAGCGTGCGTTCCTTGTGATCGAGATGACAATACTGTTTTCCCATACACCACCTCCTCTTTATTAAGAATACCGTGGTGCACTTCGGTTTAGAATACGGGTCCCGGAATTAGAATTAGAATTAGGGGCAAATCTGTTGTTGAATGATTATAGAAGATTGCCTGGAAACAAGGCCCGTCGCTTGATTAGGGGATTTAGGATTACCGCTCACTATGAAACATTGGGCCTTCACCAACAAGGGCGAAGGGGATAGGGGTTAAGACAAAATCCCATTCCTAGCAAGGGAATACCAGGCCATTAAGAATTTCCTTAAACGAATAAGGTCTCCCTATTTTTAACAACAGACCTCATACATTTTCTCGATGGGTTCCTTAGAAATAGTTTCTCCACTCTCTCAGCGATACTAACTCGGAATTTTCTACTCACACATCGATTAATTAGCAAGATGCAGTAGGAAGAAGGATGGTGAAGGGCGTTTTATTTGCCATACAGTTGGCCCCAATCAATAAACCATTGCCACAAGATAATGTGGTTCATCCTATCAGCAATATTCGGTCCCCTCGTGTTAATGGTTTGATTCTGATACCCGAAATCGAAACTGAGATGAGCATTCACCTTTCGATGAATTCCGACAAAGAATCGATTTTGATCAAATCCACCTTCGGGACCACTACCAACAGTATTAAGATTCACGAACAGTTCATCATAGATAACGGAACCCCAAATTTGGTCTTTGTCGAATGGAAAATCAGCTCTGAGCATTTGTCTCGCTCGAATAGCCGCACCACGGGCATCTTGAAGAAAGCGTTCCTCAAGACGGGTTCGACTGAATACCTTGAAGCTCGAGAAACTTCGACGATAACTTACCTGCTGATACAGGCGATGTTCATCTCGAAACCGGGGTTGATAATTCGTGATCCATGCATATCCTTGCCAAATGGAAAGTGACGGGGTGAACTGATACCCTAGTGCCGGACGGATAAGGAGTTGGTCAATCTCCGATATATTATCCCCGAACCTTGGGTTCACCTCGAACCATCCCCTGAATTTTTCAGACAACGTGACACGATTATATAAGGGGATCCAAAACTGCCCATCATGAGTGATCGCGCTCCAAGCCACTTCTCCCCATATACAATTAATCAGGAAGAATGCGAACAAAGCTGGTAACAGCCGAACTTTTGACAGGATTCTATTTACTTTCAAGAACCGTTCTCCTAAAAATTGACGAATTTTTATGTACTCTTCATTATTGTCCGGCCATAACTCCGAACATTTCCTACTTCGTTCATGTTCGTTTCTCTAATTTGGACAAATCCGGCGGAACCCTAGGGGGTGAGACTAGAGTTCAAGTCCGTTGTTGAATGATTATAGAAGGCTCAACTTGAAACAAGCGAATTTCTCGATAGCGGGGTTCTCGACCGTTCGAGGTTCAGGTCGGAAGCACGAGTCAAAAGGGTAGGCCGAAGCCGGCCGAGAAATTGAGCCCATCTTCCGAGAACCCAAAGTCGGCCCGAAAGATCGCTGCGCGCTCTATGGTGAAGCGACCGCTGACCCCGTAGCTGTGGCGCACGCGTTCATCAAAAATACTGAATGCGTCCGGAGCGACCGCTCCGGCCTCGTAGAAGACCGCCAGTCCCAGCCGCTCGACTCGGATATGTCTCCAGACCGTGAATCCGCGTGGGATAACCCAGATGCGATATTCCGTCGCCGCTACCCAGGCCGCATCATCACGCCAACGCCCAGCGATATACCCACGCAGCACCCGTGAGCCCCCAAGTGTCGGTCTGGCAAAGAAGGGCAGGTGGCCAGAACTCAGTTGGCTCTCAAGATGGATCGCAATCGTGTCGGTGGGCGGATGTTCTTCGTCCTCACCTCCTCCGTCGTGAAAGAGTCCTGGGACGGGGATCAGCTGGTCGCCGAAAAGTTGGTAGATCGCACCTCGGTTCCAATCATTTTGGAGCAACGCGGCATCGACTCTGGCTCCCAGGACGGTACCGCGGTAGGGATTGCGCTGGCTGTCGCGTATGTCCCAACGAATTCCAGCGGACACCCAACCAAGACCATAGGGATCTGCTTCATCAAAGAGCTGGGGAAATTCTCTGTCGGTTCGTCCTGCGTCCCCGACCCGGCCTCGGCTAAGCCAATGGTGTTCTCCTCGCATACCTAGCTCGAGGACGAAGTCATCGAACCACCCTTCCAGAGAGGTCGAGAGACCCAGGTCGAGAAAGACGATCTGGTCGGTAAAGCTTGTCTCCTGCCCTTCCTTGGTTGAAGGACCGATCCCAAAGAAGCGGCGGGTCAACGTCTTGCGATAGCCCCCGCCCGCGGTGACCCAACTCCGTTCCTCCTGAAGGATGCCACCAGTGGGGACTTCGAGATGTTTGAGCCATCGTCGCCACCGCAATACATAACTCTGTTGGCCCTCAGACGTGTAGGAGAAGAATGCGCCCATGAACTCCCGACGACGTTGAGCGCGAAAATCGATGTCGGTGATTGCCAGGCCGACTCCTACACCGATATCGGAGTTCGCGAAGAAGAGCGGAATCAGAAAACTCGAGACGAGGAAGCGCTCGAAGAACCCGCCTGGCTTGAGTCGGCCTTCGGGCACATAGCGCCAGCGTTCGGGCCTCGGGACCAGAGCGGCCTTGTCGATCATGGGAATCCGGCCATTTTGGTCCATTCCGCGATAGGGGTCGTAGACCACCTCCACCTCGGGCGCGGCCGAATCCAAACCGCTGTCCTGGGCCCCAACCGGAAGTGCGAATAGGACGAGCATCGGCAGGAGCCAGGAAAAACAGTACGAGACACGGCGGATTCGACGACCGCACCTACTTGGGGCTGACAAACAACTTGTCATCACATTCCCCCTTAACTCTCGGCTAGCATCCTCATCGTGACAAATTCTTTCGGATGAAGTCATGATTGTCGGGCGCTTCAGGGTTCCACCTGAGTTACCTAATCTTCCGGTCTTCAGAATGTAAACCCATTGAATGCCCGTGTACCCACGAGCAGAAATGGTGGGGCATTCTCATCAGATTTAGGTTTGGCCCTCCCCTCGTTCGAGGAATAGTTCTGTGTTTCAACATCCTGAGAAAATGGCAAGCAGACCAAGCACTAGGACATCAGTAAAACAACCCATGTTCTTACAGCACACCATCCTTCCCCTTATCCCTCTCACTGCGTGGTGTCTCATGACACCGGCGCCAGACACCAGGAGGGCATTGAAGAGTGAATAGTCACCTGCCTTCTCCAGAATTACATTTGGGCCTTGTCTCTGAATCGGGACATGACTCTACAGCCTGGTTTTTGGCGGCGCTGCACCAACCCCGTACGCTTTCCAGTGCCATCACGGTTCACTTTGGTCTCGTTGGTATCGCTTCAGTTTTACTCCCGTTGTTTTTTCTGCGCTCTTCATGCGACAGAGAAGAGCTGCTACTCGAAACGTCCCTCAATCCCTATCAGGCCGATCTTCAGGGGCTGAAGCTTTTGCGGTGCCTTTGCTCTCAAGACTCTTATCGAATTCACTGCCGAGATCTCGCAACAAAGACAGAGCAAACCCTCGATGTGCCGAATACTCATCATGCCCTTTATTGCCAAGCCGTCAATCTCCTGGAATCCCATCCACCGTGGACTGCCACACAGTTTGTTCAAGCCCAATACCACCTTGCACAATCATGGCCGACTCCAGAGGAGCGCTTCCAGAACCTACGATGCCCTCCCAAATATTCGAAATCCTTCGGCGTGTAACCTTTCTCCAGTTTCCAATCTGAGCAATTGTTTATTTTGACAGGGAAAAACGAAAAGGAAAGAGAGGGCAAGTCTGTTCTTGAAAGTCATTCCATCAATGACGACATGGGTTCACAATCAATACGTTCACGCCAGTTTGAAGGCGATAACAACATCACAAGTTCAACCCGGTTTAAAATAGCCATACACCCGGTTTAAGACTTCTGACAGGATTGCTTCATGTTGCTCCACCGCTTCATCCCAGGTGGAACAACGGCGACACAATTGATCAAGATCGCCACCAAACACCATCGTTTCAAAAAGGAGTGGGGGACCATTATAGAACTGATGATCAATTCCAAGGAAAACCGTCGACACCTCAATATCTGCAATCTGTGTTTTACTCACAATCCGATCAGCCGTTTCCACCCATTTGCCAAATTCCACCGCACCAGAAGCGGGAACGACTACCTGATCACGTAAAATATAGAATCGCATGGCAAGAGCTCCAGATCATATTTTACGCCACTACTTGCTTAAACAAACCCCTATTTACCTCTCAGGAACCTCTAAGGTTTGTAGGAAGAACGAGTCACATCTGGCGTGAAAAGTCTTTCATGATATGGCAGACGTGACATGATGCCAATCTCTGGCCTTCTGCATCAACACTGGCCACGAAATTTCATACTTACAATGCAACCATAATCTGTCGTTGGGAAGAAGAAAAACTCTTCTACCATAGTACTAGTGAGCTTGAAACCAGCTGTTCGGGCCTTAAAGCATCCACCAAACATAGCCAAGTTTACAGTAAAGCCTTTGGGGTATACCCAGAAAGTCCCCGGGCACACCAAATTCCAAGGATTGGGTTCCAAGGTCGGTGTTCGTTGCCCCCTACAAATACTTTTTTTCCGTTAGCAGAGTAGGAACCAGGAAGGAAATTGTCTCCTTCCTTTTTTGTGGGTCACTTGTCTGTCAAATAGTACAAGGAACGGGTGCACACCAATTCGCAATGGTTTTGGCACCCAGCATGGCACCCCACGCTCCTAATCTCACAAGGTCAGCCTCGCTCACTCCATGCCGCGTCACTTGTTCAATTACCCCATCGTCTATTTGGTAAGATGCCTTTGCAATGAGCAGAACTAACCTGGCCTTGTCCCGCTCCACTCCTTGGAAATCTTGGACTTCTTCCTCCACCCACCGTCGAGACAAAGGGGTAGAACCACCTGGCCACGTCATGAGGTTATCTCTGATCAATTGCTGGGCTTCTCCTGACAGTGCCTGATAAATTTCTTTTTCGACCACATGATTCCAACGAGAGAGCGTATCCCTAACCAATGGGTTAGAAGCGGCCCAGTGGAACTCTTCCTGGAGCTCCGCTTCTGGAAGCATCGACAATGAATTTCCATGCTCTAAATCCAGGGCAGAAGATTCTTGGAGTTCCATTCCAAAGAGTTTTAACGCCCCACTGCGAAGCGAAGAGGGCACAGGAGAACCCTTCATGGTAAAGTCCGAAATTTTGTTGGTGTAATTAAACACGATTAATGTCCCGAGGGCTTCAGGCATTTCTTCCGGGTTAAAGGGAGGATCGTGTAGTTCCTCGGCGGTTCTGGTGATACTGGCCTTGGTCCATTGTAGTCGCTTAAGCGTCAGCTCATCATCAATTGAGTCCATCGCATTTTGTCGAAGGGAGTTGGCCACGTTATTCTTCTTGGCCCCGTGCGTGAGACTGATTAAAAAATCTTCGCAATAGGGGCATTTATTGACTTCAGAAAGCGCGGCGCCCATCGCTTTCTTTAGCCACGCGGGTAGGTGTTGGTTGGTCAGCACAATTTCTCTTCCACCCACCCACATGCCCGCCATCAGAATGGGGCAAGCCGCATGACTGGTAATCGTCCCATTAATAAAAAAATCTCTCTGTGACTGCAGCATGACATCCTTAATGAGACCTTGCGCCCCCGTTAAGGTTGATGGATGAAAAAATTTCCGCATGGTAGCGCCAGAAATTTTGTCGAACATGGAATTTCTTAATTTGGCAGGTAACATGGTTTATCCTCCTTATTGTCTAGTTTGTTGAAAGGTAACAGGTTGTTAAAAAAAGTGTTTCAACGCCGTGTGGCAATGACTTCTAAATATTCACCCTTCAATTCGGTGATGCCATCTTGAGCCTGGTTATGCGCCGAAAAGAGGTCTGCCAACCCTGCCATGAGGGCCTGTTGTCCAGCCTCAGGTAATTTCGCCAACGCACCCTTGATAGGACCAAATAACCTCGCGAAAAGCTGGATAACGTCCTGAACGGGAAACGGGTATTTCCAAAGCGGATACCATTTTCGAGTCAACTGGATGTCGGTGAATCCTTCGGCTAGCCGATCTCGAACCGTTCTTTCATCACCCCATAAGGGGGGCGGGGCCATGCCATTCGGTGGTGGGACATACTGAGCGAGGTGCTTGAACATTTGTCCTGCCATTCCACTAGGTGTCCAGTTGGCCATAAAGAGCCGTCCGCCCGTTCGGCACACACGAGCCAACTCCGAAGCAACCTTGTCGGGGCGCGGCGCAAACATCGCTCCGAAGAGACTGACCACGACATCGAAGGCGCCATTGGCATATGGCAGCTGTTCAGCATCACCTTCATCAAATTTCGCGGCGAGGCCTTCTCTGTTGGCTCTTTCTCGGGCATACTCAATTAAATTCGTCGCAATATCGACGCCGGTACTCTTGATGCCGCCACGGGCCGCAGGAATCACGAGCTGGCCCGCACCACAGCCGACATCCAAGAAGCGCAATCCGGGCGCAATGTTCCATTCGCGTAAGATCTGAATCGCCCCTGGTTCCATATATTTGCAAAATTCTGCATAGTCCCCATCCATCCATGTGGCCTTCATATGGGTTTTGATCCTTGAGAATTCCGAGTTTTCCATCATCTCTGCTCCTTCGTTAAAATGGGTGAAGATCACTATGAAATCATCCAGCTGCTTTCGTAACTATTGAAGGCAACATAACCTTGAACGCTTGAAAGAAAAAGTGCGCGATCCGTAGTATTGCACTACGTTTTATGTAGTAGGGAGGGTGATGATGCTTGAATACGGTCAGTTTTGCCCGGTCTCCAAGGCCACAGAGATTCTTGGTGAAAAATGGACGCTGCTCATCATCCGTGAGCTGCTTATGGGGGCGACGCGTTTCAATCAGATCCAGCGGGGCTTATCGAAAATATCTCCAACCATATTAAACACACGCCTGAAGACACTCCGGGAACAGGGCCTCCTTGTTCAGAAGCGCATTCCTGAACAGCGAGGCTACGAATATCAATTGACGGAAGCTGGACGCGAGCTCTACCCCATTGTGCTGAAAACGGCAGAGTGGGGGATGCGCTGGGCGCGTGGGCAGATGACGGACAAGGAGCTCGACGTACAATTACTGATGTCTGATATCCAACGCCGCATCAAACCGGACAAACTGCCCGGTGGGCAAACGGTCATTCGGTTTTTGTTTACGGACCTGGATCACTACAAGGAATGGTGGATTAAGATCCAAAACAAGGAAGTAGATCTTTGCACAGAGAATCCTGGGAATGAAGTCGATGTCTACGTCACCTGTGACCTGCGAACGATGACCGAGGTATGGATGGGAGACCTCTCGATTCACCAAGCACGATCTGATAACCGCCTGAAGATTGTCGGCTCTTCGGTCTACGTGAAAGATATCCAATCCTGGTTGGGCCTGTATCTTCTGGCGGACATTCGTCCCGCTTCTCTGCCTTAACAGCGTGGCTCGTGATGGTGGAACAAGTCGACGGGCCTCTTGTGGGGGTTGACCCTTATTCAATCTCTCCCATCTCTGAACCATCGGGGAACGTGTAGAAATCCATTCCCAGCTATGGTAATTTTTTTCCTCGTTACAGAGGGGATTCTGGAAAATACCAAAACGAAAATACATTCTTTACTGCTCGGTCAGGTTTTACCTAACGCTCTATTCAACCCAAAGGAGATTGTTCATGTTCCGGACGATTACGCAAACCTGCCTTCTCATTGCCGTGCTCATGCTCATGAGTGCGTGTGCCACCCAGAGCTCCAAACCACAGGCCTCACTATATGACCGCCTGGGGGGGCAAGAAAGCCATTGACAAAGTAGTGAATGATTTTATTGATACCGTTGGTGGCGATCCACGCATTCAAAACCCAAAGGTCGGTGAACAACTCGCAAAAATTGATATCAATCGCTTAAAACAGTTGGCGGCTGACCAGGTGTGTATGGCTACGGGTGGGCCGTGCCAATATACGGGGCGAGACATGAAATCATCGCATGTCGGGCTGGCGATCACCAATGAAGAATTTGATTACGTGGTCGATGATCTGGTCAAGACCTTGAACCAATATAAAGTCCCCGGTCCGAAGCAGAAGGAATTATTGGGGCTCCTCGCTCCTATGCGAGCTGACATTGTGCAGGCTCAATAAGGTAGGATCCTGAATCCTACCCCTGGATTTTAAAAACAATTTCCACCACGGATTTGGCGGCATTGAGGCCTGACTCAAGGTCTTTTACCGAAATGATTCTTTCTCCCTAACCCCACTGACTGTGAATCAGCGGCCCTGTCCTTTATACTGCCTGATATTGTCACCTTAAGCTGGATGGGGATCAATGTCTGGAACCTGATTCCGGATAAATCAATGGATTAGTGTCCTTCCCATGATCTGTTTAGTATTCTATTCTCGTTAAATTAATTCTACTTTCAGAATGTTTGCGTACAGAGAACCCTTACACAAGCTCTATTATGGAACCAGTAATACATCGGTCTATTTCCGTTTTGGGCTGATTGCCTTCGATTTGGTCACCATAAGTTTTTTTATTGCGACCTCCATGATGGAGCTATCTACCTGGATTATCACCATTGACTTTATTATCGCCATTGTCCTGAGCTTGGATTTTTTTGCCAGATTTTTCCTTTCAGGCAATCGCCTTAATTTTCTTATTCAGCCGATCTCCCTTTTAGACATCGTGGTCATTCTTGCGCTTCTTGCCGCGGCGTTCATTGAAAATCTTGCATTCTTACGAGTGTTCCGGTCCCTCAGGTTATTGCGCTCGTATCATCTCCTGAGAGATCTTCGAAGTCAGTATCGATTTTTTGCTCGAAACGAAGAGATCATTCACAGCGTCATTAATCTCTTTGTGTTTATTTTTGTGGTCACGGCACTAGTCTATGTGTTTCAGCATGATGTGAATTCACAAATTGGCAGTTACACCGATGCGCTGTATTTTACCGTGACAACCTTAACGACCACGGGCTTTGGGGATATTACCCTGACTGGAGACATCGGCCGATTACTAGCGGTGGTGATCATGGTGTTAGGTGTGGCGTTGTTTCTCCATCTCCTCCAAGCCGTGTTTCGGCCCGCCAAAGTAGAATATGGCTGTCCGGACTGTGGGCTTAAACGGCATGATCCTGATGCCGTACATTGCAAGCACTGCGGTAGAACCATTCATATTGAAACGGAGGGATTCTAATAATACCACAGGAATTGCATGAGGCGAATCTCGCAGGATGGCCTTTTTGCATTTGCATTCAATTGTATTTGTATTTGGGGTCATTGCTTGACTTGCCATTTCATGCGGGGTAGGCTTTTTGTCATATGGCACGCCAATTACGTCTTGAGTATCCCGGAGCTCTCTATCATATCACCGCACGCGGGAATGCGCGGCAAGCTATCTATCTCGATAACCATGACCGGCACCAATTCCTTGCTCTACTCGGTGACGAGGTCGAGCAACAACACTGGCGGTGTTATGCCTATGGTTTGATGGAGAACCATTACCATCTGCTGCTTGAAACCCCGGAAGCGAATCTGAGTTGTGGCATGCGCCGCCTCAATGGGCGGTACACCCAAGATTTTAACCGTCGGTATCAACAGGTGGGGCAAGTCTTGCGGGCCGGTATAAAAGCATTCTGGTGGAAAAGGAGGCCTATCTGTTGGAGCTCTGCCGGCATATTGTCCTCAATCCTGTGCGGGCCCAATTGGTGCGACGGGTCCACGATTGGCGGTGGAGCAGCTATCGCACAACGGCGGGGCAAGAGGATGGTCCAGAGTGGTTGAATGGTTCGGCGGTCCTTCGCCTCTTTCATCCGACGAAACATGAGGCGCAGCAGGAGTATCACCAGTTTGTGCGGGAAGGAGTTGACGAGTCTTCTCCGTGGGAGGAAGTGCGTGGACAGATATTCTTAGGGAAGGAGCCGTTTTTGAACAAGATGGCGAATCGGGTCAAAAAGCAGTCACTAACGAATGTGCCGCTTATCCAGAGGCAGCCGACCCGTTTGGCGGGAGAGGAGGTCTTGGCGCGAATAGGGCAGGTGTATGGGTTGACGTCCCAAGAGGTGCTCACCCGCGCCCACGCGGAAGGATACCAGTGTGCAGCCTGGCTGTTGCGGCGTGCAGCCAATGAACGGTTGAGCCAAGTGGCGAGCCGCTTTGGCGTCTCTCCGTCCCGGATATCCCATATCCAACGAGAGATTGAAGCCCGAGATTTGAGTCGTCTGCAAGTCCTGGCGAAAAAACAATGGCAAGTCAAGCAATGACCCCAGTTACAGTTATGGTTTATTTCTCGGCCCCATCCAAGATTTGTGAGGAGAACGGGTCACATCTGATGTGGAAAGTTTTTCATCTATTCCACACGTGCCATGATGCCAATCTCTGGCCTTCTACATCAACACTGGCCACAGAATTTCATATCTGCAATGTAATCATGGTCTTTAGTTGGGAGGAAGAAAAACTATGATAGGGGACAAACGATTAACGCGTATAGTCCAAAAACTCATCTGACCTTCTTAGCATTCCAATACCGGCTCGCCCGAACAGATCGTCTTACGACATCGAGATCTCACTAAAGTTCTTCAGCAGAGAGGACTTTTTCGCAGGTCCACTGACTGTGAATCAGTTGCTCTGTCCTCGATTTCCCCGATCTAATACCGTTTTCAACTTTGTCTTCTTCTAATCCGATAATCTCTCCATTACCACTTAGTTCGCATACTTCTAGTTATGCTTCATCCGATCGGAAACGACAAGGAGCGGTTATGGCATCGTGTGAGTTAGCGCCAGAAGACAAGAAGGCGTATGGAAAGGAAGTTGGTGAAATCCTAGTAAAGAATCATGGGAAGAAAAAGTTCTACTCCCCAGAAGAGGTCAAAACTGCTTCATCACAGAGTCGATTCGCCATGGACTGGCATTGTTGGGCTATGTGTCTTTATACCTCACCAAGTGACTTCGAGACCTACCATCGTTCTGTAGGGGAAAGGTGCGACTATGGTTCCATGAAAGCTGACATGACTTCTGCGTTGACAAATGGAGCCTCAGAGTCCTGGTTTGATCTTGATGTCTCGTGGTTAGACTGGCCAGATATAGACCTCTCATCCGTATTCGATTTCTTGGACTAAACGGGTCCAACTTTCCCAACAGGTCCCAAAACAGGTTTTTCCCCATTAGTCGCGGCTGCAAAGCCTTCACCGACTAAGAAATTTTCTTCTACCGGCCCACTGACTGTTGATCAGCTGCTCTGGGCGATCTCGTTAAAAACGGAGCATGAATTACCCGCTTCCATTCAGAAATCTTTCTGTATTCCCAAAAATTGGTCTGGTGATAACGCGACTTCCGTTTTAGACTGGTAGAGGCCAAATGGGGATTATCTGATCAATCGAGTAGCAGGTCATTTCTTTGAATCAGTGATCCAGATTGCCACGACACGATCATGCTTCAGGTAACACCTCTCAAGATCAAAGGATTTGAAATCGTGGTGGTTGGAAGAGACTCGTCTTCCAATTTACATGCGATCATTGCGGTGCATTCCACCAAGCTAGGGCCCTCCTTGGGAGGCATTCGGATGTTGCCATATCCGAGTGAGAAGGAAGCTTTACAGGATGTGCTCCGATTAGCGGCAGCCATGACCAACAAGGCGGCTATCTCGGGGTTACAGATGGGTGGCGGTAAAGCCGTCATAATTGGAGATCCCGGAACAGATAAAACCCGATCGTTGCTTCGCTCCATGGGTGAATTCATCGACTCACTTCAAGGGAAATATATCGCAGCCAAAGATTCGGGGATCCTGCCGGAAGATTTGGATATCGTGGCAGAAAAGACCCGCCACGTGACGGGAACCACTGATAAGCACGGAGGAAGTGGGGATCCGTCCTTGGCTACGGCCAAGGGGATTCTTGCGGGGATGCAAGCGGCCTGCAAATTCATGGTGGGGACCAAAAGTCTTAAAGGTCGGGTCGTGGCCATCCAAGGAGTCGGGCAGGTGGGATGGAATTTAGGAAATCTTCTTACTCAAGAGGGAGCCAAACTCGTTGTGGCCGACCTCCAACCATTACGAGTAAAACGAGTACAGCGGTCTTGGAAGGCTACCGGTGTACCATTGTCGGAAATCCATCAAGTACAGGCAGACATCTTTGCACCTTGTGCTCTTGGAGGCATATTGAATGCCGACACCATCCCGCATCTTCGAGCAAAAATCGTTGCAGGCGGTGCCAATAACCAATTTTGGGATGAGGAGCAAGATCCCTATCGCCTCATGAAGAGAAATATCCTCCATGTGCCGGATTACATCGTGAATGCCGGCGGGTTGATCCATCTCTATGTGAATGAAATTTTACATCAACGACGATTGGCCCCATGGATTTCGAATATTGGACGAACCGTTCATCAGGTGTTGTCGGCATCGTTTCAGAAACAGCTCCCTCCTTTGATCATGGCAAATCAAATGGCTCTGCAAAGACTAGAGCTTTCATGAAGGGGTCTCCTTCCTTTCTAAAAGTACTTTCCCTCACTACACTAAAGCCATTCAAAATATCTAAAGGGTAACACCAGGTTAAGAAGATTTTTGCAGGTTGGAGTAATCACAACCCATACACCCAGCGCCCATAGTTATCCCTTTTCGCCCTGAAATTATTAGTCACGCCATCAAGCCGAAATACCGCGAGCACCTCTAGCAACTAGTCCAAACAGATTTTAAAAAAGTGTTAATAAGCAGGGTACTTATACAAAGGCTTCGCCTGGAAGGATATTTCTCCTGCCGACCCACTGATTGTGGATCATTGGGGCTCTCCTACCCCCGGATTTTAGGTTTATGAAGGGATTTTCTGGTAAAATTTTCATCATTTTTATTTTGGATCTGATCTCGTTATGGATGCGATCTCTCCCAAGGAATATCCGTGGGTTTTATTGATTGACCCCAATCCAGATGTGCAATTAGCCTTGACCGATTTTTTAGAGGCTCGTGACTATCGAGTGCGGGCTGCGCTAAATGGGGCCGATGCTATCAGGGCGATGGAAGAGGGAGTGGCATTCGCAACAGCCCTTTTAGATCTTGCCCTGCCTGACATGGAGGGCATAGACCTCATCAAGGCCTTGTCTCAGCATGATCCACACCTACCTATTCTTGTCATCACAGGCCAAGTTGAAATTGATCGAGAAATCCAGGCGTTTCAGCATGGCGTGTTAGCCTTCATCCGAAAGCCTTACAACCGGGAACAATTACTCACATTGCTTTCACGGGCGGTGGAAATCAAAAAACTGAACAATAAAATTGTCGAACTGGAACAGGCCCGGAAGGACAGTGAAGAGAGGTACCAACTTACTCTAGACCATATCAATGATGGGGTGTTTCATTTAGATTTAGCAGGGAGGATCATTTGGGCCAATCAACAGGCTACGATACTTTTTAAGCGCCCTTTAATTGACGTCATTGGACATGCCTTCATGGAATTTCTCGAACCTGGCGCAGCGGCCTTAGCAGAATCACGGCTTGCCGCTATTCGGGATGGAAACATGGTACCTGAGGTGGTAGAGCTCCAGGTCATCCGACCTGACGGAACCGAAAAATGGATGGAGGCCAAAGTAAATAATATCGTCCTTCAGGAAAAGGTGATTGGTCGGTTACTCATAGGACGGGATATTACAGCACGCAAACAGGTGGAATTGGATCTGAGGGAGCGAAACCGTTTTCTGGAGTTAGACCTTGAGGTGGCCACCATCATTGATCTGAATGAAGATATCTCAAAACTCCTTCAGGGGTGCACCGAAGCCCTAGTTCAACATCTTGATGCAGCGTTTGCGCGCATTTGGTGCTTAGACGAATCTGGACAAATATTAAATCTGCGCGCCAGCGCGGGGCTCTATACCCATCTTGACGGGGCACACAGCCGCATCCGTGTCGGACAATACAAAATCGGCCTCATCGCCTCAGAGGGAAAACCTATTCTAACTAATACCGTGATCGGAGATTCACATGTGCCAGAGCAGGAGTGGGTCAAGCGAGAGGGCTTAGTGGCTTTCGCAGGCTATCCGTTGATTAGCAATCAAAAAGTGCTCGGCGTAATGGCGTTATTTGCAAGGTACCCTTTAAAGGATTTTACCCTAAAAAGTTTAGCCATGGTGGCCCAACGCATTACCGTGGCCCTTGAACGACAGTTGGCTACCGAGGCCAAGAACCATCTCCTCATATTCAATCAAAACCTTCTCACTTCCGCAGGAGAAGGGATCAATGGCTTAGATCTTTCCGGAAATATAACCTTTGTAAATCCAGCAGCATTACAAATGACCGGGTTTGGGAAAGACGAACTGCTTGGTCAATCCCAGCATGCCATGTTCCATCACTCAAGGATCGATGGTTCCCCCTATCCCCAGGAAGAATGTCCTATCTATGCCGCTTTTAGAGATGGCACTGTTCATCATGTCAACACCGAAGTATTTTGGCGAAAAGACGGATCGAATTTTCCTGTCCAGTACACCAGTACACCCATCCGAAACAATCAGGGTGAACTGGAAGGAGCGGTCGTCACATTTCGCGATATTACCGAGGTAAAGCAAACTGAGGCAGTTATTCTGCGAGGCGAGAAAAAATTTCGAAGCATTTATGAACAGGCTCCCATTGGTATTGCGGTGTTGGACTCAATCAATGGACGATTCAAGCAAATCAATAAAAAATATTGCGCTATTACCGGGTACTCCCAGGAGGAAATGCTCAATCTCACCTTCCAGGAGCTTACGTATCCTGATGATCTTCAAGCTGACTTGGATCAAATGCAGAAACTCTTGGCTGGTCAAACCAGCAGTTTTCACATGGAAAAACGATACATTCGAAAAAACGGTGAAGTCATTTGGGTCCATCTCACATGTGTACCCTTATGGTTGGAAGTCGCTGATCCTCATTTTCACATAGCGATGGTTGAGGATATTACGCAACGGAAGAAGGCAGAAAAATATCTCAAGGAGAGTGAACAGCGTTTTCGGTTGTTGAATGAAGCGATCCCACAGCAGGTCTGGACCGCCCTACCTGACGGTTCCCTTGATTATGTCAATCACCGGGTCGTTGAGTACTTTAAAGTTCCCTTCGACGAGATCATCGGTCAAGGTTGGCAACAGTTGGTGCACCCTGACGATTTGCCTGGATGTCTGGAATGCTGGGACAAGGCCCGGGACACCCAACAACCGTATGAAGTTGAATTTCGACTGCGGCGTGGTGTCGACCATGCCTATCGCTGGCATATAGGGCGAGCCCTTCCCGTTTTTAATCAAGAGGGGCATGTGGTGAAATGGTTTGGGACTAATACGGATATCACCCAATTGAAACAGTTGGAAAATTAGATTCGCCAATCTCAGAAAATGGAGGCAATTGGGACCTTGGACGGAGGAATCGCCCATGATTTCAATAATATTCTGATGGCGATGACTGGTTATGCGGAACTTGCCAAACTTAATGTCGCGGAGAATACCCTGGTTCAGCGAAATCTTGATGAGGTGTTAGTGGCGGGGCAGCGAGGCAAGGAATTGGTCCAACAAATTTTGGCTTTTAGCAGGCAAACCGAGCAGGAACGGCAGCCACTTGACCTCCAAGCGGTGATCATAGAAGTATGCAAATTCCTCCGTGCGTCGTTACCAACGACTATCGAAATTCGTCAGAATTTTACGGAAAGCCCTACGTGTATTTTAGGAGATCCTATCCAAATGCACCAAGTGGTGATGAACCTCTGTGCCAATGCCGAACATTCCATGCGTGAACGCGGAGGCATTCTTGAATTGACGTTGGGCCATACGACTGTTGAAACTACTGGGAGAGGAACACCTCCCGAACTCAAGTCTGGTTCGTATGTTCGCCTGACCGTTCGAGATACGGGAGCCGGTATGACTTCAGAGGTGGCGGAACGTATCTTTGATCCCTTCTTTACCACAAAGAGCATAGGCGAAGGGACGGGCATGGGCTTAGCCGTTGCCCATGGAATTGTGACTAGTCATGGGGGTTGCATTGACGTGCAGAGTGAACCTGGACAGGGCACCACCTTTACCATTTACTTGCCCGCGATGGAAGCCACAATTCTCAAAGGAGATACGAAACCATTAAAACGAGAATTCCTCATGGGTCAAGGGCATATTCTTTTTGTGGAAGACGAGGAGTCTCTCGCAAAGCTGGGAGAAGAGGCCATGAAAGCTTTGGGGTATGCGGTGACAGTCCGCACGAGCAGCTTGGAAGCGCTCGAAGCCTTTCGTGTTGATCCCTTGCGTTTTGATGCCGTCGTGACAGATCAAACCATGCCCAATATGACAGGTGAAACCCTCTCCCGTGAATTGTTACAAATCCGCCCTGGTGTGCCCATTATTTTGTGTACGGGGTATAGTCACAGTATGACTCCGGAAAAGGCCAAAGCCATGGGGATTAGAGCTTTTCTTTTAAAGCCTCTGTTGATCAAGGATCTAGGACGAACTCTTCGGGAGGTCCTCACCATCAAAAATGTTTGAAGTACTCCACATAGTCGCAGGAAAAAATTTAAAACCGCCCTTGTGCCACCCTTCCTAGTTTCTTACAAAGGCATTGAAGGTTCCTGTTTCTTCAACGCTGTCCCACACCAGATATTCTACAAAATCACGGTATTGGGTCCTGTCTAAGGTCACCCCATGATCATCAACCATCTCCGTTGCCTGGACTAGAGCAGGGTATTGATCGACTTAAGGCTAATTTGATCGTGACGTCAAAAAACCTAATCAAGCCTCTGGGAATATGGTATCTTCAGAGGTCCAAACAGCCCCCAAGGCAGGTATGAAAGGGTCAGGAAACATAGCAATATCCTGACCCTAAAAGGCCCCTCTTCCCCAGACCCACTGCCTCTGGACTCGTGGGTCTCTCCCGCCCTGTTTCACTTTCACGCCTTTTCTCTGAGCTGGCGCATAGCCAACCAATGTCTTTTTCCTGCTCATGGCATTTTTCTTTGAGAAGAGAATGAAGAATGGGAATAGGGTGGGATAAATTAGAAGAGGGCACTGAGGCTTTGAGGTACTTACTTGAGAAACGGCAAGTTTGAATTTTTTACCCATACGGGGAGACAGCCTGGCCAAACCAGGGAGGGCATTCGCCAAACGGTGAGCGTCTTCTTCCAGAACTGTTCGGTTTCAAACGGCATATTTCCGGGGATCCGGAAACCCATGGGCTTCTTGAGGAGAATCTGATTCAGCCTATGCCTTGGATAGTTCACTCCAAATCCCCGCTACTAACCGCAGCACAAGCAAACACTCAGGTCGAATTTGATCGCACCTACCGAACCCTGGTTAATGGCGACGCCTATCTTGGAAAGCGACTGATATTGATCTCCGGTCTGAACATCGATATTTCTCCTCATCAAAACCAAGCATTCCCTTTGACGCCCTTTGTGCCATGGGCGGCGTTTGTTCGAGACCAGCATGGGAAATGTTCTGTCCTAGAACAGCGAGATATTGTGGACCGACTACTTGAACAAAGGGAACATAATCCTGATGAAGTGGACCTTGAGGTGGCTATTCAGCAAATGAAAGACGCCGAGGAAATCAAGATCAGGCTGGTGGATTAACAGGTTTGCGGTTCAGAGGAACGAGAGGATTAATGACCCACTGCTTTTCTAACTGCTGCTCTGGCTGATCTCCTTGGAAAAGAAACCTTCATTTTTTCCTTTCTCTTCAGAAACCTTTTTGTTTTCCCATAAATTGATCTGGTGATAACGCGGGATCCGTTTTAGACTGAGTAGGACTCTTTCCGCACAAGTTTTGTTGGGACACTCGCATGCGTATAACACGAATTCCGATCCCCATTGTTACCACCCTTTTTCTTCTTTTAGTGCCGATTCCCGCCCATTCCGATTTTCAAGCTGGAGTGAACGCTTATGATCAGGGCGACTATGCGACCGCGCTCAAAGAATTTCTTCCTCTTGCCCAGCAGGGAGACATCAAGGCCCAGGTGAACATGGGTATCCTGTATGAAAAAGGCCAGGGGGTCCCGCAGGATTTCCAGGAAGCCTTTCGCTGGTATTATCTGGCCGCCGCCCAGGGAGATGCGGCAACACAAAACATCTTGGGGATGTTATATGAATACGGGCAGGGGGTTCCGCAAGATTATCCCCAAGCTTTGTATTGGTATGGACTGGCAGTGGAGCAAGGCTATGCAGCAGCGCAATTTAATTTAGGGTTCCTATACGCCACTGGTGTTGGTGTGCCTCAGAATTATTCCGAAGCCAGACGTTGGTACTGGCTAGCAGCGCAACAAGGACATGCCGAAGCCCAGCACAACCTCGGATATCTCTACCATGTCGGGCAGGGAGGACTGCCGCAGGATTTCGTCCAGGCTCATATGTGGTACAACTTAGCCGCAGCACGAGGGGTGGACAATGCCCGACAACTTAGAGATCATGTATCAAGCCTCATGTCCCCGGAACAGGTCGCCACAGCCCAACAACTTGCCCGCGAATGGAACCCCACGCCCAATCCTTAAATAAGGGTGAAGGTATCAGAATACATTCTTGCCTCCTTTCACCATGGAGACGTGGGCCTACTTGACCAAAGTCTTCCTAATGGGACTATTGAAAAAATAGCCCACCTTTCAGGATGGAATCAGCAAGGCGACGTTCCCTCACTCAGTAAGGGGTGAACAGTGAGGAGTCAGGAACAAGAGCGTTACCGCGAAGCGTCAGGCCGAAGGCGTGAAGAGGCAGAAAGCCATTCATGGAATTTGTCGTCCTCGCATTCATCTTTTCCCGCATCCCGGCAAGTGGTAGGCGGGGATCCATCTTTGCCTTTGCCCCTCACGTCTTCGGACGCCTTACCTCTCACGCCTAACCGCTCACGATCGTTGACGGACTTTTTTGATCCGCCCCGAGGCCTCTGATAGCCAACGTGCCTGTGGCCTATTTGTCCTTGGAAAATATTTTTATTCAACACTCCATATTGGGAAATCCCAGCGCTTCACACACTGCATGCTATTTGCCTAATTTGTAGGATCCCTCATACAACGACGACCACCTGCTTAAACAGTTTCCCCAAGTTTCCTACCATCGACTTGATTGATTTATAGACTAAATTTATGTGTTCCCTTTTTTAGGTATCTTTTTTGCTCTCCCTTTGTATCACGCGTATCGTTCCTTGGCCTTGGGGCATGTTTCCATTGTACTTTCTCTCAACATTATGGAGGTCTGTTATGAAAAGATTCTTAAGCATATTGGCCATACTGTGTGTATTTGGATTGACAAGTGCCTCTTTTGTTCAAAGTGCGCCAACAACAAAAGGAACCAGTCCGGTCGTACAAGGGACCCTCATGGAAATTGATGGCCCCTTTTTCGTGATCATGGATAGCGCCGGTAAAGAACAACGCGTTCATGTGGATAAGAGCACGATGATTATCGGAAAAGTTCAGCCGGGAGCCAAAGTGAAAGCCGAGGTAACGAAGGATGGGCATGCTTCGGCCGTTTCGATTGTTGAAAGTTAAACGCTCATTCAGGAGGGTGCTATCCACGACTTCAACAACGCTGAGCCAGCCCTGCATGGGGCTGGCTCAGCTATTTATGATCTTGCAGAGGCCTCTCTACTGTCACTGGCCAACCAACCCAAATTCACCGAACATGTTCTGCATCAGGTTAGACGATCGTTGAAAAAGCGACAAGTACTTCTTTCCCCATTCCCTTGTATTTTGTATAACCCCTTTCCCGTTTCAGCGCGAACTAACTACAAAAATTTCCCGGACCCCACCCAGAATTCCCTGACAAAAAGGATCCTTTGAAGTGTATAATCTAAAGAGAAGGATATGGGGTTAAAGCTGTCGGACAATTCATCATAGACCACAAATACTGAAATGAATAAAGAGATTATGCCTGGAATGAAAAATAAAATTAATTTCATGTTACTCATTCCAAAAGGAATGTGTAAGTTCGTTTCAAAGCAAAAAGACTGCTTTTTCTTTTTGTTGAGTAGTCTTTTGCTGATCGGTTCTTTGGCGACAGCCGCGTCATCGACGTTTCGTATTACGATTGGTACATTCGCGCCATATTATTCTCCAACATATGTCAACATTAGCATGGGCACCCCTATCTCCTGGGAAAACCCGACAGCCGCGCTCCATTCCATTACTCACGACGAGTGTAAAAATGGGACACTATGTGCTTTTGACTCCGGGCCCCTTGGCCCCAACGGAACATTTACTCTTCACCAACTCCCTCCAGGTTCGTATCCCTACCATTGCACCTTCCATCCCATCATGCGAGGCGTTCTGGTCGTGAAGGATTTAGATAACCTCAGTGAAACCTGAGGTCTTGACCTCAGAACTCATCGTCTCTCCGCCTCCTTTTTTCGACTAATCCTCTGCGGATCGACAGCTCCACTCATTCATATCCAAAAAAAAATTCTTTGATTATTGACACTCTCAAAAATACTTGGTATTTTCAATTATGAAAATAATAATGAAAATCAATTTCATTTAAATTGAATGACATTTTACCCCCTAAAACAATTAACCTTCCTTCAAAAACAATTCAAACCAAAATTATGAAAAGCCAATTGGCCACACTGCACCATACGTATAACTCAATATTTCTCCCAGGCGAGGGTTCTCCTCGCCCGTTGGGGTGGGACGTCCTCCCCTCCTGTTAGGCGCCCTTCCCCATAATTATCACCGAGGGACATCATGAAAGGAGATGATACTCATGAGAATTGGACATTCAAAGATACCCCGCATGCGTGTACCGGCCTTTTTGAAAGGACAGATGTTCTTATTCGACTTGGCCAGACTGGATGGGCAGTGGGGCATTGTCTGTGGTTTGCCTCCGTTTGATTTTGGCGAGGCGGTTTTTCTGAACCAATACCATCGGACGATCCAAAAAGAGCAAGCGATACTTTTGGGGATGTTGCTTTTCGCCGATCCATTGCTTGACCCTTCTCTGCCTAAGGCAAGAGTCCTGCGCATTCCGCTTCTGGCCGATCCGTTACACCGATTACGTCGAGTCTTCGGTTTGACAGGAAAACCCACCAGCAATCGCTGCCACAGCTATGTTATTGATCCACGGGGAGTCATCCGGTATCACCTCGTTCATTCCCTGAACTGGCGTGGCCTATCTTTCCTCATTGAAATCCTGAATCATTGCCAAGAGCAGTATGCCTCGTCTAATGGGCCATCCTTAGCCTTTCGGAGTACCGATAAAACTGTTCATTGGCCACAAAATAGCCGTCTTCATTTTCACACTTTCAAGAACACCCTGACACGTTCATAAAGGAGTCCCGCGATGCCAAGAACCCAAACCCTTACACTCGGCATGTGTAAATGTGGGAATCTTCATCTTAGCTATCGTTCAGTTTCGCTTCATTTTAGGAAGGAGGAATTTCTCCTTTTCGCTGAACACGTCCATCGCATGGCTACACAGATTGCACGCCTCCCCCAACATCAGCACTCCACGGGCTTATCCAACAAGAATGAGCAAACTTTTCATTGAATGCCAGGATATTCTGGACGACCAGGTGGAGAAGCGTTACCATCTCTTATACTTGTTCCAAAAACCCATGCGAAGGTACGTATTTTGGATTGCACACCAGATTTGAAATTTCATCGAAAAGACTAATGCCATGACACAGTTCCATTTAACAATCCGACAAATGCCTCTAGGGGTACTCCTCCTTTGTTTAATCTTTGTCATTTTTGTATTCGACGAATTCTCCAATGCCCAATCTAAGGAATCCGAGCAACAAATCACCGTCGTTCTTAAAGATTTTTCTGTCCATCCTAGTTCTCAAAAAGGGAAAACAGGAACACTTACATTGAAGGCGATGAATGAAGGACTGAGTACTCACGAATTAGTGATAATAAGGACAGATTTGGATCCCACTGCACTGCCCAGGAAAAAAGTCAGTCCCCATCAGGGGATGGGCATGGAGTTTATGGTCAATGAAGACGATTCAGGCATGAAAACGATTGATGAAATTGAGGAGTTCCCAGCCGGCACTAGCCAGACCAAAACGGTAGTCTTGGATCCCGGGCACTATGTGTTGTTCTGTAATATCCCCGGGCATTATGACAAGGGGATGTACGCCTCATTACACATCGTGAAACAGTAAAGTAGCCCTCGTTCTCCACCAAACCCGTTGTGCCTTGAATACCCTAGCCAAGAGAAATCTGGTCTAGTTCGTAAACGCCCGGTGCCCCTATGATCTCACCTACACGGTGAGGAACTATAAATATTGAGGCGGCCTTTCATCCTTTCTATTTACCTATCCATAGAATTCAGGTAAGAAGAAAGATTATGGGTTTATCCATTGATCGCGATCAGTTTGAAGAAGAGGATTTTTCCCGCTTTGGGCAACGGTTGATCCACAGCTTGCAGGCCCTTGGGCAAGTCATTGAACGCCCGGATTTTGGAGAAGGCCCACAGACCATTGGGGCGGAACTTGAGCTCTCAATTATTAATAGCAAAGGGCAAGCCTACCTCATTAATCGAACCCTCCTGAACCGCTCCGATGATGATCACCTTCAACTGGAATTGGACCGGTTTAATTTGGAATATAATTTGTCCCCCGTTTTATTGGCCGGTCAACCCTTTTCCCATCTCCGAACACAATTAGCGAACGCTATTCATTCATTAGCCGAATGTGCAGACGGGCTCGGCGGACGCATCGTGCCCATTGGCATCCTGCCTACCCTTTGTGCCGAAGAGCTGGATTCGCAGGTCATGTCAGATCTTCCGCGTTATCGAGCTCTTTCGGCAGGACTTCGTCGATTGCGCAATGGGCCCTTTCATATTGACATCAATGGATTGGAGCCCTTAACAGTGACATGTTCTGACGTCACACTGGAGGGGGCGACAACCTCTTTTCAAATTCATCTACGGGTGAATCCACAGGATTTCGCTCACGTCTATAATTCCGCGCAACTGGTCACACCGATTGTCCTGGCGCTAAGTGCCAATAGCCCAATTTTTTTACAACATCAGCTCTGGGAAGAAACACGCGTGGCCTTGTTTAAGCAAGCCATCGACAGTCGCAAGACTCATGATGGGGACTGGCAACCCCCTTCCCGAGTATCCTTTGGGCACGGGTGGGTTCGGGAAGGTGCGTATGAGTTATTTGCAGAAGCTGTGGGATTACATCCTCCTTTGTTACCCGTTCTGAGTCACGAAGACCCTATGGAATGTCTTCGACAAGGGCACTTACCCCAACTTGAAGAGTTGCGTCTCCATCAAGGAACCGTGTGGCGTTGGAATCGTGCCATTTACGATGCCAGCGCTGACGGGCATTTTCGTGTAGAGTTGCGGGCTTTACCTTCCGGACCCACACCGATCGATATGGCCGCCAATGCCGCATTTCTGATTGGGCTGACTTTAGGCATGAGTGAGCACATCGACAACTTACTTCACCAATTTCCATTTGAATATGCACATCGCAATTTCTACCGAGCGGCGGAATGTGGAATGGACGCGTTGTTCGTCTGGCCGAATAGGTCCTCACATGGACTGCGGGAAGTTCCGATGTATGACTTAGCGATGGAATTATTACCAGTTGCCGATCAGGGCTTGAAGGACTGCGGGGTGAAGCAGGAGGAAATCGACAGGATGCTGAAGGTGATTCATGATCGCCTGGAGACACGAATCAATGGAGCACGTTGGCAAATCCGACGCTTAGCCTTTTATGAGCAACAAGGCCATGATCGCCCAACGGCTTTGACTTGCATGCTTGAAGATTATCTCCAACATTCTCAGACAGACACGCCGATTTCACAATGGAGTCTGCACCCCGCATGAATCACGCAGGCCTCATACCTCGATGGAAGGCTCCCACCCGACAAGACGTAGGGGCGACGGTTGAGGAATTTCTATGCAAATTGGGTGGCCCCACCTTCCTTTGGCTTCCAGGAGTAGATGACACGCGTACGCGAGCGGTGAGCACCTTATTACACGGCAATGAACCTTCCGGCTTGCGGGCAATACACCAGTGGATTCAGGAGGGTCAGCAGCCCCAAGTTAATATCCTCTGTTTTATTGGGTCCATTGGCGCTGCCTTAACCGAACCTTTATTTTCTCATCGATGTGCCCCAGGTGGAAAAGATCTCAATCGGTGTTTTTTCGCTCCATTTGAAGGCCCGGAAGGCAACATCGCCCAGGCCATGCTTCAAGAATTACATCGCACCCAACCCGAAGCATTGATTGATCTACACAATACCTCAGGCCGCAGTCCGGCTTACGGGGTCGCCACGCAGAATGGAGCCATGCAAGAGATATTGACGGGAATATTTTGTGACCACCTCGTCGTCACTGATTTGCGGCTCGGCACGTTGATGGAAGCCACGGAAACCGCCTGGCCGACCGTCACCATTGAAGCAGGAGGTGCCACCGATCGACAGGCTCATGAACTCGCCTATCGAGGATTCTCCCGATATGTTTTGGCTAAAGATTTCGCCGATCTGTCATCACCAGTGATAGTGGCTCATCATCCTATTCGTGTGGAACTGAAAAAAGGGGCCTCCATGTCCTATGCTTCTTCTCCCGTTGCCAAGGTTGACCTCACGCTGCTTTCAGATGTGGATCGATTGAATTTCGGAACAATATCCACCCAAGAACCACTGGGATGGATTGGGTCGCGGGGTCTGGACGTCCTGTGGGCAAGGGATGCCACAGGCCAAAATCTCACCTCGACGCTCTTCTCGTCGCACAACGGAGAACTACGGTTGGCGCATGCCGGCCGACTCATGATGGCCACGACCAACCCAGAAATCGCCAAAAGTGATTGTCTCTTTTATCTCCTTCCCGATGGGGAATAATCCTAGCTTTCTTTTGAGAATCACGATCATCATGTTCTCAAGGTATTTCAACACCCACCTTTACGGCAGACGCTTTGAAGAATTGCTCCTTATCCATTCTCAATGGTAAGAACCACCTTTGTCTGGGGGAGACATGATATTCATTCTCCAAAATAGTTCTTTCAGGGAACAATAATTCATATGGCACGTATCCTTGAAATTGCTCAACTTGGTGCCCCGGTCATACGTGAGCAGGCAGACCACGTCACGGACATACATGATCCCCACCTGCAGGCCCTCATCGATGATTTGTTTGCAACCGTTGCTGAGGAGAATGGCATGGGCATCGCAGCACCACAGGTCTGTGTCTCCAGGCGGATTATTATCCTTGCACCCAAACCCAACGCCCGATATCCCTATGCGACAACCATGGAACCCACGGCCATGATTAACCCTGAAATGACGTGGGCCTCATCAAACAAGGAAAAAGATTGGGAAGGCTGCCTTACCGTGCCGGGCATTCGTGGACTCGTGCCCCGACATCAGGCTATCCGAGTTCGCTACCAAACCCGCGATGGCGCGGTACTCGAAGCAGAATACGATGGGTTCCTGGCCCGCGTCTTTCAACATGAAGTGGATCATTTGGACGGGCTAGTTTTTCTTGACCGCGTAGAATCTACCAAAGACCTTGTCACGGAAAAGGAATGGCATAATATCATTTTCCCACGCCTCCAATCTTGAGCATGGCCACACTCGTTCATAGATTTAGCCCTCCAACAACGCCCCACTCCAAATCGGAGATTATTAAACAGTATCCCGCAGTCCTTCTCTGCGCAACACGTTTCTACTTGATGCAGAATTCTTCTCAATGAGTGTTTGTGTAAAAACCCGGCTTCAACAACTTTGAATGAAGGTCAGGGTCTCAATAAAAAACCAAAAATAGTTAGGGCAAATGAGTAAGGGTAGGTGAGTCATCCCAAGGGGCCCCACTCCGATTAAGAAGAAAAGACCAGATTCCTGAATGTTGACTTTCTTTTGGAATTATGCAAGAAACTTCAGCTTGATTCAGTGTTTTCATTCTCAGAATTTCTTTCACCGCTTTGGCTTGAATAAGAGGTAATTCATGAGGTTCCATCCCTTTTACGTCATATTTTCCATAATATTTCTAACAGGGTGTTCGACGACGACCCCTACCAATGTCATGAATGAACACGGTTTCCAGAGATTCCAGCCTCCTCATAAAGGGATAGAACCTGGTACGTTAGTTATTCTTGAGGATATAGATGAGAAGGCGGTTGCTGTTACTCCGGTTTGCTGGAGACAGCAAGCTTTTCCAACCTTATTGGCCCCAAAATCTAATCCTGCGGTAGAAGCAGAGTTTAGGGGAGAAATTGCAGACTCATTCGACTTAGAAGCCGCCTATTTGGAAAGAGCGCAGGCGAAATATCCGGAAATTGATGAAATTGAAGTTCGTCTTGCGAACCCCTCGGTGCTTGAATATTCTGATATCGCGCTCTATGAAGGAATCCCCTCACGATCAAAGGTTTGCCTAGATGCCGTCGCTGCACGAGAAGCAAACGGCCAAACGGTGTATACCATCTTAAGAGTTCTCAAAGCAGATGTGACATATGAGGTCATCGGAAAGGACCGAACAAGATACGTAAGGGGTAAGTTGCCTCAAAAAGTTTTGGAAAGAATAAAGACTCAAATAGGCGGATCTACAATTAGTGCCTATGATCAAACAATAAAAGGGAACGCTCTTCACTGGGGCTTAAAACCAGATATCATTGCTTTCGAGTCATTTCCGGATTCAGGGTCTGGAGAGACACCTAATCCAGAATTGGATCCTGCCGCGGAAACTTCAGCTTCTGAAGTGGCCGCAACTGATGCCTCAGCTCCTGAAGTTGCTGTAGTCGAATCTCCAGAACCTTCAGCTGGTACAGGGGAAGAATCGGCTTCGGATAATGTTTCCGCTGGACGTTTGAAGGCCCCTCGGCTATCAGATGAGCAACGAAGGGCCATCATTCAAAAAGTGGCTATTCTTAAAGACGTCAAATCTGATGCTGATCGCCTAAAGTAAGATGGATTCACAGAAACAGGCTGTTTCCCTCTTTATTAGTATTTAACCCTTAACTCTCACAGAAAGGGTTGGCTGAATGGTACCTAACGGCTAAGTTCAACCAAATAATTTCGAGTCTGACCCCTTTAATTACTAGAGCCCAAAACAAAAAAATGGTAGAGTTTCAACCATATTTATGGGCCTATTGAATAATGCCACCACTTGTTCAACAACCCCTCAATAGGAATTTCGACAATGCGGACTTTAGAATTTCGGTTTTTCATTTTTCTCTTGTGGGGTATTGTGACTGGATGTGTCACGAATACCGGTAGCACCGATACATTCATGGGGGAAGGGTTTCGGGTCACAACACTAAAACCCCAAACACGTGCGGTGGTAGGGGGGAATCAATCGGTTGCTGTGAACAAAACGGTCGACTGGTTGAATGATCACGATTTATTGGTAGTCGACCGGTGGGTCGCTAAAGAATTGGAGGAGGCAAAATCCGGGTTAGACGAAGACCCTCAACACAAAGCCTATATGTTGTTCGTGGCACATAAGGTAGGAGCCCCATTGGTGGTCCTTGTCGATGTAGAGAAAAAACCGTCTGGTCAAATTCGAAACTACTCCAACACGACCAAACGGCCAGTTACAACAATTCGTGTTGAAATTAATGGGTTGAATGCCGAAACAGGCGAAATAATTTTTAAAGGAAAGGCCTGGAATTCAAAGGCGCTGCTCGAATCTAAGCATCTTGTACAAGAACTCACAGCGTTCGCTTTGCACAAAGCGTTGAATGCACAGCTGACCCCTTTTCCTTCCACTCAAAAACCCTTTCAAGAAAGTAAGGACTCAGAACAATTAGTTGTCTCTCCCCTACCGAAACAGGAAAGCTCTGATGAGGCTATGACCCTCCGCTCACCCGAGGACCAAACATCAACCCTCGCCGTCCAATCCGATAAATCCCCCTATCTTTTGAACGAAGAAATGAGAGAAAGCAGCCTTCCCTCGCAGGCACAATCCACAGACTCCACAATCACAAATCCAAATCCGCAACTCTCCCAATCAGATGGCCTAGATGAAAGTTCTCTTCAAAGTGACTCGTCTGTAGGACTCCAAATTGCCAGTGGGGCCTTGTCGATATTGTATACGCCTTTCAAGGCTGCCTATGCGATACTCGGTGGATTTTTTGGAGGCTTGGCCTATCTTGTCAGTGGAGGGAATGAGGCCGCCGCAAATCCAGTTTGGAACTCGAGTTTGGGAGGGACATACTGGCTCACTCCACAGCATTTGCGCGGGGATGAACCCATTAATTTTTTAGGGCCATCAAACGCATCTCCTTGATGCGCTATCTGGGTAGAAGCCATCTTCATTATTTCTTGGAGTAGAGACAAATAGGATATTTTTCTTACAGACTTCCACCCATTTTCTCCCGACATTTTATTCCTGCCTACTGGTATTTCCAGATCAAGGATTTATCACTTTTCACATCTCTAAACTGTGGCTGCGGGGAAAAATCGCCCCCTCTCTTTGATTTAATTTTAATTGACAATTAGTTATTTTAAATTTACCATCTTTCCCTCCGAAACCTCAGACAAATACCCGTTTAAATATTATCCTATTAAAAAGTTGGCGATGGAAAAATGGAAATTAATATTGATTAGCCTTCTCCTGGGCAGTTTACATCCCTTCACCTTTGGCACCTTAGAATTCACTCAAGGCGCTACCGAGATTCCCACTTTACCAAATACGACAGGAACAGGTGAGACTTCTCTCATGGAAGGAGTCATAGAAAGAGTCAAAACCTCCGCAACCACACCAGGTTCAGAATCTGCTGATACGGTGCTTATTCGAGCAACAGAATGGCAATGGTCTCGCTATCTTAAGAGCGCCATAAATCTTCCGGATTGGCTGGAATTGGGATTGGAACACCGAACGCGCTACGAAGTTTATAATCATCCATGGCGATCCAGTCAGCCCTTGGGACGAACGGATCCTCAAATTCAACAACGCACCCGAGTGCGATTTGGCTTGAATGGTAAGTTATTGCGCGTGCTTTTCGAAGGGCAGGATTCTCGCGTTCATTTAATTGATCCCGGGGATTTCGTCAACACAGGGACCAAAAATAAATATGACATTCAACAACTATTCGTCTCGGGAACAGCAAAGAATGTGTTCGGAACCGGACTCCGAACCGACTTGCATATTGGGCGCCTCACCATGGACTTTGGCCAGCGTCGATTGATTGCCCGAAACGATTTTCGTAATACCACAAACGCGTTCGACGGCGCGCATTGGCAATTGGCCAAAGACAAGACCTGGCGTATTCGCGCCTTTCTTGTTGAACCGGTCATACGTGACCAAGTTCAGCTCGACGAACAATCAAAACGATCGGTTTTCTGGGGAACCTATGTCGAAACAGTTCACATACCGTGGTTGAGGCTCAATGCCTATTATTTCGGGTTGAATGACCAACGATTTTCTGCTCTGAATTTACAACGAACATTTTCCACATTTGGAGTTCGCCTTTATGAAAATCCACAAAACGGCCAGGTAGACTATGAAATCGAGAGCGTGGGGCAAACAGGAAAACAGGGCAATACCGACCACTTCGCGCACTTCCAACATATCAATCTCGGCTATTCCTTCAACCTCCCATGGTCACCACGATTCCTGATCCATTACGACTATGCCAGCGGAGACCGCAATCCTAACGATAGCCAGTCCTCAGCCTTTGATCCACTCTTTGGCGCTCGGCGTTTTGAGTATATGCCTACGGGAAATTTTGGGCCGTTTTTTCGAACCAACCTGAGTTCACCAGGATGGCGAGTGATCCTTGCTCCGACTAAGGCCTGGAAGGTCCAATTGAGGCAACGGTTCTGGTATCTTGCCACCTCGCGAGGCGCATTTGCGGGTAGCGGGCTGCGTGATGCCACAGGCGAGTCTGGAAATTATTTGGGCCATGATGTCGAAATGCGGGTTCAGTGGAAAATCAATAACAACCTGGAATTCGATGTAGGCTATGACCACTGGTTCAAGGGTAGCTATTTCAATCGACTCCCCACTGGCGCGGGATTACCATCCGGCGGGAGAAAAGACACTGATTATTTTTATATTCTAACCAAATTCAGGATATAGAAAATTTTAAGGGGCTGGCGTAGGAAATTTGGATTTTCTATGCTCAGCCTGTGCGATTAAAATTCTCTAAACTCAGTCATTATCAGTCGAATCGGCTCCTTGAGCATTTTGTGGCAGGGGTGCCTGCCCGAACGGCT
>Ga0224497_10000021_pt1 | contig 160908 bp, 144 predicted proteins | sample SF_Jul11_sed_USG_4_FD_167970 | JGI IMG/M metagenome (GOLD analysis project Ga0224497, IMG submission 167970) | Sediment microbial communities from San Francisco Bay, California, United States - SF_Jul11_sed_USGS_13 | ecosystem: Environmental > Aquatic > Marine > Sediment | place: USA...
CGGCGGACCTTCTACAGAAGGCCCGTCAGCACTTATTCACCACAATTCATGCACGGACTCAGAACACCGGGTGACGGACTCCCCACTGACTCGGAGTTCAGACTCATTTACGGATTGGAAAATACTGGCAACACCCTGCACATGCTCCATTTCCAGACACATCATGAGAATTGAGCCATGCTAAACCTTGACAACATTTTTCACCTTCTCCTAGTATCCAAACCTATGAAAATCATCTATGTAGGTATCCTCCAACCCGGATACGAGGATTTCATTCAGAGAGGCATTCCTAACCCCAGGCAATCCTTGACACCGGTTGTACGAGACAAGGCCATGGCCCCTTTCACAGTCTGTGTGAAAAGATCTCTACATACTGGCAGAGATCTCTTACGTATAAAGAGATCAGATACACCCTTTTCACCATTCTTGCCATGTCTCTGATGCATCCATTCGTTCTTCGCTAGATAAAGAAACTGATGACTGAAGACTACCCGGACCTTCCCACACCGTCCATTGAACAGATTCCAGAGGAATTACCACTTCTGCCTGTACGGGACATTGTCGTCTTTCCCTATATGGTGCTTCCGCTCTTTGTTGGGCGTGAAATCTCGATTAAGGCCATTGAAGCCGCACTCTCCTCTAACCGCTTAATTTTTTTAACCACCCAAAAAAATCAAGACGTTGAAGTACCCGAGGCCCAGGACCTCTATCAAATGGGAACAGTTGGGGTCATCATGCGCATGCTGAAACTGCCGGATGCCCGAATCAAAATACTCGTACAGGGCCTCACCAAAGCCCGCATTCAAGAATTCACCCAAACCGATCCATTTTTCTCTGCCCGCATTGAAACGTTCACCGAATCGGCCACAGCGCTTCCTTCACTAGAGAAGGAAGCGCTGGTCCGTTCCACACGAGAGGCCTTGGAAAAAATTGTCGGCTTAGGCAAGGTGTTGATGCCGGATGTGCTCACCGTCATTGAAAATCTTGACGACCCTGGACGTCTGGCCGACATCATCTCGTCCAATCTCGGGCTCAACGTTGAGACCACTCAGGGAGTCCTCGAAATCGAAGATCCCCTTCTCCGCCTGAGGCGCGTCAACGAGATCCTGGGAAACGAGCAAGACGTCTTGTCCATGCAACAGAAAATCCAAGCTGAAGCCAAGGGCGAAATGGATAAGACGCAACGAGAATATTTCCTTCGCGAACAACTCAAAGCAATCCAAAAAGAGTTGGGAGAACTCGATGACCGAGCAGAAGAAGTCGCCGAATTTCGCCAAAAGATTCAAGAAGCCAATATGTCGGACAAGGTCCTGAAGGAAGCGGAGAAACAACTGAAACGTCTGGAAAAAATGCACCAGGATACGGCCGAGGCCGGAACGATTCGAACGTACTTGGAATGGCTGGTTGAATTACCATGGAACCGTTATTCTGAGGATAATCTCGACATCCCCCAGGCAAGTCAGGTGCTGCACGAGGATCACTACGACCTAGAGCGGGTCAAGGAACGAATTCTGGAATATCTTGCCGTTCGCAAACTCAAACCGAAAATGAAAGGACCCATCTTGTGTTTTGTGGGCCCTCCTGGAGTCGGCAAAACGTCTTTAGGTAAATCGATCGCTCGTGCCATGGGACGGGAATTCGTTCGCATGAGTTTGGGCGGAACACGCGACGAAGCCGAAATTCGAGGACATCGCCGAACCTATGTCGGAGCATTGCCCGGAAGGATTGTCCAGGGAATCAAACAGGCAGGGACCAATAATCCCGTGTTCATGTTGGATGAAGTCGATAAGATCGGGACGGATTTCCGCGGGGATCCGTCGGCGGCCTTGCTCGAGGTCCTCGATCCGGAACAGAATCATGCGTTTATCGATCACTATCTCGGAGTACCCGTTGACCTGAGTAAGGTGATGTTCATTACGACCGCAAATTTGACAGACCCCATTCTCTCCGCGTTACGGGACCGAATGGAGATCATTGAAATCCCAGGGTATTCGGAGGAAGAAAAGCTTGGCATTGCGCAACGCTACCTAATCCCCCGCCAGCTGGAAGAACACGGGATTACGGAGGAGCACTTAGACCTCACCGATTCGTGCCTGGGACGCATCATCTCTCAATATACCAAGGAGGCCGGAGTTCGCAATCTGGAGCGCGAGCTGGCCAATGTGATGCGAAAAGTGGCAAAGCGCATTGCCGAAGGAAAGATTAAACGGTACCAGGTCACACCTCGAAACCTCCATCACTATCTAGGCGTTCCTAAATATGTACCGGATCAGGAACAGGAGAAAGATGAAGTCGGCGTGGCAACAGGACTGGCATGGACAGAAACCGGTGGGGATGTCCTGTACATTGAGGCCTCGGCCATCAAAGGGAAAGGTCAGTTGACCTTAACAGGGCATCTCGGCGACGTCATGAAAGAGTCCGCCCATGCGGCACTCACCTATATCCGCTCGCAAGCTAAATCATTGAGAATCAATCCTGACATCTTCGCAAAACAGGACATCCACGTTCACGTTCCGGCCGGCGCGATTCCCAAAGACGGGCCTTCCGCAGGCATGACCATGGCCACAGCACTCGCGTCCTGTCTCAGTAACCAGCCTGTCAAACGAGACATCGCGATGACAGGGGAAGTCACACTTCGCGGCAGAATACTCGCCATTGGCGGATTAAAGGAAAAAGTATTAGCTGCCAAACGGGCCCACATCACAACCATTCTTTTACCAAAAAGAAATCAAAAAGACCTCGATGATATTCCCAAACATTTACTGAGAGGGCTTCAGTTTATTTATGTCGAGAATATGTCGGAAGTTCTCAAAGTCGCGCTTCGTCTCAAGAATCGACACAAACTGAACTCGTCAATGACTCATGGACATAGCTCTCCTGACCGTCGAAAAAAAATTGCGGCGGCGGGCACCCGTATCCCCTTGCGACAAACCATCAGCAAGACACGCTGACTTTTTATCATGTCCCCATCACGCCGCCAGGCGCTCGTGTCAGAAATAGGGGAATTCCAACTCATCCAGGCGCTCGCTGGTGGATTTTCTACACTAGGCCCTCGTCCTCTCATTGGCATGGGGGACGATGCCGCGATTCTGGCTAACCCGGCATCGGCCCATCTCGTGATTTCCACGGACCTCCTCGTTGAAGACATCCATTTCTCAAAACATACCTCATCATTTTATGACATTGGCTACAAGGCAGCCGTGGCCAATCTCAGCGATATTGCCGCAATGGGAGCCACTCCGACGTACATCCTTGTGGCCGTGGCCCTTCCCTCTCATATGAAATTTGGAGACTGGAAGGACATGTATCGTGGGCTTTCCGTTCCTTGCAAAGCGCATGGAGTTCAACTGGTGGGTGGGGATACTTCGGCATCACGTTCCTCTCTGTTTCTGGCAATCACCATTCTGGGAGAGGTTGAACCCGGTCATGCGTTAACGCGGGGTGGGGCTGAAGAAGGAGATATCATCTACGTCAGTGGCTCATTGGGTAACTCAGCTGCAGGGTTGGCGTGCCTGACACATCAACCCTCATGCGGAAAGGTATCGACCTTGCGGCAACCCATGAAGTTTTTGGTGAATCGCCATCTCCGGCCCACCCCTCGTATTGCACTAGGACGATTGCTGTCTTCTCGCCGTTTGGCTTCCGCCGCCTTGGACCTGTCTGATGGTCTTTCAGGAGACATCGCACATCTGTGCCAGCAAAGCCGAGTCGGTGCCCTCATTCTGGAAGCCAGCCTACCTATGTCCCCTCATCTCCTCACGTATACTTCACAGGTGAATGTGGATCCTCTACCCTGGGCTCTGCACGGAGGCGAAGAGTATGAGTTAGTGTTTACGGTGTCTCCCAAAAAACAACACCGCCTGGAATTAGCCGTCAAACAACTACAAGTTTCTGTGACCGCCATTGGGGTCATTACTTCCCGTCGTTCCGGACTTCAAATAACTCATCAAGACGGCCGGACTCAAAAACTCGTGCCTCAAAGTTATGTGCATTTTTAGGATTAACAGAAAACGAGCGTCCTGGCCATGCTGACTCTTGAGTCCGTCCGACAACAACTGGCTCACGTCTTACACCTTAAAGAGACTCCTCACCGCACCGCCTTGGCCTTTGCCATTGGCGTGTTTATCGCGTTCGCGCCACATTATTTGTTCCACACGGCCAGCGTGGTGTTCTGCGCCTGGGCATTTCGGCTGAATTATTTGGCTCTCTTTGTTGGGTCATTCATCAATAATCCCTGGACCCTCGCGCCAATTTTAGCCGCCAGTCTCTATACCGGATTGCTGTTAGGAGGTGAATCCCTATCAATCGAGATTGAATGGGATCATTTGACGATGGACACGATGTTTGACATTCTTTCCCCCTATCTCATTCCCTTTGTCGTGGGGGCCTGTACCCTGGCGATTATCGGATCGTTGATCGCCTATCCCATCATGCGCTGGGCCATCACTCGATACCGGGGACTCAAACACTCCTAACGGAATGGGACATACGGTGCAGAAACAAAGCCGAGACAGGAGAACTTCTCACGCCATGTTGCTTGATGAAACCCAGTACTCCCCCACAGGTTACGGAGTGGAATCAGGGAGAGCCTCTTAGACCATGCCCTCAGCAGAACCACTCGCATCACCGTTTGACGGCGTCTCGCTTCTTGCCGACCCTATCCACGGCTATATTTCCCTCACCGTTCCCTATCCACAACCACATTCTACCGAACAAACCGAAAAGGATTTAATTGATTCTCCCTGGGTTCAACGCCTTCGGTATATTCTTCAACTTCAGAGTGCACATTGGGTCTATCCGGGCGCCGAGCATACCCGCTTCCAGCATTCCCTTGGAACCATGCACCTGGCCGGTCGGTTTATGGCTCGACTCTATCCTTCGCTTTGCCAAACCGTCCCCGACGTACCATCGTGTCATTTTCTGGAAGAATTTATTCGCATAACGGCCTTGCTACATGATATTGGACATGGACCATTCTGCCATTTTTTTGACCATCATTTCCTGCAGCAATTTAATCTGACGCATGAAGTGCTCGGCCAACACATTATTCGTGACCATTTGGCTCCAATCATCAAAAAGATCCGCCGGAGCCCTTCGGGGTCTTTTGCTCCAGGAGAATATCTGGATCCGGATCACATCGCCTTCCTCATTCTCAAGGATCCTCACAAATCGACGAAGGGCTTGCCACCATGGGTCGTCGCCTTACAACCCCTTCTTGGCGGAATCTATACCCCAGACAATTGCGATTACGTCCTCAGGGATTCCTATATGTGCGGGGTCGCCATTGGCCCGGTGGATATTGAACGACTCCTTCATTACACCTTCTTTTCCTCACATGGACTCACGATCCACCAATCAGGACTTCCGGCGTTGCAAATGTTTTTACACGCGCGACTCTATCTCTATGCCAATGTCTACTACCATCGCACCACACGGGCGATCGACATTCATCTCCAAGAAATTTTTCAACCCACAATGGAGATCCTGTGCAAAAAAAACCCTCTCCAATCCTTAGGCCAATACCTGCACTTAACGGATTGGCATGTCATCGAAACAGTTCGTTCCTGGAAGCACGCGCGCTCCATGCACAAACGCCAACTGGGAAAGGAATGGAACCAAATTATTGGAAGACACGTAAAGTGGAAAACGGCATTCAGCACCCTGCTCCCCATCATTCAGCCGGCATCATCATCCTTTCAACCTCAGGTATTTCTAAGCCGGATGCGTGGACTGTTACCTCCCAAATATCGTCGCCAAGATATTCGAGTGGACTTTGCCCATAAAGATCCTCGCCCCATCAATTTGCTCAACATGGGGAACTTTCAAATATTTGTCTGGAACCCGGCCAAAGGCACGGTCGAAAAGGATAGCCTTCAGAAATATCTCCAGTATCTTCCCGCTCGCATGATCACCTTGCGAGTGTTCAGCCAGGATCATTCCATCGACGAGATTCTCGCCAAAGCAGCCGAGGAAACCCTGCGACGTCACTGGCCAACCTTAATACAACCATCCTAAGTGCCAACAACCCGGAAAAGTCCCTCCACATGTGAATCCCTTGGAACGATAATACCGACTGCCAGTTTAGTGAGAGCGACTGCCCAGGTGGAGGGCATAAATGTCTTTCACCAGCGTGAGTTGCACACGAAAGGTTTTGAGGAACCCTGAGGGAGGGAGGACAGCCTGACCGGAATCCTGACATTCCACACAGAACCCCAATACCTTTAATTGAAGATCTTGCAAGCTTTGCAAAAAAAGTGGATCCTCAGGCCAATGCTGAAACTGGATTTGCTGAATTTTTCCATCCTGCACATGGACGACACCCACCGCCGTCCGTTTATTGCCTGGCAGATACCCACGTACTGGAAGCCCTTCAGTTATCGAAGGGGTCCAATTCAATTTGATCAGATTTCCTAAATCCTGAAGAAGAACATCTTCCCGATCAACTTGTCGGGAAATCTCGTTTCCCTCTTCTTTGGACTCTCCGATGGGCTCGAGCATGACAAGGACTTGCTCATCTGGCACAGGGACCACCACGGCATCAAATGTCACATGGTGCCCTTCCCGCTCGACCCAATCAACCGGAAATTGCACGAAACCGGTGATGAACGGGTTCGGCCACATGGGCACGGATACCCCTTGAGGATCTCGCATGAAAATTCTACGTTCCGTCCGCCATGTCCAATGGGAAAAAACAGCAAGTACATCTCCTTGCTCATTACGCGCACGGATAAATACACGCCGTGGCTTCCGGAAATGCTCAGTAAATAATGACTGTGCTCCAGAACCCGCATCTAGGGTCGTCCGAAATCCATCGGAATCTACATATCCCCCAGAATCGGTTCCTGTCTTCTGCGCTTGTTTGAAAATATCGGCAAGCCGGTGAGGAGAGAAAAACAGTGAAATAGGAATAGCCATGACCGGCACAGAACTCGTGGGATCATTCGGAAAGTGCCAAACCTGGTACAGGGGCTGCCCTATTTCAGATACCCAACCCTCATGCCAAATCGTTTCTGCTAACCGATACGCCTCCCTTCGCTGATGAGTAAGCTTCTCCAATGATAGGAGGGCATCGATTTGATGCACCGAATGAGAATGAACTGATCCAGAGGACGGCACGTATCGCCTTTCCTGGTCAATCTCAAGATGCTGACTGGAGGACGGCTGCGAGTTTTCCGCCCTCTGATCTGACATTGACTGGGTATCCACATTGAGAGAAGGGTCAAACACACCAATGACCTGAGTCACAAGGTCTTGTTCCAAACCGGGGATATCCGACCCTGCACCCTTGGCGTTGACTGCCCCCACGACCACCCCCGTCTCCACGTCGACAATCTGCAGATCTACGGCAAGCGTCTCCTGCTGTGCATAGATTCTCCCTTGGATGAGATACCGTACCCCTTTTAACCGTCCAAGACCGACAGGATTGTCACTCGAGGAATACCCTCGCTGTTGCAACCATTGTTCCCGTAAGACCGAGCCCAGCGCATCTCGAGATACCACCTCAAGTTGTGGCCATTGCGCTAAATCACTGACCAGCATTTCCTGTAGTCCCCGACGTAACCAATTAAGTTGGGGATGCCGGTTCATATTCTCAAAGGGCAGGATAGCAACACTATAGGGTCGATCAAGAACATGCGGGTGTGGAGAGGAAATAGACGATGAAGATAACGAATGGGGAGGAAGGCCAACGTCAGGAGGTCCCTGACATCCTGCCACGATCACAAGACAGGACACCAGACACCAGGAAATTCCCGGGCCCCTACTCAAGAACGGAATCGACAGGTTGCTTGAGGCGAAGGCGTTGCATCGTGGCTTGAGACCGAAGTGTGTGTCGAATAATCGCTTCGCGATCATCAGAAGAAATTTGGGTAAACTCCACCGCAATCTCAAATCCCCGCTCTTTGCCTTTTCGTTTGGCATCAACTCTGACAATTTTTCCGACGGCCTGGATCGGGATAAATGGGCGCAAAATGAGGCGTAAGACGAGAAAAGAATCTAGGGGGTATGGGTCTTCAGCAAAAAACTTGATTCCGGATCCGCTTAAGCTCACTTTCGTAAATTCTGGAATAGCCCCCTTGAGATTTTTGTCTTTTCCCAATGTCCGGAGGATCGATGTCAACATCCAGTCAATACGCGTAACCATCTGTAGGAGCAAAGGATCACGGATGGTCAGATCCTTTTCATCCACCATGGCCTTCACTAAATCCGGCGAGACCGCCAACTCATCCCATTGCCACTGGCTGAACTCGGCCCCATCAAGATCAATCGCTTCATAAGAGAAGGCAAGAGGTATTTCAACCCACAGACATACGGGCACATCCACACGGCAATCTTGACGGCGTTCCTCAGAAGCCACGATATCCATATGATACCTTTACAACGTGAGCCATCCCATCACACATGGTCCAGATAATAGCAACATTGAAAATTCCCCAGGAAAGTGTTCTCATGCTAGGAGTTCCTCGCGGCGTGAAGACTGCGAATTTCCACAAGAATATCCCTGGCTTGTTCGGCAGCCCCGTGAATTTTTTCCAATTGTCGCTTCAGCTGGTCATCTTCGCACCGACGTAACGCTAACTCGGAAAATACCACAATGGGTAACAATTTATTGGAGAGAGAATGCAATAGTTTCCCATTTTGTACAGAATCCTCTGGCAAGCCAGACAAAGAAGCGTTTGGGGATGATACTGATTGACGAGTCATCATGTCGTTCCTTCAAACGTGGGCGTAAACAACCAGCCACGCCATCCTCTAAAAAAGGAGATCACATCCTCGATGGATGAATCTCGCAATTGTCATACCTTGACGACCGATCTTCCTTTTCGGATATTTTTCCACAGAAATGTACGGTATGGGGAAGCATGGGTAAAACCTCTAACCGATATCAGAAGAACATTGACTCTGTTCGTCAAATTTGTGACGGGGAGTTGTCAGCATATCAGGTACTTTTCCTGAGCCTATGGCCTTTGGATAAACCCGCATGGCACAAAGGAAAGAGAAATCTCCTCAAGCATACACCCCAGGATTCAGATCGTCAGAAGATGTCGAACCGGAGTCGTCGAGCTTTCTCCCCACTGTTGTTTAAGAACCGCCATTTTGCGTCGTTGATCCTGAATATCAACCAGATGTTGCTTGATCGCCGCTTGGGCTTCTTGAACTCGGGTGATCAGCCACTGATCAGATTCCACAAGGGATTGGATGGCTTTCAAAGAAAGAGATTGTGGTGGTTCCTGCGACATGCGCTGATCATAGAGAGCAATGACCTGATCCCATTGACCATGTCGGGCTGCCTCTATGGCATCTTGGGTAAGTTGTTCTAAAGAACATTTAGCATCAGACATAGGGCAACGGTGGTTATAACCCGACCGCCTGAGGCTTGGTACCTTGAACAGCCAAATCCAGCCAGGCTTCTCGAATAAGAGACAGACACCGGATTGGGCCTTCTAAGCGACGGGGTTCGTTTTTCAGATTGGCTTGAGTCAACTCAAATTGAATGTATTCATACATACGGCGTAAATCTTGTGCGATCCCCCCGCCTTCCTCCATATTGAGGGAGGCCGATAATTCCCCAATCACTCGAAGGGCACGATCGAGAAATCGAGCCTTATCCTGATAATTCAATGTGGACATACCCTCTTGCGCTAATTTCATAGAAGAAATAGCCCCATCATATAACAAAACAATCACTTGAACAGAAGACGCAGTTTGGATTTGCGTGTTTGCATACGACTGAGCACCAACCATCATACAAGCATCCTCTCTTTAGCGATTAATCGATGGAAAGGCATTTTGCAACTGGTTCAACTGCCCTTGCAATCTGGCCAATAATCCATCTAAATTGGCAAATTTCAAACGTTGTTGTTCTTCAAAACGGGCCAAAGCCTCTTCTTTAAAAGATATTTGATTGGTAAAATCATTTACTTGTTTGGTCAACGCCTTTTGCCGAATGGTCAGAGAGCCTGTAGCAATGTCATCTAACCCGTCAATGGCATTGACCACGACTTCAGCAATTCCATTTGTCCCTGTGGTGACATTCTTAACAAACAAATCTCGCACCGCCGAAAAGTTGGAGCTTAAGGCCGAATCTAACGTTGCTTCGTTTAGCTTAATTGTCCCGTCTGTTGCTTGCGTCTCGAATCCAATTCGGGAAACTCCTGTGTAGGTCGTCAGGCCACTGATTTGGGAAAAGACTGACTCCCTGACTCTATCAAGAACATTCCGAGCCAAACTCTCTCCAACGAAAATTCCTCGTTCCTTTGTTTCTGTATTATAGAAAGTTCGTTCATTCACAAAGGAGACAATCTCGTTATAGCCTGCCACAAAGTCGGAAATGGCTTCTTTGACCGCTGCGTTATCCTGGGTCACCGAGATTGTGACAGGATTAGTGGCATCTATGGCTTGGAGATTAAGAGTCAGGCCGGCAATCACATCCGACAGAGTATTCGTGGATCGGTTGATGGTAATCGCCGTGGTACCAGCTCCGGCATCCGTTGTTCCCAAGACCACTTCAGAATCCTGAGCAGCCTGAAACGTATCCACTCCTGTCGTGACGGTATTCAATGTTGTATCATCACCAACAATCGTGATGGTATGGTCCAGTCCTGTCTCATTCGCGGATAAGACAAGACGAAATTGGGGAGATCCCTCGCTGCCCGTATTTAAAATTGAACCACTCACTCCTACACCCAGATCGTTAATCGCTGCACGCAAATCTTCCAATGTGCTGTCCGCGTTTAAATTTACCGTTTGAGTCGAACCACTTCCCACCTGAAATTGAAAGGTCCCCGATGCTCCACTGACAATATCAGTATCAATGGACGAAACCGCCGTGGAGGCCTTAGATATAATTTGATGGGCGGAGGCAAGCTGATTTACCGTCACCTGATAGGTGCCAGGGGCGGCCGCCGAAGACACACTCGCAGACAAGGGAGTCTGCGCACTGGCAGAAGCGACATTGACTTGGTTCTTATTAAAACTCACCCGAGTGCGAAGGCTGCTGGCCAAACCTTGAAAACTCAACAGTTTCCCCCCCAGCAAGCCCAATTCGGTTTGTTTTTTTTGTGCTTCCAGTTTACGCGTGGTCAGCCCATCAATCGGTACCCGTTTCGCTTGGACTAGAGCGTCAACAATTGGGCCAAAGTCGACCCCATTACCTAGGCCACCAAAACTAATAGCCATGTGCTACACCTTTATTTATTGATATCCCGTGAAGAAGCACCAAATCGACATGCGCCCAACCCGGTCTCTGGTGTGTCTGGACTTGCGCCCTATGAATAGAACCAATCGATTGAACTGTGATTCAGATGTCCTCTTCCACAAACAGTCCGATCTGTTCTCTAATAAATCGTTCAAGTTCTATCATGTTCTCTGAAGGTATTTGTCGGATAAGATCCCCCGACTCTTGATCCACGACCCGAAAAACCACCTGATTAATATCCTTTTCCAGAGATATTTCAATCCGGGGATCAACATGCTTCAATGTTTCTTGGAGCCGAGTCACGGTCGCTTGTACCTGCTCAGCTGTCAATGGTGTGTTGACCGTGTAACCTTCAGTAGAGTCAGTGGGAAAAACTGGTGCTTTTTTTTCGGATGGGCGCTGAGCATCCCCCAGTAATGGCTTTTGTCCATCCCGCACGCGAATCTCATTTCCAACTGAGACAGTTATGAAAGAGGCGCTGTCAGAAAGCGTTGAAATCATAGTGGGTTTCCCCCTCTTTCCTCAAAGGAGAAACCGGGCCTTAGGCCCGGTTTCTCCTTGTGACTGATTACTGCAGTAAGGCCAGGGCCTGCTGCGGTATCGTATTGGCTTGAGCCAAAATTGAGGTGCCCGCCTGAACCAAAATTTGATTCCGGACGAACTTTGCTGTTTCGAAGGCGATGTCAGCATCACGAATCCGTGATTCAGCAGCGGTGATATTCTCACCGGCCACCTGCAGATTTCCCACTGCAGCATCAATCCGGTTTTGCAAGGACCCAATATTTGCTCGAGCTGTCGCGACTGCACTAATAGCACTATCAATATTGGAAAGAGCGCTTAAGGCATTACCAGAAGTCGACACATTGACTGAGGTCAGACCTATTGCCTCAGTAGTCAAATCATTGAGGGCGATAGACAGCGTATCATTCGCTGAACTTCGGAAACCGATTTGGATGCTCAAGGAGTTATTATCCGCTCCACTCAACAGTTTCACTCCGTTAAACTCGGTCACCGAGGAAATTCGATCGATTTCCGAACGGAGGGCGACAAATTCCTGATCCAGGAAGGACCGCTCATTTGAGCCAAGAATTCCACTGGCTGACTGCTCGGCAAGTTCCCGAAGCCGGCCCAACAAATTACCGATACCTTCGGCACCACCGTCTGCAATCGCCAGCAAACTAATGCCGTCATTGGAATTTCTCACCGCTTGATTAATACTACGAATTTGCGCCCGTAAAGTTTCCGAAATTCCTAATCCTGCCGCATCGTCCGCCGCTCGGGTAATCCGCAAACCCGAAGACAGACGGGCGACTGACCCTTCCAATTGAGCACTGTTCACGCCCAAATTTCGTTGGGCGTTGATTGACGCGATGTTGTTGTTAACAATAAGTGCCATACATTCCTCCTTGATGGCTGGGCCTCAAAGGATCCGTCCTTTGGGGGTGAAAGTAAATCAGGTGAGCCGATAGGCCTCCTTGGGGTTTCTGAAGTGAACCAATTTTCAACTTCAGTCGTATGTATCGACCATCAAGAAAAAAACTTGAGAGGCGGTTTCCCGTCACCCATAAATTTTCCTCAATGAACCCCTGTTTACCTGCCTGACCAGCCGCTTTGAGTCGGAAAGACACCTGCGTTCACCGTGTGGGCGCAATGCTTGGAGTCAGACGAGGGAGAATTTCATATTCCAACATGTCTGCAATTCGAACAACATCTTCAACTTCTCGAGCCTTCATGAGTTCATTGACCCAACAGGCCAAATCTTCAAGAACTTCAGGCTTCTTGAGGCCAACAGACTCATGAACCTGCAGCCACTCAAGGTAATCCGCCATTTGTCCAAACCATTGGTCTAACTGCCGAAAACTTCCATGCCCTTGACGAAATTTATTGACAAAACTCTGGCCTTGAAGACGGACCTGTTGTCCGAAATTGTCTCCAGTTTCTTGAGAATATTCCACAATGTTTTCCAATCGTTTACTCACGGCCGCTATGGAACCAAAAGAGCTGGCCATTTTGGCCAGGGTGGGAGACACCAACTCCCGATCGGTCATTTTTCGATTGCCAACCAACAATTCTGTCACCAAACACCCTTTCGCCTGTGCCCGATCACTCAAATCAGCTAGAACCTGTCCTAACTGAACACTATCACTCACTTCCCAGATGTCTTCATCCAGTTTCACACGCATATCGATTCCTCCTTGGATCATGGGTAACCCTCTCGGCCAACCTTGTCACATTTTCACCCACCCGTGTTCGGAACGTATGGTACGCCCGAGCATTTTCCTCAGCCATGCCGGCAAGGGTCGCAGCCTCCAAACTAAACGTCTCTCGGAAAAAGGCCATCGCTAAGGGCCCAAAGGCTAATGAGGATCTGGCCACCTGTTGTATGGCGAGTGTGTCGACTGACAATTGGCGTTGTCCCTCCTTCAACAGGTCAACGGGAATAGGCATTTGCCGACACAGATCCAAGACCATGTCCGCTTCCCTACACAACTGATTAAGTTGGGGAGCCAAGAAACGCCAGAGTTCCTCCCAATCATGAGAATCAGGTGGAGATGCTTTGGAATATGGAACCCGGCTTGATTCACCGGTAAAAGTTTCATACCAATATTGACGCCAAAACTCGGCATACCAGGCGACCCGTGATTCTTCAGTCCCCGCTCGTAATATGAATGTTCCTAACTCATCCTCATTGACACTGCCCTCATACACCCGAATTTTGGATGACAGTGATGGAAAGGGACGAACACCCAAAAGATGTAAACAGAGTTCAGCCACCTCATGAGGAACAATATGGTCTTTACAGGCATGATGCGGACAGATTTTATCGAATCCACAGGGCCCACAAAGAATATCCGGCTGAATCACCCAGTTTCCTGGCCCAAATGGTCCTGTTTCCCAAAAATCTACATGACCCACCGACACATTCAATACCGGAGTATTCACGCCTACCGCCATGTGCATGGGTCCAGTGTCATTGGTTACCATCAACTGACAGTGTTCAAGCAATGCGATCAGTTGCGGAACGGTGGTTTGGCCAACTGCTTCGCAAAGAATTCCCTGGCCCCCCGCCTGACGATAACACCTGATGGCTTCCTGAACATCGGCTTCTTCTTTCTTCGTGCCAATCAGCACAAATCCCACTTGCCGTTGTTGACTGAGGTGTGCCATTGCTTGGCCAAAATATTCCGGACGCCAGGCCTTCATGGGATCACTCGCACCGACCTGGATGCCAATCCATGCATCGGGGTTGCCTGCTTGCCTTAAATAGGTCCGCGCCCATTCTTGTAGCTCAGGCGGCACTTGCAAGCGAATGGGATGAAAGGCTCCAGGCCCACTTCCACCAAGCGAAAACAGATCAACAATATTAAAGCGATTCAATTGTCGATACACGTGGAAATCCACGAAATATTTCATCCAAGAATTTTTTACGATAAAACTTCCATCCTGAGCCGTGGTCATTCCTCGCTCATCTGCACACCCGAAATATTTAACCAGAAATGCGCTGCGACGATTAAATGTGAGATTCACCACACGATCGTACCCAACCTGGAGTAGCGGTTGAACCCAACGAACAAGATCCTGGTAAAGAGCCACCACATCCCGCGCTCGCACCCGGCTCTCATCCATCAACAGCTGAAAGTCAAACACCAACACCTGTCGAATCCCAGGAATAAGACTGGCGACATGGCCAAATTCTTTATCGACGATGAGATCAATGGCCACACCAGGGCATTCTTCCTCTAACCGTGAAAGCAGGGGAACCATCTGAATCAAATCTCCCATTCGGGTTATATTGATGATAAGGACTTGTTTATTCATCAAGGGTTGTCGTAAGTGGAAAATTTTGCCATCAAAGGCTTAAAGGAAATCACGTTTTTCCTGTCGGTATTCATCCATCATCAGAATCAGTAATTCTTCACGATTCAACTTGCCTTCAGGTCCTTTCTTTCGAATATTTTTCGCTACATCCACCAACTCCACACGATCGGTTTGAGGAAATTGTTTTAGTATGGGAATCAATTCTGGAGATTTTTCACTTCGAGCCAACAATGACACAGCGTGACGCTCACCCTGAAGAATAGCTCCTAGCCGATCCGGACTCGCCATGCCCACCGCACCCAGGAGAGTCTTCATCCGATGCACGTATGTATGCGCCTCTAACACCCGCTTTCGGGACGATTCAGCCATGGCCATCCGCCTCGCTGGTTCATGCAAATAGGTTTGAACGGTTGAGAGGAGATGTTCCGGACTGGTTATCACGGCCATCATCGATTCATCAAAGAGAGCCGGAAGCAGGGTGCGAGCATCAACCACTTGAAAGGCTCCACAACTTGCCAACTCAAATGTCCGCGGATTCACCCCATCTCCCTCCGGATCGAATCCCTCTCCCGTATAGGAATGCAAATTAATATTGACCGAGGTGGCATTGAAAATTTTCACACTGGTCGGAGTATCAATGCGCGCGCCCCCTCTCTGAAGAACCGCCTCCAATGCCCCCGGGGTGTCCCATTCATTCCCCCATAATTTAAATGTCCAACCATGACCGACTAATGAAGGGAGAATGTGTCTCCGGTTCCTATAGCCTGCCCCTAAAAAAGACACGTCCGCACCAAATTCATGGAGTTCTCGGGGCGTTAAGGTCATGGGCTGATGAATGGCCGGTTCAGCGGCTAACGGGAGATACGAGACCTGTGAAGCTCCGGCTTTCCTAAAAGCGTCCAAGCATGCAGCTTGTTGCATCACGAACCAAAAGTCATACCCTGTCACCATCTGCTGCCAATAGGTTAGATGACGAAAATTCTCCACAAACCACATGGCCGTTAAGACCTTCTTTCGACGCATTTGCTCCAAAACCGCCATCGTCAAAGGCGCCTGAGATAAAGCTAAAACAAGATCCGGTGGATCTTCTGCCACATGAGCCAGGCTAATCACCGAAAGCGTTTCACTCATCCGTTGTTGAACCGTGAGCCGCAACCGCTGATCACGGATCGTGTCTAAATTCTGATATCCCGCATAATGCGGACTATGATCAACCCAACTCACACGATGCCCAAGGGCTTCCAATGCATTCACCACATAGCGGGCAACGGGCAGTGAACCGCCATAAATGGGACCGACCACCATGATATGAAGCGCCCCGCTCAATTGTTGTGACAGGCGATCTTGAAGCTGTAGACGAAAGTGTTCATAGGCCGCATGATGAACCTCGGCAGCAGGTTCGTAACTCAGGATTCGCACCCGCTTAGCATTCTGTGTCACCCGGGCAACCATATCAGTCATGGACCCTGCCACCCACACCACCTGTTCGCCCCACCCTTCCAATGATCGAACGGATACACAATCCGCCAACTCAGATAGATCCGGCACCACGACCATGATGACATGGTCATGGGACAACACCCGACGTAAGGCTTGCACGTGGTAAAGCAGCCCCACACCAAGCACAACAAGGGTTTCCCCTGCTTGACAGTCTTTCATGCGTTCTTCAGCCCAGCACTCTGCTTCCCGAACAGGATCATATGCACTATGAAGATACCGGGAGTTGACGAGGGCTGTTGGCATTCCAGACTTAGCTGTTTGGAGCGACAGGGTTCCTCCTGGTACCTGCAGGATCTGCGCGGCGAGCACCTGATCCTGGTGGCGAAGAATACCGACATTCTGTTTCAACACATCCATCGTATTTGTCCCTTGATCATTTCCCTGCGAATGCAGCCCCTAATCTTAATAACGGGAGCATTTCCGCCTACCTGGATACTTCCACCTTAAAATCTTGATTCCCTAACTGGGACAACCTTTTCCACGTATCTTTTCGCCGAAGAACGGTTTCCTCAGGTTCGTCATCCCTGGTATAAAACGCCCCCCACTCATCTCGATGGCTGGTCCAGAGATCCCACTCGTTTGTTGTTGAATCCACCTGTTCTTCTCGCATCAAATGGACCGTTTCCATGACAGGCCAATAGGCAGATGATGACCCTGCAGTTTTGGCTTCATGACCATCCAGACTCTCACGAGGTTGGCCTCCCTGATGTTGCCACACATAATGACCAATGCCATAAGGACCCGTTTCATGAACACGGGCTCTGGAGAAATACCAGCCGATCGCCCGTGCACCGCACATCGCACCGAGGTGCAATGGTCCCGTATCGGATCCAACCACCCACTGACATCGATTAAGAATCGACACCAGTTCGGGCAACGAGGTCTTGCCACACCCATTCACGACCCGATTCAGATATGTGGCGGGAAGGCGATTTTCTAAGGCCAATGCCGCTTCTCTTTCTCCCGCCCCCCCGATCAAAAGCAGGTAACTCTCAGGGATGAGCTCAGCACATGCAGCAACCAGGTCTTGCCACACAGAAAGGGGAATACGCCGATCAGCATCTCCCGCACCAAGAACAATTCCTATAACAGTAGAAGATTCGCCGTACACCAGCCGTTCCAGTTCAAGGGGCAACGGCACCACCGGGGCCTTCACGAATGGAATGTCTGATGGTGGGAAAACCTGACACAGCCCGCAAAAAGCATCCGCCAAATGCACCCGGTTGCTCCCTCGATCGTGAGCGACCTGACGTAAATACCCGGCCCATGCCGGCAGCGTCTGATTCAATGGTCCCAGCTCGCCAGGACCAACAACTCGATCACTCAAGACATGCCCAGCAAGAATCCCTCGAGGATGGTTATTCAAATTATAGGCCAGCGAATACATCGGAAAGTCACAGTCGGACAAATTCTGTTTGGCTTGGACAAGTAGCTGTTCACAATCCGTCATCCTCTTCGTAGCCAATTCATGCCATTGCTCCCCCTTCCAGGGGAAAACCCTTTCCACGCAAGGGAAAAGTTCCCCAAGTGCCACCAAAGGAGAAGGGCAAAGGAGATCAAGTGCTTGTTCGGGATTGGCAGAATGGAGGGCAGTCAGAACGGGAAGGGATTGAACCAAATCACCCAGCCGAGCCAGTTGAATTAAGAGCGCTCGGGACATAGGTTAACTTGACTAGGCAAGAATTTCCTCTGTTTATGTTGCCATCGCATGACGATCAACAGACGCCGTCCGCAGGAGAAATCCTAAATCGTGCAATCCCTCAAAGTCAGGCTTCAAGAGACTCAACATGTCAAACTGGTGCTTGGCCGAATCGAGTCGACCAGCACGAAATTCAATTCCGGCCAGGGCAAAACGCCTATCGCAGTCTGCAGGATTTCGCTCGACATAGCGTGCCAACCGTTGCCCTAAGTCTTCCCATTGCTCGAGCGCCGTGCCAGACTGGATCAACCCGTTCATCGCGTCGGAATCGTCAGGATGATCTTTCACAATCTGATCGAACACCCTCCAGGCTTCGTGAAGATCTGCCATTCCCATACACGCCATTCCCAATCCGAGGCCAGCTTTTCGAGAATCTGAACCATATTGAAGAGCCAGACGAAATGACTTGGCCGCTTCGACGAATTCCTGGGATTGCATCAACAAAATCCCCTGCAACAAATGACCCGAAGCATCGTTGGGATGGTTTCGAAGAAGAGCCTGAACATGTTGGGTCGCCACAGCTAGCTCATTCATCCTGAGAGCGAGTGTAGCCAGACGTTCCCGTGCGTCTCGATCTTCTCCTAAACTCAAGACCCGTTTCCAAAAGGCTGGTTCCGCATCCATTATCTGCAACGATTGACAGAGTTTGGCCGCCCATTTGAGAACTTCGCCATCACCTGGCCACTCTCGATACTCGGAAAAGAGAGCCCGCAATTCAGCCTCCTTCGGGCTATTGGAGATCTTGTCCAAATCAAATCGCTGGTTTAATAAGATCTCTTGTACTCGCTGGACTCGCTTCCACTGTGTACGCTCCACATCACTCTGAAAGGGTTCGAGGGACTGCCGAAGCCACCCGTCACGAAAGTAATACCGGTTAGCATATCCTGCAGGAACCGTATACAGATCCTCATCAACCATAATGGTAGAAGCCCATCGGTCCATCAGGACCCTGCCATTGTGCCTTTCAGCCTCAGGGTCCTTCCTTCCGGGAGTTTGATGCTCCAAATGATAGAGCACACTTTCCGGTTGGTAGATGACTTTCTTGCCCCGTTTCCCCACTTTGAGGCACAGGTCCACATCCTCAAACCCATTCCGATAGATCTCGTCAAAACCACCAACTTCACCAAATTCCTCACGGCGGATGAGCATACATGCGGCGGTAACCACCTGGAATTCCTGGCGAACATTGACTGCTGGTAAGTCACCTGACGCTCCGCGGAATACATGATAGGGTGTTAAACAATTTTTCGAAAACACCACTCCGGCATGTTGAATCGTGTCATCGGGATAGAGCAGCTTGCTTCCAACAATGGAAACATCTGAATGTTGCTGGACCTCATCCACCAAAGGCCGCAACCATCCGGATTTCGGAATCGTATCGTTATTTAAAAAGATAAGGAACCGCCCTTTAGCCGCAGCAGCCCCCTGGTTACAAGCCTTCGCAAATCCATAGTTTCCGGGATTAGAAATAACCTGTATATCGCCACCCAGCGTAGACAGGAATTCTTTCGTGCCATCGGTTGAGGCATTGTCCACAACAATAACTTCATATGAATAGCCATCCGTCACTTCTGCCAAATGGGTCAAGCACTGCCGGGTCAGCTCCACTTTATTGAAAACCGGGATAATGATCGAACAATCAAAACTCGAACGCTCCTGAATGTTGGGGGAATTCACAGAGGAAGACGGATCCTGCTGTCGAGTATGAGTGGTACGAGCATCTTGCACCGGGTCACGGCCCAGCCAAGCCCGCTCATACTTGGGAAGCACATGTTCGGGAAGACGATGAGCCAAGACCCATTGACGGAGTTGTTCTCCCTCCCTTTCCAACGCGTCCGCATCGTGAATCCGATCCCGAATCGCCTTGATCCAGGCTTGCGGTTCATGAGGCAAGCGAAGAATAGGCGCTTGTTGATGAGGGAAAATGTCCGTTCCGATAACGGGATACCCCAATATCCCATACTGCAAAATTCTGATATCACTCTTGGCTTCATTAAATTCATTTGGAACCAATGGAGCCAGCGCAAGATCAAGATTGAGACTGGCCAATTTCTTCGGATAATCAGCCAGGTCCACCATGGAAAACGTTTCGCTGAACACGCCAGGACTCAGGGCACTCCGTGGAGCCTCTCCCAGAAACACCCATTCCACTTCATCCTTTAGCGCCTCAATGATGGTTTCCAAAATAGCCGTATCAGCCTTATGCACCGTCGCTTGCCCGGCCCATCCAATTCGAGGACGGGAGCCGGATCGACGTTGAGGTTTCCAACGCTCCCATTCCTGTCGGACTAAAAAATTCGGAAGCACCGCTGCCGCGATCCCCCGTTTTTGCAAATGGGTTTGAATGGGTTCTGTCGAGACGGTCACGCAATCTGCCATGGCCATTAGACGAAACATCACTTCAAGTCTTTCAGGAGTGATCACCCTGTGATTCGGATTATCGACAGGAATTTTCCAAAGCAAATCGTCACAGTCAAAGACAATTCGAGTACCTTGCCTTTGCGCCTCCTTTAGAACCTTTTCCGACAACATACAGGTACGCTGAATGACCCAAACCTGCCCAACGCCCATAGGCGGAATGGCGGTGTCACCTAATAAAATTTTGGCATCAACGACAACTGTGCCTTTTCCCCAGATCCCTTCACCAGCCAATAAGGGTTGAAGGAGTCGAATACGACCGCAGATATTATCCGAAACAATGACCGAAATTTGTCGAATATCCTCTCGAGAAAAATCTCTTGTGCGTTCTAGAGAAACTTCCCTTGGCATTTCTTCAGCCTGAAACCTTTGGCGTGGTGCTACGACAGACCGATCCAAGGGTTCCAGGTCTTTATGGAATTCTTTCACGAAGAAAGACGAACAATACAGCGTTTTCACGCCGGTTTTATAATCCTGCCAATTTTTTTTGGCGATGTCCTGAACATTTTTTCGACGGGATTCATCTTTGAATGCCCGGTACTCAGCGTGGGTCTTTTCTTCAATCCCATCAGTCGCCATAAACGTGTGTGCATCGATATGGGCCGCCCTCCCAGCAGGAAGATGTAGGCCTACCTGCTCATCCTCCATGTAGGCATTCTGCAAGCCCTGCAACTGTATTCTCAGTCCATAATCTGCATCTTCTTCACCGTATAACCCATAGTCCTCGCACCAAAATCCCAAGGTTTGGTGAGTTCTTTTGGGAATGAGAGTACAAGCCCCATTTAAATTCCCATCTTTGGGCCGAATGGGCAATCCCCGTATCTCACGGACGGGATAGTTCACCGGTTCAAAGCTATACGCGATGGCGCCCAATTCAGGGATACGATCGATGACATCGACCATATTGGATAACCAGCCAGGCTTTTGGATAACAATGTCATTGTCCAACTTGAGGTAATACTCCGCATCAGGCGCCTGGCTCCAGGCCAAATTCGAAGCCTTAGCAATTCCAACATTCTCTGGCAACAAAATGAGATGGGTAATAAATCCCTGCTGATGAAGCGCTTGTAAATACTCTGGTGTACCGTCGGTACTTCCATTGTCCACAACCGTGATGACATGCGGGAAACAGGTATATTGGAGAAGCGCAGTAATAGCTGCTTTCGTAAAATCCAACCGATTAAAGGTCACCATGCCAATATTGACATACTTCCCAGGGAATACAGGTTTCTCGTATTGAAGGATTGTCAGGGGTTTTTGAATAGGCACAGGAAAATACGTTCGATTTGCATGAATAATAGCTCGAAATTCTGCCTGGCTCACCTCCGGATTGGCATTCACTGTCCCTTTGGGATTTTGCAAATACAAGCCAAGAAATTGGGGAATATGCCGCATTGGATACTGTCGAGCGACACGGCAATGAAATTCATAATCGCTAGCGCAGAGAAGGGTTTCATCAAAGAATCCAACAGTTTCATGGACCGATTTTCTCCACATCGACAACGGTCCCATATGATAGCCCGTCAACATCATGTCAGGATTAAAATCGAAGCGAATGGAATAGCCGCCTCGAATAAACCCAGAAAACGTCTGATTATCAAACTGGGTCATAAAGACATCCGCATATACCGTCCCCACTTCGGGATATTCTTCAAGCTCATGGGCCATGACTTCCAAGGCATCATGACGCAACCGGTCATCGGTGGGAGCTGGCGTAATAAACTTCCCTCTGGCGATTCGCACCCCAAGGTTGGTGGCCGCCGTCGCATTCATGCGTTGGGACGTCCGTAGATACACAATATTAGGATAACGATCTTGAAAGTCCCGTATGATGTCGATTTCTTGTGTATCCGATCCAGTTTCTACAACGATAATTTCCATTCGATGAGCAATGGTTTGATTAACCAAATCCTCAAGTACCCCTCGCATAAATCGTTCGGAGTTATAGGTCGGAACAATGGCAGTAACGAGGATTTCTTCACCATCTCCGTTGGGACCCTCTGGTTTGTTTAACAAAGAGATATGCCGATTATCAGGCTGGTCGAGTTTAGAATTCCTCCGTTTTAGAGGCGGAGCCATAGCTTCCTTTTGCGTCTTTTGATAGAAATCAGCCGGTCTCGAAACATTCACGATATCGTCTCCTCCACGGAATGACCAGGGAAAGGCTTTATGGAGGGGAATCTGTTTTTGATATACCAGTACAAATCCGTTCCCCACCTTATCATCAGGATCCTGTTCGCCAACCAAAGTCATCCGTTTGCCAAAAATTCTTGAAACAAAATCCTTCATGGAGTCGGGAGAGAATACATGATAATGACAATAAAGGAAGTTTTTAGCTTCCGGTTCCGAATCTTGATTGGCATGTATCATGTAATCATGAACCACATGTGCCCAATCAGTCAGTGGCTTTCCTCGATCCGAAGGCGCCGCGTCACGGTGAGGAACCACGATAAACAGATACCCATCGCATTTTACTATTCGATACCATTCCAGGAAGGTCTTAATGAGGTCAGGACAATGCTCTATCACATGGGAAGCTAGAATAAATTCTTCCGACTCACTGGGAAGCGGAATGGCGCCAGCTTCAGCCAACACGGCAATCGGTGCGACAGCTCCGGTCAATGCCAATTGTTCCTCCGTATAGCCTTCTCCGCCTAGTCCCACATTTCGTGTATTCAATCCAAATGGATTGTGAGTAGACGGTCCAATTTCCAAACCCACGAGACCATTGAGCCAATGGTGGGCAAATCGACTTTCCGGAAACATTTGTTTCATCAATAAAAACCCTTAAAGAGAAAATTGGCTGTTAGGCTACCTGGCCAACTACCGTCTCGGGTACCGAGGAGTGATTGGCTTCTTCATAAGTCTGTCGATACCATTCAATTGTCTGTTTTAATCCATCACTAAGACTGGTCGTGGCTCTGAATCCTAAGACTGTCTGAGCCTTACTCACATCAACCAGGCGAATGGGAATCATAGAAGGTTTGGTAGGATTGGTGACCACATTGGCATTCTGGAAATTATCAACTTCAAGAAGAATCGTTAACACATCACGCACACGACACCCGTTTCCATATCCAATATTCACCGGGTCGAACCGGTCGAACGTTCCCATCGCTAACATCACGGCATCGATGAAATCATCGACATAAAGTAAGTCTCTGACATCTTCTCCAGTTCCCCAAACTTCGAGGGGGTTCTGCCGTTCAACAACTTTGCGAAGAAGGGCCGCAGTCACGTGGGACCGCTCAAAATCGAATTTGTCATATGGACCATAGATATTAGATGGCCTCACGACCACCGTGCTCATCGGATCCTTTATTTTTTCAGAATAGATACGGCATAGGACTTCCCCATACCGTTTCATCCATCCCACACTGAAGTAGGCTTCATACGGATCCCCGGCAAACATTTCCGCCTCGGAGACCGGTCGACCCCCACTGGGTGGATAGGCCGCACTACTACTGATAAAGAGAAACTTCTTCACTTTTGCCTGATAGGAAGCTTCCAACATCTGGGCGTTCATCACCACATTCGGCGTCACGTGTGCTAATGGCTGGGTGGCCATGACCGCTGCGCCTGAGGTATTCGCCGCACACATGAAGACATAGTCCATGCCCTCTACGACCCGGCGACACTCTTCCATGTTCGTCAAATCCGCACTGACATATTCCAGGCGCTGATGCTCAAATTGCGGGCGACGTGTATGCAACGTCCCACGCACGTGACTCCCCTCTTCCACTAAACGCTTAGCAATATTGGTCCCCAAAAATCCTCCCGCACCCGTGACTAACACTTTGCTACCCTTAAACATGAGCGACTCCTTCATCCCGTTGGGAAACAATCGGCTGTTTGACCGGCCACCAGATTCCCAAAGTTGGATCATTCCAAGGTAAGGTAAATTGCCCTTCACGGTTATAATTGGTGGTTTGCTTATAGTGAAAGATCGCCTGGTCAGACAGCACCAGATGGGCGTTTCCAAACTTGGGTGGGATCAAGACTTGCCGTCGATTGCGATCTGATAGCGTAAACGATTCCCACCGTTGATACTGTGGAGACACGGAATCCCAATTTACCACGACCAAATAAAACGTCCCCCATAAACATGACACCAGCTTCCAGGTCTCTTGGTCTCCATGAATGCCTCGCAACACATTCCTGCCAGACACGGAGATGTCATCCTGCACAAATTGCATATCAATTCCAGCTTGCCGATACAGATCCTCGTTAAAAGTTTCAACATAGGTCCCCCGAAAATCTTCAAAAATTGTCGGTGGAGTCACCAGCCTCACTCCTTCCAAGCGGCAGGAAGAGACCTGTAAATTAGGAGGCGGCGAAATAGTTTTGCCGTTGAAGATATTCATCATGATGCTCCAGGTACCAATCCCATGTGTGCTGTAACCCCTCTTGAAGACTGACTTGCGGTGCGTACCCGAGAAGATGCTTCGCCAAAGAAATATCCATCACACGCCGGGGAAATCCGGTGGGTTTGGTGTGATCAAATTGAGCCCGGAACGGCACAACCGATTGAAGGGCTTCTACTAATCCTTTGATGGTATAGCCGATACCACTGCCTAAATTGACGTACCGCCCACCCGTGCCATGGTACAAAGCAAGAATCACTCCATCAGCCACATCACCACTATAGGCAAAATCACGAATGGCGGTGCCATCTCCCCAAATCACTACCGGATCCTCTTTGGAAAATATCCGTCGCATGAGGGTGGGAATCACCATGGCATTGGCAGGATCGAAATTATCTCCAGGTCCATACACATTGCAGGGACGCACCACGGCATAGTGCTTCAGACCGTACTGTATTTGGTAGGCGCGAACTTGCAATTCAGCCATTCGTTTGGCCCATCCAGGGAACATATCCATTGGTGGCCCTTCATCCTCCCCTTCCTGTTCCTTGAAAATTTCCGCACTCGGGTACGCTCCAATAGATGAGGTATAGACCACCCGTTCAACCTTATTCAGGCGACAGGCCTCCAACATATTGGTATTCATCATCAACAACGGGACAAAAAAACTTGCCGGCTTGGATTTCGTGACCTCAATGGAACCTTTGATTCCCGCCACATGAAAAACACAATCCATGTCCTTCACCATACGTTGGCAAAATCCAAAATCGCAGAGATCCCCCTTCACATATTCCACCTTATCTTCAACCTGGATCTCATCAAGAGACACACTTCGAACGGAGGCCCCAGCCTCTATCAACCGGCTCACAATTTTCCGTCCAATTAACCCGCTTCCTCCAGTAACCAGCACACTTTTCCCTTCAAAATATGGAAGGATTGAGTCGGACATCATCGTTTTGTTTTGAATCTCAATTTCATAAGACGGAGAACTCATACTTTCTCAACCTCCACGAGATGTTCGGCGGCTAATTGACCAAATGGAGAAAGAGTATCTCTATCCTGCTTTTTTATCAGGATATGAGGATGCTCAAACCCATATTCGGGATGAATACAATAATTGGCGATGAGAATACTTCGGTTAACATTGACGGGCTTTTCTCCACGATGAATACCGGTGGTATCCGCTATAATGACATCACCCGCCTGGGCATAACACCGGATGATGGCTTCGGAACCATAGACATCCTCAATTTCTGAATCCGTATAACGAGCTTTCTGCTCCCATCCGCTCCACTTTTTTCGGTGACTTCCCCGGACATAACAAAAGGGTCCGCCCCCCTCAGGGACATCATGTAAATAAAGTAACGCCTTGAAAATCCGGAAACTTCCCCCATCCACATGAAACAATTGCGTATCGGCCGGAGCAAGCGAGTTTCCAAACGCATGGCGGACTTTCAGAAAAGTGACCAATGGCATGGCCCCATAAAAGGCCGTGGCCATACCAAGGATTCCCGGGTCGAATACCACCGTTGGCGTATCTTTCAGACTAATCAAGGGATCCTCAACCCCGACCGAGGACACCAGACTGTCAAGAGGACTGGATTCGTCGTGATAGAATTGGTTTGAAAAATAGTGATAGGTGCCTTCGGTCAAATCTTCTGATGTTTCCTGGGCATGGGCTCGGATAGGACACAGACCAACTCTGGTCCGTACCATGTTCTCAACCTGGGCTCCAAGACTGTTGATCAGATCTTTAGGGAAATAATTTCTGAGAATCACATACCCGTCCTGATGCAGTTGACTCACAGTTTCGATATATTGCTGTCCAGACTCCAATACCGGAATGGCGAATTCGCGACATCGAGAGATCCTCTCAGCCACTTGTTCGAGAAAATATTGAGCGTCCGCTTCCGTCGTCGCATGCAACTGATGCGGAGACTCAGGTCTTATGGATACCGTTTCTGGCGCGTTCATCAGGCGCTTCGTCTCTTTCCGTATGTCTACCCTCAATACACCATGGCCCGCTCATTCAACCACTGTTGCATCTCTTGAATGTTGCGTTGAATATGCTCTCGCGAAAAGGTTTTACCCCACCGGTTTTCCGGCTCATATTCAAATGGCAACCCCACCTCTTCTTGGTCGCCAAACCGATACAACAAGTGGGCATGACGACTCCAATCCTGATCGATGTACCGAATGCCATATTGGCTTGGATTGTTAAAGATAGGGGAGCCGGGAACAGGGCAAAATCCTGAAAGTCCGACATAATCTGGTTTGGTTTCCTCAATAAACTCCATGGTTTTTTCAACAATATCCGGGGGTTCTCCCGGAAGCCCAAAAATCAAACACATCTTGATTCGAATGCCAATTCGCTGACATTGTTCAATACAATGACGAATCTGAGTTTGTGCCTGCCATCCTTTATTGATAATTTGCATGACCTGGTCGTCGACCGTTTCTACACCAATAGCCAATTCCTGACATCCAGATTCACGGGCCTGAACAAGTTGCTGGTCTGTCGCCATGGTTGTCGTTTGTCCACGCCAAATCACATCGCTTTCTCCCAGAACATCAAACATTGTCGTCGAAAGGCGTTCATTGGGAAGAATGATGACTTCGTCTCGAAAGTTAATTCCTTGCACACCATAGGTGTCTTTAAGATAGGAAATTTCCGCCTTCATCATTTCAGGGTTTCTTACCTGAAAAAACCCGGGTACGTTGTACACACAAAAACCACATTTATAGACACACCCCCGAGAAAAGTGGACAGAAGTCCCTAGCACCCCGCCATATTGAGCAAACAACAGGTTATTCACGATGGAGGATTCCGGGAGTAATTCTCGACGAGGATAGGGCGTATGAGAAAAAGAAGCTTCGGTGTATTTTTGTCGATAGATTCTTTTCAGGCCTCCCGTATGGATATCGCGAACCACTTGAGTCAGTGAATGCTCTCCAGGTCCCACAACCACAGCATCGAAGATCTTTACACATTCTTCGGTGCACATATCCACATGTGTCCCCCCTGCCACATGGAGGGAAGATGGATATTGTCGACGCAGAAGATCCACAATTCCGTGAATTTCCACGCTATCCCCAGATTTCATAATCCAATACATAAACACATCATGTCCGGGAATCTCCCGAACCCGCTCAGGGAGGGTTTCCCCTGTCAACCCTCGTAAATCAATCAGCTCAATCTGATGTCCCTCACCGATAAACTCTTCCTCGAGAACCGTGGCGTAATACAGCTCCCACAACGGTTGCAATTTGAAGGGGTTTTCCCAGTAATGCCAGCTTGGAACCACTACTCCAATTCGAAACATTTCAGTACCTAACCTTTAGCCAATAACCGGTTTCATGCATGAGGAACCTTCACAACTTATACCTGAGCGACCTGTCGAAAAGATTCCGGGATCATGACACTTCGACGCCATTCCATCGTCTTGCGAAGTCCCTGCTTTATGGACGTTTTTGCCTGAAACTTCAGCACCTCTTTCGCTTTTGTACAATCGATCGTTCGTCTCATGACAGGCAATCCAACATCCCCACGATGAACAATATTGATTTGTCCATAAGATTCCCGCTTAAGCATCAATTCCAATAATTCGTTCAAGGAAGATTTTTCTCCACTTCCGATGTTCAGAGCGACCGAGCCCACGGCGGACTCGGCCGCCATCAGACAGGCATCGACCACATCATCCACAAAGATATAATCCCGTTCATCCTCCCCACTTCCCCAGACTTCAATGGGCGCATGCTGTTCCAGTACTCGTCGCATTAACGCCGGCAAGGCATGGCAGGTCTCAAATTCGAAATCGTCATATGGCCCATATATCCCAGTCGGACGGAGCGAGACCACGGTCAGGCGACCATTTGATCGTCTGGCATAGAGTTCACCAATCTTCTCCACATACCGGGACATCCATCCCACAGCCTCATACGGACAGGGAGGGTCCGCATCAAAAAACTCATCTTCGCGTAAAGGCGTGATGCGAGCCGGATACCCTGTGGCACTACTCAGCCACACATAGGATTTCACACCGGCCCAATAGGCGGCCTCTAACATATTCAGGTTCATCACCGTATTGTCTGTCACAGGGCCCACCGGATGGTTTCTCAGGACAGCAGCCGTCGACAACCGCCCTGCAAACATAAACACCTGATCAACGTCGCTCATCAGTTGTCGACATTGTTCCGGGTCACGCAAATCAGCCTGAATCAAGCAAATATTGCTGCCTCGCACGACGGGCACCTTTTCGCGATAGACCGCAATCACTCTCAGGCCTGGCTGGTCCGCCACCCGTTGAAGAAAATTTGTTCCGACAAACCCTGCCGCTCCCGCTACTAATGCAGTCATGGGAGCCGAGTCAGATCTGAAAGTAAGTAGGCATTCATTCATCAGAACGCTCACGATGATTATGAAGCCTGGTAGTATTGCTTCATTCTGTTGAAAAACTGGCCTAACGCATCCTGAAATTTTCTGGGGTACCGTATTCCGGCTAAGAACCCCTTCTGGGATGACGCATGAACCTCTAATGTGGAATCGTTATTCCAATGTTGGAGTAAACGAACCGTATGCATAAACCCGTCTTCTGATTTTGTCCATGCACTACTTTGCACCATTCCGGTAAACCCCCACGGTCCTTCTTTGAGCAGGTAATGGACCCCATCAAGATCAGAAACTACGCTTGGGACAAATGGACTCGTAAATAGCCTTTCCAACCCGTTCTCCGTGATTTCCAACAAATGAAAATCTTCCTTGCGAACAAAAATGCAATTGGAAACCAAATGCGCGACGAGTTCATACCCTTTAGCTTTCGCTAACTCCACCATGGCCAAGGCGCTTGATCCGATTCGTTTCCTTGGATCGGTTTGTATGAACAACACATCCGGACTCATACTGGCATTGGCTTCAATGATGACGACTCTGGGGCGGTATTGTTTCAACGCAGCCCATAGTCGGTAATCCATACCATCGATATCAATGGACAGTAAGTCAAAATCGTAGGGCACATCCGAATCTTCGAGAAGGATATCGATCGAACGATCCTCGGAGACCATTTCCTGTATGCAGCGGACATCAGTCCGATGTTGATACAAAGCGGCCAATTTCTCAAAATGTTCTTGATTCGCCTCAATTAACACCCCACCCCACTGATTCTGGGAAACCCACCGCCAGGAGTTACTTAAAAATTGTCCATCGTGCGCACCGATGTCCACACACCAACGATTGGTCACCCCGATTGTCTCGAAAATTTTTTCGACCACTCCATCTTCACCATGTTGGGTTGTGACATTCGAACGATAGTCATACACCCAAGGAAGGGTGCCATGGGTAATGGGCATTCCAGAATTTATGGTAGACATACGGCTGAGAGGCCCTTTCTTACGAATGTCTGAGTGAACAGACATTACTCCACTACAAAAAATGACACTCTTGAGGCATACTGGAAACGCTTAAGACGAACGGCATTCAATCCAAACACTTCCATGAGTGCGGTGGTTTCACCTGGTGAGTCAGGATCATTGAGTTCATCAAACACCACAACACTCCCTTTGGTGAGGCGTGGCCGAATCGCCTCTAAACATGCTTTCGTGGGTTCATACAAATCGAAATCAAAATAGGCCATGGCCACAATGGTTTCGGGGTGGGCCATTAGATATCGAGGAACTTCCGCTGTCGCATCCCCTGCGCATAACTCAAATTTCTTAATATGCGCCAAAGGATTAGCATGTTCATGGACTTGCAGCACCTTTTCTAAGTAAGTGGAATACCCTTCCGTGACCGACAACTGCCCATCCTGCCATTTACCCCCATCTTGTTGGGATACTGATGGAAATCCCGAAAACGTATCGAATCCAACAATTTTCCTATGACGATTAAACGGCTCATATATCCCCCTGAGCGCGGCCAGAACGCCGAGGTTTTGGCCCCATCGAGTACCGAATTCCATGATGATGCCTTGCACATCAATGACCTGTCGGTACACGTGATCCAAAAAAAGCAAACGCCCCAAATTTTTTGATTCGAGAAACAATCCTAAATTGGATAAAAGCTGATCTGTAGGAATGGGAGACGACTCGAGAAGATGAGCCAAGGAAGCACGATTGGCAACTTCTTCTTGGCTGGCATAGGTTCCTAAGGTCAGATTAGGATGATTCATGCGCAGACAACCTTCTTGCGCATCCAAGCTGAGTGGTTCATTGCAGACTGTTGAATAGATCCACCAGCCTGGGCTTCGGACTCAAAATTCTGACCTTGGCGTTCAGGGCATTTTTCCACAAAAGCCGGAATCAACGAACGTCTCTCATAAGCCAACACCCATGCCCAAAATCGAATTTTTCCTTCCGTGAGGGTATACGCATCTTCCGCCAACTCTTGTGTGACTTTGACAGGCTTGAGCATATTCCCCATCAATATCGACTGGGCTAGATCTAGGGGGCTCGGATCAAACCCTAATGGGTTCGTCAAGGCTTCTTCATACGTGGTATAGCCCCCTCCTCGGACAGATATTTGAGAAACCGGAATCCAGGAAATCCGCGGAGAGTAAGCTCCCGAAATTCGATGAATATCCTCAGGGGCTAAGCAGAAGTCCTTGACGGCGGCGAATTCTTCTACATGTGTCCCGGTACTACCTTTGGGAATCACTACGACACGCTCTTCTCGTAACAGCCAAGCCAGAATGATCTGAGCTACCGTTCGTTCATATTTTTTAGCGAGATCGTCCAAGATCGTTTTCCGTGCATCCCCCGGCACCATTTTCCCTTGTAAAAATGGGCTATAGGCAAGAATGATTGTTTGGGTCGCCTCGCAATGCGTTAAGAGTTGTTCTTCAATCGTACGGTCGATCAGGTTATATTCTTGTTGCACGAGACGAACAGGCATGGGATTCAAGATGGCTGTGGCCTTCTGCACCTCGTGAAATGAGAAATTGCTCAGTCCCACAAAACGGACTTTTCCTGATTGAACGAGAATTTCCAAAGCTTCTGCCGTTTCTTCAAAGGGAACAGACGGATTGGGCCAATGGGGTTGATACAGATCAATCCGATCCGTACCAAGACGGCGAAGACTGCGTTCCGCTGCAGCAATCACTTGTGACACACGGGAATGTTCTGCTGAAAATTTACCGACGAGGAACACCTCATCGCGAACTTCTTTAATAGCTCGGCCAACGAGTTCTTCCGAATGCCCGGCTCCATAGACTTCGGCGGTATCTATCAGCGTTAATCCCAGGTCAATGCCTCGTCGCAAACCGGCTATCCATTCAGCGTCTCGTGTGCAGTCTTTCTCGTAGTATCCACCAATGCCCATGGTCCCTTGACCAATGGGAGGCAATGTCAATCCTAGGTCATCCAATTGTCTCGGCAGGATGTTCGTCATGCCATACATCCCTTCACTTTGCCCCGCTTACGGCTAGCCCGTTCCTTGAGAGAGTTCTGGAACCCATCAAACTTCCAAGCAAGCCACGGACCGTCTGACAAATCTTCTCAAGACTGAGCCCGCATTGGTCGTGAATCCGATGGCGAGTAGCCGTCCCCAGAAAGAATTGCTCTGGAAGCATCATTCGATGGCAACGCACGGAAACGGCATGATCAACCACCAGTTCCGCCAACCGACTTCCGAGCCCTCCGGGCCCGGCTTGCTCCTCCAACGACACCACCAACGGGACATGCTGTATCGCTTCTAGAATCCCTTCCGTATTAAACGGAGCGAGGCGAAACACATCAAGGACAGAAACCTGAATGCCTTCTGATTCAAGAACATCAGCAACCTGGATTGCCCGGTGCACCATCATGCCGGTACTGACCAACACCAGATCAGCCCCTTTCCTGAGAATAGAAAACCCTTGCTGACAATCCAATGAACCAGGCTCGTAAAGCGGTTGATGCGCTTCCTTGTCCAGTCGAATATAGGCTGGACGGCTTTGGAGATAGGCCCATTCAACGAGGGCCGAAGTTGAAGAGGCATCGGCAGGATTCAGGATGGTTAATCCCGGGATACTCCCCATGGCGCCCATATCATTGACCGCATGATGAGTAGGCCCATCTGCCCCATAGGCCAACCCACTACCCACCCCTAATAATATGACCGGCAAATTCATCGCGCAGGCATCCAAACGATACTGCTCTAGACACCGAAGAGTCATATGGGATGCAATCCCGTAGACGAGGACGACCTTGTCGGTCAGCGCCAGACCTGCAGCCACGCTCATCAGGTTTTGCTCGGCGATTCCCATATTGATGACATGAGCAGGATAGTCCTCTCGAATGGAGTCCAATCCAATAGCCCCCATGTCATTCGTGAGGACCATGAGCCGTGAATCATTTTTGAGAATCTGATGTATGGCATCAAACGCCGAATCTCGAAAATCTTTCATGAATCTACTCGCTTATCCTTGAATGACCTGTGACAATTCCTGCTCTCGACGATGTAATACTTCCAAAGCTTCATCCGCCTGAGTCCCTATTGGTAATCGATGGTGCCAATGAGCTTCTCCCTCCATGAAATCCAACCCTTTGCCCTTGGTGGTGTTGGCCAGAATCACCAAAGGCCGATCATGTTTGTCCAATTCATTCAACTCGAAAGCCTCTAATAACTCCTTAAACGAATGTCCATCGACAGTGCGCACCTCCCACCCAAATACCTCCCATCGCTCCCGGAAAGGTTCAAGGGTCATGACCTGTTCAGTGAAATCGGTTGCTCCCAAGTGGTTACGATCGACAATGGCCACTAAATTCGTTAATCGGTGATGGCTGGCAAACGCGGCGGCTTCCCAAATGGAACCCTCCTGACACTCTCCATCCCCAAGCAAAACATAGGTCTTCCAGTCCCTGCGATCCAATTTTGCGCCTAAACAAAGCCCGGCCCCTATTCCCAACCCATGCCCAAGAGACCCCGAAAGCACCTCGACGCCGGGAATATTCGGATCAGGATGGCCAGCTAGCCGACTCCCATCTTTTACAAACGTCTCCAACTCGGCCAGATCAAAAAAGCCAAGATCGGCCAATACCGCATACAGGGTTAAACATCCGTGTCCTTTGCTTAGAATAAATCGGTCACGTTCCTCCCATTGCGGGTCATTGGGATGAACCCTCAGATAGCCTTCATAAAATAAGGTGACAGCGATATCCACCCAAGATAAGGCTGGAGCGACATGTCCCTTTCCCGCCCTCAAAGCCATCTGTAAAACAACCCGCCGAAGTGAGGCGGCTTTCCATTCCAGCAATTGGATATTCACTTGAACCTCTCAGGTAAACCCTCAAAGCACTGGAACCACTGACATTCCACCAAATCCACCAAAAGCGAACCTTCCCTCAGGAACAGCGTTCGAAATTCTTCCAAATTCCATTCGATCCAGATTTTCCCAATGTTCGACCAGAAATTGGTGAGACAACTCATGATAGAGGCTTCCAGGCAATCATTGTATAGCCATCACTACACATTGAACCCAGGGTTTTCCGAATCTTCAGAATTTCGATAACACCTTGCGCTTCTAAGGTTCTTAATGTAGTCAGAAATTCTTTAAAGTATCCTCTTTTTTGGTGATAGCTTGCCCCAAGGTAATCAAATAATTTTGTTTGATCATACAATTCAAAAATAGGTTCAACATGGACACATATCGCCGGCTTTTTCTGAAGCAGAAATTCAACAAATGGCAAATAGGAGGACCCCAACTGTTCTAGCGCTCCCATCGTTAATACTCCACCATGGGGAACAATCGGAAAGGAGGCATCTGGTGTAAACATATCGAAAACTCCACCTTCTACTCCCAACCCTAGTTTTTGATTGAGCAAGGCCAATGTCTCTTGGGACGATTGAGCCCAGTCTAGTCCAATCAATTGTTTTTCCGGAAAAAGATTTCTCAAGACCACAAGGTTATGCCCTGTTCCACATCCAAATTCATACACATGTGAAACCGTTCTAAAATACGTATTAAAAAGCCACAAACGTAGGATGGTGAAAATATACACTTCGAATTTACCTTCAAGGGGAAGAAGATATTCTCCGTTCCACCTCATGATTTCCCCAGGCTTATAATATTTCGGCAATAACTCTGTGAGGTCGAACCCGGACTTGATAAATCCTTCAAGATTTTCCGACCATCCAGATTCCCATCGAGCTTTCCTTGCCGGCCCTGAAATTTCCAAGGGCTGGTTTAACACACGTAACACCTTTAAAATTATTTGCTCCCGTTCCTGACCGCGTAAATACCGAAATCTCATGTCACATCGAGCAAGGTATTCCAGACATGAAGGAGGGAGTTCATGAACAGGGACATCAAATGTTTTTGCAATCTCTTCTGGTCCAAAATTTAGCGTATCCGTTGATACACCTCTTTGGTCCATCTCAATACCCAATTCAAGATGTGAATTCTCCTTAACGAAACCTGCACTCGCGGTCATGATATCTCCTCGAAAAGGTCTTGAAAACTCGTGCCCCTTGCCACCCAAAAGGCTCGCATTAGTTTTCCCTGACAATTGGCTGATGCAAAACCCATTCGGCCATCACAAACAATGCCAATCCGGCCAACTGCTGAAATTCTCCGGTGCGCACTAATTTTTTCAATTCCGATGTGCTTACTAAAACTACCTCAGTTTGCTCCAATCCTTGAAAATCCTCTGAACGTGAGGCTCCCTGCCCAAAAAATGCATACCCACGTGCGGGATGACGGCTGGCCATGATTCGGCCCATGCCCATGGGTTGAAGTGAACGACACACATATCCCGTTTCCTCTAACAATTCTCTTGCAGCGGCTTCTTCAGGAGACTCATTTGAATCAATGGAACCAGCTGGAAATTCTAGCGTGTACTCTCGCATCGCTGGTCTGAACTGCTTCACCAAAATCCATTGTCTCTCTTCAGTTCTGGCTAATACCAACACGGCATCCGAGCAGGTAATGCAATAATACGGTTCACCTTGTAATTCCGTTGAGTCGGGAAACTGCTCTCTTTGTACTGCAAACCAAGGGGTCTCAAAGACAGTTTCACTACAAATAGGTTCCTTGCGTTGGCTCATAGAACTTTCTTTTTTCATACAGAAACTTTCCTAGCAGGAAAATCCGATCGTACATATCGAGTATGTGAGGTCGAAAAGACAGGAGGAGGGAGGTCCCTCTCAGAGCACAGCATATCTTGAGAATCCACATCATAGTGAATCACACTACATCCATCTTTTTCGAACTGGACGGGAACATACAAGAACTCCGACAGAGCGGCTTTCACCGATTCTTGCTTCAAAATTGGCACAAAAAACAACATAAAACCCGATGCCCCCGCTCCTAACAATTTCCCCCCTAATGCCCCCGCCTCAAGGGCACGCTGATAAATATTGTCAATATTGGCATTGCTGATCAGTGCACTCAACTGACGTTTGAGACTCCAACTCTCATCTAGGAGAAATCCAAAATCACTCATAGAACCCTTGCCATTCAACATCTCAATAGCTTCGTCCACCATTTCCCGCATTCGTTGTAAGACCGTATGACGTTCCCCCATATGCCCGATCACATCTGCCCCAATTTGTGCAGCTAACCGGCTTGTTCCGGTATAAAACAACATCAAATTCGACTCTAGTTCTCTGATTCGTTCCGGTGCCACAGTTAACGGTTGGACCCGAATGTCTCCACTCGGAGCAAATTGAATGATGTTGAACCCTCCATAGGCCGCAGCCATTTGATCCTGTGAGCCGACCGGTTCCCCAAGGATTCGTTGCTCCAATTCAATGGCCTGTAAGGCCAAATCATGCTTTGCGATCATCTGACCTTTCAATGCCGACAAGCACTTCATTAAACCCACGGCAAACGAGGAACTGGATCCCATTCCTGATCGAGCCGGCAAATCACCCTGATGATGAATTTCAAGACCGACCGTGTCATCAAATCCCATCCATTTCAGACTTTCTCTCACGGCTGGGTGCAGAATTTCAGCGAGAGTCGACACCGTTTCAATATGAGACCATACAATCCGATGTTTAATATTGAAAAATGGAGGAAGGTATCGACAACTGACATAACAATACTTGTCAATGGTAGTACTCAACACGGCACCCCCATGTTCCGAATACCAGGAAGGGTAATCCGTTCCTCCGCCAAAAAACGAAATTCGATAGGGAGTCTTGGTAATAATCACGCAGCCTTGCTCCTCTTGTGGTAACGCCTTCGATAAAAGTCCAGAATATTTTTTAACGTTTCTTCAAAGGGGATGCGTGGCTCCCAACCAGTGGCCGCTTTGAATTTCGACGTATCGGGAATCTGTAACGTGACATCCGAAGGCCGCAACAAAGCGGGATCCACCACATGATCAATATGACAGGTGGCCATGCCTTTGAGAATTTCAAGCATGTCCCTGAGTGTCATCGTACGGTTACCTCCGATATTGTAGACTTCACCAGCCGGACATTTTTCCATCAGCACCCAGTAAGCACGCACGGCATCGCGAACATCTGCGAATGTCCGAATACTGTCCAAATTTCCAACCCGGATCGGATTTTTCCGAAGCCCATACTCCACCTCGACTATTTGCTTGGCATAGGCACTTTCCGCAAATACATCCCCTCGCCGTGGGCCGGTATGGGTAAACATTCTGGTCCGCACGGTTCGAATGCCGTAAGACAAAAAGTATTGAAAGGCAATCATGTCTTCCCCGACTTTGGACACCGCATAAGGGCTGGCCGGACGAAAGGGATTAGCCTCTGTGATGGGAACTTCATGTGCCAACACCTGTCCGTACACTTCAGAGGAACTGCAGACATGAACCTTGGCATCGACTCCAGTAATGCGAAGCGCATCGAGTAAATTGGTCGTCCCGATCACATTGGTGGACAGCGTGTCGACCGGCGCGTCAAAACTTGTCGTGACAAAGGATTGTGCCGCCAAATGAAAGATCCAATCTGGTTGTACTTTTTTGATCACGACAATGAGAGAATTCAAGTCCCGAAGATCGCCATAATGCAAGGCAATGCGATCCTTGATGGCAACAAGATGATCAAGAGGGGTCCGCCATCGAATTAATCCATGAAGGTCCACGTCCGGATGATCGGCAAGGATATACTCCGCTAAGTGACTGCCCACCATTCCTGAAATTCCGGTAATCAGAACTTTCATCTTCGCATTCCTTTGATGAGGTGGTCCGACAATCCTGTTTAAAAAGGGCCTTTGAACCGTTTATACACATCAGCCATCGATTGGGTATCAGGCAAAGGCAACCCATGTATCTCATTCCCGGTGACGAGGGTAGCCAACACACCCACTAATTGGCGCAAATCGGGATAAAACAGATCTTCCAAGCACTTGGCCGTAGGACAGGGAGCGGGCTGCATTCCCAACGTCACCACCGGTGCCTTCAAACATCCTGGATTTCGTTCAGCGACCACACGGCACACCTCAGCGCATACGCCATATTCCCGCCAACTCGTATCCGCCACGACCAACCGGCCCGTTTTTTCAACACTGTGCATGACCAAATCCCAGTCAGGACTGGACACGCAATGCAAATCAATCACCTCGCATTGAATATCGGCCACTCGAGCCAAGTGTTCTGCTGCTCTCATTGCTTCCAACACCATGATGGAGGTGGCCACAATGGTGACCTCCTCACCTGGCCGCACTAACCGGGACCCAAAGGGATCGATCTCCTGCCCCGGGGATAGAGGAGCCACATAAAATTGCAGGTCGTACATCAACCGGTGCTCGAATGAAATGACGGGGCCCCGGTAGCGGTCAATCACCGCCGGATAGGTGTCGAGAATCGATTGCGAACTCGAGGGCATCACGACCCGCAACCCGGGGATATGCGCGAAGAGAGATTGGAGACTTTGTGAATGTTGCGCGCCTTGCCCCCAACTTCGCCCCACGATCATGCGAATCAACATGGGCACGTCAAACCGGCCACCGAACATATACTTGTATTTGGCGGCTAAATTAATAATCTGATTCATGGCTAACAGGGAAAAGTCGGCGCGAATATGGGTCTGGATCGGATACAGCCCATTTAACGCGGCTCCAATGGCTACCCCTGTCATGCCTTCTTCGGCAAGCGGCATATCCATCACTCGATCCGCTCCAAACTCCTGAGCCAATCCTGTGGTGGAGCCAAAAATCCCTTTGTGATCATCCACGCCCTGTCCCATGATAAGAACGGAATAATGCCGCTGTAAGGCGTCACGCATGGTCCAATGCAGCGCGTCCCGATAGCTCATAACCTCCGTGCCTGCCTCGGCACGAAGACCCGACGCCGCCTGGCCGTTCAGAAGAGATGTGACCGCCGCATTACACGACATCACGAAGTAATTCCTCCACTGAGGGAAATGGACTGCTCATGGCAAAATGTACCGCTTCCTCAATTTCTTTCATGATGGCCGGGCGAATCGTTTCGGCTAGGTCACCATACTGTTCGAGAGGATCCTGTCGTTTCCAAGCCAACCACTCCTCCTGTTGGCGGTAACCACACATGAAGTCTTCACCTGGCCCGACATGTTCTTTGTACCGATAGGTCCTGATCTCGACAAATACGGGTTCTCGTGTTAACCGAACACGTTGAATAATGTCTGACATCGTGTCCGCCACCTTCACAAAATCATATCCCTCGGCGATGTGGCACACCGAAAGGCCATATGATCGTGCATGTTCAAGAAGGTCATACCCCTGTCTGGCCTTTTGTGAGGAATGCACGGCTAATCCGTTGTTCTCACACAGAAACACCACCGGCAAGCGATGAAGAACCGCGAAATTCAACGATTCATGATAGACGCCTTCTTCCGTGGCTCCGTCTCCAAACACCCCAACCACCACCTGATCATTGCCCAGGCGTTTCGCCGCCAGAGCCGCTCCCACTGCATGGGGGATCGTACTGGCCACCACCGCCGAGGCACCCATCAACCCTACCTCGGGAGCCGCTAAATGCATGGAACCGGCTTTTCCTCGAGCACACCCGGTAACTTTTCCATACAGCTCGGCAAACATTTCCGCCAAACTTCCCCCTTTAGCCAGATAATAGGCATGGCTACGGTAGGTACAAAAAACCAGATCAGTTTCTCTCAGATCCCGACACGCCCCTACCGCTACAGCCTCCTGTCCAATCGATAAATGCACCGGACTTTGAATACTATCGCTAGGATATAATTCGATGATCCGTTCTTCCACCAGGCGAATACGAAGCGCCTGAAAAAACAATTCACAAAATTGTTGAGAATATTCCATATTTTTGGCGATTATCTCTCTGCCTCGATCAACGGTTTCAGAACGTGCACCACAGACCGTGAAGACCTTCACGTCCTGTTAACGATGTGAAGAAGTTCAAGTTTTATGCCATGCAGTTCAAGGCACAACGGCAGGGATTCGGTTCACAATGAGGCCGATTTCCAGGCCACTCGAAAATTTGTTACCGACTAGGAATTCCTTGCTGGCAAACCGGGATTTTTTTGCCTAGCAAGGGACAGGCTGATTGAAAGCAGGACTTGAGAAACCAGTGAAACCGCATTGATCCATGGCCTTTGTCGCAGCGCAACAACTGCGCAACGCGGGTGGGGCTTCAACCCCACCCTTGGCCAGAAGAAAACAGCCCCCCTGGACCCCCAGCTATTCGGTTCCCTGCCAAAATGGCAGGGTTTATCTGTTTAGTCGGAGCTCACAATGGTCTGGATTGACCATGTGATGGCTCACCACAAATGACCAAGAACAAAGGTCTGATCTGATTAGGTTTGTTCGGTAGGTTTAGACTGAGGCCTTTTCTGTCTGGGGAGGCTAGCCAAATGCTTCGGATCTGAGGATACGGCATTCAGATTTTCTTGACGGACAGCTTCATATAATTCTTCACGAAGAACACGGACATGCGATGGGCATTCAATCCCGAGTCGCACCTGCCCTCCTTTAATTTGGACGAGGACAATGCGAATGTCATCTCCTAATCGAATGGCTTCATCAATTTTTCTGGTGAGTATGAGCATGGTGCCTTCCTTGGCTTTGAGGTAAAAATCACGCGGAGAAGAATCGTCCTGACATCATAAACGCATTACACCTGGCTGCCCTGTGGGACCTGTGGTGTGCGTGCATTCGTTACACCGATGCGGCCTCTGTCGCCACCTCAGAGTGAGGTTGGCACTGGGTAGGATCCTGAAATAATGGATAGCGCAAGGGGATTGATTCATGGAGAATCAGTTGTTTCCCTTGTCTTGTTCGTCCATTCACGACCAGAGGTGCACGAAGATTCGCAGTCGCCTGATCCGGCTGATCAGAGGGGATCGTGACGACGGCCATTATTGAAATTGAATCGGTGGGAGTCATTTCTAGTTCCGCCAGTCCTTCTTCGGATAGGTTGGTGCGGAAATCTGGCTGCAAAAGATGTGCATCTATAATCACAAAAGCTAAGCTTGGTTCATCCACCGACTGGAACCATTGATAGTCGGCATTCTCTGGCGGGTCGAGCACCACATACCGCCGGAAAGCTGGAAAACCCACGAGTCCCGAAGGGAAGACTAAGAGGGTGTCGTCCGACACATCCAGTATGCCGAACCGACTGGTCTGAATTTTCATGATGGTATAATCTCCAAATGGTTCAATGGTTTCGCCCTCATGCTGAAGATGTGTCAGGCTCTCGAGTCCTATCCAAAAACAATCTTGTGACTAAGACGCCCTCCCCGTGCAACAGGTCCCGACCTGATTTTCATTTTTCAAGACGACATGACAGACATGGGCCAATTCGTCTACATCATACGGTTTTTGAATAAACCCAACGACACCTTGATTGAGTAAATCTTGCACAGCATGGTTTCGGTCGTAGCCGGTACACAGGATCACCTTGAGATCTGGTCGAATCGCTCGCAATTCTGCAAAACATGCCGCCCCCGACATTTCAGTCATCACCATATCCAACAGCACGACATCCACCGGAACCGTCAAATCCTGGCAGACGGTCACCGCCTCCTTCCCATTCAATACGACCGTCACCTGATAGCCGAGATACTCCAAGATGGCCTGAGCGGCCTCCCCCACATCCTTCTCATCATCGACGACCAAAATATGTCCCGTCCCGTGAGAAGGCTCCGTCATCTGAACAGATTTGGTCTTGGGAATCGCACACGGTGCAGCCGGAAGATAGACACGCATCGTCGTCCCACACCCAAGAGAACTGGTCACCCCGATGTACCCGCGATGGTTTTTGACGATGCCATACACCATCGCCAATCCCATTCCTGTTCCCTGCCCTTGCTCCTTCGTCGTAAAAAATGGCTCAAAGATGTGCGGTTGAATATCAGGTGGAATCCCTATCCCGGTATCGGTCACTCGAATCACCACATAATCGCCCGCAGATAGTCCTGGGACCCGTGAGGCGTATTCCGGGGTTACCGTCTCATTCGAAGTCTGCACGAGCAGTTCCCCACGCTCACCCATCGCATCACAGGCATTGACACCTAAATTCATGAGAATCTGATATAGCTGATTAGGATCCCCCACCACATGAGGCCTCGTAGCCGACAGATCCACTTGAAATGTGATCATTTTATGGATCGTCCTTCCGAGCAGTTTAATCACTTCCTGAATCACATCATGGGTATCGACCGTCACATGATGATGTTTGCCCTGCCTGGCATATCCCAAGAGCTGGGAAGTTAATTCCTTCCCACGACGAACGGCTTTCTCGATGACATCGCCCGCTATCCACAACGGGGTGCCAGCCTTATCCTGTAACTTGAACAAACTTGCATGGGCCATGATTGCGGTTAAAGTATTATTCATATCGTGTGCAACCCCTGAGGCCAGTCGACCGATGGCTTCCATTTTTTGAACCTGCCGCAACTGATGTTCAAGGGCTATATTCTCCTGCTCCATGTGCTTTCTTGCCGTCAAATCGCGCGCAATCAATAACGTTTGACGTTGGCCTTGAAATTGAACCATTCGCTCCATCACCTCAACTGGAAGATTGCTGCCGTTCTTTTGTCGAAGAAACGCTTCCTCCCATCTACCCCCCCTCTGACCTGGTATTGGCATCGGAGGACCCGATTCTTCACCGGATGGTTCCGATCTGATTAGAGAAAATGCCTTCCCCATCAAGACATCCGGGGAATACCCTAACTGCTGAGCTCCGAGCGCATTGACGTGCGTGATCATTCCCCGATGATCGTAAATCACCAAGACATCAGGAAGCGTTTCGAACAACTCTTTAAATTGGGCTTCAGATTCCCGTAAATCATCAGTGCGAATATCCAGTAAATGTTCCACCCGAGAGAGCGCACGTTCCCATCGACCTTTTTCACATAATGAAATGATATGCAGTGGATCGCACCCTTTTGGCAGATACGCATCCACATGAATCGCTTGAGGAATGGGTTTTCGTGCCGTGGATTCCTGCCCAAGGACAATACACATTGCGTGAGGAAATTGACCTTTGCACCAAATCCCAAACTCTTCGTTTGACATATCCGGCAGCGGATCGTCAACAAGGACGATATCGGGCGACACAAGATTCGCCCCAACCTGAACCTGTTTCCCCTTTTGCCATTCCACCACGTGCCATCCCCGCTCAGCAAAGATTTGATGAATCCGCTGAATTTCCGACGTATGCGCGGAAACCATCCAGATATGTGGACGCTGAGGACTAGGAGGACATTCTACAAGCTGACGAACCTGTTGACGAAAGACTTGAGGCTCCGCCGGGAGGGCAAGAAATGCCGAAGCCCCTAATTCTCTCAAAATATCTTGCGCATCAACGCCGGTATAGGTGGCGGAAACAGCAAGGACAGGCGGCACAGACTGTGTTGAGCCAAAGAAGGAATGCAACAATTCGCAAAAGCGCCACCCACTAATCCCCGGCATATGGAGATCAAGCACAATTGCATCCGGCACATGACCTTCTTGGAGCCACCGCCAGGCATCCTCAGAACAGACGAAGCGACTGACCTCAAAATAATCCTGCTCGAGCCAACTCGCGAGGAGATGGAGTTGAACCGGATCATCATTAATTACGAGGATGGACGCCATATTTAGTGTTTTGATTTGGTAGGCGATATCGTATGGTGCGAAAAGGTATGGTCCGCATGCATATCAAAACGCGCAAACTCCACGCCATTTCGACCGCTATTTTTGACTAAATAGAGGACACCGTCTGCAGACTGTATCAGTCGTTCAATGGGAATCGGACAGGGATCGGTCCACGTGGTGACCCCCTGACTAACCGTCACCGTTAAATCAACATTGTGAACTCGAAAGGGTTCCTGGGAAACGGCCACTCGAATGCGTTCCGCGAGCCGAACGGCCTGCGCCGCCTCACTATTGGGCAACACCATGAGAAATTCTTCTCCGCCATACCGGCCGATGGCATCATACGAACGCAAGCAAAAACGCATCCGTCTGGCGACCTCAACAAGGACTTGATCACCTGCAACGTGACCATAGGAATCGTTCACATTCTTAAACCCATCCAAATCAGCCAGAATGAGACTCAGAGGTTGGTGTTCACGATGAGCACGATCAATTTCCCGAAGCAACGTATCGACGATGGCGCCGTGATTCAGGATTTGCGTCAAGGGATCTTGCATCGCCTGAATCCGAAGTGCTTCTCGAGCCGAAATCAATTCATTTTGTAAATCGACAATTCGCTTTCCCGCCCGTAACCGTGCATCCAATTCCCCTAAATGGAAAGGCTTTGTGAGATAATCATCCGCTCCCGCGTCCAATCCGGCAATGAGATCCTCAGGATTATTCCGCCCCGTCAACATAACAATGTACAGGTAGGGACAATCGTTTCTGGCACGGATTTTTCGACAGAGTTCAGGGCCGTTGATCCCCGGCATGATCCAATCCAGAATAGCCACATTCGGCACAGTTCCACGTTCTAACACCTTCCACGCGGAATCCCCATCAGTACAGGAAATGACATCATGTCCCCACTGACGCAATCGATACACCACCATATGCAGCGTGAGTGGATCATCATCAACAACAAGAATTCTCATAAGGATCGCGTACCTATTGGATCAAGACGGATAACGGATTCAGTTCAAGGAGGATGGCCTTACGCTCTACCTAAGAAAATTCAATAGGCTCGTCTGAAATTGACGGGCAAGTGTGGTCATCGACGCTTCCAACGTGTTTTGCAACGTGGCCAATTCAGACGCCACTTGAGCAAAATCAGCATCCTCAAAATTGGAGCGGAGCGTTTGCGTATTCACACTCAACAGGTCTAACCCATCCTTGATCGCATCCAGACGATTGACGCGGGCACCGATCGTGGCTCTGGCATTGGTCACTTGGGAGAGGGACTGATCCAATTGACCGATAGCGGCTTGAATACCAGAAACATCATCGGTCACCAAGGCCTGATGAAAGTCCTGAAGGTTTTGAAACAGATCCACCTTGGGCCCGGAAAAGACTTGGTTCCCTGTGACATTGGTTTCCACGGTCCGGCCATCACCAATTTCCACCTCGAGCACAGCATCATCCCCTTGATAGGTATAGCCGACTCGTACGAAAAATTGGTCGCCAATGGCAGGCGGTCCACCTCCGTCAGTAATAGTGACATCCAATCCATCAAAGGAGAATGCCGCCCCGGATGAATAGGTATTACCTGATGATTCGATCTGATTCGTGGTCAGATTCAGCACATCAAATTCCGTCAGGGAGGTAAATTGAATCTGATACGAATCCGGTTGTAAGGCCGACGCGGTCCCAACAGAAACGGCAATGGTCGCGCCTCCCCCATTGATGGTGCTGGCTGATCCTGTCGCCGATTCCAACACATACGGTTCCGTTTGCGTTTGACTGCCCGCAAACACAAATCGTCCGTTGAGTTGCGTATTGGCAATACTAGCCAAGCCTAAGATGAGTTGTTGAACTTCCTGAGCCGCATTCCGGCGTTCCACATCGGTATTCGTATCATTCCGCATCTGAATAGCCAATTCCTTGGCCCGCTGTAGCGTGTTCCCGGCGGGCTCCAAGACGCTATCGGATAAATTGAGCCGTCCCGCCCCTTCATTGACGGTAGCCAAGCGACGTTCAGTCGTCCGCAGGACATTCCGGAACTGATTGATCCGTTCGGCCGCCGCCGGATCGTCCGAGGGTCGATTTACACGTTTCCCTGAAGCAATTTGCTCATTGCGATCAAAAATATTTCCTCGAAGCCCTCGAATGGCCGTGACCAGGGCATCAACTTGTTGGCGATCAGTCACACGCATATGATTGTCTTTCTTGTTCGCACTGCCCTTAATCTCCCATCAATCACCCTGGGCTCAGCTCGTTGTTGTCATTCGGACCGTTACCGGCCCATCGCCAAGATGGTCTGAAATAATTCATCGGCGACGGTAATCATCCGAGCGGAAGCTTCGAAGGATCGCTGAAAAATGAGCAGATTGGTTAATTCTTCATCCAATGACACCCCCGAGACACTTTCTCGTAGAGCCGTCAATTGATCAGCCTCGATGGTCTTACTCTTTAACGCCAAATCCGATTCCCTGGTAGCACTTCCGACATCACCAAGAGTAATGGTGTGATAATCATTGAGGGTCACATTCCCAAGATCGCTCTGTCGATTGGTATGAATGTTCACCAAAGCTAAGGCATTGGTGTTATCCCCTGGAATCGCGGCGGCCGTGGAGGCGGTCGCGATCTTATCGGTATTAGACAATGCCACTCCAAATCGTTGAGCCGCACCTTGTTGCGCATTCACATGAAAGACATCTCCCGTCCCTGGCGCACCGGTGATCACGGCATCTAACCCATCAAAACTGATGGATGTTCCAGAGGTATAGGTACCAGACGTCACGTTCGCTCCCGTTGCCGTATTGACCACGGAATAGGCCGCCGCCCCGGTAAATTGCACTTCATAAGGTTGAAACGTGGCGAGGGTTGGATCCGCAATCGTCAGCGAACTCCCAATGGCACTTCCGGTATTCCGGGCACTTGCCAGTGGCGCTTGGGGCGCTAACGGGGAAAAGAATCCATTATTTGTGCTTCCATCCAGCGCAAACCCTGACTGATGTTGCTGATTAAATTCATTGATTAACACCGCGGCCAACCGATCGACTCGATCCTGAAATTCCACAATATCGCCATCCCGTAAAGCGAGTAATCCACCGATTTTCCCTCCATAGATTTGATCGGAAATGGAAAACTCGCTCCCATCACTTCGCACGAACGTCACATCATGGAGTGGGGGGTTATCTGCGTCCGGTTCAGTCGACAGCGCATTCGCATGATTCCCCGCTATCAAGAGTTGTCCACCGACATTAATTCCGATGCCATCCCTCAGGGTCACTTGCTCAATATCAACTAATTCCGCCAAATCATTGATGAGAACCCTTCGTTGATCCCGTAAATCTAGTGCTTGCTGTCCACTAGATTCCGCTTTAAAAATTTCATCATTCAACGACGCTACCCCCACAGCAAGCCCATTCGCGGTCTCAACATGACGACTGATTTCGCCATCGGCATCCGACCGTATTTGATGTAAGGCTTGCGCTTGTGTCACAAAGGCATCCGTGAGGGATCTCGCTTTTGCCAGTAGCACGGTGCGTTGAATTGGACTTTCCGGATTGGTGACGACGTCTCGTAAGGCGTTAAAGAAATCCGTGATCCCATGAGATACTCCGGAGTTATCCGTTTCCGAAAAAATTCCATCAGCTTGAATCAAAAAATTATTCCTGGCAGCAATGAACCCAAGGTCTTCATTGACGCCCGTCAGTTGGTCTTCAAGAAACGTATCGATGGTCTGACGAATCGCACCAACCTCTACCCCTCTTCCAATCGTCCCTTCGGCGGGCCGTTTGGTTTCAAGAACGACTTCCTGCCGGGAATACCCTTTAGTATTGATGTTGGTAATGTTATGGGATGTGGTTGCCAGACCCTGTTGATTGGCCTGAATCCCCGAACGCGCGATATTGAAGATGTCACTGATGCCCGCCATAGGACTCCTATCCCTGGAGATGGACCGAGCTTGGAACCGAAGGGAAATTTAACGATCCAGATCCCTGATACACGGGACCTGTCCCCAACCCGGTATAGATGACATGAATCGCCTCACGGACCCTGTGATAGATTGGGCGAATCATCGCTTCATTTTTCCTGCCCTGCTCCTGAATAAGGCGCCCGAGGCGAAGAAGCTCAAGCAACATGCGTTGTGCCGATTGTGCCCGTGGGTCTTGAACGGATTTCAACCAGTTCCAAATTGATTCTTGAACGACAGCCCCTGCCAACTGATGAAGCTCATGCTCCACCTGTTGTTCTAATCGGCGCATCGTATCCAAAACTTGTTCTTTCTTGCCGTTTACTTCGAGTAAATTAGGCTGGTCCATGATACGTAGGCTGTGCGCTTCTTGAAACAGCAAGACACCATACTGCTGGAAGGCCGATTGAGCCTCCGCCAACATCTCCAGCAGTCGCTCCCACGTCGCCGATTGCGGGTGATTCATTGATCAGCCCTTCTCTTCAGAACATCAGGTGATTATTTCGAGCCCAACTCGTTAAGAATCGTCTCTCGGATTACGGCATCAGCCACCTGGCTTGAGGTCGCCAATTGGGCCCCCGCCTCCAATGCCTGCTGAATCCGCTGGATTTTGTCTTCTCTCAGTTCAGGAAACTGCCCCACTCGAGTCGAATAGTCGCGTATTTCCTGTGCCAAGACGGAAAGATCAACAGGGTCAGCAGACGAAGGACGTTGGGTGGCCCGTGCTGGGCTGGCCTCCTGCGTCTGAAGATTTTTGGATTGGACGTGAAAAAATAGTTTCCCCAGCTCTCCACTGGGATCAAGGCCCCGTATGGTCATGGCATCTTGCCTCCTTCTCTATATGTATCGGAAGCAACACCATTAAACTTTATAGAACCTCTTAAGATTTCATAAAAGGGGGAACTGAGGTGGGAGAACGCGTGAGGTCTTCATTCCTGGCCACCGTGTCCAACACATAGGCAGAAAGGCCAATCCCTCCCGCTTGAGCGGCACGTTTGCCAATTTCTTCGTCATAAAAGGAATAATACATATCCCCCATGCGATTCGCCGTCAACTCACCTTTGGGGACGGTCTCTCGCATCACCTTCATCAAATACGACAGGAAATAAGATTCGAATTCCTGACTGGCGCGTAACAATTCCCCTCGACGAGCCGATTCTTCCACGCGATCTATTTTGCCAGTGGATACAGAATGGGAGAGACCCGTTATATCCAAAGGAAACATGTCAGAAATCATGGACAACGTCCTTTCCGTCAGACCGTCATGGACCACGTCATGTCTTCTGATCCGGACTTAGATCAATTCTAAGTCTGCTTGAAGCGCTCCTGCGGCCTTTGCCGCCGTCAGCACGGCAACCAAGTCACGAGGAGTCACCCCAACCGAATTCAGAGCCTTGACCAAGTCTCCAAGAGTCACTGACCCATCGACCTGAATGACTCGTTTTTTGTCCTCTTCCGCTTCCGCATCCACGCTGGGGGTCACCACCGTGGTCCCTGCGGCTGATCCAATGAGTCCTGGCGCTTCTGGTTGAGAGACATCAAACCGGGTCTTAATTTTAATCGTCAGGCTTCCATGCGCAATCGCCATACTGGCCAGCCGAACATGTTCACCCATGACAATCGTTCCCGTTCGTTCATTCACCACGACCTTAGCCCGGACATCCACATTCACATTCAGTCCCTCAACTGCGGCAATCATTTGAACAATTTTCCCCTGGAACCGTTCGGGAATCCCCACCTCGATTTGTCCGGAACTGAGCGCCAAGGCTACCCCATCGCCAAGATGCGCATTAATGGCTTCAGACACTCGCAATGCCGTGACGAAATCAGCCTGATGCATCGTCAAGGAAAATTTTTCCCACGCTTGCATGTCCAAATCCACGGCTCGCTCAACAATCGCACCACCAGGGATAATCCCCCCGGATTGCTGGTTTTTGACCACAGACGTCCCGCCATCTCCCGCTTCAAATCCTGATGTGGAAATCGACCCTTGCACAACGGCATAGACCTGTTGATTGGCCGCTTTAAGAGGGGTCAACAACAGCGTGCCCCCTTTTAAGCTTTTGGCATTGGCCATGGAAGACACCTGCACATCCAATTGCATACCCGGACGGGCAAATGGTGGAAGTTTGGCCGTGACCATCACTGATGCGGTATTTCGCGTCAACAATTGAATAGGATCAATTTTGAGATTAATCCCCATGGTATTCAACATGGAAATAATCGCTTGGGCGGTAAATTGACCACCCACCACCGAGTCACCCGTTCGATCCAACCCGACCACTAATCCATATCCAATCAACTGGTTGTCACGCACGCCTTCTACAGAGGCGATATCTTTAATACGAGCCGCTTGACTATCTTCCGGCAGGATGATCGACCCGACACTGACCAGAAGCCAGCCACTGAGCCAGAGCACGACCATACTCCATCGGCGAAGCCACAGCCTTACAGGTGTCAAGAGAGTATTTTCTGTGTTAATCAGGGACGATCGACGGCTCACTACACACTCCTCCTGCATCACCATTGAGGTAAAATTTCCGCAAACATCTAAAAAGGCGTGATCCAATTAAAAATTCTGGTAGCCCACCCCGGTCTCTGGACATCGTCCACCACTCCTAGCCCGGTATAGGCAATTTGTGCATCGGCGACGGAGGACGACAAGACCGTGTTCTGGGTATCCAAGTCGATGCGGCGCACAATACCTTTAATCGTCATCGTTTGCTTCTCACTATTCACGGTCACATCCCGTTTGCCCTGAATCCGGAGATCGCCATTGGGCAACACCTCCACCACCTTGGCGGCAATGGTGCCGGTTAAGGTATCTTCCCGACTCGTCGATCCATCGCCTTCAAATGTATTTGAGGTACTGCCATCAACATTAAAGTACTGCGCAAATTTCTGAGTCAGACTGCTCAGCCCAAAGAGGCCCCCGCCGACGCCCGCTGAGAGGCTAGCTTCTCGATCCGCTTTCGTATTGGCTTTTTTGGAACCCTTATGCTGTTCCACAATTTGCACGACGACGATGTCCCCGATCCGACTGGCGCGTCGATCCTCAAACATAAACGCCCGCCCGTTCCCGGGTTCCCACAACGAGCCCAACGTGGATGACTGATATTGTTCAAGAATAACCGGATCGACTTCGACCTGTGGTATCGTCTTTGATTTCACACAGCCCATCCAACCACTCCCGATCACTAGCAAGGCACCTCCCCACACCAAGAACCTGGTTGTCCATCTTGGTCTGCTCAAAATTTGACCTCCACCAACCCGGATGACATGACGACCCCTAACACGTCCCGACCCGATGCCTGGTTTTGGACGGAAATGGTCTCCCCTGCCTTCCCGGCCGCTTTGGCTACTCCTACGGTTTGAACCAACAGACCTCCACCCCTGGCCTCAATCAGCACCCGATCGCCCTTATGAATCACCGGTGGGTTGTCCAACATGATTTTTCGAATCGGTTGACTTGGAGGCAATGGACGTAAGACCTGTTTGCCAATAACTTCGTCAAGATCAAGAATGAAATCATGTGTCAATGAAGGCGCATCCACCATCATCGTGGACAGATCCTCGACAGTCACAACCTCTTTCGGCTTCAACCAGCGGATCGGAGTCGCCACCTCGACTTGGGCCTTCACTTCTCCCACGACATTCACCGTTTTCAGAAATTGCTGATTCACAAAGACGCCGACTCGAAAGGCACGGCGACCAGTCCTTCCGCCTCCTGACCATTCTCCGACCTCAAGGTGGAGTTTTCCCTTGGGAACCTCTACCAATTGCTTGGGGACCAACACCCGAAACGACACCTGATGATGCGGACGTCCATACCGGCGCGTCAGTTCCGCCACGATCACCTGCTCAAAATCTTTTACACCTACCGATTGACTATCCGTACGGACAGGGGTCGATGAGACAGGCCCTTCCGCCCAGACCGTTCCTTCGCCTGTCCCCCACATATGCCCGCACAGGAGCAATCCCAGTAACAGAATGATTATCATCAAGATCCTATCCTCTATCGTCTGAGTCCGTTGACCACCTGCATCATATCGTCCGATGCCTGGATGGCTTTCGCATTAAGTTCATAGGCCCGTTGGGCAATGATCATATTGACCATTTCATCTGCAATATTCACATTGGATATTTCGAGAAATCCTTGCTGAATATTCCCAAATCCTGTGGAAAAGCCCGGCGTGCCCTGTTGAGCAGGCCCTGAGGACGAGCTCTCTGAAAATAAATTATTGCCTTGCGCAATCAAGCCAGATGGATTATCAAATCGCACCAATTGAATTTGCCCGACCTGCGTGGCTTGGGACACCCCTGGTAATAACGCCGACACCGTTCCATCCTGCCCAATATCGACTTGGAGTGCTCCGGAAGGAATGGTAATGCTTGGGATCAGCTGATCGCCATCTCCCGAGACGACATTGCCCGTACTGTCTTGTTTAAAGGATCCCGCCCGCGTATACATCGTGGTCCCATCCGGACGTGTGACTTGGAAAAATCCAACCCCTTCAATCGCCAAATCCAACGGATTTGTGGTTTGCTTGAGGCTTCCTTGCACATATTCCTTGGCCACGGTCACCGGCCTCACACCTAACCCAACCTGGATTCCGACAGGAAAGACTCCAACATTCGAAGCGCTGGCTCCAGGCAGACGGGTGATTTGATAGAGGAGGTCCGCAAATTCCGCTCGACTTCGTTTGAACCCTGTCGTATTCACGTTGGCGAGATTGTTCGCAATCGTATCGATATTGAGTTGTTGGGCGAACATGCCCGTTGAAGCGGTATGCATCGCTCGAATCATTGTGGTCGATCTCCCTTCTTTCCCTTACACGCTTGCCGCCAGAACATGGTCATATAGCGATTATGATCTTGTGGTATTCGTCATGCGTGTTCTATCCTTGAACCCGACCGGCTTGAATGGCCTGGGCCGCCAGTTCATCCATCGCTTTAATCGCTTTTTGCATTTGTTCGTATTCTCTGGTCACCTTGATCAACTCAACCATATCCAGGGACGGATTGACGTTGGATTGTTCCAACATGCCTTGATGCACGGTCGTCTGCTTATCCGGGACGATTTGATCTGGAACGGTCCAGAACAAATTGCCCACCTTGGCCGTTTCTTGTCCATCGGCAATCTTATCCAACCGTAACTTGTCCACGACCTGATTATTGACCGAAAGAGTCCCATCAGCGCCAATCACCACTTCACCAGGTGGAAGGGTAATGGGCCCTTTCTTCCCCATGAGTGGATCACCGGTATGGGCCACTAAGTTTCCGTTCGCATTCCGATACAATTTCCCGCCACGGTAATAGCGCAACCCATCTGGCGTTTGGGCGACCAAAAACCCATCGCCTTCCAACCCTACATTTAACGGTTCCCCTGTCTGATATAAGGTGCCTTGCGATCGATCAGGCGGAAGCGCATCCATCAAGGGAAACAAATCTATTCCGGCCACCGAAGGCCCTGAGGTTTGTCCCAGGATGGTGGCAAAGACTGGCTTGTCTTTTTTAAACCCTGTCGTGTGCACATTCCCAATATTATGAGAGAGGACTTCCATGCGGTGCTCAAGTGTAATCGCCCCGGCTAAGGGCGGATAGATACCTCGGTTCATTGTTTCCTCCTTGACATGAATACCTGAGGAATTCTGCAACGCATGTGCCAATAAGCTACAGACACGGATTCTGACCGGAGTAGAGATCCGGCAGGAAAGATTTTCTAGGGAGGGGGAGCTTTCACTCCACAAACCCGGCACCAGTGGGGCCGTAAAGGCAATTGTTGCCTATTGAACCGTTCTTGTCTAAAACCGCGAGCCGTTGTAATCCAGGGAAGCACACTAGACCATACCGGCATTACTTTCCGCATAGGCCTGATCCTGCCTAGCGAAAGACAGAAATCAAGTCACGCGATACTCCGGAATTGTTGTCGGATCGTGAAATAGATTCTAGGGAAGGTAGGGGTGTGAGGAATCCGTGTCGGAACGGGTGTCCTTCAGCACAATGAGTTCTACTCGACGGTTAGAGGCTTGTCCCTGTGGTGTATCATTTAACTCAACAGGACGAGTCCCTGCATAGCCGGTTGAGGATAATCGGTAATCAGCGAGATGATGCTGGTCGATCAAATAACGGACCAAGGTATTGGCCCTGGCAGTAGAAAGATCCCAATTCGAGGGATAGAGAGACGATCGAATCGGCTGATTGTCCGTATGCCCTTCAACGGCAATAAGATTGGGCAACTCTTTGACGAGGCTGGCAATGAGATCGATAAATTCTTCTATTTGTGGATTCAGCCTGGCACTTCCACTTTGAAACAACGCGTCGTCTTTGATCCGAATATTCAACCCACGTTCCGTCGTAGTGATCTGCACCCCTTGAGGAACATTCGCTGCGGTAATAGCATTGGCCACGCTTAAGATGGCCCGAGCACTTTCCGCTGAAGAAGGTTTCACTTTCACCTGAATAGGGGTATTTTTGTTTATGGGAAGACTCACGATTGAAATTTCCCCCACGGTCTTCTTGTGGTTAAAGGAGCTCACCAGGGATTCACTGAGAACCTTGAACTTCCCTTCATTGACGGAAGAGACCGAATACATCACCACAAAAAAGGCAAACAGCAAGGTAATAAAATCTGCATACGAGACCAGCCATCGTTCGTGATTTTCATGTTCCTCGTGTTTTTTCTTCACACGCTCCCTCGCACCAACAGTCCGGCCGTCATCAATTTACTTTTTCTTTTTCTCCGACGAGGGCAGAAATCCACTCAACTTTTCCTCAATCATTCTGGGATTCTCACCTTGAGCCACGGACACAAGGCCTTCAATCACCATAATTTTCCCGATGATCAAGGTCTTGGCTTTTAACTTGATTTTACTACCCATGGGAAGAAACAAGAGGTTCGCAGCTCCCACCCCATAGACCGTGGCCACAAAGGCAACCGCGATCCCACCACCCAACGCTGAAGGGTCGGCCAAGTTTTCCATCACATGAATCAGCCCTAATACGGCGCCAATAATCCCCACACACGGCGCATATCCGCCAAACGCTTCATAGACCTTGCTCGTCGTGCCAAATTCTTCTTCAAAAATTTCAACTTCCACTTCCAGAATTTCTTTAATTTTGTGAGGCTCCGTCCCATCGACCACCAGCTGCACCCCTTTGGCCATTAACGGATCCGTCAACGTTTTTATTTGCCCTTCCAGGGCCAAGAGTCCCTGTTTCCGGCTGATATTTGATAACTCCACGATCTTGGCAATAATGCCCTTCATATCCACACTCACATTTCCAAACACCATGCTCGCACTGGAAAGAGCTTTCAGGAAAATTGGAAGAGGGAATTGCAGCATCACCGCGCCTAACGTGCCCCCCATCACAATCAAAAATGCCGTCCCTTGGAGAATGGAGCTTAAATGCCCGCCCTCCAGATGTTGTCCCCCAACAATGGCGCCCAGGGAAACAAGGATGCCCAATACCGATAAAATATCCATGATGGACCACTCTTCCTTATCAAAAGGTCCGATTACGAAACAAGCGTTCAAGGTCCAGCAACAGCACCAAGCACCCATTCACCCGTCCTACCCCTTTATGACATTCTTCAGCTCCTCCTCGACCTGTGGGGGGTGGGGTTTCAATACATTCTTCAGACAGGCGTAAGACTTCTTCGACGGAATCCACGATAAATCCTAAAATCATATGAGCTACTTCCACGACCACAATTCGAGTATCCTTGGTGGGTTCCGTCCCAGACAGACCAAAGCGAGCCCGAAGATTGATAATGGGGATGACTTTTCCACGCAGATTCACCACCCCTTCCACATAATGAGGGGCATTCGGAACCTGGGTGATTTCGAGCATACGAATAATTTCTTGAACCCCCAATATATCAATGGCAAAGACTTCGTCCCCCAACTGAAAACTCACCATTTGAAGAACGACTCCACTGTCTTCCTCAAAATCATCATGAGGTAATACCTTCGTCAAAGTATTCTGCATGACCGGTGTCCCTCCAGACGCGTCAAGAGTCTCTCTCCCGTCCCGTTCCGACCCTGTGAGAGCCGATGCTCAACCAACATCGCCAAGGCCTTTTGTTTCTCCAATCGCCTCAATAACTTAGCTCATCCACTCAACCCGCAGCATGGCTGACCCCACCGCCCGTGGCATCACTTTCCTCCATACGGGAAGTTCCTTTTTGGTAAGTGCAATCCCCGATAGTTCAGAAATTTTCAACCGTCCACCACCAATTTTCCAACTTGAGGGTTATTGCTTCTTATTGACCTCCATCAACAGCCATTAGGTTCCCTTGGAGGTAGATGAAAATCTCCAACAATCTCACCCAAATCTACACATTCTCCACCAACGCCCATCATCCGTGCCTTGAGGCTTCAACAACCGCTCTGATAGGGTGAACACCATTATTACTTCATTATCATGCATCGAAATAAAGGATTCATTACATGGACAGACTAGCCAGCTCACAAGCGGATCGATTACTCCTTGATGCAAAAAAAGCCATTCTGCAAGAACAACATCGACGTTTTCAGGACCTTCAACTCGAAGGCCGCTGGGATGATGCCTGGAAACAATTACATGTCACCTTGGCCTGCGCGGCGGATTTACTCAAAGACTCCGTCAGCATGCTTGAACAGGTTGTCGCCAAGAAGAAATTCCCTCCCTCGACCTCAACTGACCAATCACCCGGGTTCAACGATTCGATCAACCAAAATCCCCCTTCGGCCCGATAAGGCTGTTTGACCACCCACTGGGCATGGGGATCTTTGAGTTACACCTTAAATGATCCGACCAACTTCTGAAGATCCCCGGCCAACACCCGTAAATCATGACATGCTTTGGCCGATTGAAAGACTCCACTGGTTGTCTGACGGGTTGTTTGGGTCATGGATTCTAAATCGCTGGCAATTTGTCGCGTTGCCGTGGATTGCTCTTCCGTAGCATTGGCAATATGTTGAATCATCCCCGCCGTAGCATTGATCATAGAATGAATGTTTGCCAATGCCTCTCCGGTTTTATTGGCTAACGCCACCCCCTGGCCGACCTGGCTTGTCCCTTGATCCATCGACGAAACAGCACTTCGTGTATCCTTCTGAATTTGCCGGATCATATCCCCAATTTCTTTAGTCGCCTTGGTTGTCCGTTCTGCTAACTTCCGCACTTCATCGGCAACCACAGCGAACCCTCGCCCTTGTTCACCGGCCCGAGCAGCCTCAATGGCCGCATTGAGTGCCAATAAATTGGTCTGATCCGCAATATCTTCAATCACGCGAACGATTTCTCCAATTTGGTCCGAAGACCGCCCGAGTGCGGTAATAATGTTGGCGGCCTGCACCACCGCGTGAGAAACCTGTTGCATGCCCATCACGGTTTGGTTCATCTCTTCCTGCCCGCCTCGCGCTGTTTTGGCCGTTTCCTGAGCAATCCGTGCAGCTTCCGTGGAACTTCGCGCCACTTCCCCCGCAGTCCTGGTCATTTCCTCCACCGCGGAAGCTGACTGAATCACGCGGGCATCTTGCCCTTCAGCAGCCTGAACAACCCCATCCGCCGTCGTGGAGAGCTGAACGGTGGAAGCCACAAGACGGTTTGTCGCATGATTGACCAACGACAACGCCAACTGCATCTTTTCAATAAACGAATTGAGGTCGTGACTGAGTTCCACGATTTCATCAGAGCCCTTTCCAACTGGCACTCGTTTCGTCAGATCACCTTCGCCCTGTGCAATGTCACGAGAGATGACCATTAAGGCATGAAGAGGTTGCAGCACAAGCCGATGAACCAACCAGTACACCGCACTCAAGAAAATGACGATGATCCCGATCATCCACATCCCTGAATGGAGCACCGAACTGACCATCGCCTCTTTGGCCTGCGTTATCGGAATTGAAAGAGACAACACGCCAAGCACATCTCCCAAGTTTTTCCCGACATGACAACTTACGCAGGCCTCCACGGTAGCCACATCTGCGCTCGCCCGTCGAAAGGTGGGAACCCCGTTGATCGTCTCAATTTCGCTGACACTCTTCGCCCCATTCTTAATTAGCTCAAGAGCCTTTTGTTCAAAGGTATCTTTCGGTGCATTGGCAGGATTCATCGACTGATCACTCACAAGCCGAGCCTGATACACTCCCACCACCCCCAATTCCTGGCCGATTTCCTGTATGGCAGTGGCGGGAAAAGGAATGGCATCGGGATCTTGCTCATGATCACGAGACACATGCAGGTTGGGTCCCATGGACGATTGTTTTAATTTCCCCACATAATTTTTGGCAATATAGGCTCTCGTGACTTCAATTTGCGCTTGAATAATCTTTCCTTCTTCCTCCAAAAGCATCTGCAACCGACCAAACTCTTGTTGGTAAATCACCCCTAGGCCGCAGACAATCAATCCGACGGCTAGGGTCCCCAGAACTAATACGAATTTTGGACCGATTCTTAAGCGGTGCATACACTTCCTTCACGAGGGACACATTGAACAAAGGATGGCATTATCTTTTTAGCGTAAAGCGACTGAGGGATGTCTGAAGATCATCCGCCAATGCGGCAAATTGCTTGGTTGCCGTCGCCACCCCCTGAATGTGGCTTTCATTATCCTGACTGAGTTGCGCGACCTGTTGAATACTCGAAGAGATTTGCCCGGAGACCGCAGACTGTTGTTTCGTGGATTCGGCAAAATGTTGAATCATATCTACCACCCGTTGAACCCCTTGGACAATCTCCGTCAATCGACTTCCGGCTTCTCTGGCCAGCGCCATGCCGGTATGCGCTTCCTCCGTTCCCGCTTCCATCGAACGAACCGCTTCGTGAGTCCCAGCCTGTACGGATTCGATGACCGTCGCAATTTCTTTTGTCGCCTTCCCCGTTCGCTCGGCCAGTTTCCGCACCTCATCTGCGACCACAGCAAACCCTCGTCCCTGGTCTCCTGCCCTGGCAGCTTCAATGGCCGCATTGAGCGCCAAAAGATTCGTCTGTTCCGCAATATCTTCAATTACTCCAATAATGTCCCCGATATCCTTGGAGCGTTGTCCTAAATTCTGAATACGGCTGGCGGATTCCTGTATCCGATTGGAAACCGATTCCATCCCATGAATAGAAGAGACCACAATATCCCCACCCCGAACGGCTGAATCATTGACCCCTGTGGCCGTCGAGGAAAGGGCCTGCGTGTGACGAGCCATATCATCTGCGGTGGCGGACATTTCTTCAACCGCCGCAGCCACCTGAGTGGCTTGGTGAACTTGTGATTGGCTGGCCTGAACGACCCGATGGCCAACCGAAGATAATTGGACCGACGCTTGAGACAGGGAGTGAGCGACGATCCGGGTTTGCAGGAGCATCCGACTTAATTCATCCAACAAGTTATTCAGGGCCAAACCCATTTGCCCGAGTTCGTCTTGAGTCTTCACGGGAACCCGGTGAGTTAAATCCCCCTTCGAGGCTTTCGCCGCCACTTCCCACACGGGTTTCAATCGGCTCACAACTTTTCTTCCCATAAAAATCCCAATGGGGACCACCACGAGAAGACCCACCAGCATCTCCAACAGGGTTTTATTCGTCAGGCTTCTGACATGACTGAACGCTTCATCCTCCGGAACTTGCACCAACACAGACCAATGCATCCCCAACGATCCGGCTCCCCCTGACATCGGACTATATCCAATCACTTGATTCGCGTGTTTTCCGGGATGAAAATTCCTGGCGTTTCCGGATTGGCCCTGAACCGCGGATTGTGCGGCATCAAGTCCCAACTGAGCCAGATTGGCCTTAAACACCACATTCTCTAAATCGTGAGTCACTTCTTCGGTTCCATGGACAGCCGGAGCATATTCCATCAGCGTCATACCTTGGCCATCCTGAAGGATAAGTTCCGCATGGGGAAACCCGGCTTTTTTTAAATCCTGGTATGCCTCTTGAAAAAAGGCTTCAATCTTTAAAAACTTCATGCGATGACTCCCATACCCAACCACTCGCCCGTGAGCATAGAGAGGAACCGAGAGCCCAATCGTCAAACTGCTCTCTTGGGGAAAGAGTGCCTGCACATCCCGATCTACCATGACGCTTTCCACAAAGACCTCTTGGCTCACATTTCTTGTTGAAGAAGACTCTGTGGGGCGGTCCCTCTCTCCGACCTGTTGAAGGGCCCGAAACCACGGAGTCGATCGATAATTTTTTCCGTACAGCCCTTCCGTTCGAAGAGGCCGGCCTTCAGCATCCTGATCGTTGACGGCAATCAGATAGCCATCCAGATCCACCACCTGAACCAGAGAATACATTCCGGTTGCCTGAACATACGCATTCAACATCTGAACGAAATCTTGGGAAGGACTGACACCTTTTCCAGATAGCTCCGCACCACCAGGGATCGGACTCCGGCTCAAGATCTGAGCATCCGCAGAACGCTCAGCGAGATAGAGGCGAATTTTTTCAACAATCCCTTCTGCCACGTCTTGGTATTGAACGCCAACCTCACCTTTCAGAACCTCTGAAGTCTGAAACAACGAATAGACTTGAACACTCAGAGGAATCAACGAAAAAAACACGAGAATCCAGACTAATTTTGTTGTAATGCCTACATTCCACGTCGGCTTCATCATTGGTATTTTCTTGCTAATCTTTTCATGGTTCTCGATATCTGGCAGTACATTCTTCTCATCACCTCCAACGATCAATCTTCCCTTTACGACCGCACCACGACTCCCTAAGACTTTCCGAGATGTTGAACCAATTTGTCACGAAGGTCCGTTGGATGAAATTTGCTCACATAATCTGTCACACCCAAAGCCTTTCCTTTATCCACATTGCACTGACCGGACAAGGAGGAATGCATCAAGATCGGAAGGCCCTGCAATCGGGGATCTTCACGGATAGCCTTCGTCAGGGAAAATCCATCCATTTCGGGCATTTCAATGTCGGTAATCACACCAACCACAAAGTCAAAAATGGTACGATCCGTTTTGTCGCCCAACTCGGCATACTGTCGCAACCGGGTAAGCGCCTCTTTTCCCGTCTGCGTTTCTTCATATTTCATGCCCAACCGTTCCAACGTTTTGGTAATTTGTTTTCTGGCCACATGCGAGTCATCGGCAACCAAGACACGTTTTCCGGCTAATTCCTTGTTCAGTTCAATGCCAACGAGGGTTTCTTCGTCACTTCGTGGATGCAATTCGGCCAACACTTTTTCTACATCCAGGATCAACACCATTCGGCCATCCTCCAATTTTGTGATGGCCGTAACCGACCCTTGCCGGCTGGACTGGACCATCGGTGGAGGAATTTGAATGCGTTCCCACGACATACGAATGATCCGATCAACGCCGGCTACCAGAAATCCTTGTTTGTTATCGTTATATTCCGAAATAATCAACTTAGCACCAACAGGATCCAACGGCCCGAGTCCAATCGCCTGTTTCAAATCCACTAAAGCGATATTTTCTCCACGGAGATTCACCAAACCCAAAATTCGAGGATCGGAGTCAGGCATTTTGACCACGGGTGGGAGCTTCATGACTTCGCGAATTTTAAACACATTAATTCCGTAGATCTCATCGGTTCCCAAATGAAACATTAATAGTTCCATCTTATTGGCCCCGGCCAGCCCGGTCCGTTGATCAATTTCCGCCATCCATTTTGCCATTACGCTCTCCTCAGTCTTCCACACAGCACGGGATGTGCAATTCGTAACGCTTATACCCTTGTGCCACCGCCGGCCCTAGAAAATCTCGTCCGCACCATCGACGGCCTAACGCATTCCGGTGTAGGTAGAGGTTTGCACTTCACGCACTAAATCAGCCATATCGAGAATCAATACCACCTTGCCATCTCCGGTAATGGTCGCGCCCGCCACACCCTTGATGTTAGCCAAAAATTCCCCCAACGACTTGATCACCACTTCCTCTTGTGCCCGCAATCGATTCACCACAACACCAAACTGTTGCTCACCAATCTTGACGACCACCACATAACATTCATCACCAGCCGGGGCATTGGGTACATGAAAGGTTTCACCAAGATCCAGGAGAGGAAGAATGCGTTCACGGAAATTCAACACCGCCTGCCCATTCACGCTTTTAATTTCTTCTTTGGTGACTTTGACCGCCTCAACCACCGAAGCCAACGGGATGGCAAATGTGGCACATTCCACGTCTACCATCAACGCTTGAATAATGGCCACCGTTAACGGAAGCTTGATTGTGACGCGACTCCCTTGACCGGGATCAGAGTCCAGCTCTAAACTTCCATTCATTCGACTAATATTGGTGCGAACCACATCCATCCCCACACCACGACCCGACACATCACTCACTTGTTCAGCCGTGCTAAACCCGGGAAGAAAAATTAAGTTCATGATGTCTCGAGGACTCATGCCGTCCAGGTCAGCTTGAGTCACCAGCCCTTTCTCGACGGCTTTTTCACCAATTTTCTCAACTTGTAATCCACGCCCATTATCTTCCACCCGAATCACAATACTGTTGCCTTCCTGTTGGGCTGATAATCGCACATACCCTTCAGGACCTTTCCCATGCTGTTTCCGGTTAGCCGGCGTTTCCAATCCATGATCCATCGAATTTCTCACCAGGTGAACCAAGGGATCACTTAATTCATCAGCCACGGACTTGTCGACTTCAGTATCTTCTCCCACTAATTCCAACCGCACTTGCTTACCTAACTTGCCGGCTAAATCACGAACTAATCTGGGAAATCGGGAAAACACCTTGCGAATGGGAACCATTCGTGTTTTCATGACGGCTAATTGCAAATCGGAGGTCACCAGATTGAGTTGCGCCAACGTAACGTTTAATTCCCTGAGGGCTGGATTCGTCTCATCTTGCTCCTCCAGCCCATTCCCCAGCTTAATAAGACGATTGCGATTCAAAACCAGTTCCCCCACCAGATTCATGACATGGTCTAAGCGTTTAGTTTCAACTCGAACGGTTTGGTCTTCTTCCTTTCCACCGGATGACTTGGCAGCTGGAGCATTGGCGACTTGAACGGTTCGAGTCGCCGCTTCTTTCATTTTATTTAATACATCAGATAATCCAACGGGCCCATCGGAAACGGCTACTGGTTCAGCCATCCCTTCACTCTCTACCGGTTCTTTAAGTGACAAGGGCTCATGAAGAGAAAGCAAAGGAGAGATATCAGGAGGCACAGCCACATTAGAAGGCGTTATCTCTGCCGGAGGCCGAGGAGGAACGGAGGGAGCCGTGTCCACCACTGGCTTTGGGGGAGAAGGGACAGACAGCATCAGATCGTCGGCGTTATCCATGGTTAACGCCAATTTATTCACAATAGCCTGGATCTCGACATGGGAATCTTCTCCGGTCTCCCGAATATCGGACTGGAGCATTTTCACCGCATCTACTGTTTCCAAAATGATGTCGATAATGAACGGAGAGACCAACATCTCTCCCAGGCGCAGCTTATTCAACAAACTCTCACCTTGATGGGCCACTTCCACCAACTGGGTGAACCCCAAGAATCCGGCCGATCCTTTCATACTATGCATGCAGCGGAAAATCTCGTTGAGCAGTTCGGTATTGGAAGGCTCCGTTTCCAGTTTGACGAAATGTTGGTCAAGCGCTTCCAACATTTCCGAACTTTCCGCCAAAAAATCGTTAAGGATTTCTTTCATTTCATCATTCATCGATCACCTGTTCTCGGTACCTAGACTTTTTTCTCTCAGATCATTTCGCACTCAAGGTCCTCGCACGTAGACAATTAAGACATCCCATATTCGGACATAATGCTATCGACCAGATCTTGTTGAAGGGCTGTGGTTTTTGAGGATTCCAACTGACGAAGCATTTCATATCCACGGCCTTCATCTGACTTTCCTGCTCCACCCTTCTGTTGTTGAATCCCAAAAACTACCACCAGCTTTAACAATTTATTTTGAATTTCATTCAAAATCGTCACGAGCTTTGCCACCCGTTGGGCGATGAGATCTTGGAAAGACAATGCGACATGAATATTTAACAGTCGTCCTTCATCTGCCTTCACCATGGCCAAAATTGCCTCAAGATCCTTGACCGCTCTCCCTGCCACACTAATCCGTAATTGTTCCAACTGATGTTGAATCACCTCTCGGTTCCGTTCCAGTTCTTCTGTCAGGCTGAGAACTTTATGCGTTCCCTCTTCCGTCATCTTGGAGAGATCATGTAAATGTGAGGTGGCTTGAGGAAGTTGATCTGAGGTGGAGGTCACCGGGGACTCCATTTCCCGAATTGTTTGGGTAATCACTTCCACATACTTGGCCAACTCCTCCAATTCCGCGTTAATCGAACGTTTCTCATTCAAGCCTTCTTCGGGCAACTCTCCGTCACCTGGCACCTCGGTCTCAATCATCCGATCCACGAGCATAGGAATCTCCTTTAAATCGTTATATTCGCACGATGTTCTGCCCCGTTATGACGTTTTTGCCGGCTGAACATTGGCAAATATTTTTTCTAATTTTCCTTGCAATACTTCTGCGGTAAACGGCTTGACGACATAGTTGCTGACCCCAGCTTGGACTGCCACGATCAAATTTTCCTTTTGCGCTTCACCGGTAACCATCAAAAACGGGAGCGTTTTCAATTCGGCATCGGCTCGAACAGCCCGCAAAAGCTCAATACCTTGCATCACAGGCATATTCCAATCCGACACCACCAACCCAAAGCCGCCGGCCTTTAATTTCGTCAAGGCGTCCTGCCCGTTTTCGGCTTCCATGATGTCCGAAAAGCCGATTTGACGTAACACGTTTTTGACAATCCGACGCATGGTAGACATATCGTCTACCACCAACACTTTCATCCCGGTATCAATCATGATGCGCTCCTTACGCCTTGGGGCATGAAATCCCTGGCAATTTCGTTTTTTCGCACCAAAGGAACATCTTTTTAACAGTACACGTCCATATTGTTGATGATCATACGTGGCATATTCGAAATTCGGTTAACTTTTCTGCGATCTTTAGCCGTCACTGGAAAATTTCACCTGTCGGCCCATGTTCTTTTTTGGCACGGTATTGGAAGTCTGCGTGCCATACGCAAAAATGTAGACCTTCTCGAAAGGCCTTTTCCGGCCATAAGCCTCTATAAAGAAACCGGTGACCTCGGCATTCAAGAAAGCCCACCACAACCGGCGACACAGGGACGATTAAAACCGGACAGACATGATGGGAAGGGATGGGAAGGTTCTCAGGGAGCACAGGAAGAGTGATGAATAATAAAAGATCTGAACACTTTCAATGCCTATCAATAAGGTTCCTTGCTCATTCCGGGGCATCTTGCCCTCAGAATATGAGCAGGTAATTCATGTGGCTCTCGGCCTATCCTCTCGTGAGAGAGTCAAGGGCCACCAGCGGGAAGTCAATTCAAACCAAACCGGTCACGAGCCCCCTGTTGAAGCCCAGCACCAACCATCACCGACTCTCCTCCTGCATTTTGCACCCAGGCTTCAATTTCTTCGCGAACGAAACGCCAGTGTTTTCCAACTTTATGCCCTGGGAGTCGACGTTCTCTCGCTAGCTTGTAGATTGTCGATTTTGGGACTTTCAAAAACGTCGACACTTCACTTAAGGTCAGCAAATCTTTCATTGTGGCACCCTCATTAGAGTTTGGTCAGTAATGCTTGTGGTATCGGACTGATCATGTGGAAACTTGAGACTTCTTCCCAGATAGTAGAAAATTGTGCTCTCCTCACCAACTGATCCCGGCTTACGAGGCATGGTCATTCCGTGTACGTCCCTCAGCGAAAGAAATGGCTTGAGAAGACCGTCCCTCCTTTTCTCCTTGAAAAGAAATTAGGCGTTCAAATACACAAATCAACTGTTTGACCATCTGCTCTAATTCGATCACAGTTGAATGCAGATGCGAAAATGTTGCCGAGACAGCCCTGCATTCAAGTTGTTCAGCTTCCTTCCCTTCATGCATGGCGTGGACCGCACTCAGCGCACCTTTCATCTGATGAGCCAGTCTTTGGAGCTCTGGACGATTCTGCATGTGAATAGCTTGATGCATGCTTTTGATCAGATCCGGGGTTGTGGCGTTAAAAATGTGAAACAAGGAATACAGCAAGCCTTCATCCCCCTCCAGGGCGTGAAACGCGGCAGAGACGTCATAGAGTTCTCTGTCCGCCGGGAACTTAGAAGGAGTTCCCCCCTGGTGGCCCGATCCTGAGTCTCTGGTGGCAACCGAATGAGTCCCCGTCCGATCAGCATTGTCATCTGTCTTGGATGAGGACGAGTCCATGGCACCCGGAACAAACCCCACCCATTGCTGGAGTACCCGTTCAAAGTCTCGTAAATGAACCGGCTTAAAAAGACAATCATCCATGCCATTCTCCAGGCATTGTTGCCCATGCTCAGGAAGCACATGGGCTGTCATCCCGACAATCGGAATATGGGGAACCGGAGGAGAGGCCAAACCATGATGGCGATGCCAATAGGCAGATGTATGGACAAATGCTCCAGCATGTTCCAATTCCCGAATACGTTGAGTGATGGCCAACCCATCCACGTCGGGAAGTTCCCAGTCCATCACAATGCAATCCACATCCGTATCTTTCAAAAATGTCAAAGCTTGGGTTCCCGTCTCCACGATGGTCACCTGACATCCGAGTGTTCCTAACATGCCCGCTGCGACCCGTTGATTCACGGGATTATCTTCCACAACCAGCACCGAAGGTCCTGCCTGTTCATTGACGAGGGGTGGCTCTAGAGCCTCATTAGTTCTCTGGACTATCTCAACGGGATGTCGCTCAGCTGCCCTTGGTAAATCTGACAGCCCTCGATGGTCTGTTTCGCCCAATAAGCATTGAAAAAATTGCTTACGGTGGAGGGGAAGCGTGATCATGCCATCAAACGTCAAACTTCTTTCTTCATCATCCTTGCGATACCAAAATGGTTTCAGACCCCAAACTTTGGCCTCGTGAAACAGCGAAGATGATCGAATTCGTTCAAGCCATTCCCGAACAGCCGCTTTCTCCAGACGATCACTCAGAATAACCCCCGCGACGTGACATTCCGATTCGTGAACACCTTCGAACAAGGTGTTCGCCTGTTGAAGGCTGTCGATCTGCACAACCTTGACACGCACTTCTTGAAGAAGTTGCCCCATCACCCACCCTGACGATTGCTGGGGACCGATCACCCAAACCTCTTTGCCAGAAACTGATATGGCGTCCGTGCGTCGGGAATAAGCAGTCCGTGATGCCCGACAGGGAATGTCACACCAAAATGTCGATCCCTGATTTGGTTGACTCCTCACCCCGACGGTCCCGTGCATCAGCTCCGCTAATTGCTTGCAAATTGCTAATCCCAAACCGGATCCCCCAAATTTTCGGCTCATGGAACTATCCGCCTGGGTAAACACCTGAAAAATTTTTTCCTGAACCTCCTCTGACATACCAAGGCCAGTGTCTTGGGCCGACAATCGAAGCCACAGCCGGGTCTCTTCGTCCCGATCACCGGAAAGATCATTAAGCCCATCCATGGACCCACCACCCTCGGGACTCGCTGGATGAATCAGCGAACCTCGCAGCAAGACCGATCCCTCCATCGTAAATTTCAGCGCATTTGAAAGATAATTACAAAGGATTTGTCGCAAACGATGAGGATCGCCAAACAGCTCGGAAGGCACATCCGGGTCGACATAGACCGCCACATCCAGTCCCTTTCCATAGGCACGCTCCGAAAACAAGTCGACGACCTCTTCAAGTAATGACGTAAGATTGAACCCGATATGTTCTAATACCAGCTGACCGGACTCAAGTTTCGAAAAGTCCAGGATATCATTGATGATCGTGAGCAACCTCTCACCGGACATCCGAATAATTTTTGTACATTCCTGTTGCTCGCGGTCCAGAGATGAATTAAGCAATAACTCCGCCATACCAATGACACCATTTAAGGGGGTGCGAATTTCATGGCTCATCACAGCCAGGAAGGCTGCCTTGGCTCGAGTGGCAGATTCGGCCTTAATCAACGCGTGATCCAGTTCCTGATTTTTCGCCTCAAGGGTATCCGCAAAGGCCGACAATTCATCGGCGGCTCGCTTTGGTTCGGTGATATCCATGCCATAGCCTCGAAGTAGACCCAATTCCGCATGGGGAGCAAACGTCCAGGAATACTGTCTATCTCCAACGCTCACTTCGTAATGCATCTCCAGGTGTCTTTGTGATAAACAATGCCTGGCCAGCTCTGAAAACCGATCCGGCAAAGCCGTGGAAAACCCGTCCTGCCCGATATGGGCTTCCTCCATCAGGCGAACCATGGAGGGATTGGCATAGAGAAGTCGTCCCTCCGCGTCCACTTCAATCACGGGGAATGGATTTTCCTGGGGAATGGACGCTAATCGGCGGGTTTCTTCGGTCAATTTCATTTCTGAACTGAGATCTCGAAACATTAACAGGAATCCAGAAGCCTCCACGTCATCCACCACAAGGCCTTTCAATTCCACCCAACACCACGTCCCCTTCCGCCTTCGCAGACGAGTCCGCGGAACCCACAGCATCGTTTTTTCTAGTAGTAATCCTGAAAGAGGGCAGATTTCCGTGCCGTCTTCCTCACAGGGGACCAGACATTCCAAGAGGTCATGACACGAAACATTCGTGGGACAAGCGGCTCCCCACCCTAACAGGCGGGAGCCGGCCAAATTCATACGCGTGATTTGGCCCTCCCGATCAACCAGACACACCCCGACCATCAACCCATCCCACAGACTCTGAAACAAGAGAGGATTGGACCACATGAGCTAGGAGAAAATTTCCCGAAGGTTGATAGAAGGATCTGCAGAATCAAGCACTTTCGTAATCCTCACTTCATACTTTAATTCTGAATCAGTCGCTAAATTTCTCACCTCGGGCTTCTTGAGGATCTCGCCAGTGCATGTCCTGATAATTTTGACCTGTGGTCTCACACTCATCGCAGGATTCTGCTTCACCACCACCGCATCTTCGCCAGTGGACAGTTGGACAACCGTGCCCACAGGATACACCCCCAACACACGAATCATGGCTTCGACAAACCGTGTCGGAAACTTCCCCTTTTGTGCGTCTTGGTAGACCCGCCGAATCGCTAAGGCCACAGGAAATGATCCGGAGGCATTCCCCACAGCGAGCAACTCATCAAAATAATCGGTGAGCCCCAATAAAGTCCCAGAATCGGAAACCGGTTTCCCCCCTAAAACCGTGGAATACCCTGAGCCATCCAGATAGGCATGATGCTCCTGCACAATATCAACGATGTCCTGCGAAAATTGCGATTTTTTATTAATCAGCGCCACGCCCATATCGACATGTTGCTGCAACAACGAATAATCAATCCCAATGCTTCCCCATCGTGTCTGGACGAGGTTGAGTGGCAGCCGCATATAGCCGACATCATGTAACAACGCGGCGACAGCGATCTCTTCAAGCTGCTTCACCTCCCACTCGAGTTGGAGGCCAACCAGAATCGACAACAAGGCGGTATCAACGACATGCGAGTAAAGGGTGGGATCGAACTGCTCAAGGTGCTCAATGAGCATGATCTCGGCGAGCACCGTAGGGTGAGCTAACGCTTTCTCAACGAATGCCTTGGCCGTCTCCTGCATGGCGGCATGAGGAATGACCTGGCCGGTTTTGACGCCTTCGAACATATCTTCCAAGGCCGCAATTGTATCCCCGCGCAACCGTATCAACCGATCTTGATGTTCACCTTCCAATCCATTTTCATCAGGATCCCACGACGTGGGCTCTTGGCTGGATGAATCATCCTGATCGGGAGGTGTCTCTGCCTCCTGATGACACTCATGGGTGCCCTCAACCGGAAAGAGTTCTGCATCGGGCGACACATCGAGCCCCTTGGCAGTATCAATTTCGACTTCCTGAATGCCGGACTGGAGCAATTGCTGCACATCGTGGGAAGAAAGAAGTCGGCGGTGACGAAAGAACGGCGACTTCCACCAGGAATCGAGGATTCGAACCAAATACATGCCTGCACATATCTGTGAACAAGCAAGACGCTTCCGAGTCGTCATCGGTGAGGGCGCTCCGGAGGAAAGGCTATTCATGTGGCTATTGAATCGTGAGGCGTGAAACGTAAGGAGTAAGGGAGTGAAGGAAACAAAATCAGGAGAAAAACTGGATCTGCCCGCCTCACGCCTACGCCTTCCGCCTTACGCTGTCATTCCCGACTTTTTTATGGAAAATCCATCTTCGCTTGTTCGGATGGATCCCAGCTAACCACCGGCGGGGATGACGGAAAAAGGTTGTCATTCGTTTCACGCCTTGCCCCTTACCCCTCACCCCTCACCCCTTACGTTTCACAATCCCTATCAGAGTTCCATTGCCGAGGGAGATAATCAAGGCCAGAAAAAAGAAACACGACGATTACACCCCTGATGACACAACCGCCATTTGAGGTACCTCAGCAATTGTCTGATAAATGGGAATCATTTTGGCGACATTGGCTAAATCCAATACCTGACGAACATACGTTTGCGGGTTCACCAGACAAAAGGGAATTTTTCTACTTTTGAGAGTTTGATGAGCAATCACCAACAGACCCAAGGCGGAACTATCCACAAACGACACCTGTCCAAAATCTAAGACAATCGGCAACTCCTCTTTTATTGCCTCATCTAAACTGTCTTTAAAGGTTTTTCTTGCGCCAAAGTCAAACCGTCCCGCCAGATGCACGACCACGGCTTTCTCACTCTTTTCTTGCGTGACATTCATATACTCCTCCATGGTGTATGCCAAGAAACCTCCTTGACTATCCTGTGATCATCCAACTCACCTTATCGGTGAGGATTCACAAAGAATTAAACTCCAGAAAATTAATTCGTGAGACGTGAAGGGTAAGGCGTGAAAAGTAAAAAGTGAGGAGTCAAGATAAAACCTGTCTGTGCTTTTCTTCCCGCTCCTGACGCCTCACGCCTTCCGCCTCACCCCTCACGCAAAGAAAAAACCCCTCCACTAATCCTTCCTTACTCGGTACACTGACGTGCCGTTCACCGGCACACGTTCGAAATGATCATCCACGGCCAACGTCGTTTCCGTGGCTCCGAGAATCAAATACCCATGAGGCGCGAGAATGCCTCGAATACGCCGAAGAATGTCTTTCCTGGTCTCCATATCGAAATACATCATGACATTCCGTATGAACACCAGATCCATTGTCGGAAGAACCAGCCACGAACCGGCCAAATTCATCTCGCGAAATTCGATCATGTTCCGCACATCATCACGAATCTGCCACTCCATCCCTTGCCGTGAAAAATAGGTATTCAGCATAGGCGGGGAAAGGCCTCGATTCACCTCGAATGGTCCATATCGGCCTTCCTGGCCACGTTTGATCATTTCCTGGGAAAGATCGGTGGCGATCAAACGAATATGCCAGGACGTCAGTTCCGGAAAATGGTGCAAAATCGTCAAGAGAATTGAATAGGGTTCCTGTCCGCTGGAACTGGCCCCGCACCAAATATGTAAACGCTTGATGTCCCAATTCGCTTGAATCACTTCCGGAAGGAGCCGGTCTTTTAGAGCTTGAAATGGAACGAGATCGCGAAAAAAACTTGTTTCATTGATGGTCATGGCTTCCACAACCCGCTTGTGCAAAGGGCCATAGGAAGTCTGTCGGAGTTGAGAAACCAGATCAGCCATTGATCCAAAGCCTTCCTGTTTGGCAAACGGCTCAAGCCGTGATTTCAATAAATAGGTTTTCTCCGGCTCTAAAACCATGGCTGACCGCACCCGGACCAGATTCCGGATATACGCGACATCTTCAAAGGCAATTTCTGGATTCACGATGCTTCTACTGGTAATGAGGCTAATAAGGAAACGGATGAATACGCACCGTTCACGGTAGGCTCCCCTCTATCAAAGCCTATACACCGGAAGGCACATCTCCCAGACCTTCAAGAAAGAGGTCGGACAGAGACAGCATGTCCTCTATGGCACTTCACCAAAGCCAATGAAAGACGAAAGAGATGAGGGCTCACAAGCCTTACGGACAGACCTCAACGACCTCCCCATGACGAATTGAACAAAGACAAGAGATCAGGCTCCCGGAGGTCTCACGCAGTCCTGATTCGATGGCAGGAGAATCAGTCAAGAACAGTCGAAAAGACAATCTTGTCCATAACTCAGTATCTTCATACCCATGAGGCTCCCGTTAACGCGGAGCCATCATTTTCAAATGAGCCAGCATAGCCGCAGGAATGTCGTTTAACGGAAGAATTTTGTCGACTCCTCCAGCCTTGATGGCCTCTTTGGGCATCCCAAAAACGACACAGGATGCTTCATCCTGGGCACAGTTAAATGCTCCGGCCTGTTTCATTTCCAACATACCGGCAGCTCCGTCATTCCCCATGCCGGTCAGAATTACCCCAAGACTATTCCCCCCGGCATACCGGGCGACCGATCGAAACATGACGTCCACAGAAGGACGAAATCGGTTGACCTGCGGCTCTTGATTGAGAGAGACATAATAGCGGGCACCGCTCCGGCGAAGTTCCATATGATAATTACCCGGCGCCAACAAGGCCTGTCCGGGCATGACGCTATCACCTTCCTGAGCTTCTTTCACGTGAATCTGACACAGTTCATTCAGCCGGTTCGCAAACGATTTCGTAAATCGCTCCGGCATATGCTGCGTCATAATAATCGGTGGAGTATTCGGTGGCAGCACTTCCAATAATTCCCGAAGCGCTTCGGTCCCACCCGTGGACGCCCCGATGGCAATAATCGTGTCAGTGGTCTTAATCATCGCGGATTGGGCAGCCAGCGCTTTAATCCGTTCAGTACAGTCAGCCGGTGGAGTTCGTTTTTTCACGCTGGCCTGAGCCGCGATCTTTACTTTGCTGACAATTTGATGAGCTAAGTCCGACAGACCATGCTGAATATCCACCGTGGGCTTCGTCACAAAATCCACGGCGCCTGATTCCAAGGCCTGTAACGTCGTCGCCGCTCCTTGTTCAGTCAACGAACTCACCATCACCACAGGCATCGGCCGCGCGGCCATGATTTTCTGCAAAAAGGTGAGTCCATCCATTTTTGGCATTTCCACATCCAAAGTCAGCACATCAGGATTAAGGGCTTTCATCTTATCCCTCGCGACATACGGGTCCGGAGCGGTTCCGACCACCTCAATCTCAGAATCTTGCGATAAAATCTCCGTCATAACATTCCGAATCAACGCCGAGTCATCAACAATCAACACGCGTATTTTTTTCCCATTCATATGCATCTCCATTCAAAATCAAAAACCGTGAAACGTATATCGGAAGGCGTGAACCGCGAAGAGCTATACAACAAAGCCCTGGATCCCTTCACTCCTTACGCCTAAGGTCTTACAGTTTCCCCCTAAAAAAGGGTTACGTCTGCCTGCACAGGAGCCTGTTGGAGTTTCTTCCGATACTGCCCCTCCTCCTGTGCAATCGCGCTAGCCACGACACGGTCGAGTTTTTTTATGAGCACTTTTCCTGAATCGGTAAAATAGTACACCTTCCGAGGACAGCCATCTCCGACATCGGCTTTGATAGGCGACAGACCCTCCTGTTCCAAGAAGGAGAGAGCCCAAGCGGCATTTTTGGCCCCAATATCAATGGTGCCGTCATAAATCTTCCCCCCGCCAAAGACCTTCGCTTCGAGCCGCTCCTTTTTCCCGCCTCGCTTGAAAATATCGTTCATCAGCATTTCCATGGCAAAGCTGCCGTACCGTCCAGAATCCGCCCAATTATCGTGTCCTTCAGTATTGGAAGGAGCCGCTAACATGAAATGATTCATCCCTCCCACGCCGGCCAGTGGATCTCGCAGACACACCGAGATACATGAACCCAACACCGTATAGACGACTTTGGGCTCCCGGCTCACAAAATATTCACCAGGGAGAATGACGGCCACTTCATAGGGAAAGCGGGTATCCTGCATCCGGCGAATATGTCCAAATTCCATCAATCCTGTAGATGACATTCTTTCCTCTATCCCCAAAGTCAACCACCTAAGGAACGTTTCTCGTTAGGCGTAAGGCGTGAAAAGTAAAAAGTTCGGAGTGAGCAAATATGTGGAAAAAGAGAAGTGGCGTAAACGGCAGAACGCATCTTGTTTACCCCTCACGCCTAACGTCTTCCCCCTTCACCCCTCACGCCTCACCCCTTACTATGCACGCTAACTGGTTTTTGATAAATGGTTGGGCGCAGATACGTAAATTGATGGTCGATCCATTGCAAACTTTCTGAATGTCCGATAAACAAATAACCCCCCGGCCGGAGATACCGGAAAAACTTCTCCATGAGCTTGGCTTGCGTGGGACGATCAAAATAAATCATGACATTCCGACAAAAAATCACATCCAGTTGACTCCGAATAGGAAATGTCGGGTCCATCAAATTTATCCGTCGAAAGGCCACAAGACGCGCGACCTGAGGGCGCACCTGCAGTTTGCCCGTTTGCGGGCCTTTCCCACGGAGAAAATGTCGTTTCACCAGATCATTGGGAAGTTGACTCACCCGCTCTTCCTCATAGATACCCGAGGAGGCCTTTACCAACACCCGCGTAGAAATATCGGAGGCGAGAATTTTGATGTCCCATCGATTAATATCGGCAATGGCATCAGACAGGGTCATGGCAATCGTATAGGGTTCTTCCCCGGAAGAAGACGCGGAAGACCAAATCCTCAAGGTCTTGGCCGATTGCACCTCTGGAAGAACCTGGTCGCGGAGAAAATCAAAATGCACCGGCTCCCGATAAAAATCAGTCTTATTCGTCGACACAAGATCCAACAATTTCATCAACTCTTCTTCCCCGCCTTTCCCGCTCACGCAGTCGTAATAAGCCTGATAGGAGGAAAGGTGAAGATCCCGAAGCCGTTTTCCCAAACGAGAAACTAAGAGCGTTTTTTTAGGGGCATCGAGAGTAATACCGACTTGCTGATAAATCAGATGCTTAAACAGTTCAAATTCTTTGTCAGTCAACGTTGCCGTAATCATATTGTCCTTTATCGTCAATTGCTCCAAAGTAAGAAGTAAGGGAACTAGTAGTGAAGAGTAAGCAGTGAACAGTAAGGAGCAAAAAGTGACAACACAGAACTTCCCACCTTACGCCTTCCGCCTCACGCCTTGTTCCTCACCCCTTCACGCCTCACGCTTCACCCCTCACCCTTCCGGGAACCAATAAAACAACATCCCATAGACCACATACGCCGTCAGAAGGGTTCCCCCAAAGGTCCATTGCATCATATGCCCTAAGCGACGATGGCGAGAGACTCCTCCCACCATCGCTCCAACCCCCGTCCCATTTCGAAGCTTCCGGAGTCCAACCACCATATTCGTGGTTCCCAATCCTATGGTGGTCATCGCGAGGCCGGTATGCACAAGAAGAACCGGCATATACAGAGACCAATATTGCTCGACTGTTCCGCCAAACTGATCACGCCCGACAAGTAATTGTTTGGTGACATACGCCACCAGCCAAAGACCTACCAGACCGCAGGCAACCATCATCAATTTTCCGTGTGCCGTCACATCATGCCGCTTGGCGGCACGGACCCCAAAAAGAGACAGACCGTAGGCCATGGTCATTCCGACCAGAACCAACTCCCATAAAAGATTTTCGACGGCCATATTTTCTGCTGTAAGATTTCCGTTCCAGGGGCTCAATGAAGTGAAAAAAGCCGGAATGAATGTAAAAAAAGATTTCTTCGTGAGGCGGGAAATGGAAGACTATTCGTTTTACCCCTTACCCTTCAGCCTTATTTCTTCCTTTTTCCTCTTCCATCTCATATTATCGGCACACCTATGACCGAATTTAAGGACCGGAGATATTTTTTAAAAAAAGGGAAACCCAGGGTGGGAATAAAAAAAGGCGAGGAAGGTTATGATACCCTCCCCGCCTTTTCTCAAGACGATTGATCTTGAAACGAAATTATTTCAGTCTGACAACAATGGCTCCCATAAAATCACCCTTCTTCCAATCTTTTTTGGTGGTTTTGGGGTGTTTATTATGGCAATCCGCACAACTATCAACAATGGCATAGTCAGCCGACATGCCTACGGTAGTCCCGCCATCATCTGCAATTAACACTTTTTCTTTTCCTTTGGCCAATTCCGCGAGCATGTCCTTTTCCTTGGCACTTTTTGCGGCATTAGAGGCATACAAGGGATCCGTCCCAACCAAAGACAATTCAAACTCTTTTATTTCCTTCCCAAGCTCTTTCACGAATTGAGCCGGAAGCATCATGCTGTGGTCATCCTTCACCCAATCCTCATTGAGTCCCATCCCACCTTTTTTCGCGTCTTCCACAATACCCTTAACATACACCGTTCTGGCAGCCTTGGCGGTGGCCAGGATGTACTTCGCCGCCATTTCCTTGGCCGCGTCTGCGGCTTGCCCCATTGGTACCACCAAAGCGAGCCCAATCATAGAGACGACAAACATCATTGAGAATGCAGCCCATCTTCTCATAACAACCCTCCTCCTGTGAGTGTTGGAAAACATCATGTGAACGGTTCAGATCTACTTGTTCGGGACCCTAGGGTAGCCGACATAACCAGGAACAGTCAATATCAAAGTAACAATGCCACCCCTTGAGAAGGCATCAAGTGGGAGAAGGTGAAAAGTGAAGAGTACCCACTGCGAAGTGAAGAGTACCCACTGGGGAGACCAAACCAAAAGACCAAAGAAGAGAAAATGACAGGAAGAAATTAAAGAAGGGAAGCTTCAGGAGAAAGGAGGGAAACCCTTCGTGAGGCGCAAGATAGGGAAACGCGGGAGGGAAAATCATTCGTGAAGCGTGGAAAGTAAATAGTGAGGAGTCAGGAGTAAGGAGCGGAAGAAAATCCTAGACGGGTTTTCCCCTCGCTCCTTACCACTAACTATTTACTCCTTACTGGTGTCTAAAATTCTTCAAAAAAATCATCCCCTGGCTTTTTATGCCCGTTGGACCCCGAACTCCCAACACCCACAGCGACCTCTTTTTTTGTGGGGGAATGCTTTCCCTGAGCTTTGCCAGAAACAGACGAGGCCGCACGAGAAGATTGAGACCCCGTTCCGCTGGTCGATTGAGCGTGAACAGATGAGCCGGTTTTCGACATGGGCTCCGAACGTTGAGACCCGGACTCAGTCTGGACCTTGAAAAACTCAACCTGCCGCAACAGATCCTCAGTTTGTTGCGCCATCGACTGGGACGCTGAGGTCGCCTGTTCCACCAAGGCCGCATTTTGCTGTGTGCCTTGGTCCATCTGCATCACCGCCTTATTCACTTGGTCAATCCCAGCCGCCTGCTCCTGCGAAGCCGCACTGATTTCTGAAATAATATCCGTCACCCGTTTGACCGAGTTCACAATTTCGGCCAGCGTCTGGCCCGAGCGATTGACCAACTCACTGCCACCGCCCACTTTTTGCACCGATTCGTTGATCAGCGTCTTAATCTCCTTGGCCGCCGTGGCCGAACGTTGCGCCAGATTTCTCACTTCCGAGGCCACTACCGCAAAACCTCGTCCCTGCTCGCCCGCCCGCGCCGCTTCCACCGCGGCATTCAAAGCTAAGAGATTCGTTTGAAACGCGATTTCGTCGATCACGTTGATAATATCTGCAATCTTTTTGCTGCTCTTATTGATTTCATCCATGGCTTCCACGGCTTTGTCCGTCACCGTCCCGCCTTTTTCTGCCACTTCCCGCGCGGCCACCGCCAATTGATTCGCCTGCTTGGCGTTATCCGCGTTTTGCTTAATCGTGGAGGTCATCTCTTCCATCGACGCACTGGTTTCTTCCAGGGCTCCTGCCTGAGCCGAGGTCCGCTCGGCAAGATCCGATGTCCCCGCATTGATCTCTGAAGTCCCGGTCGTAATACCGGATACAGCCGTTTTCACCGACCCAATGACTTCACTCACCCGATCGAACATCATATTAAACGATTCGCTGGTGCGGCCGATTTCGTCCTGACTGTTCACGCTGGCCCGACCGGTGAGATCTCCTTCCTTCGCTCGTTCAGCCATGGACTCCAGACTTTTCATGGGCTTGACCACCAACTTTGCAATCATCAGATACAACAGCCCCATCATCAGCACACCCACGGCAAGGATCCCCATATACATATTGCTGAGGTTACTTTGTAATTGTGCAGCGGGACCATCCATGGGAATCTGTACCGATACGGCTCCTAGCATATCCCCAACCTGTTTGCCTTCATGACAACCGGTGCACGCTTTGACGCTGGCTAAATCAGGAGTCGCACGTCGGAACATCATTTTTCCATTCACGGTATCAATTTTGGTAAATTCCTTTTTCCCAGATGCTAGCGTGGTAAGAGCCTCTTGCTCAAAAGGATCTTGCGGACCATTTTTCGCATTTAGCGGAGTAACGCTGATGATCCTGGCATTGTAAACGCCTTCCTGAGCTAACTGTTCGGAGGTCTCACGAGTAAACGTGGCCGGAAAGGGGATCGTATCGGGTCCCCTGTGATCAACGCCGGATTGCATCCCAGCCGCCTTGGCTTTCACCACGAACTCTTTGGTCACATAGGCTCGAGTGATCTCAATTTGCTTTTGAACAATCAGCGCCTGGTCAGCCAACACTCGCTCCAAATCCGTTTGTAATTGCTGACCCATCAAATAGGCTCCCCCAGCCAGCAAACTCGCGAAGACCACCATAATAGTCATCACCACTTTTGGACCAATGCCTATTGAGTTCCAACCTTTACCCATGCGACCCCCTATTTTCTTTGATAAATGATCAAACTGGTCTGCTAAAACTCTTCAAAAAAATTATCCTCACGTTGATAGCGCTCATGGCCATTCGAGCTGCCCATGCCAACCGGTTGGGGCTTAGCCGTTGCCTTTTGAGAAGAGGCAGCCTTCGCTGAATGTAGAGGTTTACTCACAGGAAGGGACGTCTTGGCAATTGATGGTGTAACCCTGCTTCCCGATCCTCGTTGTGCCCGAGAATTGAGAGACTGTCCTTGTTCTGTATCTTCTAATTTAAAAAAGGCCACTTGCTTCATCAGGTCGGCAGCTTGTTGTTTCATAGACTGGGAAGCCGAGGTGGCTTGTTCCACTAAGGCTGCATTTTGCTGCGTGCCTTGGTCCATCTGCATCACCGCCTTATTCACCTGATCAATCCCCGCCGCCTGCTCCTGCGAGGCGGCACTGATCTCCGAAATAATATCCGTCACACGTTTGACCGAGTTCACAATCTCGCCCAGCGTTTGCCCCGAGCGATTCACCAACTCGCTGCCGTCACTAACCATTTGTACCGATTCATTGATTAACGCCTTAATCTCTTTCGCGGCCAAGGCCGAACGTTGCGCCAAATTCCGCACTTCCGAGGCCACCACCGCAAACCCCCGGCCTTGTTCCCCGGCTCGTGCCGCTTCAACCGCCGCATTGAGGGCTAGTAGATTGGTCTGAAAGGCAATTTCATCGATTACATTGATGATATCCGCGATCTTTTTACTACTTTCATTAATTTCACGCATGGCCTCCACGGCCTTGTCCGTGACTGCTCCACCCTTCTCCGCCACTTCTCGCGCAGCCATGGCTAATTGGCTGGCCTGCTTGGCGTTATCCGCATTCTGTTTGATGGTGGACGTCATTTCTTCCATGGAGGCACTCGTTTCTTCTAACGCTCCGGCCTGTGTTGAAGTGCGTTGCGAGAGATCTTCATTGCCTTGGGTGATTTCACCCGAAGCGGTCGAGACGTGTTCCGCCGCTTGGCGTACTTCAGCCACCACCCCCACTAAATTATCCATCATGGCATTCATGGCTCTGCCCATAGTCCCCAGTTCATCTGTGGAGGTCAGGGTGACTCGCTTACTCAGATCACCCTGGGCAGCCCGTTGGGCGACCTCACTCATTTGAATCAGACTGTTCGCACCACGACGCCCGATATACAATCCAACCACCAAAATCAGAGCCACACAAATACCCGCCGTCATGGTTAAACTGCGTTTGAAGGCAATTGCCGCGACGGTGGCTTCTTCTAAGGGAAGACGCACCAACACCGACCAATTCATTCCGGGATATCCTAAGGCCCCCTTCAAATGGGTATAGCCGGCTAGCTGGTCGATTCCCTTTCGCACATGCGTGGAGATCATATATCCCGTTTTTCCTGCAGCAGCCTCTTTGGCAGACAATTCCCCTTTTTCCACCAAGTTAAGTTTGAACAAGACAGTCTCCAGATTATGGCTCACCTCCTCCCTACCCTGGGCGGAAGGATCATAATCCACAAAAACCTGCCCCTGATCTCCCAACAGCGTGATTTCAGATCCAGGAAAACCAGAAGACTTGAGCTCCTGGTATGCCGTTTGAATAATTTCCTCCACCAAGGAGAATTTGACCCGATTGCTCCAATAGCCAATCAAATCCCCATCGACATAGACAGGTGCGGAGAAGCCCATGGTCAATCCATCATCACCGGGGTAAACGAATTTCACATCCTCATCCACATGCAGATCTTCGATGAAAGTCCCTGTAGACGATTCATTGCCGGGAGCCGTAAAGAGTTGTTTCGTGGTAAATTCATTGGCTTGTAAGGCCTTAAACCATGGTGCATCAGCATATTTTTTCGAGTAAATCGCCGTGGTGTCGATGGGATTGCCTTTGGCATCAATTGAGTTGACCGCCATGACATCCCCGACCGTATCCACCAGAATGGTCAAATAATAAATTCCGGATGTCGTCACATATTGGTTCATCGCATCGGCGATCGCATTATGCTCTTTGGAGTACCAATGATACCGTTCGCCCACGATCTTATTGAGGCCAAAGGATTGTGGGTCGCCGTAGCGTTCGAATAGATTCCTATCAATTTTATCCGCGATGTTTGACGCCACAATTTGGACGCGCTGTCCGGCAGCCTCTTCCATCTCCCCGGTCGCCGATGCTCCTAAATACCCCACCGTCGCCATGGGCACTATGCCGAAAATAGCGAACAACACCACTAGCTTGGCTGCAATTCCCCAATTCAACATTTCCTTGACCATATTATTCATAAAACCCTCGCTGATTTTTTAAAGTTGTTATTCGCCTCTAATGCCCTTGGGCTTCCCTGGCTCCAATCCCTTCTCTAACAACCTATTTCTCTCGGAGAGAAGATGCACCAATCAAACCATTTATGGCTTATATCTTTTCTCGTCAGGCGGGAATTTCACCTTTTACTTCCACGTCCTGGATCTCCCCTACCACCGCCACTTCCTCTTCCGTCAGCACCCGATCAATATTCAACAGGGTTACTAAGCGTTCCTGGGCATGGCCAATGCCGGCAATAAACGTGATATCGACCGAGCTACCCATGTCCGGAGGAGCCTGAATATTTTTGGCATTCATATCCAACACATCAGAAACCGCGTCGACCAGAAAACCCATCACGCGATTTCTGACATTGACCACTACGACCACGGTGAATGACGTGGGTTCAGTCACGCCCATGCCGAATTTCATGCGTAGATCAACAATGGGCACAATGGTGCCTCGAAGATTGAGCACCCCTTTGAGGAAATCGGGGGTATTGGGGATTCGCGTGATCGTGGTGTATCCCTTGATCTCCTGCACTTTCAGAATATCGACCCCGTAATATTCATCCGCCAGATTGAAGGTCAGATATTGTTGATCGTCGCTGGAATAGGTGGTCCGAACATCGCGGTTCTCCGTACCGTCAATAGTGGCCGTGGACATGATTAGGCTCCTTTGTTATGAACATCATCGTTATGGCTCAATACTTGTCATCTTTTTTCTCGTAAAGGGTGAGGCGGAAAAGACGTAAGGGGGTAAGGCGAATAAGAATCCTCATGTCTGACGCTTTACGCCTTACGCTTCACGTTTTTTCACGCCGCCGCAATGTGGCCAGCCCGTGCCAATCTGGCCAATCCCGGCACGTCCAAAATCAAGGCGACTTGCCCATCTCCCAGAATCGTGGCTCCGGAAATGGCCTCGACCTTGCGATAATTTTGTTCCAAACTCTTAATGACTACTTGCTGTTGCCCCGTCAGCTCATCCACGAGCACGGCTACTCGTCGACCATCCGCCTCCACGATCACCAGCAATGCCTGTGAAGGATCGGTAAAGTCCGGCGTGACGCCAAAGGCCTCATAGAGTTTGACCATCGGTACCCATTCTCCGCGAAGATTGACCACTTCTCCTTTGCCCACGATCCGTTGCAACTCATGGGGTTTGGGGCGAATGGATTCCGTCACCGTAATGAGCGGAATGATGTAATTATCCTGACCGACCCGGACAGTCATCCCGTCAATAATAGCCAGCGTGAGCGGCAATTTCAGCGTGAGCCGAGAGCCCTTGCCCATTGTGCTCTGAATGCCAACTGACCCACCAAGGCCTTCGATATTTCGCTTCACGACATCCATCCCCACCCCTCGACCGGACACATCGGTGATGGTCTCGGCGGTGGAAAATCCAGGACGAAAGATCAGTTGATACACGGCCTCATCCGACATATTGCTTCCATCGGCAATGATCCCTTTTTCCACGGCTTTTTTGATGATCTTTTCCCTGTTTAATCCTCGCCCGTCATCCTCCACGGCGATACAAATATTCCCGCCATCATGAAACGCATGGAGACGAATGGTTCCTCGGGCCGGCTTGCCTTGAGCCAACCGGTCATCCGGGAGCTCCAATCCATGATCGGCGGAATTGCGAACCAGATGGGTGAGCGGATCGCCAATCGCCTCAATCAGGGTTTTATCTAATTCCGTTTCCTCCCCGGACATGACCAATTGAATCTGCTTGCCGCTTTTTCCGGCGAGATCCCGAACTAACCGTGGGAACCGGTGGAACGCGCTGCCGATCGGCATCATCCGAATGGACATGACCCGTTCTTGTATCTCTCGGGTATTGCGTTCCAATTGGGTAATCCGTTCTTGGAGAACCGGGAGCTGATCGATGGAAAACTTCTCGCTGAGATCCGTAATCATCGATTGCGTAATCACCAATTCTCCCACCAGATTGATCAACTTATCGATTTTCTCCGTATCGACCCGAATAGACGCCACTTCATTTTTCTTCAATTGCTGCTGCTTCTGAAGCGCCTTATCTACTTGCTGAGGCGACGCTTTTTTGTCTTCCACTAGAATTTCGCCTATAGTTTTCTGCTTCGCGAGACTTTCTGCAACTTGCTCCGGCGTCACCACCCCTTCTTCCACCAGAATATCCCCCACCCGTTTATAGACTTCGGGCTTTTTCGGCGCACGATCGATGATGGCTAATTCGCTTCCATCCCGGACAAACGCAAACACCTCCTCGACCTGAACAATGGGTACATCGGTTTCCAATTCCACGGTCCAACTGAGATAACATCGTTCTGGATCGAGGGCGTCCAAAGCAGGAAGACCATCGGTTCGCACTTGCAGCACTTTCACCATGCCCAACTCATGCAGTTCCTTGAAAATCTGGGCTGGATCCATTCCTCGTTGAAACAATTCCGGTAAGGGGCTCCAATTAATCTGAACCGTTCGCCACGTCGCCGCTTGAGGCGGAGGACCCTGGGGAGCGGTTTCAGCTGAAGACCCCTCATGTGCAGGGGCGGTCGATCCCTTCTGACAGGCTTCCAGTTCACCTTCTAAGGCGTGAATGGCTGTCTCATCTGCCGCCTCACCCCCTTGCGCCGCGTCCAAAAGACTTTTCAAACCGTCCAACGCCCGCAACAGCACATCGATGACATGAGGGGTCACCGGCATTTTCTCATTCCGGAGGTCATCCAAAATGTTTTCCATTTTGTGAGTCAACTCGGCAATGGCCGTAAAATGAAACATCCCCGCGTTGCCTTTAATCGAATGGGCGCCCCGAAAAATTCGATTCAGTAAGTCCAGGTCTTTCGGACGTTGCTCTAACGCCAATAAACCGGACTCGATGGTTTCCACATGTTCTGCGGATTCAGTAAAAAACGACTCTTGAAACCGTGAGAGATCAACCGCCATTATTCGACTCCTTTGCGAAGGGACTGAGGATTTATCTTTTCGTGAGGCGTAAGGGGTGAGACGATTTTTGATGCCTGATTAACCCACTCAGCATCTTATCTAGTCGGTTCATCGCACTCTCAAGTCCATCCGCATCCTTTGCCTGTAACCACCCAAGTCGTTTGCCAATATCCAGTTGAGTATCCAGCTCGCTTAACGATCCCTGAGAAACGTGCAAATACTGAATAAACTCTTTTGGGGTTTGCCGCGCCGCACCTTCCGCGATATTACTGGGAATACTGACTGCCGCTCGCCGCATTTGACTGGTAAGGCCATATCTCTCCTGTTCAGGAAAAGTTTTTGTTATTTGGTACACATCAGTCACAAGTTGCATTGCTAAATTCCATACATCCAATTTTTTATGTGGCTTCTTCAAGTTTCACTTTAGCTTTCGCCTCACGTTTCACGCCTTATCCCCTGACGCCTCACGTTTCACGCCTCACGTCTTCCTACCCCGGAAGCACTTTCTTAATCGTGGCTAACATTTGTTCCGGATTAAACGGCTTCACGACCCATCCCGTTGCTCCAGCACTTTGCCCTTCTTTCTTTTTGTCATCTGAGGACTCGGTGGTTAACATCAGGATCGGGGTGAACTTATGGGCGGCCATACCCCGCACCGCCTTAATCAGAGAAATCCCATCCATGTTCGGCATATTCAAATCCGTAATCACCAAATTCGGCTTCGCCCCTCCATTGAGTTTATCAACGGCTTCTTTTCCGTCTCCAGCCTCGACCACTTCGTAGCCGGCCCCGGTCAGCGTAAAGCTCACCATTTGACGCATCGAGACGGAATCATCCACGATTAAAACTGTCTTGCCCATAGCATTACCTCACTTTGGTTCTGTGTATTTCTATGTTGGCACTGTACGATCACCACTGATTATTCGACCTCTACCCATTTTTTCATAAGGCGTCAGGGGTGAGGCGTAAGGAGAAAAAACACATCTTCATGCCTCACGGTTCACGCCTTACCCTTCACGCCTGACGTCTTCAGAACAACGTGATGTTGTCTCCTCCATCCGAACCGGTTCCGACCATCACCGTCCCTTGACCCGATCGGGCAGCCTCCATCGTGAGGCGTTCAGACTCCATCGTATAGGTGTGTTCGAGATTCCGGATTTCTTCGAGCACCTGCGGCATCATATCTATTCCTTCAGTATCGTCGACCACCGCTTGAAGCGGCGCATGGATCCGCTCCAATGGCTGATAGACATGTTCCAATTTTTGGCGAGTGATATCTTGAAATTGCATGGACATCACAATTTGTCCGATATCCTTTCCCAGATCTTTGGTTCGCCCGGAATTGTGTCCAACGCTCTCTTTTAATGCATCATTATTTCGAGCCATGACCTTGATCATCTCCAGAACTTTGTTCTGAGCCTCTACCGTTTCCGTTAAGTCTAAAGACACCAACACCTGGAGCTCTGACATCGCCGACTCGGTTGTTCCTTTGACCGTCGTCGCAAGGGTACGAATTTGCTCTGAGGCCTGCGCGGACCGATTCGCCAATTTCGTCACTTCGTCCGCCACCACGGCAAACCCTCGTCCATGCTCTCCCGCCCTGGCGGCTTCAATTGCCGCATTGAGTGCTAATAATCGTGTTTGATCAGCAATAAATTCGACTTCCTCCACCACCTCTGAAATTCGAGAAGTGGTTTCCACAGCCTGCTCCATCACGCTCACAGTTCCGAGCGTCACCGTGGTCGTCTGTGTGACTTGCTTGACGAACATTTCTATGGTCTTTTGTGTGTCCTGAAGGATCCGATCGACCGTGTATTCTTCCTTTCCACCACGTCCCTCTGCCATATTTAACAGGGCTTCGGTTTCAGCCACCTGTTCTCTGACATTTCTTGAAATTGCTTGAAAACGCTGAATAAGCCCGTCAGCCGCTTGTCCCGTCTCTTGTATGACCGCCTTAATTTGTGCCACAAAAACCGGAAACACCGGTGCAAGACACTGGCAAAAGGCTTTCCAATTCTCCAACGAACGCCGCTGAGCCTGTATGCCGGCCTGAAGTTGCTGTTCCAACAGGTGGATACGCATCTGCTTGCTTCTGGCGCCCAAGGCATATCCGATCCCTGTTCCGGCCACCACTACACCCATCCATACCATCCAATCACCATTCACACGTCACCTCATTCTTGGATTTCGATGAATATCAATTGCATTATTTAATGGTCCTGCGTTACGACTCCTGGGTCGGGAGAAACTGTGCAAATCCAATTTGCTCAAACGTGTCACGAATACGACTGGAATACCCCTGCACGGTCACCCGCCCAGAGCGGGTCGCCGCCACCATCAGCTGTACACAGGAGGAATCCATACAGTTCACCTCGCCTAAATCAATGTGGAGAGGCCCTTCTTGTTGATGCAAGGCCACTAAATCGGTATGAAATTGAGCCGCTTCAAAAATGGTGAGATCGCCTAGTGGCCTGAGAATCGACTGCTCAGGAATCATTGACGTGACTTGGGATTCTTCCATGTTACCCTCTCAACTCTCGTGGGGAAAAAACGTGAACATTCGAACGACGCTCCTGGCCTGGCCTGATGCTTCCATTCCCGCGTGGCACCCTTCGGCATGACAAGAAATAAACAGAAGACAACCAGACCTATCGGATGCCAAAGGACCGTACCTTAGAAGAAGGACTCTATTTTTTTCGTGGTGACCATAACCCGAAATAAGGAGTAAGGAGACAGGAGAAAGAAATGTCCGAGCGGAAAAATCGTTTTTTCCTCACGCCTTACTCCTCACTCTTTACTCCTCACGCCCGATCCAATTCGTGAGCGGCCATAGGGATTTTGGATGCACTAGAGATTCATTCTTCACCGATCGGTAAGTCGGTCTTGATCATACACACGACTTGATTGCCTTTCCCTCGATACTCGATCCAAGAGAAACTTAAGGCTTTGGCCATCGCAATACCCCGTCCGTGACTTTGCAGAATTCGCTCTGGCTTGATCTGTTCATACTTCCGCCAGTCGAAACCGGAACCTTGGTCGGTGATCGTCACCTGGATGCAATCCAAGAACCGTTCAAACAGCACGTCAACCACCTTGTGGGCATACTCAGGAAGCCCCATCCGATGTTGAATTTCTTCCTCCCACGTTCCACTCGCCTGGAGGGCCGTTTTTTCATCGAACCCGATTCCCAAATTTCCATGCTCCACCCCATTCGCCAATAATTCATTAAGCCCAAACACCACTTTTTCTGAATTGGGACAGGCTCGCCCCAACAGGAATGCCAAGTCATATGCTTCTTCCATGGTTCGAACGTGAAAACGGCCCTGCTGTAATAATTCAACAATCTGAGACTGATGACTGAGATTTCGAATTATCCGTTTCCATTTCAACCCCTCCTCAACCGCTGCCCCAACTATCCGCAACAAGACCTGTTGGTCGAAGGGCTTGGTGAGGTAAAAAAAGACGCCGGATTCAATCCCTTCGCATATTTCTTGCGGAGATCCCGCGGAGGTTTGCATCACCACCGGAAGCCATTGGAGACGTTCATCAGCTTTCAGATGCACCAAAAGGTCAAGGCCATTCATCCCCGGCATCATTCGATCCAACACCATCGCCTGGAACCCTTGTTGATCCTGTCGCAAATGCGCTAAGGCCTCTTCCCCATTATGCGCCTGGACCAGTTCATATTGTTCATCCCTGAGACATTCGACAAGAACATCCAGGTTTAACTGATCGTCGTCCACTAGCAAGATACGGGAAGATGTGTGTTTCATACATGCCATCTCGACAACTGAAAAGACCCAAGCAACTCGTGAGGGGTACAGCGTAAGGCGTGAGGAGACAGAAGAAAGAACGGATCTGTACCCCCCACCTCACGCCTTACCCCTAACACCTTACGTCTCACTCCCTAACGCCTAAAACTCCACTCCGAGTAACGCCACGTCATCCTCAAACCCGCCTTGGGCATTCCATGTCCGGCTCTGCTCGATAATACGGGACAATCCGGACTGCATCGGCTGACTGGCGACCTCCTCAAGTGCTTCCTGAAGTCTTTTTCTCCCCCAGATCTCTCCCTGAGAATTCATCACTTCATAAATACCATCGCTAAAGAGATACATCCGGTCTCCGGGATTCACGGTGATGAAATCAGTTCCATACACCTCGTCATCCGAAAAACCAATAGGCCAGGATCGCTCGCCCAACACAACCGAAGACCGGTCCCTTTTCACAACAATTGACCCGGGATGTCCCGCAGTCGCATACCGAAGAAGGCGCGTGGAGCATTGCCACACTCCAACCCAGATCGTGAAATACTCCCCGTCATCGCTCATGGGATATTGTTGGTTCAGACTCGTCAGGATCTCGCCTGGATCGTATGAGGGAAACATTTGTTGCATGTGTTCTCCGTTGAAAAACAGAGATAACGACACGGCCCGCAACGCGGGCCCAATCCCATGTCCCGACATATCCAACACCATGAGACCGAGATGATCGTCCCCCCATCGGGCGACCTGAAAGAAATCTCCTCCCAAATGCGAGGACGGCAAAAATTCCCACTCCACCCGCACTCCAGGGACCACTTCCCCCGTCCGGGGGAGCAGACCTCGCACAAAGGTGGAGGCCGAACGGAGTTCAGAGTGTAATTCCGCCTGCTTTTGTGATAACAACCGATTGGACTGTTCCACATCCATCATCAACTGTCGGGCGCGAAGACCCGCGCGTATTCTGGAGATAATTTCATGATCGGAAGCGGTTTTGGATAAGAAATCATCGGCTCCCCGGCTTAGCCCTTCGGCAATTTGTGTCGGATGGTCCAATGCCGTCATCAGAATAAAATGGATCGTGCGATAGCGTTCATGTCGTTTAATCGCTTCACAAAGTCCGGGACCATCAAGGCCGGGCATCACCCAATCCGACAGGATGAGATCCACCGGTTCCTGATCAAGCATGGCCAGCGCTTCTTCTCCATTATTGGCCTCCAACAACCGATACTGCAGTTTGGCCAATCGCTTCTTGGCGACCATCCGCACAATTTTTTCATCATCCACAATGAGAATGGTATAGAGAGGATCGCCGGTAGGCACTTCCACACCGAGGACATCTTCCGTCGTCATATGCTTCATTGAACCCACAGAGATATTCGGGGATTATGTAACAAGGGAAAAGTGAGGAGCCAGGAGTCAGGAGTTAGAAGGAAGAACGGATCTCCGCACCTCACAATACTCATTACGCCTAACGCCTCACACTTAGCGTGTTTGTCATGAACTGAAGATAGATGCCCGATAAACAATGTCGGGCATGACGGAAAAGAGGTAGCCGCCTTACGCCTTACTCCTCACGCCTTACCCCTCACGCATTTCTACGGACCGAGCCGGGTATGGAGAAGGGCCTTCAGACGAATCATGGCTTGGGCATGTAACTGACAAATGCGGGATTCCGTGACGTGCAACACGACACCGATCTCTTTCATCGTCAGCTCTTCAAAGTAATAGAGGGTCAACACCAGCCGTTGGCGTTCAGGCAATCGCTCAATGGCATCGACCAAGGCATGGCGAGCATCCTCGGACACCAGGGTCTCCAACGGCGAGGGTTGATCTCGATCCGCCAGCGCATCCAAGATGGGATGGGAATCTTCATCATTGGAGCCCAAGTCATCGAGACTCAACACCACAGCGCCTTTGGCTTGCAGAAGGGTCTCATCCACTTCTTGCGTCTCCATGCCTAATGATTCCGCCAACTCTTCTTCTGTCGGTGGCCGGCCTTTGCGTTTCGTCCATTCATTGGCCGCATGTTGGATTTTCCCGATACGTTCCCGAAGAGACCGCGGCACCCAGTCCATCGCGCGGATTTCGTCGAGCATCGCCCCACGAATACGAAACTCGGCATAGGTGCGAAATTTAATTTCTCGTGAGGGATCGAACTTCGTCAGGGCATCCAGAAGCCCCACCATCCCGGCACTCATCAGATCTTCCACATTGAGCCCACTCGACGCTCGCATGGCCATTCGCATGGCCATGTATTTAATGACCGGCAAAAACTCCTGAACCAGGGTTTCACGTTCCTCTGGGGAGAGCGAAAGTTTCGTCGGAATCGACGGTGCTGTGTTCTCCGAAACCGGTCTCTCTGAAACTGTTGTTACCGCGCCACGTTTCATGCGTTATCCTTCCGTCACAGTTCGAGTGGCTCCCAAGGCAGCAGGACCGAAAAGTTGAAATCCCCCCTGCCAGGAACAATCTCCCCTCCAATCATTGAGGGCCTTCACCAAAGAAGTAAAGGCTCGGCTCGCCGGAGCGCGTGGGTAGACATCGCACACCGCGCGTTGTTGAGCCACTGCCATCGTCACATAGTCATCTGTGGGAACACATCCTAGATAATCGAGCGAAATGGTCAAAAACCGATCCGTCACTAAACTTAATTTCCGAAACACGTCTTTGCCTTCCTGGCTATGCTTCACTTTGTTGACCAGCATGCGGAATGTCCGCAAGTGATAGCGGGTGGAAAGTATTTTGACCAGGGCATAGGCATCGGTCAGAGACGTAGGATCGGGCGATACCACCACCAGCGTTTCGTGAGCCACTAAACTAAAGTACAACACATTGGCCGAAATCCCTGCCGCACAATCAATCAGCAGCAAGTCCGGCGGAGACGCCAATTGAAGAAAGGCCGATTGTAAATGGAGTTGCTGTTCATGCGTCAGCTGAGTGAAGGCCTGGCCTCCGGACGTCGCCGGCAACAGGCGAATGCCTTCGGGCCCGGTCACGAGGACCTCCTCCAAGCGTCGTTGCCCGGAAAGCACGTCCTCAATCGTATACTGCGGAGTGAGACCCAATAAGATATCGACGTTTCCTAAGGCGAGATCCGCATCCATGATCAACACCTTCCGTCCCTGACGAGCCGCAGCCACCGCTAAATTCGCAACCACATTACTTTTCCCAACCCCGCCTTTTCCGGAACTGACCGCAATCACCTGAATCCGTGAAAGATCCTGTGGGTTGGAGTTCATGGCGGCACGTAATCCACTGGCTTGATCAAGTCGTCGTTGAGCCGAGATACCAGGCACCAGTACCGGTGTGGATGATGACCCGGCCATTAGTGCGCCATCCCCGTCAACGGCACACGTTCCTGAAGGACCTGGCCCGGTGATTGTCCCCAAGCCAATTCAACGAGGCGCGTTCGGGTGGCGGTCTCTAAATCTTCAGGCACACGCTGTCCGGCAGAGAGATAGGAGACCGGCAGTCCCGTCTGTGACAACACGTTATAGAGACCGCCTCCCATCGATACCTCATCCAGTTTCGTAATGATGAGCTTATGAATAGGAACCGATTGATAGCGGCGAATGGTGTCCATCTGCACCGACTCCGCCATGGGTGCGGCTAACACCAGATGCGTTTCCACATGCAATTGTCCTCTGGTGATCGCGAGCAATTCATCATACCCGGCTTGATCCTTGGGGCTCCGCCCCGCCGTATCAATCAACAACAAATCCGCATTCTGATGTCGTCCCATGCATTCCATGAAATCCTTGTGAGAGACCGCCACCTCCAGGGGAATTTTTAAAATTTTCGCAAACACCCGAAGTTGCTCCACCGCCGCCACGCGATACGTATCCAACGTAATCAACACCGTTCGCCGATGCTCATCCTGTTGACGGGCCAACCCTGCCAGCTTGGCAATGGTCGTCGTTTTTCCCACGCCTGTCGGCCCGACCAACATCATCACTTTTTGGCCATAATGCTTGGACACCGCTGGACCCGAGACGGCCACCGCCTCTTCCATCCGTTCCCACAACAGACTTTTCATCGCCTCGCGATTTCCCACACCAGCTGTCCCGAGCGTTTCCACCACCGCACGCACCAGGTGATGCGCGGTCTGAGGATTCACTCCCTCACTCACCAACGACTGATACACGTCCATCACGTCTCCAGGTAACCCTTCAACCCGTTTGTCCATCTGACTTCCCAACACTTGTCCCACCACAATCCGCAAGCCTTCTAATTCTTGTCGCAAGGGCCCTAACACCCGTTCAGGATCTTGTTGTTCTTCCCGGAACCGTTGAATTTCCTGGCGCATCTCATGAAGGTGCTGAGTCACCGGATCGAGCGCATTGGCGACCTGCAAGGCTTCCGAAAAACTGTGATCCGCTTTGGGCGGCACCGGTAGAGGAGCAGGCGCATCAGGCACAAAGCGTTTGGCCAGAAGGGACTGAAAAGATCGATCAACACGTACGGGCTCGACTTCCGCCTGAGATGAACGATCCACTGCTGCGGTGACCTCAATGACCGATTGACTGAGCAGGCCAAACAGGCCTCCCCCTTTTTGAATCCGGCGGGACGAGACGATCACCGCCTCAGGCCCAAGTTCCGCTTTCACCGCTTGGAGAGCTTCTTGTAATGAGAGGGCTTCAAACCGTTTCAGCTTCATGTGGCATCCTCACGACTTCAATAGCTTGAATTTGGGTTTTAGGGTCCAACTCGTTCGGAGAAAGCACCGCCAGGGCATGCACACCCGGCGAGACTAAGCGATAGAGTTGGGATCGAATCGACTGGGAACATAACAGCACGGGTTGATACCCTTGACTGACAACTCGCTCAATGGCCTGACGGACCGACAAAATCACCTGATTCAACAAACTGGGAGGCAACCCCCCTTGTTCTCCACCACTGGGCCGCATCGCCTCCATCAACCGGCGATCCAGCATCGGATCCAGACTAATCACCTGCAGCAATCCGTCGGCATTGGCGTATTGGGACGAAATGGTTCTGGATAAATTTTGCCGAGCATATTCCGTCAGGGTGTCAGGATCCTTACTCTGAGTGGTGTAATCCGCAACAGTCTCCAAAATGGTCCGCAAATCGCGGATCGACACTCGTTCTCGCAAGAGATTCTTGAGGATTCTCACCACAGCTCCTAACGATATTTGAGTCGGAATCAAGTCATCCACCACCTTGGGATACGTCTTGGCTAGGTTATCCAGCAAATTCTGGACCTCTTGCCGACCCAGCAATTCATGCCCATTGGTTTTAATAAATTCGGTCAGATGCGTGGCAATAATGGCCGGCCCATCGACGACCGTATAGCCCTCCATCTGCGCGCGCTCTTTTTCTGCCGGGGCAATCCAGACCGCCGGCAATCCGAAACACGGATCTTTTCCCGGTTTCCCTTGTAGGCCCTTTTTGGCATGACCGGGATTGATGGCCAATAAATGCCGAGGCACCAGTTCTCCCTTGGCCACCTGAATCCCCTTCAACAAAATACTGTACTCATGCGGTTTGAGCTGGAGATTATCCCGGATATGCACGGCGGGCACGACAAACCCCATATCAAGAGCCGTTTGGCGCCGGATAGCCCGAATCCGTTCTAACAACTCCCCTCCCTGGGCTTGATCGACAAACGGCACAAGTCCATAGCCGACATGCAACTCCATAAGATCCGGAGGGGTCACGGAATCCACCGATTCCGTTCTGGAGGATGTCGACGGATCTTTTTTCTTGGGGAGACTTTTGAGGCGAGCGGCTTCTTGCTTCTGATTCCTCAACACATAGGCGAGTCCGGCAGTCATCAATCCCAACAACAAAAACGCGACATGCGGCAACCCGGGAAGAATTCCTAAAAAGAACAACATGCCGGCCACGGCAGCCACAAGATGGGGATTGAAAAAGATTTGGTCGGTTAAATCACGTCCAAGGCTGGTTTTGGTCGAAACCCGCGTCACGATGATGCCGGCGGCAGTCGACATAATCAGGGCAGGAATTTGAGCCACGATGGCGTCCCCGACCGTCAACAGAGTAAAGCGTTTAGCGGCTTCAATGATGGACATCCCATGCTCCAGCACTCCGATGCCCAACCCGCCAATGACATTGATAAAGATAATGAGCAGCGCGGCAATCGCATCGCCACGAACAAACTTACTGGCACCGTCCATCGATCCGTAAAAATCGGCTTCCTGCGAAATGGCCTCCCGGCGCTTCCTGGCTTCTCCTTCATCAATCATCCCCGCATTGAGATCCGCATCGATACTCATTTGCCTGCCGGGCATCGCATCCAGGGTAAATCGCGCGGCGACTTCCGCAATACGGGTGGCGCCTTTGGTGATCACGACAAAATTGATAATCACCAGAATGGAGAAAACCACAATGCCCACCGCATAATTTCCCCCGACCACAAATTCCCCAAACACGGCAATGACTTGCCCGGCTGCAGCGGGGCCTTCGTTCCCATGCATGAGAATGGCCCGCGTCGAAGCAATATTCAACGCAAGCCGGAACAACGTGGTGAGCAACACCACCGACGGGAAAACGGAAAATTCTGCGGGACGCCCGGCATGCATGGTCACCAGCAAAATCAAGACAGCCAGGGTAATGCTAAAGGATAAAAAGAGGTCCAGAAGAAACGAGGGAAGGGGCAAGAGCATGAGGAGGAGCATCCCCACCACCCCGATCGGCAAGAGCACATCCCCATAATGCGCGGGAGTGAGTTCGTCTCGTAATTTCTGAGAATCAAATGCCATGTGTGCCTTGATCGGTTACCGCTGTCGCATACGTTCGTAATCTATTTCCACATGACTCTCCTAAACCTCGTGAGGCGTAAGGGGAGGAAAGTAAGGAGACAGAAGAAAGAAGTGCTTGACACCTCCGTACTCTCTACGCGTCACACCTTACGCGTTACGCCTCACGCCTCATGCTTCACGCCTTACTCCTTACGCCTTCACGTTCCCTCATGCATTTTCTTCAAGCGATACACATAGGCCAACACCTCAGCCGCCGCCTGATACAATGCACCGGGCACTTCCTGACCGATTTTCACTGCCTTATACAACCCTCGAGCCAGACTGCGGTTCTCAATAATCGGCACTCCCGCATGACGCGCGATTTGCTTAATCTTGTCCGCCATAAACCCTGCGCCCTTCGCCACCACCACCGGAGCGTCCATTTTTCCCGTTTCATACCTGAGCGCCACCGCCACGTGGGTTGGATTGGTAATCACCACATCGGCTTTGGGCACCGCCTGCAACATCCGTTGTCTGGCACGTTCCCGTTGCAAGCTGAGGCGGCGGGATCGAATCTGCGGATCACCTTCCACATCCTTCGACTCGTCTTTCACTTCCTGTTTGGTCATTTTGTGATCTTCGGTATGCTGCCATCGCTGGTAGATGAAATCGATGATCGCCAACAGGAGCAAGGCCCCTCCTACCGACCATACAATGTTCTGCAGGAGCCCCCACACACCACCAACCGCCTCGGTTAACTCGAGGAGGGGAAGCTGAAGAATCGCGGGCAGGTTATGAGACAGAATCAGATAGGAAATCCCACTCACTCCAGCAAGCTTCAGCAACGACTTCAACAGGTCGACCACCCCTTTCCAGGAAAAGATGCGCTTCAACCCATTGGAGGGATTCAATTTAGACGGCTTGGGTTGCAAGGCCTCTTCAATCCAAAGCGGCCCGGTTTGCAGAACAATGGCGAGAAACGCAAACACACCAACCAAGAGTCCGAAGGGAATGAGAGGAACAAAGGCTTGATAGGCAATATCTAACAACAAGACATGTGTGGACTGAGCATCTAACTGGAGGGTTCCGGCTTGCGCCAACCACTGTCGGTAATGATCAAAAAATTGGACAAACGCGTGAGGGGCCCAAAGTGAAATCACCCCAACCCCACCCAACAAGACAAACAACGAGGGCAATTCCCTGGTCATCGGCACTTGGCCTTTGCGACGGGCCTCCGCTAAGCGTTTCGGACTCGGTTGCTCTGATTTATCTGCCCCGTCTTTATTCTCAGCCATGCCCTAAGTCCTGTAATAAGTCCCACAAGACCGTCTCCATCCCGACAATCCAGTCTTGAAAGACTAAGGCGATGAAGGGCAAACCCAGGCCTAACACCAACAACCCTACCGAAATCGTAATGGGAAAACTGGTGAGCATAACGTTCATCTGAGGAACCAGCCGGCCAAGAATCCCCATGATGACATGCACCAGAAATGTTGCGCCCATGACCGGAAAGGCCAGCTTCAATCCCGTGTCGTAGGTTCGTTGCATCACTCCGGTCACATCGCTCAGCAGGGGGGCTCCCAGATGGGCGCCAAAGGGAGGAATCAACTGAAAACTACTGCCCAACGCCAACAACACCAAATGATGCCCATCGACTTGAAAGTACAGAAGGGTTGCCAGAATGGTCAGCAACTGTCCAAACACCGGTGTTTCCACTTGAGTGACAGGATCCAACACTCCGGCCATGGCAAACCCCACTTGAAAGCCCATCACACTCCCGGCCAATTCCACCGCCGTCATGAGTAATCGCAACGCCAAACCTAAAACCAGACCGACGAGCAATTCGGCACCCAACGCGATCACCAGATTGCCAGGTTCCAACCAATTGGGAGGGAGTGTAAACGTCACGACGGGCATCAACAGGATGGCGATGATGACCGCCATCCCGATTTTGATGCGATTCGGAACCGATCGCCCCCCCAGCAACGGTAACGCCGACAAAATGACAGCCGTGCGGACGAGCACGACCACGAATTGCCACACTTGCTGAATCGCAAAATCCCATTGAAGCACCGGTTACCGGACATCTTTCTCACACATGTCGCAGGTCGACTCCCTCGATCATTGCGCAAACTCGGGTATCCTTGCCCATACCCCTGTCATGAATCCCACAAGGATTTCCACCATCCAGGGGAACGTGACCAAAAGCACCACAAACATGGTGGCAACCTTTGGCAAAAAGGTGAGGGTCATTTCGTTGATTTGGGTCATGGCTTGGAAGGCACTCACGCAGAGTCCTACCACTAAGCTGAGACCCAACATTGGACCCGCCACAAGCAGTATGGTTTGAATCGCCTCCTGACCGATGCTCAATACACTTTCGGTTGTCATCTCCTCAACCCTTTCAGGCTTGCCATGAAATGTAAAAGGTAAGGAGTGAAAAGTGAGGAGTAAGGAGACAGAAGAAAAACCCGATCTTTGCACCTCAACATTCGATACACGCCTTACGCCTCACCCCTTACTCCTAACTCCTTACGCCTCACCCCTCACGCCTTACGCTTCACGTTTTTCATTGAAAACTATTCATCAGTGCTCCCACGACCAAAAACCATCCATCAGCCAACACAAACAACACCAACTTAAACGGCAACGAGATCATGATCGGTGGCAACATCATCATACCCATGGACATTAAAATACTGGCGACAATCATATCGATCACTAAAAATGGGACGTAAATGAGAAAGCCAATTTGAAACGCCGTGCGCAATTCACTCGTGACAAACGCCGGCACCAGAAGATGGAACGGCACATCATCCGGCGTCTGAGGGTGGGGAACTTTCGCCATCTCCACAAACAAGGTTAAATCCTTTTCGCGTACTTGTTTCAGCATAAACAGTCTCAGCGGGATCTTGGCCCGTTCAAGCGCCACTTCCTGTGTCACCTTCTGTTCCAACAGCGGGTTGAGGGCCTCAACCCGAATTTGTTCCCACACCGGCATCATGATAAACAGGGTCAAAAACATGGCCAAGCCAACCATCACTTGATTGGGTGGCGCATGCAGTGTCCCCAAAGCCTGTCGAAGAAGACCCAAGACAATCACGACGCGCGTAAATGCCGTCACCAGCATCAACAGGGCTGGCGCAAGCGTTAAGGCCGTCAGGAGAAAGAGGATGCGAAGCCCGAAGGTCCAGGGTTCGGCCCCGTCCAATCCGGACACCTGTAAACTGATCGCCGGATCCTTGGTGGCCTGGGCAAAGGCCGAGGTCGACAGCCCCATGACTAGACTCATGCCTAGCAGTCCCGAAAGGTCACGTCGTCCACGAAACCCGTAAAATGGTTTGATCACGACCTCTCCTCTCCCCTCACCCGTACGACGCCTTTGGACATTCGGATGGGCGGTTCGGATGTCACAGATCCCATTTCGGATTTCCCAAATGCCTGCCGGGTCCACTGGCCCCACCAGGCGCCTAACGGCCCGACGAGCGGATTCGCAATGGAGCGGAGCCGATCAATTCGATCGGCATCCGCAACTGTCGTGAGCAACGTCATCTCCCGTGCCGTCGTCCCCAACACCAACACTTCTCCGGCCACTTCAACGAGCATGATGTGCTTTCCCGTCCCGACCCGGAGTCCGCCTAAAATGCGCATCACCGGATCGCCGCTCTTTCCCGGCAATTCCCCGAATGTGCGCCGAACCCAGGCTAATCCTCCAAGAAGGACCAGGACCACCAAGGCCAAAGTGCCCGCCATTTTGAGCGCTTCATGTGTGAGATCCATATTGTTCTAGTTGAAAGTAAGAACTTAAAGTGAGGTGTCAGGTGTCAGGAGACAGAAAAAAGAATTGGTCGTGTACCCCGACATTTTATACGCGCCTTACTCTTCACTCCTGACGCCTCACCCCTTACGCCTAACGTCCCTTTCGAAGTTTATTCACACGCTCGGTCGGGCTAATCACGTCTGTGAGACGGATGCCGAATTTCTCATTCACCATCACCACCTCACCACGCGCGACTAACCGCTCATTCACCAACACTTCCAAGGGTTCACCGGCGAGTTTATCCAATTCCACAATGGATCCCGGTCCTAACTGCAACAAGTCCTTAATCAGCATGCGGGTGTTGCCCAGTTGGGCAGAAAGCACCAACGGAATATCTAAGATCCGATTTAAGTTCTGATCGTGAGACGTATTCAATTGTGGCGCCTGGCTGCTGCTACTCGCCTCAGCGTTCTGTTCTTTTGCCGCCGCTTCCTGCGCTAACGCCTCCATCATTTCTTTCTCAGCATCAAACGTGTCCATGTCGATGTTGTCTTCTTCACTCATCGTTCATCTCCAGGTTTCCACGGTCAGTGACTGGCCGGCGCCTTATCGCGTTCACCGGCCCTTACTCTCTCGCCAGAATGATGTCCTTGATCTGAAATGATTGCATGCCCTTGGTGGTTCCCGGAGAACCAAGAAACTTTGGCACCCCTTCCACTGTGGCCGTTAACAGCTGCGTGGTCCCTTGATTCAACCCGATCACATCGCCTGGAGAAAATTGCATCAATTCCTTCACCGAGATTTCCGTTTCTCCCAAACACACGGACATCGTGACATAGGCTTCCTTCAGCCTGGCAGAAAAGCGTTTCAACCAGCCAAGATCCGTTTCAAACGAGTCTCCCTGGAAACTCACCTGCAGACGTTCTCGGATCGGCTCCAACATCGCATAGGGAAGACAGAGGTGGAGATCTCCCACAGAATTGCCTAATTCGATGCCCAAAGTGACCACAATAACGATATCCGCCGGCAACACAATGGCAGCCAACTGAGGATTCATTTCTACCCGAACCGCATTGATGAGGAGTTTTTGGACGGGGTTCCAGGCTTTTTGGAGATTCCCCAACCCCATCAGCATGACCTTCTTCATCACGCGCTGCTCAATGATGGTAAAATCTTGCCCTTCCGGCTTAACATGAGTCTGTCCGGCTCCCCCAAAAAAATGATCAACCAGCAAATACACCGTCGCCGCATCCGTGGCGATCATCGCTAAGCCGCGAAGAGGGTCCATGGAGATAATCTGGAGATAGGCCGGGACGGGAAGACGTTTGGTGAACTCCCCGAACTTCATCACCGTTTGGTTCGTGACCGTGACCTCAGCGGTTTTACGAAGCACGTCGCTCAGAGAGAGGCGAAAACCACGCGAGAATTGCTGGTGGATCACATCCAGGGTCGGCATTCGCCCGCGAACAACCCATTCCTGATTCCCCAAATCATACGGAATCGTTCCGTCCTGTGGTCCGGCATCTACTGGGTCTTCAGGTTCCGTCTCCACGTCGCCATCGGAAACCCCGCGAAGAAGGGCATCAACTTCATCCTGACTAAGAATTTTTTCCATGTTGGGACGTGGCACAAAGAGACAGCCCTGCCGTCTCTTCTCTCCTCTTTCTGACTCTATACCTCTTACTCCTTACTCCTTACTCCTCACGCTTCACCCCTCACGCCTTACTGAATAATAAAATCCGTAAAGTACACATTGGCGACTTTGCCTTTACTCATGACTCCATTGACCCGAGTCATGATTTCTTCTCGAACCCGACGCTTTCCGTTGACCGTTCTGAGTAATTGCGATTCTTTACTGCTCAATAACACCAGGAGCGCATCGCGAATCGCCGGGATTTTGTGTTGATAATCCGTTTTTTCTTCGGGCCGGTCTAATTCCAGCTTGATACTCACTTTTAGAAACCGCAGTTCCTCCCGATCCGCCAAATTGAGAAGAAAGGGCTCTAAGTCCATCACTGGCCCGGGCTCTTCATGACCTGCCTCGGCTTTGGCATGCTCCTCGTGCTCGGCTGGCTTGTCCTCTCCACCGCCCATGAAATACCAGGCTGCACCTCCTCCTCCAGCCAGAAGGAGCACACCCGCGATAATAATCAGCAGCATTTTTTTCCCGGATGCGGCTTTGGCATGTGCTTCTTCTTTGGCTTGGGCATCGTCTTCAGCCATACATCAACCTCACACGCTAAAAAGTTTTTGGGGTCATCACATTCCTCTTCCCAAATCAGCAACCTTTGTGCCACTCCTATGTTCTACGTAAGCGCACCGATTCCAACTCTCTCAACCAACTGTATTTCAATATATTTCTGGCAAATGCACTCCGGACAATTCCTTTTCCCTCCCATAGACAAGGACCTTCCTTTTCGTCACTTTCCTGGCATTCCGCGGGGACCTTTGACAGGTTCGACTATGGGAAGGTGAGGGGTAAGGCGTGAGGAGTGAGGGGTGAGGAGTGGGACGGGAAAAACGTAGATCATACAGAATTTATGGTTCTGGCCTTACACCTTTACCATGTGTATCCAGAATCCATCTTGGGAGTTGTCAGTCAAAAAGCGATGGAAGAAGAACGCATTTGCACTGGTGTCTTCGACTCGCGTATCAACCTGATTTTCTGTGTTACCGAGTTTCGCCCCGGCAGGCGAGGGCCTTTTGTTCCGGCAAAAGGCCCCAAAACCATTGACGCCCCGTCCGGCCCCATTAAATAGGACGGACGCCAGACATAGGAGGGCGGACCAACTCGCTCCACTCAAACAAGGCCCGCCAGTGGATAAGAGCGTCCCTCCCTTGGGCCAGACGGCAGGCGTCGGACCACAGGGGAGACGAACCTTTCAGGGACTCACATGAAAGAGCGAGAAGCCATATATTCTGTATGATCCAAAAGCGTACGGCGTGAAGAGAAAAGATGCATTTAGCAAATTAAGTCAGGTAATCTTTTCGACCTTCTCCTTACCCCTTACTTTTCACTCCTTACTCCTTACGGTTCACGAGGCATGTTTTTTCAACATTCCACTAAGGCAAAAAAAAGCCCCCAGGCAGGAACACCTGCCTGGGGGCTAAACCACCTGTTGCCAGGTGACGAACTATCTGGCCAGATTCACCAGTTCTCCGAGTAGATCATTGGTGGTGGTGATGATTCGTGAATTCGCTTGAAAGCCACGCTGCATGATAATCATGTTCACTAATTCTTCACCCAAATCAACATTGGAGGCTTCTAAGGTACTCGCAATGACTTTTCCAAATGACCCCAAGCCTGGCGTCCCAACCAAGGGAGTGCCGGAATCACCGGATTGAATAAACAGATTCTTTCCAATGGGTTGCAGACCATCAGGATTGATGAAACGTGTCAGAGCCACCTGCCCTAGATTGCGAGTTGTTCCGTTGGTAAACCGTCCCTGAATCAATCCATCTTCAGCAATTGACGTGCTCGCTAGAGTCCCATTGGCAAACCCATCTTGTGACAAGGTTAAGAGTACCGAGGCAGATCCTTGCTGCAACATGCCATCAGTCCCTGTTCCACCGTCGGTGGTAATACTTGTGCCAAAATCAAAAAGGATTGGCTGTGGGACCGTAGATCCTCCGACAAATGAAATATTCTGGGGAGAGCCGGCACCTGGAGCTTCCACATCCAATAATCCGGTGCTTGTAAATGTCAATGTTCCTTGCGCGACCAAAGCATTTCCCGTAGTTGTGTTATTAGCTATTGATGCTGTCACTTCAGAATCCTGTGCAATAACGCTATAGGTCCATTCATTTACCGCAGTCTTTGAAAAATACACGGTTAAGTCATGCCCAGCTCCTAAGGTATCAAAAACCCGAATTCCATTACTAAACTGGGAATTTGCTGAGTTAGATGGATCGGCCAGGAGTGCCGCATTTGTAAACCCTGTAAGAACTGGTTCGCTGGCTTTGAGATTACCACTCATGACGGTTTCGGTTGTGGGAATACCAATTTGTTGTACTGTCGTGAATGTTATGTTCCCAAGGCTTCCTGTATTAATATTTCCCGCAGCATCAGCCTGGTATCCTTGCAGCCGCAATCCGGCCGGGCTCACAATATTCCCGTTAGCATCAACATTGAATTGCCCTGCACGCGTGAAAAATGGAAGGCCCGAAGCATCACTCACCTGAAAAAACCCATCACCATCGATAGCCAAGTCCAATGCATTTGAGGTTGTTTGAAGCGACCCCTGGGTAAAACTGGGATCAACGCCCAAGACCCGCACGCCCCGCCCTTCCACTAATGCAGACGATGCCCCTCCAAGGCCCAAATTCGCCCCAAACAAATCACCGAAGGATACAGTTCGAGTCTTGAATCCAATGGTTTGCGCATTGGCAATGTTGTTTCCGATTTCAGTGAGCGCCCGGCTGGTTGCGTTAATTCCACTCGTGGCTGAAAAAAATGCTGAGGTAATTCCCATTGGTGCTTACTCCTTCCATATGCCTAAAGACCATGATTCGTCGCCCACAACCGTCCATTTTATAATATGGAGATAATGTCCTCGGTGTGTAGTGTCTTCCCACTTTGAAGGACCACCGGGCTCTCCGTTCCAAAGACAATATTCGTGACCCGTTCACGCGCGAACGTAAAGTTCGGAACCGCCTGTTTATTGGCGTCTTCGGCTTTAACCCTGAATTGATAGACGCCTTCGGGGACCCGGTCTCCCGACTCATTCAACCCATCCCATTGAACCTGATGCGCACCCGGAGTTTCAAAGTCCGTGGATGTGAGTTTTCTGATGATTTCTTGATTCGGACCAAGGACTTCAATATTCACACGGCTGGCGGTACCACTCAGCGCATAGGCCAGAGTGACCTCATCGTCCTTTCCAAGACTCACCGTATCGCCTTCGCTGACCACCGTCCGTCCAATCAAATTCACCAGATCCAGTTGTGTCCGTTGTGTATCCTGGTGAATCAACTTTTCCAAGAGTTTATTGGTACTCGTGGTTTGCTCCAACGTGGTGAACTGCGCCAACTGGGCGACAAAATCCTCATTTTGAACCGGGTTGGTCGGATCCTGACTTTGCAACTGCGTGACTAACAAACGAAGAAAGACATCAGACCCGAGCGCCGAGACCGCCTCTTGGACACCGGCATTAGCTGTGACGTTCGTTCCGGATTGTGTTGACGTAATCGGATCCATGACTCTCTACTCCTTCCTTATCGTGTCATTCTTCCACGAGATCATTGTTCAATCTCATGCCACCAGGTGCAAACCAGGGTCCTCAGCACGAATCGAAACATTGGAAAGCGATCCCGTTGCCTGATGAAGGGAGGTGGTTCCCCGTGGGCTCGTTTGCGTTCCCTGCCGATCTGATTGTGTTTTTGACTCCTGCTCGCCGTGATGGTCACGGACTTCAGCGGAAAATTCCTGTAACTCCATCTCGCCCTGGGCCAGTTGCTCCTCTAATTGTGGAACAAATTGGACAGCCAGATTTTTTAATGTCGCGTGATCCATCAGCAAACTGGCATAGACCTGACGGTGCTGCACACCCACATCAATCTGCACCCGATTGGTTTCGGAGAGTTGCACCTCCATTTGGAGGCGTTGAAGCGGTGGACCCGGAAGATCGTGCACACGCTCTTCCGCCATCCGTACACCCGGTCCTGGGGAGGGAGAAGACGAGGACTGGTGAAAGAAGCCAGACTGAGAATGGGTGGAACCGCCCATGCCCGTATTGAGCCCCTGCCCACCATTGGGATCGATCCCCACAGCTTTTCCTGTTGCCTCAAGACCATCTCTGGAACGATCCCCTGTCAGAGAGACATTGACCTCTCCAAGGAGGTCCGGTGGAATTCCGATTGCTGATTCTTTCCCACTCGCCGATGATTCACTCAGCGGGGACGACACCCCACTCACGTATTTCAATCGGTTCTGACTCACTTGAACCGCATCGGCAAGACCCGCTGGCGTTTCTTCAAATGGCAATGGAGCATGAAAGGCCTGATTGGCCGCTGGTTTGAGTGGCCCCTGAGGAGTCTCTAGTGGTGGTGGCACACTTCTCGGGAGAGAAAGCTCTATATCTTGCGCAGGCTGTAACAGACGGTCCGGTGTTTTGACATGTGCTTGTTCAGCTACGGGCACCGACACCTCAACAACTGATTTGTCGGCATGTTGAAGAATCTGTTTCGAATCCACATTGGTGACAAGGGGAGCCGCACTTTGATCAACGAGCGGATTCCCAACCGATGGCGTCGGACGTAATGAGGGTCCTCCCAAAACCGACTTGTCCTGAGTGAGAGAGCCGGGCAAGAGCCCGATCAGTGTACGTGAACTCTCGATTTGGCCCACCCCACCGCTCCCCTTTCCATCTTCTGCTGGCAAGGGGAATGAAGCGGTTTCCACAGCAGCAACGTCTCCGGTGATTTGCTGTCTAGCACCGTCGTCAGTGCCTTGCGGCTCATCACCTTTTAAGGCCTTCGCCAGATACAGGTATGGGAGAAGATCACCCGGTGCAGCTTGGGTGTACGGAAACGACTCAAAAATCGCCACTCGTTCTTCATCGTTGCCTGAGATCGTGTTTGACAAACTGTTCAGAAGAACGTCAGCGGCCGACTGGTTTCGAAAAATTTTTGCAAATGGATTATTGGCAGGATTCTCTGTGGTTTTCGCCTGATCAATTCCGACTCCCCCAGTCTGACTGGTCACTTGTGGTGAACCCCCTAGAGGTCCGAAAAAGAATGGTAGGGCATTGATCATAGTTTATTTCCGGGGCTTGCCATCATTCCCTTGTTGTAGCTTAATGTCCCGATATCGCCGGAGGCCTTCGGACAACCTGGCCGCTTTCGCCGGTTCGACGCCGGCTAACACGCCAGCGGCTTTTTTATCTTTGATTGAAGCCAAAATATCCAAGGCTAACCCTTCTCGCATTTGTGCGATTCGCAACGCGGCTTCTTCGGGATCCATGGATTCATAGATTTTGATTAAATGGATTAACGCGGGATCCTGTTCCACATATCGACGCTGTTCTTCTTCTAGCGAAGAGGCCTCCCCCACTAACCGTTTCCCCTCTTTGGTTTGTCGTGCAGCCAACGCCTCTAAATCCTGCTGGAGTGCGGTGAGCCGCTCTTCACGTTGTTGCAAACCACGTTCCCGCTCTTCCACCACTTTCAAACGCGCTTGTAGCTGTTCCAATAATGTGGTTTCTGCACTGGGCGCTTCCTCCTCCAGTCCGGCTTCAACTGGTTGATTTTCATGTGAATCCGGAGTTCCCACCGCCGGGGTTTCCTGAACGGATCCGACCGTGGTTGCCCATAACATCATGGCCAGCACCCACCACACAATGAGTGATCGACTAGGCAACATGTTTCTACTGAGGGGTGTTGAAAAATCCTGCCCTGAGTCTTGCCGAAGGGGCCGCCATGCCTGCGCCGAAGGTTCGGCAGACAGAACAGCACGTTCTATCGTTCGTGAAACGTGAGGCGTAACACCTGAAGCGAAAAGATCTATTTTTTCTCCTGACACCCCCACACTCCTCACGATCCTCGGCGGGCTCCCAACCGGAGCCTTGTCGAACACGCCGGTATTTGGTCTCTGGTCCCGGTCACGCATATGTTGATGATTCGGTGAAAATTTGGACATATTTCCATCCCTTACTGGGTCATTTCTTCAAGGTGAGAGGTGGCATAGGCATGAGCCGTTACATCTTCTTGAATCTGTTGTTCCTGGTACGCAACTTTCTGCATGACCTCTTCTTCCTTTTTGGCGATGACCAATTCCACCACCCGTCTGGCATGGTGGGCCTTTTTCAATGTGTCCCGTAGGCCAACCAGCTTATCTTCCACATCCTGAATCTGTTGGCTCTGTTGTTCTATGGCCGTACTGATCCGATCCAACCACTGATAACGTTGCTCAGCAATCATGTTGTCGATACCCACTCGTATACGCTGTTCTAATTCAGTGGCCACCGCTTCCATTTCGACCATGAGGTCATCCCGCTTCGACAGGATCTGACTTTTTCCCCACTCCGCCAAGACGACTTCTTCACGGGCGAGGTCTTCCACTTGCTTGCGAAATCGGAGTAATGTGGTCCAATTCATACGGTCTTTCCCTTTCTCTCAAGAAGACGCCGGCCCTGTTGTGCCAACGCTTCAAGGCCTTGGCAACTGTCTGTGATCCCCACCCCCTCCTCACGAGTTTGCCGGAGATAGGCATCGATCGGCCCTTTCATGTGGATCGCCGCATCAAGTCGAGGATTCGTCCCTAATTTATACGCCCCTAAATTGATCAGGTCTTCCGCATTGCGATATTCCGCCATCATCTGCACCAGGAACCGTGCAGCATCCTGATGGGCGGTCGAGGCAATATCCGACATCACCCGACTCACGCTTTGCAGGACATCGATCGCGGGAAAGTGTCCTTGCATCGCCAAGCGCCGGGACAACACAATATGTCCGTCTAAAATGGACCGGATGGAATCGGCAATGGGATCATTTAAATCGTCACCGTCAACGAGCACCGTATACAGACCGGTAATGGATCCTGTGCCCATCGGCCCCACCCGCTCTAAGACTTGAGGAAAGAGCGTAAAGACAGAAGGCGGATACCCTTTGGTGGTCGGCGGTTCACCGGCAGCCAGCCCCACCTCCCGTTGCGCATGAGCCAACCGGGTTAGGGAATCGACCAGGAGCAAGACCTGATTGCCCTGATCCCGAAAAAACTCGGCAATGGCTGTGGCCACAAACGCCGCCCGGACCCGGACTAACGGAGATTGATCGGACGTGGCCACCACGACCACCGAACGACGGAGCCCTTCCCGCCCCAAATCCCGTTCCAAAAATTCCTTCACCTCCCGCCCTCGCTCACCCACCAGCGCGATCACATTCACATCCGCAGACGTGTGACGGCACATCGTTCCCATCAAGACACTTTTCCCGACTCCGCTTCCGGCAAAAATCCCGAGTTTTTGCCCGACCCCGCAGGTCAGCAGGGCATTGATGGCTCGTACGCCCAAATCCATTGGCGTGGTAATGCGCTCCCGGAGCATGGGCGCAGGAGCGGGCGCATAGAGGGCATAGCGGCGGCTACGGGACAGCGGCCCTTTTTCATCTAACGGGTGCCCAAGTCCATCCACGACTCGTCCCAACATTTGAGGCCCGACTAATAATCGTGGAGAGGTTTGATCGTAGCGAATGAGATTTCCGGCGGCGATGCCGCGCACAGCCCCGAACGGCATGACCACCACACGTTGCTCCCGAAACCCGATGACTTCTCCCTCCATCATCGACTGCCCTCGTGTGCTGAAGATATGGCATCGCTGACCGACCGAGGCCCCCAAGCCGGTGCCTTCCAGGGTCAGCCCCACGGCTTTGACGACGCGCCCGGTAATCGTCACAGGAGCAATGTCGTCCAAACGCTGTTGAATCGTGGCGAGGCTCATGACCGGGGCGCTTCCAATCCGAATTCGCTGGCCACAAGTGCCAGTTGTTGAGTCAGCCTGGCATCGAACAGGAGGCCGGCCTGTTCAACCAGGCATCCACCCGGATCCACGTCATCATAGGCTTCCAGCACCAGATGATCGCCATCGGCCCACTCCGGTCGTAATGTGTGCTGAAGGGCCTCTAAGATCGTGAAGTCTTGCGGATGGACTTTCAGCGTCACCAACGTTTTGTCGGGGAGCAGCCCAAGAACCTGCCGCACTTGTCGAACCACGAGTTCTTTATCGATCTCACATTCCCGTAACAGGATTTTTTTGGTAATGGCCAAGGCGACCTCCACAATATCCCGTTCATGTTCTTCTAACGCGATCACCCGAGCCCGACCAATCTGATTGGCCAACCGAAGCGCTTTTTTGACTTCCTCCTCCACTTGGGCTTTGCACTGGGCACGCCCCTCGGCGATACCGGCCTGTCGTCCCCGCTCAAACGCGTCACGTTGGAGTTCCCTGCAATCATGCGGTTGGGCCTCCTCGGCGCGCTGCTTCGCGCTTTTGTGGACTAATTCCACCATCTGAAAACGTTTGACTGTGTCATCCTGTTCCATAAGCGGGCCCGCCTTAGACCATTTGCTCCTCACCCTTTCCTCCCAGAGATACACGCCCCTCACCAGCCAGGCGTTGAACGGTTTTGATAATGTTCTGCTGTGAGGCCTCCACATCACTGAGCTTGACCGGGCCTCGAGTCTCCATATCTTCCTTGAGGGATTCCGCCGCTCGACTGGACATATTCTTGAAGAATTTATCCCGGAGCGGACCATCGATCGGCTTCAGAGCCAGGAGCAATTCTTCCTTACTCACTTCACGCAGCACTTCCTGCATCCCGCGATCATCGACATTTTCCAGATCTTCGAACACAAACATCTTCCCACGGATTTCTTCGGCGATCTCCGGGTTTTTGGTTTCCAGAGCTGTCAGGATTTCCCCTTCCACATTTCGTTTCACGGAATTCAAGATTTCGGCTACCAGACCAGTCCCGCCGATAGCCACCGCGTTCTTGGAAGACCCCAGACGCAATTCGTCCTGAAGGACACAATTCAATTCATCCAACATATTCGGTGACACCTCTTCCGTCGTGGCTAACCGGTAGACAATGGCATCCCGTTTCGTCGCGGGGAGCAATGACAAGATCTGCGCGGCGTGATCGGATTCTAAATTGGCGAGAATCAGCGCTCCCGTTTGCGGATGCTCAATGGCCAGGAGATTGGCAATCGACGCCGCATCGAGCGATTTCAAGGTTTCAAACCCTGCATTTTCAGACGTATTCAAGGAACTCAGAATTCGACGGGCTTTATCCTTGCCCAAAGCGGCATTGAGGATTTTTGAGAGATAGGTTTTCCCTTCCACGGAAAGACCTGCCGTCCCAGCCAATTCCCGGAATTCCTTTAACACCAGCCGATGTTCATCCTGTCCGACATTGACCAATGCCCCCAAATACGCGCCAATCTGCCGGATATCTTTTTGGTCGAGAACTTTCAACACTTCCACCGCGGCGGTTTCCCCGATGGCCAGCAACAATATAGCGGCCTTTTCATAGCCGGATAATTGACTGTTCACGGATTAGGCCTTTTCTCCTTGCTCTTCTTTAATCCAGGTTCGAATGACTTGGGCAGCGGAAGCCGGGTTATCTGCCGCGAGCTTAATGGCTTGCTCCTGCGGGGTTTCTGAAATTTCCGCTTCATACTGGGTCACCGTGGCTGGCAATCCTTTCTGTGGCAGGACTACACCTCCCGCTGTAGCCTTGGTGAGATTCAGCGCGATCGGTCGAACGACAAACCACAACACCATGACCCCCAGGAGGAAAAAGAGTATCGGTTTGAGGAATCCACCCCAGGAGGCCAGGAACGACTGCACACCTGCGGTCAGACTCTCCTCACCCTCAAGGATGGTGGGAGATTCAAATGGCACATTGATGACTTCGATTTGATCCCCACGTTCTTCGGAGAATCCGACAGCCTTTTTCACAATTTGCACCAGATTCTGAATTTCCTGTTCAGGCCGTGGCACGTATTTCTTTTCGGCCGTATCCTCAGCCGCTTTCCCCTCAGCGCCTTGAGCCGCTTCATAGGTCCCATCCACTAAGACCGCCACGCTTAACCGTTTAATGGCACCGGTCGGTTCAATGATTTTGCTCACTTTACGATTCACTTCATAATTCAACGTTTCATTTTTTCGTTTAGCTTCTTTGGGCCGCCCTCCACCTGATGCCTGTAAATCATTGGGCACATTTGTTCGTACTCCCGGCACACCCTGGGTCGAACCGGCTTCCACCACCTTTTCTTGACTCCGGTTTTCGCTTCGCACCACCTGGCTATTGGGATCAAAGCTTTCTTCGGTGATTTCGACTTGCCGAAACTCCAACGGCGCGGTGACCCGAATGACCGACTTGTCCCTCCCCAGGACTTGATCCAACATCGTCTGCACCCGTTGCTCCAGATCCCGCTCCACCCGGCGTTGGGTTTCAATTTGAGAAGCCGTCAGTTGGGCGTCACTATCCGCAGAGTTTTGACTGAGCACCTGACCATGATTGTCTACCACCGTCACCTGGTTGGGCTCTAATCCTTCAACGCTACTGGCCACCAAATGCACGATCCCCTGGACCTGTGTACCTCCAAGAGGTGCCCCGCGTTTGAGAGTCAGAACGACGGCGGCTTGAGCCGGTTTTTGTTCGGTCGCAAACAGCCGCTTCTCGGGCATGACCAAGTGCACGCGTACCCGCTCGACTTGAGATAATTGCCCGATGGTCCGAGCCAACTCCCCTTGAAGCGCTCGGCGATAATTCATTTGCTGAGTAAAAGGCGTGACACCCAACCCCGTTCGATCGAATATTTCAAATCCCACTCCAGCCGATTCAGGAAGTCCTAAAGAGGCCAACTGTAGTCGCAACTCATGCACCCGTTCGGCCGGTACTTTAATCGTATTCCCGCCTTCACCGACTTCATAGACAGCGCCCTGTTTGCCAAGCTCTTGGATAATCGCTCGCGTATCGTCGGGGTTGAGCTGAGAGAACAAGACCACCAATTCCGGGGCCTTACCGACCAGCATCAACATGGGAATGGTCGCCAGGGCTAACGCCAAGACGACGACCACGCCAATCCGCTGCGTTAACGTTAAGGCTTGAAAATTACCGAGAAGACTGTCCATAGGTTTAACGGGTTTCGGTTAACTCTCACGATTGAGGAAATGTGGCCATCATTCTTACGCCCTTGAACCGTACCCGATATAGCCAGTCCGGGCTGTCCCTCATTCGGTCATCCGACATGTTTGGTACCATCCTCATCTCAACCATTTCTTAGACTTGCATCCGCATAATTTCCTGATACGCATCAATCACCTTATTTCGCACTTGCATCAAGAGTTTGAACGATAAACCGGCTTTTTCACCGGCAATGACCGCTTGATGAATATTGACGTTTTCTCCATGGGCGACGGCTTCCTCTAAACGCCCGGCTTCATGCTGCATGGTATTGACGGACTCCACCGCCTTTTTCAAAAGATCGCCAAATCCCTTGTCCTGACTGGCTGGTCCTTTGAGCGGTGTGATGCCAAACGGCTCCGAAACGCCCTCAATACTTTTTATCGGGAGATATTCCATATCGCATTCCTCCTTTCTTCACGATTGAATGGCCCTAGCGACCCATCTCTAATGCACGAAGTGTCATGGTCTTTCCGGTTTCCATCACCGCTAAATTTGCCTCGTAGGCGCGAGTCGCCGACATGAGATTGACCATTTCTTCGATGGGATTCACATTGGGAAGATGCAAATACCCTTGTTCATCCGCATCGGGGTGACTGGGATCGTATACGGTCCTTAACGGCCGATCGTCTTGAATCACATCTGTCACCCGGACGCCGGATGGCTCGGACGGATCGCCAAAGGCACTGGCAAACACATTGGAAAACTGCTGCCCAGGCGCTGAGGCTTGAAACACGACATCACGTCTGATGTACGGTCCCCCTTCCGGCGTCCTGGTGGATTCCGCATTGGCCAGATTGCTGGCAATGATATTTAGCCGCTGCCGTTGTGCATCCAAGGCAGACCCCACGACGGCAAACACGCGATCAACATTCATCTCAGCCTCCTTCTTCCGACACCCATTTCACATTCCCCCTTCCCGCTCATCTTCACCAACTTTCCGCTTCACTCGCTCCCTCTGCTTTCCTGGGATCAGCGTAATGGCGGCCGTCAGCTCAATGTCGTTCACCTACCGCCACTACCTCCATCAATTGCAGCATTCCACCCATCGAAGCGACCCTTTAAGAATTGACTGACCGCCATATACATCAAGGTATTTTCGGCCATCAGAGTCATTTCTTTTTCCAAATTGACCGTATTCTCATCTAACCCTGCCCCGGCCTCCTGTTTGATGGTGTGCTGAAATACCCGAGAATCCTCTGAACCGGTACGCACATGCTTCGGATTGGTGACAACCGGCTCCAATGGTCCATCCCCTCGAAGCACGGCATTGAACGTTTCTTGAAAGGGCAGGACCCTGGACTTGTAGCCCGGCGTTTCTTCGTTGGCCATGTTGGAGGCAATCGTTTCATGAATGCCGCTCCGGACATCCAGTGACCGCTCAAAGAGTCGCGTACCTTCATCCCAAGGGGAAATCATCATGGCGTTCTCTCCTCTCTGGTTCCCATGTTCTCATGTGTCTTCACCTATATCCCTGCTTCCCTGGACACGAAATCCCTGACGTCGTCACTCAAGCCAGCAACACCAATGCCAGAAATCACCAGTAAGGAGTGAACCGTAAGGAGAAAAAAGAGATCCTCACGCTTCCCCCCCTCACGTCTTCCCCCTTACGCCTCATCCCTCACGCCTTACGTCTTGTCCGGCCTTAGGGAAACTTTTGCCCGCACCGGCATATTTTTCCGCCCTATTCCTGCCATTCCTCACAACAGGCAGAAGCGAGGCATTCAGATGTTCTCCCGATTGCATCCTCTTAGATACTCAGCGAAAGCCCGCCGTTTAACTGTCGATATTCCCGCAATTTATTCCGTAAGGTACGAATACTGATTCCCAAGGTCCTGGCCGCATGTGTCCGATTGCCATCATGGCGCTCCAGGGTTCTCAAAATAAGTTCCCGTTCCATTTCCCAGATAGTCCCACTTGGCGCACTGGTATGATTGGCCGTCAACACGGGTTCCTCAAACTGAAAATGCTCCATCAGTAAAGGCCCGTTGCCGGCTAACAACACGCCCCGTTCAATCACATTTTCCAGTTCCCGCACGTTTCCTCGCCACGGCCGGCGCTTTAAGTGCAACATGGCCTCTTCAGAAATCTCGCACGGCGTGCGCTGGTTTCGCCGCAATGACCGATTGGCAAAATATTCGGCCAACAATTGAACGTCCTCCGGACGATCACGCAACGGGGGGATGGTAAACGGCATGACACTCAGCCGGTAATACACATCCTCACGAAACCGCCCAGCCTGAACTTCCTGCGCCAGATTCCGATTCGTGGTGGCAATCACCCGCACATCCACCTGCACCGGCTGCCGGGAGCCAAGACGATCCACTTCACGTTCTTGAAGAACCCTGAGTAATTTGGCTTGTAATCCCAAACTCATTTCCCCGATTTCATCCAACAACAAGGTCCCTTGGTGGGCCAACTCAAACTTGCCACATCGTCTCGCGAGCGCACCGGTAAAGGCCCCTTTCTCATAGCCAAACAATTCACTTTCTAAGAGTCCTTCCGGCAGGGCGGCGCAATTGATGGCCACAAAGGGTTGAGAAGCCCTGGGACTATGACGATGGACATGCCGGGCCAGGACTTCTTTTCCCGTCCCGCTTTCGCCTTGAATCAAAATGGTCGCCGGGCTGCCCGCCACCATCTCCAGCATGCTGATGGTGTGCAGCACTTTCGGATCTCTGGTCAGGAATCCTTCACGCGGCTCTTCACGTCGGCGCTTTTCCTGTTCCCTCATCACATCCAGTCCTGAGACGGGCTGCTCATCTTTGAGCTGGTCAATTAATTTTTCAAGACGATCAAGGGGAAATGGCTTTTGAAGAAAATCGGTTGCCCCATATTTGAGCGCCTCGACGGCTGCATCCACTCCACCATAGGCCGTCATGACGACCACCGGCATATGGTAGCCCTGGCTTCGTACTTCTCGTAAAAATTCCATTCCGCCTTTGCCCGGCAAATTCAGATCAGTCAACACCAGCCAAGGGGCCTCGCGTTCCATCCGCTCTAACCCCTCATAGCCATCCCTGGCCACCGTGACGGCATACCCATGCTGACTCAACGCGTGAGTCAGGGCCGATTGCAACTGCTCATCATCTTCAACGACCAGGATCCCCCGGCCCGCTCCACCCTCGGTGTCTATCATGCCAATCTCCTTTACTGGGGAAGAAATAATTTGACGGTCGTTCCCCTGTCTGTATGACTTTCCATCTCAATCATGCCTTGATGCACGTAAACAATGTCTTTCACAATCGGGAGCCCAAGGCCGGTCCCTCCTTGACGCTTTGAATAAAATGGCTGAAATACCCTGGTGAGTTCTTCCTCGGACATCCCGCACCCTTCGTCTCGAATACTCAGTGCCACGCCATTGACTCCGGCAGAGACAGCCTCTCCGGTGCCCGGTGAAGAAGTCCGTCGGCACTGAATCTCAATATGACCATCGGGCGGAGAGGCCTGAATCGCATTCAAGAGCAGATTCAGCAGTGCCTGCTTTAATAACTGCTCATGACCCAAGATCTCGAGAAGCGAAGATTCCCGTTGCCGATGGATGGTCAGCCGTTTTGTTCTGAGGGGATACGTGGCCAAGAGCTCCACATCATCCAACAGTCTCGAGAGGTCCACGCACTGCCGTTGTCCCTGGAGTGGCGTGCTCGACGTTAAAAGGTTTGAGACCAGCCCATCCAGTGAACGAATAGCCTGAAGTAATTGATCCGCCAGCTCCCGGCGTTCCATGCTGGACTGCTGGTCACGCCCCAAAAGTGTGGCAAACCATTCGATACTCGCCAGTGGATTGCGAATATCATGCGCAAGCCGCCCAACCTGCTCTCCTATGGCCGCTAAGCGTTGAACGTGCTCCGTCTTCCCGCTGTGCACATCCCCTTCGTATTTGAGGTATCGAACCGTGAGACTGGAGGGTTGGTCCGAACCACCTAACGGGCAATCCCAACAGGACACCCGGCCTCCTTTCCACCTCCAGTCGGTAAAGGGAACCGGAGGCCACCCCAGACATGTCCAGAGATCCTGTACCTGCCAGGCCGCCTTCTTCCAATCGACTCCTTCCATCAGCACGTGAGCCTCGTGATTGGCTGTCACAATCCGGCCTTTGCGGCTATAGAGCAAGGCGGGCAACGGAAGGCTTTTCACCAGACGATGGAGGTGATGATGCAGTCGTTGCGTTTCCGCATATTTGGCCTCAAGCGCCAGACTGAGGGTTTCACTGGAGATCGTCGGTTCCGTGATGGGGTCGAGCGTCGGCCAGGACGTTTCCCCGTTTCTCTTGGAACTGAGAGCGATCATCGGTTTAGGATTTAATCGGCGCATTGGGTATCCTGGTTGGTGGCGTCTCTTTCGATGACATGTCATCCAACACCGCTGTGGCAGCTGAACGAATCGTATGTTCCAATTCTGGAGAACGGGTTTTTAATTCCCGGATTTCGGCGAGTAGTGTGGCGGCTTCACCGGATTTCCCCATATGTTCGAGCGAGGCCGCTAACCGGTACTTGGCCCATGTGTGCAAGGCCGCTGGCGCATCGAAGGCCAGGGCTTGATCGTACAGACGCTGGGCTTCGACATAGTCGCCTTGATCAAACATGGCATCCCCCAAGCGGAGGACATCGGAAACCTGAGTGGGTTCGATAGACACCACCTGTCGCATATCTTGAACCACTGACTCCATCTGCCCAAGCGCTCGATAGGCACGTGCCCGATTCCTGAGCACATAGCGTTGTCCCACTTCTCCGTCCACGTGCTGTAGGGCCGCCGAGAAATCCCGAATGGCTTCTGCATACCGTTTGTCAGTGAAGGCTTCCATGCCGAGGGCGGTCTCCACTTGTCCTCGCCCTTGGCCCTTGGGAAACTCCTGGAGATAGGACGCCCCCGCGTCTCGCACCAATGAACCGTTGCCCTGCTCTTGAGCGACCACAACCTGCTGAAGGCGAATGTCTTCCCGGAGCGGACTGTTGGGGTACTCCTTTAAGAGTTGGTCATACCAATGCCAGGCTTCTGCAGGAAGATGCACCTGCTGATAGGTCTGCGCCACCATCAAGAGACGCTCCCGTTCCAATGGCACCAGCTGAAACGCGTCTTGATGGTCCGCGTGAAACTTGAGTAACGGCACCCAGGCTTTCCGATCATAGAACGAGCCAATCTGATGCTGTAACAACCGCGCGAGTCGATCTTGCCCCTCCTGACGCCTCGTATCTGACGAGGCCGCGATAATGAGGCGGGTGAAAGTCTGAACCGCATTAGCGTAGTCCCCTAACGCCTGATAGGCTTGCCCCATCCACAGCAGGCTTTCATCAGCCACGTCGCTTTCAAGGGCATGACTTAACGCACCGGCGGTTTCCAGAACATAATCCCACGAGAGCGAGAGGTATATTTCCAAATCATCAAATCGATGGTAAACCCTGGCCCAGTCTTCCTTGGCATGATCCTGCGAGACAAAGGCCACGACCCATCTGGTGAGTGCGGCCTGCCCGCGTCGACCGGGCTCCTGATCCGGAAATTGTTGTCGGGCGTGATCCGCAAAATACAAGGCCAGATATTCATGCCCCTCTTGCCGTAATTTTTCTGATATTTTGTTGAGGGCCATCCCAGCTGTTTCCTGATGCGGATGGAGATTGACAGTCAACAAAAATCTGGATATCGCCGTGGCGGGATTTCCCACGGCGAGTTCCGTTAATCCATACTGATACGATGACTCCGCAGACTGGCGAATGAGTTCAGGCCTTTCGGCTTCCACCACCCGATACCAATAGTAGGCTTGCTTCCAAGCCTTAGCCATGGCCGTGGCATCGGCCAACCCTAATGCACCCTTTACGCGATGGGCACTCCACTTGGGTTCTTCCACCACTCGTCTGAGGATCAGTGCTGCCTCCAAATATTGCCTATTGCTCAGATACCCTAGACCGGCTTCAACCATGACTCCTCCCGCTAACGGGTGTTCAGGATAGGACCGGAGAAATTCTTCGAATATCCCGCTGGCTTCTGAAAACCATCCAGCCTCCCAATACACATCCCCCATGGCACAAAGGGCCCATGGGGCATACACACTGTCGGGATCACTAGTTTTCATGGCCTGTAACCGCTCAATACGTTGAAAATTTTCTCTGCCTGGTTCATCCGAATGATCAGGAAGAGAGGCCATGACCCAACGGGTCCCTTCTGCAAATTGTCCATCTTCCTGTTCATGCAAATAGGTGGCAAACATGTCTCGCGCGTCCAAGAGTTGTCCCGCGTACATCGCATCCTGTCCGTGTTGAATAATCTCCGGCATAACCATGTCGCGGGAAACGTACCAGGAAAAATCAGAACAGGGGCCTCCCATAACCGTGCTGGGCCAAATGACACACGACAGGGCAATCCAAGTAAATTTCCTCACTTTTGGTTTGTGCTCCAACCTGCTGAACGTATTCAGCAAAAATTAGACCGGAGTCATTCTTGCCGAGGGCAAAAAATCGACACCAGGGTTTTCGTTGAAAAACCAGGAAGTTTTGGGAGGACACCGACGAACGGACAATATTGCCGCCGTCAAGGAGTTGACGGAATGGTCAGAACCTCAGGCTGGTTCGGAGAGGAAATGCGAGAACAGGGTAGGAATGGCCAGGCGTCTTCGATCGTTATACGTCGGCCAGATCTTCCGATGGCGCCGCACGTTGTGCGACCACTTCGGCCAGGGACTTCTTTTTTAATTTTTCAATGAGGGTAGTGCGATTGATTTGCAGGAGACGCGCCGCTTTACTTTTGACCCAATTGGTTCGCTCAAGGGCCTCAAGAATCAGCCGATTTTCAAATTCCTCAACCGTTCTGGACAGATCCATCCCTGCCACTGGAATCGCCGCAGGCATGGTGGGGAGATGGGAAGGTGGTAATCGCCGGATTTTCTCCGGCAAATCTTCTGGGACAATCACCCCGCGCCGTTTTAAAATAGCAATCCGCTCAACAATATTCCCGAGTTCACGAACGTTTCCCGGCCAGGGATATTCACATAAGAGGCTCATCGCGTCATCAGCCACACCGGTGAGCTCCGCTTTCCGCCGATCATTGAACATCTTGATGAAGTGCTGGAGTAAGAGCGGGATATCTTCGACGCGTTGACGGAGAGGAGGAACAAGAACCGGCACCACATTTAACCGATAAAACAGATCTTCCCGAAATTGTTTCGCCGCGACCAGGCTTTCAAGATCCTGATTGGTGGCAGCAATGACGCGGGCATCCGATTTATAGGTTCGAGTTCCCCCCACTCGTTCAAACGTACGCTCCTGTAGGACGCGAAGAAGTTTGACCTGGAGCGGAGGACTCAGATCACCGATTTCATCAAGGAAAATTGTCCCTCCGGTCGCCAGCTCAAATCGTCCGACTCGTGACGCCACCGCTCCGGTAAACGCACCTTTCTCATGACCGAACAATTCACTTTCTAATAACGCCTCGGGAATCGCTCCGCAATTGACGGGAATCAGGCTCCCCTGGCGCCGCGTGCTATGACAATGGATGGTTTGGGCAATCAATTCTTTGCCCGTTCCACTTTCTCCTAAAATAAGCACGGTACTATCGGTATCCGCCACGCAATCGATCAGCTGAAACACCTCTTGCATCACCTGACTGGAGCTAATAAGTTTTCCTAAACTAAATTGCCCCTTGACGGTTTTCTTGAGTTCGACATTCTCGTCCTGAAGGCACTTGACCCGCAAGGCACTGGCAATGGTGGCGCTCAGGACATCCATTGAAAAGGGTTTGGAGAGGAAATCGAAGGCGCCGGCCTTAATCGCTTTCACCGCCATCTCCACCGACCCATATCCCGTCATGACAATCGTGACAGGATGATTGGGCAGTTGCATGATACGCTGAACTAACTCAATCCCGTTGATATCGGGGATCATGACGTCGGTCAAGACAATATCGAACTGGGAGGACTCCGCCAGAGCCAAGGCGTCACTCCCCGACTCCGTGTCCACGACCTGATGTCCTTCATCCTCCAGCTGCAACTTGATGGACTCCCGCACATCCACTTCATCTTCAACCAGCAGGATCCTGGCAACCTGAGTTGCGATAGCTGATTCAGCAGAATCGAACGCATCCATGAATGACCTCCCTCTCAGCCCGTGTAAACACACATCCCGTTGACCCGGTTGTGCGGTGAAGGAACATAGCTACCCCATTTGACGGGGAAGGTCAAGGGTTGTCTTCTAAATTGCACCGATCGTTGCAGAGTCCCTGCCCCTCTCTCCTTGAAAAATTCGAGGGGACCCAGCGTCCCCCATGGACGGTCACGACCGTTGCTTCCAAGGGCTCATTTAAGAAATACGCAAGACGTTCCGACAAGAATACGTAGGCGCAAACGGAAGGAACACCTAACGGAGAGTCTCGGTTTCCCATGGACACACCACCGATTCCACAGCCTGCACCCATGCCGATCTTCATTCTCTTTGATACCCAAACCGGGTACCTCTATGGTCACCTCTTTGCGACCGGGCCGGAAGATCCCTTTCTGCAAGAAGTCATTGACTGGTGGAGCCACTACTGCTCAAACACGCCCATTGGGGTGGATTACCCAGGCGTGACCAAACACCCCCAAATGGCCAGCAGTCTTTCCTCCAATTAATCAGGGCAACACTGCCCAAATCGCTAAGCCGGACCGAAACACCAGCAGCAGCCCTGACAAGTGAATGATCACAACATTGTCATTGACTTGTATATGTTGAATCGCATTGCCGGATGGAAGGTCTTGTGAAAAAAACCCTCCGGTCAACGCAGAAAATCCCACTGCGCGTCGATTGGTAAGAACGACTCCCACATTTTCATCAACGACACTCTTCACCAAGGTCTCTCCCGCTCCCCACGAGTCTCGTTTCCAACGACCAAGATCACTTTGAAAACCATACACCGACTCACGGCCTTGGACAATAATCATTCGGGGGGTAACCGTCCATGTGACCACCTGCTCCGAAGAGGAAAGATTCATCTCGACCCACCGTTGCAGCCGACCTGAAAACCCCAGCAACCGTTTGGTTGTCTCGACATATCCGGTCACCCCTTTGGTCTCCACCACCAGCACCTCTTCCCCCGACGATAACACCTGCCTGGCAATTCCCTCGCCAGAGGTGATCCCAAACAGCTGTCCCCTTGCTGACGTGATGCTGACCTGATCGGTGACGACTTCTTGCGACCAGGCATGAAGAGGCCAGACAACCAAGCTCAACAGAACCATGATCAGCACAGAGCGCATGCGCAGAGACATGATCAGCATGACCGGTTACCGATAGTCCCAGGGGATGCCGCGTTCTCCGACCATAATGGGGCCCAAAATTAACTTCATTAATTGTGTCCCATTTCCTTGGGTCCCCCACAACCCAGTCAAGCTGATGAGAAATTCGAATTGTGAGCGGTCAGGAAGCCGTGAATACGTCAGACCAAGTGAAAAGCATCGGCAAGGATTTTGGTACAGCCCGACAACATCCCATTCAGCCGTCGTCCCTGTCCGGAAGTCATGATACCACTTCGTGCCCAGGGTCACACCGTGCGGTAACCGCACGCCACCACCGGCCGTCAGATAAATAATTTCCGCGGCGGGCGCTAACACCTCATTAAAGGAGACGGGGTTCCAAATATCTCCCCGACGGACTCTCGCCCCCGCTTTCGTATACCGCTGGCCAATGGTCACATACCACGTCTGTTGGCTTTGGATGAGCGCGTCGGTGTTCATTTGAGTGAAATCTTTTTTGTTCGGATCGTAGAAGGCATCCACCTTCAGATTGAATGCCGAGAGGAACCGTGTGGAATCGACCGGTGTATGGAAATGTCCTCGTGTCCATATATCCGAAAATCTAGAGGCCAACGTCGGCGGATTGGCCACATGATAGCTTTGGGCAAACAACAGATCCAACCAGGTATTGGAAGCCCCGCCGCCAATTTGGCTTAAACGATTTTTCAAGGAATACGTCACCAGACTTTTTTGAATTAAATCATCTACCGCATCAACCTTGACTAATTCGGCCTGTTTCGTCTGCGGCACATACTCATAAATCACATTCGGTTCTATCGAATGCCGCAGCCAATTCCCCTCGCCAAGCGAAAACCGTTTTGACACATTCGTGAACAATTCAGCGCCAAGCCAGAAGGTTTCACGATGTTGTGCTGATTTCTCCGTGAGCCCACGTGTATAGCCCACTTCACGAAATTTCATCTGAGGACGAAATCCCAATGTGTGCCCCAGATGAAGCCCTTCCATCGAAAGTCCCGGCAAAAAGTCCACCCGACCGACATCGAATCCCTTCTCCCGGAAAAAATGCACGGTGGTCGTCTCGGCCGTGAGCGATACCGGACTGCCAAAGAGGTCGGGGTTCACGAACCGATGACCGATTTCAGGTAACCGTTGGAAGGTCGTATTGCCACCTGCACTTAACGGCTGAATATATTGCCCCAACAGATAGAGCGCCCCATGATCAAGGCGTTGCAAGAGCGTGAGATTGGACTCCTGGCTGGGTAGGGCGCGTTGAGTGGCAGAAGTGCTCAAATTTTGCAGGACCGTTCGGTCAGTCGAATAATTGGCAAGAATTCGTAAAGACAAATCACGAGAGAATTGCTGGGCATGAGCCCCTCGAATTTCACCTCGACCACGATTTTGGTCGGTATCATAGAGTGACCTTACCAGCCACCTTCCCTTTGTGTGCTGATTCCAGGCATAGCGATATTCGAGATCTGCGCCTCCTCCTCGCTGCGTTAATATTTGCGGGGAAATGGTGACATCATTACTGGGATTGATCGCCCAAAAAAACCCTTGTCTATATTTGAAACCCAGCTTCGTATCGTACCCGGTGGTGGGGAATAACAATCCGGTTTTCCGAGAGGCGCCAAGCGGATACCGAAAGGTAGGAAGCGGGAGTACCGGCACATCGTTCACATTGAACCACACCCCTTTGCCAAATAAACTGTCCTCATATTCCACATCGATATCATCAAAGTTAAATCGCCAGGCAGGAATCTCGCCATCCTTGGCATCGCAATTGGTAAAAGAACCTTCCTTGACCCGATAATGGGTTTCGGAAAATCGCTGAAGGCGTCGCCCCGTGATAAAGGAATTCTGCTCCTTCCAGAAAATATTGCCGTCTGTGATCACGCCCGCTTCAGTATTGAGATTGAGCTCGAGGTGTTCCGACCAGATATCAGTTTGTTCATCCCGTAAATGCACATGCCCACGTGCCGTAAGACGTCCCGTGAGCTTTTGAAGTGTGGCTTCATCCGCGTTTAAATGAATGGGGCCACGGGTGACATCCACAGCCCCGGTGGCGTGATATTCTTCCCGATCACGATCATATTCAATCCGGTCGGCGTTTAAAGCAACGGGGATTCCCTTTGGCGTGGGTTCGGCGAGGACCTCCTGTGGTGAGGATTCGGCTGGGAGTCCCTCGGATTCCACAACAAGAGAATCCGGTTGTCCGTGCACGGTTTCGCCCACTACCAACATCGTCAAAAAGATGAGTCCACCGATCAGCAACCCATGAGATCGACCCGAGAGAACATGCCGTCCTCCTCCCACGCCGGCACGCGTCACGTCGGGAAACCCGACTGAGTCAGACGATTGAGCACCTCCCCAACCAGGAACAACGACCCGGTCACACAGATCACGTCTGAGGGATTCGCGATGTCTTTGGCCTGGCAAACGGCCTCCCATGAATCTGCGAGTAGACACGGAACCAGATCAACGCAATCGACGGCTTGCTTGAGCTCATCCACCGACGCAGCCCTTTCCATCCGTGGCTGGGTGAGAATCAATTGGTCAACAAGAGGGAAAAAGACACGCAAAAATCCTTGAAGATTCTTGTCGCGCATCATCCCAACCACCAAAATGAGTTTTCGTCCCGCGCCATCATGAATTTGTGAGTGGAGAAAGTCAAATAACACTTGCGCACCCGCAAGATTGTGCGCGCCATCCACAATGATAAGGGGATCTCGATACACGACTTCTAAACGGCCTCTCCATCTGACGTCTTGCAAACCGGTCCGGATGGCCGACGGCGAAATAGGGAATGGGCCATCGACGGCCGTTTCCAATACCGCCAGAGCATTCGTGGCATTGACCATCTGATGGCGGCCGAGCAAATTCGTCTGTAATCCCGGAATCGTCCATCGCAGCCCTTCATAGGTAAATGTCGTCGCGCTAGTTTCCAGAAGGGAAAACTCCTGACCCATCCGAAAGCACGGTGCCAGCCATTTCCGGGCCTGAGTCTCAAAAATCTGGAGAATATTTCTCGGCATCGGACCCAACACCACCGGAGTCTGTTGAGTAATAATTCCTGCTTTCTCCTGCGCAATCGCCTGAATGGAGTCCCCCAAATACGCTTCATGATCGAAACCAATCCCCGTAATCAGAACACCGATGGGGTTCAACACATTTGTGGCATCAAACCGCCCACCCATGCCGACTTCCACCACCGCAATGTCCACTTGCTGATTCCTAAAATGCAGAAAAGCCAGCGCGGTCGTGAATTCAAAAAAGGTGAGTGTTGTGAGCGGATTGGCCGTTCGCCGAATCTGCTCGATCAAGGCGCAGACCGCTTCTTCTGAAATGTCTGCTCCCTGAACCCGTATGCGCTCTCGGAAATCAATCAGATGTGGTGAAGTATACAGACCAACCCGATAGCCGCTTACCTGAAGGATACTGGCCAACATGGCTGAGGAAGACCCTTTTCCGTTCGTGCCGGCAACATGAAGCGTGGCATACCGACGCTGAGGATTGCCCAGCCGGTCAAGAATATCGGTAATGGCCTCCAGGCCTAGCTTGATGCCAAATCGATGCAAGGAAAAGAGATAATCGAGGGTTTCTGGATAGGTAGCCACGGGAGTCAGGGAACTGGGCAGGAGGGAACAGGGCAAGGAGGTCAAAGGTCAATGATCATTACAACGCATGCCTCTGGCCCTTGATGAGCTAGAGAATCGTGAATACTATTGAGGCCAGCCCAGGAAAGAGAGAGCCGAGCCTTTCAGATGTTATACCGAAGAAGAAACTTCTGCGCCACAATGTGCGAGCAATATTTTCAGAGTCGCCTTGAGGGTTTTTCGTTCCACGATATGATCAACCATGCCATGTTCCAACAAAAACTCGGCACGTTGGAAACCTTCCGGCAAATGCTCTTTGATCGTTTGTTCAATAACCCGTGGGCCAGCAAACCCAATCAGCGCCTTCGGTTCCGCCAGAATGATATCCCCTAACATCCCGACACTGGCGGTGACCCCTCCAAAGGTCGGATCGGTTAATAGGACAACATATGGAATTCGAGCCTCTTGCAATTTCGCCAAGGCTGATGCCGTTTTCGCCATTTGCATGAGTGACAAGGTCCCCTCTTGCATCCGTGCCCCACCGGAAGTCGTGACCAACAAAAAGGGCATGTGCTCTGTCAGCGCATGATCGATGGCTCGACAGATTTTCTCGCCCACCACCGATCCCATGCTGCCACCCATAAATGAAAAGTCAAAAATTCCAAGCGCAACGGGCTTCCCGGCAATTCGGCACCGCCCAGTCAGAATCGCTTCTTTTTTTCCTGTTTTTTCCTGAGCCTTTTTGATGCGCTTGCGGTACGGCAACGTGTCGACAAACTGCAAGGGATCCCCTGGGACTAAATCTGCGTCCCATTCCTCGAAGGAACCAGGATCGGCGATCAACTCTAAGCGTTCCTCAACCGACAGTGGAAAATGGTATTGGCATTTCGGGCAGACGTTTAAATTGCGCTCAACCTCGCGTTTAAAAATAATGGCGCGACACACCGCACATTTGACCCACATCCCTTCCACTATTTTAATGGACGTACCTTCTGCGTCAGCGCTTTTATTCCGTTTAAACCATCCCATAGATCAGTCTATCCTTAAGCTTCTCTCATGAATGCATCGCACGCGAACCTACATCCCGGTCTGGCTGTGAGAGAGAAAATGCGAGAAAGGCAGGGAAAGGACACAACAAGAAATCATCGACTCCGACACAGTCTTCAGTCACGACAGGACAATAGCATAGGGAGGTTGAACCGGCAAGAATCCCTTCGAGAAGAAGCCCACCCCCGCAGACTATTCTGGAGGATCAGCAGAGAGATGACGCGACACGGAACAATGAGAAACCGAGGGGATCAGCCGCCCCTGGCATGCATTTCCAAATGTGGATCCTGGCGCAATCGGTCAATGTCAATATACCGCCCACGACCGGCGCTGGCTTCAAGCTCTTTGCGCTCTTCCGCACCGCGATCTTTACGCGTCTCCCAGACCGATCTGATCATGGAGACTAAATCTTCTCGTGAGCGTCTTTCCCGGATAGGCTTCAGCAAATTCAAGCCGGATTTGGCATACAGACAAAGATACCACATCCCATCTGCCGTCAATCGGCTTCGATCACAGGTTGAGCAAAAGGGCATGGTCGTGGAAGGGATAATACCGAAGATCGTTCCGTCAGGAAGCCGAAATCGCTGCGCAGGGGCCGAACTATTTTCATGCACCGGCTCAATGGTCCCATAATACTGGCTTAGCATGGCAAGGATTTGTTTGCGCGAAAGAACTTTTTCAGCTGACCAATCATTCGCTCCACCCACATCCATATATTCAATGAAGCGCACTTCCCCGTTCACCCGTTTGCCATATTCAAGCAACGGAATCAATTCATCATCGTTATAGCCCTTCATCGCGACGGTATCCAACTTTAATCCACTAAATCCAACACGACCAACCGATTCAATGCCTTCAAAGACCTGGGCCAAGGTATCCCGTCTGGTCAAGGCCTTAAACCGTTCGGGCTTTAACGTATCCAGGCTCACCGTAATGCGGTGCAAGCCCGCATCAAAAAGATTCTGGGCTTGCTCAGCAAGCAACACGCCATTGGTGGTCATGGCAATATCCTGAATTTTCGTATTCTTCTGGAGCATCCCAATCAAGGACGCCAAATCTTTCCGTAGGAGCGGCTCTCCACCCGTAATACGAACTCGATCCACGCCTTGCTCCGAGAACAGATCCGTCAGGAAGACAATCTCTTTAAAGGTCAACAAGGTTTCACGAGGCAACCACACATAGTTTTCCTCGGGCATACAATATTGACAGCGCAAATTACACCGATCCGTAACCGATATACGGAGCGAACGTAATGGCCGGCCCCACACATCTTTTGCCGGTTCGGGCAACCCTTGTGCGTCACTCGTCGGCATTAGGGATGTTCCTCCACCCAGACGTCGCCCTGGGGAGTGTATTCCATTTTCCATATCGGCGTGATTTTTTTCAGTTCATCAATACACCATTGGCAGGCTTTGAAGGCATCGGCCCGATGCTCAGCCCCGATAATAATCAACACGATATTTTCGCCAATCTCGATCGGACCATAGCGATGGAGGACCAAGGCTTCAATAATGTCAAAATCTTGCAAGGCACGTTCGCGGATTTCTTTCAACTTCTTTTGGGCCATCCCTTCATAATGCTCAAACGTCATGGAACTCACATCATGGCCCTTAGAATGATCCCGGGCCGTCCCCAAGAACATCGCAATACCTCCGATTCGAGTAGAGCGCGCACGAACCCGCTCTAACTCTTGATCAATGGAAAAGTTTTCCTGCTGAACCCGAACCAGCATGCCTTCGTCTATTTCAACGGCCATCGATCACCTTCCTCAGTTCGTCGCCGACGCATAAAGGTTGTCCCTTATCGTGCCCCTCCCGCAAACGGGGGCAAGAGGGCAATTTCATCAGACTCAACAAGCATCGTCTCCCAATGAGCGATTTCTTGATTCACCGAGACCAACACCTTTTTCTTATCGAGTAATTCTCCGACCTGAGGATGCTCAATTTGAATGGAGTGAACCAGATCCCTGACCCGCCCACCTTCAGAAAGGACCACTTCCAAATCCTTGCCTCCAGGAACCATGGTCTTTAACATCCCGAACAATTTGACCTTCACAATATAAGGCTCCTACGACCAAATGAGAGCAATACACATTACCCCTCGCTACTCCGTCTTTTGACCACGGGTATACGTACCGGACTTTCCCCCGGACTTCGACACGAGGGCGATTTCTCCAAACTCCATGCCCTTATCTACCGCCTTACACATATCGTAAATGGTCAGAGCTGCCACGGTAACCGCGGTCATGGCCTCCATTTCCACGCCTGTGTTCCCGGTCGTTTTCACGGTCGCTTCAATAATAATCGCATACCGTCCATCAGGATTAAGCTGGGAGTCTTCTTTGAAATCAACATCCACGCCGGTGAGAAGTAAAGGATGACACATCGGGATCAGATCCGGAGTCCGTTTGGCCCCCATCACCCCGGCCACTTGAGCCACGGCCAGCACATCACCCTTCGCAATCCGACCTTCATGAATTTTCTCCAGGGTTTCCGGCAAGACAAACACCTTGCCCTGGGCCACCGCCACACGCTCGGTTGGACGCTTGTCAGTCACATCCACCATTCGAGCCCGCCCCGATTCATTAAAATGCGTCAGATTCGCCATAATCTTAAATAATCAAAGATGAAAAAATCGCTTGCAAATCAGTAAATTATAAAGACAGAGGAAAAACAACGTCAAGCAAAACATCCCACTGAACACTCCCTTGACAGCCGAGCGCATTCCACCTATAAACAGTCGGTAATACCTTACTACTCAGAGATTTTTTCCCATGGACCCCATCGCCATCACACCTAATCCGGTCCTCGCCAACAAAAAATTAGGGCTCCTGCTTTCGACCTCCCCTGAGCATCCCAATGCCGAGACGGTCTACCACCTCTCCAAAACCGCGTTGGCCAATAAGGTGGATACCTATCTGTATTTCATTGATGAAGGTGTCCTCAATCTGAAGGATCCGCGCTTTGCCGAATTGGGGAAGGAAGGGTTGAAACTCTTTGTGTGCGCCTATGGATGCCAACAGCACCACATTTCCACAGACGGCTATGGCAAAGAAGTGAATTTTTGCGGCCTCGTCATCCTCTCCAACATCATCGACGGTTGCGACCGCTTCCTCGCCTTTAATTAATTTCTCGCCCCCCTCGCCTGTGTCTCCACCATTCATACAAAGCCCCAGATATTCGAGCCAGTTTTACGGGGACCAAAAAACATGGGCAAGCTTCTTTTTTACTTCATTGGCGTCAGTGTGGTGCCGGATCCGCGCATTGTGTGAACCGATTTTTGAGGGTTCTTTGCTGCGTTGCCTTTAATCCAACCCATAATCGTCATCTTTACGGACTTAATGGTTGAAATGGCTACAACCAACATTTCAAATTGCAACTAAACCAACCAGACGGTACAGTCGCAAGTAATGCTTACTTCCACGCGCCATTTAATTCTTGAGACCGCCATAGACATGTTGGGACGGGACGGCGTCGGTGCGTTGACGTTAGAGCATGTCGCCCGAGAAGCTGGACTCAGTAAAGGAGGGCTACTCTATCATTTTGAGGGGAAAGAACAGTTACTCGAGGGGCTCATCGAATTGCTCATACACGATTTGGATTGCAAGCAGGTTGGAGAATTTCTCACAAACTCCATTTATGAGGAGCATCCCAGGGCTGCTTTTAGCCCAGATGCGGTGGAGAACCCTGTCAACCATCGGTCCCTTCGAGGGCATGAAATTGCCTCCATTCTCATGGCAGCGCTTGCCATCAACCCACATCTACTGGAACCCATTCGAGAGCGGTACCAAAACTGGCAGCACCTTTTTCTGGCCAACACCGTCGATCCGACTCGTTCACTCCTGGGGCGGCTGGCTGCCGAAGGTCTGTGGTTCAGCGAGGCCTTAGGATTAGCCCCACCAACTCGCGAGCAACGGGCCGCACTTGTTCTGGAGATCCAATCTCTCACACAATCAGGAGAACCGATGCGAGAACCATCCACGACCATCCTATTGCCCACACAGCCCCAAGACGCCTTCGCGGAGTTGGGCTCCCTCAGTGCCAATATACAGAAACTCGAACAGCGAGCTCACCAACCCACACAGGCGTCAGCGCGTGCACTGCTGGCAAAACAATATCCTCAAGGGTTTTGGCAGGGCGATTTAACCGCCGACACCACACTGGAATCCGATTACGTGTTGCTCTTGCTTTGGCTCTATCCACCGGAGGCCGGTGGGTGGGAGTCCGGGATCCAGACCAAAGTGGACAAAGCCATACGCACCATCCTTGACCGGCAGCTTTCAGATGGGGGATGGAACATTTACTCGGAAGGGCCGGCCGAAGTGAACGCAACAACTCGTGCCTACGTGGCGCTTCGGGTTGGTGGCTATGATCCCGCCCAGCCACTTATGGAGCGTGCACGAGAATGTATTCTTGCCCTTGGTGGGCTTCAGGCCACAAATAGCTATACGAAGAACAATTTGAGCATGTTTGGTCTTTTTCCGAGAAAGTACACGCCCAGTGTTCCACCTGAACTGGTCCTCATCCCTGGAAATGTTTTGTATGAAATTTCATCGTGGAGTCGCGCTATCGTCGTCCCCCTCTCTATTCTCCAAGCTTCCGGCGTGCAGCGCCGTGTGCCTGGGAATTGGACCATTGACGAACTCTTGGTGCCCAATCGGAAGCTGACGTTTCCGAGAAAAGATCCCTTTTCTCTGATGTTTCATCAAGTGGACAAGATTTTAAAACTCTGGGAAAAGCGTGGCTTTAAGGATATCCGTGCCAAGGCGATTCGGGAAGCTGAGAAGTGGATGCTCGACCACATGCGGTTCACAGATGGGCTGGGAGCAATCTTTCCGGGAATGATGTATGCCCTTATGGCGATGGATGCTCTTGGCTATGAACGGGACCATCCGGATTTTATTGATACACTTGGCCAGCTTGAAGGGCTTATTCTTGAGCGAGAAACTGCCCTGCAGTTTCAGCCAAGCTTGTCCCCAGTTTGGGATACCGCCATCTCGATGTTCGCACTGGGAGAACTCGGAATTGCTGAGCCGGAAGCCATGCAGCGGGCAGCGGACTGGTTATTGAGCAAAGAGATTCGCCGCAAGGGAGACTGGTCGGTGAAGCGCCCGAACTTACAGCCCGGAGGATGGCCCTTCCAGTTTGCCAACGAACTGTACCCGGATATTGACGATACCGCCATGGTCTTATTGGCCCTAGAGCATGCGAAGGCATCAGATCCTGATCGACAGGCCCGTGCCGAAGGTCGTGCCATCAACTGGTTATTAGGCATGCAATCCTCGGATGGTGGTTGGGCGGCCTTTGATGTCGATAATGATTGGGCCTTACTGAACAAGGTCCCCTTCGCAGACCATAATGCTATGCTCGATCCAAGCTGCCCAGATATCACCGGCAGGGTGTTAGAGGCACTCTGTCGACGGGGATACACACACCAACACCTGGCGATCGCGCGCGCTGTCCAATATCTTTTGGTCCACCAACAAGCTGATGGGAGTTGGGATGGACGCTGGGGAGTGAATTATACCTATGGGACATTCCTCGCCGTGCGTGGCCTTCGCGCAAGTGGTTCCCCGACTACGAATTCCGCAATCCAGCGTGCGGCCACATGGATGCGCTCAGTCCAAAACCATGATGGCGGGTGGGGGGAAAGCTGTGCCAGCTATGAAAAGCAGAAATTTATTGCAGCATCAAGCACCCCTTCACAAACGGCCTGGGCCTTGCTCGCACTTGAAGCGGCTGATGATCGAGCCTCCACGTCTGTTCAACGTGGGATCGACTGGCTGCTGACCCATCAAAATCAGCAGGGATGGTGGGACGAAGAACTCATGACAGGAACCGGATTCCCTAATGTTTTCTATTTGAAATATCATTTGTATGCCCACTACTTTCCCTTGTTGGCCCTTGGCACATGGCAAGCAGGCTCAAAAAACTCATGACCAAACCCTGGCACTAAACCGAATCAGACAGAGTCGGCCCTCCACAACCATACAATACTTTCCACAGGGTGATCTTCCCTCGTAGATAGACAAGTGCGGCCCAGACGCTCCAGGAAATACATCTGCGGCCTGCATGAAGAAACAAAAAGGAAAAGCGTAAAAGTCCTACACGACAAGGCCACGCATCACCTGATGCCTCCCCAGGAGGCGATAGCCATGAGTTAAATGGATCGCACAGAACAGGTGAGGACGGATCAAGGCCGAGTGCGCCAACAGCAGCCCCTTCGACTTCGCCCAGATCATGCTTTTTCGGTATTCCGTTTACCGCTGGCTTTCAGGTTTCCAGCTCAGTCCGATATTGAGAATGCGTTGAATCAGTGCTTCATAGGAAAGACCGGCTCGTTCAGCCGACTCGGCAAGATCTTCGCCATAGGCCAATTGGGCATTGGGATTGGCTTCCAGAATATACAGGTGTTCCTGAGGATCTAATCGAAAATCCATCCGGGCATAGCCGTTTAATCCCAAAATATGATAGGCCCGCTTCGCCGTTTGTTGAATATACCGCACCAGCTTGGGACTAAGGCCCTCAACCTCACCCGATTGGATCCCATATTTTTTTTGATATTTCGTACTCCATTTCACCCGGGCCGTCGCAATCGGCAGGGCATCAGGAGGAAGATTGTTCAGGTGCAGCTCCCAAACCGGCAGGGCTTGCAATCGTCGATTGCCTAACACACCGACATACAGTTCCCGTCCTTCAATGTATCGCTCAACTATGACGCTCGTGCCCACACTCTGATGTACAAATTCAACCCGTTCTTTTAATTTGTCTCCGTCGTGGACGATGGACGCTTGAGAAATCCCCAGAGAGGCTTCTTCACTAATGGATTTGACAATGACCGGAAAAGGAAACTCTTCGGCCCACTTGATCACCCGCCCCATGGGATAGACCACAAACTCCGGGCATCGGATGCCATGATAAGCCATAATTTTTTTTGACCAGCCTTTATCGCGAGTGAGCACGAGCCCCTTGGGATTACAGCCGGTATAGGGAACTCCCAAAAGCTCCAAATAGGACACCACATTTTGATCGAACTCCGGATTGCCATTGAATTCTTCGAGCAGATTAAAGGCAATGTGCGGCTTCCAATCCGTCACCAGGTTATCAATGACACTTAAATCATCCCTGACGCCTACGGCCATCACTTCATGGCCAAGATCGCGTAGAGTGGAGACCACATCAAATTCGGTTTTCCATTCCACCTCAGCCAAATCGGCATGCTCCACATCCTCGGGGGGCACGAGATCTTGATGCATGAGGACCATGACGCGAAGCTTTCTCATAACACCACCCGATGTCGTCCACCATGCAGATAGTTCATCGTTTGCACCGTCAGCAAAATCGTAAAGTCCACTTTTGCTTGTTCTTCTGGGACGGCTAACCGCAAATTTCGCTCGCGGCAATGCGCCATCATATCTTGCAGAACTTGATCAATGGTGTACTGATATTCTCCCGTCCATGCGGCGACCTTCCGACGAACTTCTTTGCGAAACTTCCTGATAAAATTCTCCGCGGACGGATTCGCCGATTGACCCGGATCCCCCGAAAATAGACGCCGCAAGTCCCGATCGTAAAAGTTTGGGTAGTCCAACCCATACCGTTCCCGCTTGTCCTGGTAATGTTCCCGGAGTGTTTTGTGAAGACGCTGGATGGGGTCCACCTGTTCTCTGGTGGTCACGATTGGTGTAACTCCCGCTAATTCCTTCATGAGCGCATCCATATATTCCAATTTTTTGAGTGCCGGCCATCCGGTGTATCGCTCACGCCAATGTGAGTGCGGCGTGAGCCAGACGGCAAAGGTTTCGGCAAAATCTTCGTCCGGATGACTCTGGGCATACCACATATCAAGATGCAAGACAAAGCTTTTACTATAGGGCTTTGGCAAATAACAATCGGGATACGGAACCGAGGTATGCCCAAACATCTGTTGACGGCTACGCCGACGCCGTAAGCGGTAGGCATTCTCAATCGCGTGGCCTGTTTCGTGTCGAAGAATTCGCATACACCATTCCGGGGTCCCGCCCTCCACTTCCAACATTTGATTGAGTTCCAGTTTGGCTAATCGCGGATGCCCCATATAAAACGGCACGGCAAGACCCGGCGTGCCATCAGGCGAATACCAATCGTCAGACAACCATATGTGGGGACGAAATACTAACCCTTGATCTTTCAATTCGCGGTATAACTGACGGACGCATTGACCCAATTCAGTCCCGGAAATACGGATCTTCAAATCGGACATCCGGAGATTCAACAGCTGTTCATCAGACCAGGAAACCCATTCAGGCTCTGCGGGGACAGGGGGCTGAATATCAGGCAATAAATCCAAACTCATTACCTCCCATACCAGTATCGATTTTTGATCATCATCAAAACACTTTCGTTGGAATCAGACTATGCCCCTTGACAGAACATAACCCCTCAACCGGCAGATGATGTTCAAATCTTCACTCCATTCCCTCTATAAGTCAAAACCTCAACTATGCCTCACCTATTCTCACTTGACCACTTGCATTCCATAGCTTTTACCTTTTTGCCTATGGTAGATTGCCCCTCTTTTTTGGGATTCCTTCATTCAGTACCATGCAGTTTTTTATTCACACTCCGAGTCAGCGCGTCTGAAGAATCAGTGCTCAAGGCTTCATTCTTTTTTTTTGGTCTTCATTCATTTTCGGCCAAACGCCTGTAGGCTCTCTCCCCTGTTGATTCTGACGACTCCTTAAGCCTGACCGGTAGAACCACAGGAGATTCATCTATGTATCGCTGTGAAAAATGCCAAGGAACGATGTTACTTGATCGGGAAGTCGACATGGAATCAGGAATGTCTCTTCTGGTCTTCTGGTGTATTAATTGCGGCTTACGGAAACAAGCCGAACGAGCGCCGATTCCTCTCATCGAGGTGTCCTAGCGCAACCACTTGATCGCTCAATCGTTTGATCAGGATCGGCAGATGAGACCTGAACATCATGCCTATTCGGGTCATCGGTGAAAATTTTCAGGGAACTTGGTGGGGGGAAGGGACAAATCAGTGATGACCCATCTCATCGCACAATATTCCTGCTCGGGTCCGACCATCGCGGAGGATTCGTTTCTTGTGATGGCATGAAGTTCCGCTTTATGTAGACCGTCAGCGGGAAACATCGAAAGGTGATCCCGCTGACAACCATCAGGAACCAGGAGAGCAGAAGAATCTAGGAATCCGCGTCCAATTCCAAATTCCAGTATAAGTAATCCCGCCAACTTTCCGGGGCATGGCGGATACCGATCATTAAGGTGAGACGTGGAGTCCATTTAGGTTTGACGGGCTCCTTGAGTAATTTCATCCCCGCCTCTTTAGGAGTGCGCCCGCTTTTCCGGTTATTACATCGCCAGCAGGCCGTCACAATATTTTCCCAGGTTTTCCTCCCACCTTTGGCAATAGGCACCACATGGTCAAAGGTCAATTCCTCAGTTCGAAACCGTGTATGGCAATATTGGCAGGTATAGCGATCCCGAGTAAAAATATTAATACGAGAAAATTTCACCGCATGATGATTTGACCGGAGTTTGACCATGTTGAGGAGACGCATCACGGAAGGCAATTTAAAGGAAATGGACACTCCTCGAATATCCCGATCATAAAATTCAAGGACTTCGACCTTTCCTTGCCACAATAAATTAATGGCTTTTTGCCAATGCACGACTCGCAATGGCTCATAGGTGGCATTGAGTAGGAGGGTCATTTCCATACAACATGACTCACGCGAATCCGCCTGGTTAGATAAAACTCTGTTCCTATATCACCGACGAATCCATAGAATCAAGAGACCTCATACACCTGTTGTTGCACGAAGAAAAAGTTGATATATTAGGGGTTTTGGCCATTTGAGATGAACATGACCTCGAACTTCTATCCGGTTGCCAAAATTGAAGACCTTCCTCCAGGCACCAGCCAGAGTATTGAACTCCAGGATCACGGCATTGCGTTATTTAATCTTGAAGGCGAAATCTATGCCCTGGATAATACCTGTCCACATGCCGGAGGACCATTGGGAGAAGGATCCATGAAGGGAGACTTGGTCGAATGCCCCTGGCATGGATGGAAGTTTCATATCAAGACCGGGGTCTGTCAAAAACATCCTAGTCCAAGCTGGAACGTGCCGTGTTATGAGGTGCAGGTGGCAGATGGGATCATCCACGTCGCCCCACGGGATCGTGAGGAGTAAGGGGTAAGGGGTAAGGCGTAAGTAATGAGAAGTCAGGAGCAAAGAGTAAAGATACATTCAGCACATTCAGTCACGTACTTTTATTCAACCACCTACTCCTTACGCCTTACTTTTCATTCCTCACTTTTTATCCCTCACGCTTCACGTATGACGGACCCGAGAACGCCGCTGGCCTGCTTGCCGAAGCACGGCGCAGGCAGGGCGGACCCTTCGAAATCGCTCAGGGCAGGCTTGATCAACATTCTGCTAGGTAGGGATGAAATTTGATCGCCATGAGGAAGAGGCGGCAAATTCTCAAACGGCATCAATTGTTGGGCCGCTAACGAGATCACTCGAATCGTTTTTTCCTTACTATCCACTCTCCAGGCATATTCCCGCTCGATCCACTCTACAGAGCCCTTCTCTCGCACAATTTTACGCACCACATATTTATCCTCGCCCTGAGCGGCTACCTGCCAGTCTCCTTCGCGAAACGGAATGCCCTTTGTCACCAAATCATCCACCATCAGCTGAACCGCCTCGTCCAGAGTATACCCTTGCCGGGACCGGTGTTTTTTCACTAGCTCCAACGCTTCCAACGCAAGAGGATCATCAGGAAGTTGATAGCCTTTTGGCTGCACATAGCGATAGAGCAGAACAAATCCTATAACCAGACACACAACCAGAATAAATCCGGTGATTTTTTTAAATTGAGTCGACATGCCATTCATCCATCTGTTCTATTCTGAAAATTTTCTCCACGGGGCCCTGATCATTCCCCGATCAGAGCAAACCCGTCAAGTGGCCACCCGATTAATAGGAGTGTTATAGCACACATACTCCCTACATGCCTCTTGCGCGTTTCTTGAAATTCATGAGAACCCTCTCAGAGTAGGGCAATCAGGCGTACCAGCTCATCATCCGTCTGGCGGCTTTTAATTTCGTAGCTCCGACAAAGCTTCCTGCAGAGCAGGAGGTACGACACCATTATTATCGCGGGGGTACCGCATGGTAAGCCAGCATGCCGGATGACAGATTCCGGAAAGCGTCTGACAAATTCAAAATAGAATCCCCTGCCGGACAGCTGGGCAGCTGGGCAGCTGGGCAGCAAATCATTCTGGCACGTATTCCGATGGTCATTCGACCACCACAAAGTGGAATTGGCTCTGAATAACTATCACAGAAAGAAGGAAATGCTAGGTCTTTGGTGATGTTGTCGGTTCTCGTTCCCACAAAATTTCTGCTTCTCCCTGTTTTTTTGCCACCCACCGCGCAAACACAAACAACGCGTCACTCAGCCGATTGAGAAAGGCAACCAATTCCTTGGCGATCGTTTCTTCCTTCGACAACGTGACACAAAGCCGTTCGGCACGACGACAGATTGTACGGGCGACATGCAGCAACGCGGCAAATTGTCCGCCACCAGGCAAAATGAATTCTTTCAAGGGCATAAGATCCTTTTGGCATTCATCTATCAGATGCTCCAAGTGGGCGACGTCCTCCGAGGTTACGGTTGGCATATTCGGAAACGATTCTCCAGGAGCGGTCGCGAGAATGCCACCCAAATCAAATAATTTATTTTGCGTCCATTTCAATATGTTCCCCATATGTGCAGAAACATCTGCATTCGTTCCGGTCTGTCCATTCGAAACACGGGCCAAGCCAAGCATGGAATTCAATTCGTCCACTGTGCCGTAGGCTTCCACGCGCACGGAATCCTTCCAGACTTCCTGCCCCCCAGCCAATCGGGTTTTCCCTGCATCACCCGTGCGTGTATACACTTTTGAGATTCGCATCAGTCCCTTCTCCTTTCCTTGCCTCACTCACCAATCCAATCCGACTTCGCACACGCACCTTCCCATCCTGCCCGTCTTGCGGTCGCGCTGCAGCAGACTGAGAAAAGCCATTGGCACACCTTTCAAAGTAGACTCATTCGTCGATCAGTTGAGAAAATTCTCAAAACCATAGCTCAGTCCACCGAAAAACCCAATTCCGGGAGATGGAACAACAAACTGCTGGGTAGCACCTCCTCCGGTGATTCTATTCGCAGCATAGATTCCAGACGTGAAGTAATTGTGATTTAGTATGTTGCTCACAGCAAGAAACCCTTTCAGCATTCCACCCGGCACCGAATGCTCATAGGCAACACGACCGTTTAACACGAAATAGCTAGGCAGTCGATCGCGCGTGTTGCTTTCATCCCCCTGTAAAAATTGCGTGCTGACATACAGACCACTGAGCGAAAGGCTGAATCCTTTGGCTGGATGCACCGTACCCGTCACACTCAGGCGGTTTTTAGGAACGAGCGGGAAACTATCACCCACATCCACCACACGGGTAGACGAGATGTTAAATGAACTCCGAAATTGGGCCTCGGTATATGTATAGTTCACCACTCCATCGACAAACTCATTGGGTTTCACTTTGAGCGTCAGCTCAAACCCGCGTCGTCTGGTTTTCGGGACATTCCGGTTCTGCCCATCGTCAGGACTGAAATCACACGCAAGACAAGTAAAGAATATTTCATCTCGTATATTCGATTGGTACACCGCCATGGCTAGATTTCCCCAGGTACTGATTTGGGACTTGAACCCCAATTCAAAATTGTGGGATCGAACCGCCTTCAGATTCGGATTGGAACCAAACGATCCCTGGGCAAACAATTCATCATTGGTCGGAACGCGAAAACCCTGAGAGTAGCTAAAATACACACTGGTTTGTGGTACCAGGAAATACGTCAGGCCTCCTCGTGGGGTGATGCGGCTATAGACCTTTCTACCATCGTTAGATGGGTCCAAGAGATCTTGGAAATCCAATTCATTCCTGTCATATCGAAACCCGCCCACCAACACCACATCCGAAAAGAGGTGAACCGTATCCTGGGCAAAAATTCCCGTCACGTCTTCATCTGATTTTCTACGAACATTAAACGGACCAAAATCGGAAAGTGACAACATCCGATTACGAAAATCATTCCGGGTGACTTCTCCCCCTACCGAAAGGATATTCTTGAAGTCGGCAACCTCATACTCGTGTGTTAATTGGTACGTCCCCCCCCACGATTCCGTATCAACAAAGTTTTGGCTGGTGGTGTTCATCCCTCCCACCAAAAATGGCTGGCCGACCAGAAACGATTCCTGTTGCAACCGCCGATAGAATCCGTTTCCCGTGAACGTCAATCCTCCAGGAATAACCTGTCTGGCCGTCAATCGGACAAAGTTGTTCTCTCGATCCACGAAATCCCCGGGGGTAAAGTTGGCCTCGGGATGATCATCCGCCAAACTTCGAGGAAGAGAACCGGCTTGTTCCAACTTATCTTTGACATAAGTGTACGAAACTGCCAAGTCAGTCCCATCCAAGGGACGATAGCCAACCTTCCCAAATCCCCGCCACAATTTGGCATCCGACTCGTCACGGAATCCATCTTCCTGCTCTCGGCTTAAGGACCCATAGTAGTCCAGTTTTCCAACTGGCCCACTGGTATTGAGAGAATAGCGCTGACGCCCAAAGCTCCCCCAGGCTGTTTCACCGGTCATCTGCCGTTGTTCAGAACCTCGTTTGGTGAGAATATTAATCACACCTCCCATGGCATTTTTCCCATAAACAGCAGAGGGTCCAGGGATTATTTCCATGCGTTCAACCGTTTCCAACGGAATGAGATCAAAATCCACAAAATTAAATTCCGGATCATTGACCCGTACACCATCGACAAACACACTGGTCGCAGGCACAGGATTTCCATTAAACCCCCGAAAATCAATTGTTTGCTGAAAGGCATTGCCCACCGAGTCATACATCACCAGCCCGGTGACTTTTTCAAGGGCTTCTTGAACGGTTTTTGCACCAGATTGCTGAATGTCTTCAGCTGATATCACCGTCATCTTAGCCGGTACGGCCAAAATATTTTCCTGGATACTTGGTAGCCGCGTATCGGTGACAAGAATTTCTGGTAATTGTTGAACGGGAGACTGACTCTCTTCAAGCGCAACAGCCTCTTCCGCATAGGCAGGATTCATCTGCACCACACACATGAGGAACACACAAACCTGGGCAAGAATAAAACGAAACAACTTCGTGGACATTATCCACCTCCCTTTCGCTCGAAGGGGTTTTATGGAAGAGACTGGTTGTTGGGTCTCCTGACTCGCGGATCGTTGCTCCTCTGCGCCTTCTCATGGACATCATGTCCATAATGGACTCTTGCAGAATCACTCCCCGCTAACAGTGGCGGCACCGTGCTGGATTTTCACCAGCTTCCCCGTCACAACCGTCGATATTCCGCTAAAGAACCCTACTCCTTTGTTAAATGGTTAATACTGACTAGGGACAAACAACAATTGACACCCCGCGACGACAGGCCTCTTGGCTCCACTCCCTCACACAGGCAAGGACACTCGGGGCAACCCTGATTGTGGGTGACGATCCACCAGAACCTGGCACCCATAGACTGTTTCCAACAGGTCAGGACGCAGGATGTCTTGAGGAGATCCCACCTCCACAATGTGTCCATGGTGTAACAACATGAGCTGGTCACAGTATTGACTGGCCAGATTCAAATCATGAGACACCAGAATCACCGTGAGGCTACGCTCTCGATTCAACCGCCGAAGAATGCGCGCAATATCCAACTGATGATGCAGATCTAAAAAGGCCGTGGGCTCATCCAACAGCAATACCTGAGGCTCCTGCGTGAGGGCACGGGCAATCACCGCCCGCTGACGTTCCCCTCCCGACACATCCGTGACAAGCCTGGACCCCAGATGAGTGACATCCAGGTCTTCCATGGCCTTATGAGCGATTCGCCAGTCCTCAGCATCTTCCCAATGCCAGCCCCCCCAACCCCGATGATGCGGGAACCGTCCCATCAGGACCATTTCGGCAATGGTAAAAGGAAAAACCTGCATCGTCTCTTGCGGAACCAGTGCCACCCGCCGGGCCACGTCAGCTTGGAACAAAAGCGATAAGGGATTCCCGAACAACTCAATCGTGCCGCGCTCCGGACGCAAGATCCTGGCGAGAAGCTTGAGTAAGGTGCTTTTTCCAGATCCATTAGGACCAAGAATTCCGAGGATCTTTCCAGAATCAATCGAACACGTAAGATCCTTCAGCACCGACTCGGATTGATCGTAGGCCCGAGTGGCATACCCAAAGGTCACGTCTCGAAGAGCATACGCCGGCCCGGAAAACACATTCTTTGAATCCACCATCACATCCCCACCCGCATACTCCGATTCGTCAGGAGGTATAAAAATACCGGGCCGCCCACAAGCGCCGTTACCACCCCGACAGGAAATTCACCGGGACTCAAGGCAGTCCGCGCCACCGTATCGGCTAACATCAGAAACATGCCTCCCACAAATCCGGCGACCGGCAGTAAAAGCCGATGATCCGCACTCACGACCAGGCGGACAGCATGCGGCACAATCAGCCCGACAAATCCAATGATCCCGCTAAAACTTACGACCGCCCCCGTTAGAAGGGCCGCCGCGATAAACACCAATTTTTTGACTCGCTCGACTTCGACCCCTAACGACCTGGCCGTTTCTTCACCAAGGGTCAACAGATTTAAGGACTGCGCTTGTGTCGCCAATACCATCAGACCAACGCCAAGATAGAGAGCCAGAACCCCAAGGGTGAAGAAATCCGGGCCGGTTAATGATCCCATCAGCCAGGCATACATCCCGAACGCCCGATTGGGATCGGCCACACTGGTCAGAAACATAATGAACGCGGAAAAGATCGCATTCAGCACCACACCCGCTAATAACAGCGTGTAGATCGAAAAACCATGTCCCAACGATGAAATGCGATACATGATCAGCAAAGCCAGTAAGGCCCCGGCAAATGCACACACCGGCAAAGCCGACACACTCCAGACGGAAATGCCCACGCCAAACAGCAGCGCAATAGCCGCTCCCAATGCCGCCCCGCTGGATATGCCGATGATAAACGGATCAGCCAGGGGATTGCGCAATAAGGCCTGAAGCGCGACGCCAACCATCGCCAGACTCCCGCCAACGAAAAATGCCAATAATACCCGGGGCAATCGAACCTGAAGCAGGATGACGGCTGTCGGATCCGTTCCAACATGAATGGACTCAGTTCCCAGCATGACCCCAACCAGAATGAACCAGATTCTGGAGAAGGAAATAGATTCGGTCCCAAATCCAAGACAGGTCAGAAGGGTCACGACCGCCAACACCAACGATACGCCCACCCACCAGAACCATCGACGAATCGTGAGCGTCCGCAACGAAGAAATCGGCAATGGCCGAGGCGGAGATGGCTGGACCCACTCTCCCGATTCTTTTGACGATGGAGAAATGGTTAGTGACGGAACGTCGGCCATGGGTTTCACAAACAGGATTCCCCTCTTGGATTCAAGAAACACGACTCAGCAACAGGGTCATTGAACGGAAAAGGATGGCGTTCTCGGTTGTCGGATCACCTTTTTCCGCTCCATCCATCTCAATTCGGCATGTCATCCAGAACCACCTCCGGATGGAGGATCTTCACTAATTGCTTCAGCCCCTCAATGATCCGCGGGCCGGGACGATTCAGGAGATCGCTATCCACGTGAAACAGTTTGTCGTGTTGGACCGCTGACAGCGTGATCCACCGTCTCCATGAATCCTGTTCCTCCTGGGGAATCCCTTCCTGCCGCCCCACCGGGAACAGCAGGATGTCCGGATTTTGGCGTAAGACTTCTTCCATCGTCAGGCGCGGATAGGGAGCGGCCGCTTCCTCAGCCGCATTTCTGCCGCCCGCCAGCTCAATAAGTCGATGAATAAAACTCCCGGGGCCCACCGTGATCAGGGGTTCGGAGTTCAAGATATACAACAACGTGGGACGAGGCAGGTCCTTCAACCGGCTCGACAAGCTGGCCAGTTGTTTCCGCATGAGGGCCGCTTGGGCATTGGCTTCTTGGGGACGTCCCACCATGCGCCCCAATAGCTGTATGTGTGCGAAAATGTCTTCCACCGTATGCGGATCAAAGATAAAGGTGGGAATCTTCAGTTGTTCCAGTTTATTGAGAAGGTCGACACGCAGGAACGACCTGGGGGCCAACACGAGTTGCGGTTGAAGCACCACAATCATCTCAAGATTGGGAGTGGCATACCCCACCTTCGGCTTGGTCAAGGCCTCCGGAGGAAAATCACAGAATTCGGTGACCCCGACAATTTCCTCATTCAACCCGATCGCAAAAAGAATTTCGGTAATACTGGGAGCCAGAGAAACAATACGCTGAGGGGGCTTGGCCAGGTAAAGTTTCCGGCCGAGATCATCCACAAAGGTGCGTGGAGCGACATTGGACATGAAGGGCATGCCGGTCAAAATACCTTGTTGACGCCGTTTCATCCCATCTCCGTCAAAGGCCAAAGCCGAAACGCTTAGAATCCCGCATAGAAAGATCGCCCCCCAGGCCACGATGGCGCAGACCAGATGGCGTACTCCCTTGCCCAAAATAAAAAATCCCCAAGGCTTGAATAACCTTGAGGATTGCACCCGATTCTTCATCCTCACCACTTCCCCAGCCCACGAGGGAACATTGGTCTTGGATCGAATGAGGTATTCTGGCTCCTGAGTGATAACCTACTATCCGCGCCTTCCCATCCGAAATCCAGTCAGGAGTGAAAAGTGAGTAGTAAGGAGGAGATTTCTCATGCTCCTCACTCCTGACTATTTACTCCTCACTAGCTTCAGGCAGTGGCTCTCGCGGGGTTCGTCCTCAGTTACAGCGGCGGGACCGCGCGGGTTTTCCACCCACTTCCCATCATTCGTTCCGCGTATGTTTTGGGAGAATGTAGGAGGGACGAAGCGACTTTGTCAAGAAAATGGCGTTAATGAATGACCTGACCAGCGGCATTTTCTAAACGAAATATGGCGCGTTGGTAAGAGAATAATGCGTCAAGATAGTCTTCCTTAGTCTCATGCGCCGCTCGGGCCGCATCCACAAGTTCCAAAATTCCTAATTGTCCTTTTTCCCGTTCTTGTTGAGCCATCGTCAACAACGTCAACGCCCGATCCAGAATACCCGTCTGGTAGACTTCCACCAGGCGGCGACTTTCCAGAAAACGGTGGTAGGCCCGTTCCAACTCATTCCGGGCAGTCATTTCAGCTTGCCGATAGTCCACTTCCGCGACCTGAAAAGCCGTTTCGGCTTGAAGAATACCCCCTTGATTTCGATCAAAAATCGGAAGCGGTACACTCACCCCGACATTCCACTGTTGTTGATTATCTGGACCCTGCGGGCCTTGGAGCATGACACCGACCCCAACCATGGGATCTGGATATTGTAAGGCCCGCGCGAGCCGTATCTCTGTTTTGCGCTGAGCCTGCAAAAGCCGCTTCGCTCGCAAATCAGGCCTGGAGTCGATCACGGAGGTGCGAATTGCTCGAATGTCAGGTTCAACACGCCGGTAAACCAATGGAGTGGTGAGGTCTAATATGGTCTCTGGTGGTAACCCCAACAGAATGCGAAGGTCCAAGGTTGCCTCCCCAAGCTCACGAATGTCTTTAATGACTTCCCGTTCCGTCTGGACGCCCAACAATTCCAGACGAATGCGTTTGCGCGCACTGATCGCGCTTGAATGATCAGCCGAGGTCTCCTGGATAAGGTTGAGGATACGGGCCTTGATTCGTTGGTCAACCTCCAAATGATCCCGAATCACCTTGGCGCGAAAATAGGTATCTTTCACGGCAAAGCTCAATTGACGAACCGCATCTTCAAACTCCGCCTCCGCCCCGGCCGTCCCCAGAGAGGCGCTTTCAATGCGATACCCACGTTTCCCGGCGATGAGGAACAACTGACTGACTTGAGGCATCACGCCTCCGCATCGAGCGGGAGTACACCCTTGCGTAACCGAGCTGAACAGTCCTACGGAAAATTCAGGATTGATGAATAATCCAGCCGTCACTTGCTGGGCTTTGGCCGCTTGGATCCCGTATTTTGCAACCAGCAACTGAAAATTATTTTCCACAAACATGCGTAAGGCGTCATCAAGACTTAGCCGGATGGGGTTCTGATGCTCCCCCTGACCATCCTGAACAGCTTGCCCCTCAGCGTGATCCGGATGGCCGGCGGCTATACTGGCCATAAGAATTGGCACCAACACGAGCAAACACCTGCGACGGCCTGTTTCCTTCTCCTGCCTGCTTGGGGATGACTTGAAACGTACATTCATTATGTCTCCTCCTCAATAACACAGAACGATCGTGACCAAGTATTTCAATGCTCCATTCCAGCGTCTAAAGAAAATTCTTTCGGTTCATTATGACGGTGCATGATCGATGATCGGCCCAACGAATTGAAGGCCAGGCCCAATCTGGATGAGAGGGCTTGGAAGCGACAACCTCCGGCGGAGCCAAACCCTTTTGAACACCTACTTCATGCAACCATTCCCCTGGAATTCAGTCCGGTCAAAAACCCATGGATGTCAGGACCCCGCACCAGCCGATTCCAAGCCATTTCTCCATCGGAAAATTCTTGCAATCGGTGGGAATGACACTCGGGAGATCATACGGCATATGTCGGAGGCTAAGGGATATGCACGCAAAATGACGGGCGCACGATTCAGGTCTTGGACGACTCGGAGACATCAGGTATGCGAGGAGGACCGTTGAGGATGAAATTGAGTTCTCCGCCTAACAAAAGCGTCAACCCGCCGACATACAGCCACATCATCAGAATAATCACCCCGGTAATGGGTCCATAGACAACATTATAATTAATGAAATTCTCCACATAAAATTTAAGGCCCAGGGAGAGAATAATCCAAAGGAAGACGGCCAAGGCTGATCCCGGATTCACCCACTGCCATTCATGATCAATATTAGGCGCCCAATAATAGATCAGGTTAATGGCCACCAGCATGAAAAGCACGATGAGCGGCCATTGCAAGAGGGGCCAGCCAAGCGTCACCCACCAATCCATTCCAGTCACATCCGCCGCCCATTGGCTCACCTGTTCACCGGCCAGGACCAAGATCAACGACGTAATGACAAAGACCGCAGCCCCCATGGTCAGCAACACCGCTGTCGCGCCGGCTTTCCAGAAAGGTCGTGTTTCCCTCACCCCATAGACGGTATTGAGGGTATTGATAATCGCCATCATGCCCCAGGAAGCCGCCCAGAGAGAACCCAAGAGGCTCAAAGAAAACACTCCGCCTCCACTGCCCTGAATCACCTGCTCGACATAGCGTTCAACGAGAACTAATGACTCGGCAGGAAGGACTTGCTGGGCGTAGGGCATGACAGTGGGCAACACCACCTGACTCGGCAACATGCCAATAAGGGCGGTTACCCCTAAGAGCGCTGGAAATACCGCCAACAAAAAATAAAACCCGAGCTGCGCCGACCGTCCAAACACATCGTCCTCAGATGAGGCGACCCACACCTCCTTCGTTAACGCCCACCAAGCCCTGGGCCTCCTAGACCAGCCCTGTGGACGACCACCCATCCCCGGCTCCCCCATGTTCCATAACAATTGTTGATCGTCCTTCATCGGTGATTATTATACTCGGAGATGCTCTGCATATGGCAGGCTCTTGGACGAAGAATCACAGCTTCATTTCAACTTATGAAGATGGTCAGGGAAAAGACCACCTAGCCCCAGTGCTGAAAAAATGGGATACACATCAAGATGTGCTTCCAAATGGTCAGCCCAGCGATCCACTGCGCGCGACAATCGCTGTGAAACCACCTCTGAGATTTCCATCTCAAGTGGTGCGAGGCCTTTACGGCCACGCACCCGGTTCAACCATTGTCGGCGAAATCCCGGTTGATCAAAGACCCCATGAATGTAGGTTCCCCAGACGCGCCCGTCCAGGCTCATCGCCCCGTCAACTCGTGTTTCTGAATCCTCAGAAGAACGGTCCGCCTGACCCGTCAGAACCCGAAAGCAGGATGGAATTGATTTCGCACCCTTCGTCGCCCCCATATGAATTTCATACCCTTCAACCAGACATTCATAACCCCAGGACTCCAGTAAGGAGCGGGCACGGACTTGCACCGTTTTCTTGTGAGCCAGCAATTCCGTCTTGACTTGCAGAAACCCTAATCCTTTTGACGAACCACCCGTTTCTACATGCTGTGGATCCGTGATCTCTTTCCCCAGCATCTGGAATCCCCCACATACCCCCATAATCTCGCCTCCCCGTTGGACATGCGTCAGGAGGGCTTCGTCGAATCCAGCTTTCTGGAGATATTCCAAATCGGTAATTGTTGTTTTACTTCCCGGCAGAACAACGGCATCCGCCCCATGAAGTTCTTGTGATGAAGCCACATAACGAAGCGCCACATCCGATTCTGCAGCAAGCTGATTAAAGTCCGTGAAATTGCTCATATGAGGAAGAAGCACCACAGCGATATTGACCGTCCCTTCTTCAAAAGGGGTCATCCGGAATCGCTCAATGTCCACGCTGTCTTCCTGATCCAACTCCAGATTCCGCAGATACGGCAACACGCCTAACACAGGGACACCGATGCGTTCTTCTATGATTTTGACCCCATCTTCAAACAACGTCAGATCCCCTCGAAACTTATTAATGACGACCCCGATCACCCGCCGTCGTTCCTCCGGCGCCAGGAGATCCATCGTCCCGATGACCTGGGCAAACACCCCTCCCCGATCGATATCCGCCACCAACACCACGGCCGCATCGGCCATCTCGACCACCGGCCAGTTTACGATATCCCGATCCCGCAGATTCATTTCAGCGGCACTCCCGGCACCTTCAATCACGATCACCTCATATTGCCGGGACAACCGGTCATAACTCCCTTTCACGAATTCAAATAGCTGCGATTTCCGCTCGAAATAATCCCTGGCCTGCTGGCTTCCCCACACCTTCCCTTGAACAATCACTTGAGATTTGGCGTCGGCCTCCGGTTTCAACAAAATCGGATTCATATCCACATGCGGGGCCAGTCCGCAGGCGTGGGCCTGGAGCACTTGCGCCCGTCCCATCTCGCCGCCGTCGGGAGTCACAAAGGAATTCAGCGACATGTTTTGGGCTTTAAACGGCGCGACACTGACTCCGGCCCGATGCAACAATCGGCACAGCCCCGCAGTGACGAGACTTTTCCCGACATCAGAACCGGTGCCTAAAATTGCAATAGATTTTGTACGAGATGTGTTCAATTTGGCATCCCTCACAAGCGGGTAACACTGAAAGACCTGACTCTCAGGTAAAATTTGATCCACTTTCAGGCAAAAAGATTGTATGGTACATTCAAAGACCCTGTCACACACTAACCATTATGATGGCGGAGATTATGAACAAGCACAAACCCTTCTTTGGCCTCACTTTGATCGCGGTAGCCTTTTTTCTGCACTGGGCTCTACTCCCTATAGTAACTGCCGCAGAAGGCACGGCTTCACAATCTCTTCCCGGCACGTTGGCACATGTTTTAGAAAAAGGAACGCTACATGTGGGAGTATCCTTATTCACCCCTTGGACCATCAAACAGCCGGACGGCCAGTTGGTGGGTTACGAAATTGACGTGGCCAAGCAGCTGGCCAAAGATCTTGGGGTACAACCGGCGTTCCATGTGTTTGATTGGGAAAAAATTATCCCGGCCCTGCTAAACCGGAAAATTGACATCATCATTGCCGGCATCGTCATTACTCCCCAACGAGCCCTGAAAGTGAATTTCAGCCAGCCTTATGATTCATCGGGTATCGGTTTGGTCACCAACATGGCCTTAACAAAGAACTTTAATGGCCCCCAGGATCTCAATAGACCAGACACCATCATCGCCACGGTGACCGGGACCATTTCCGAAGATCTGGCGCGGCGGGTCTTTTCCAAAGCCACACTAAAAACCTTCGCCACCAGCCAGGAAGCCATAGAGGCCGTCAAAACCGGAAAAGTCCATGGCTACGTCGAGCACGAAGCCATTACCACTGTTGTGGCACTGGATCATCCAGAGATCGTTGATGAACCTCTGTCGAAACCCCTGCTCGAAACCAAATCCGGGTTCGCCGTCCACAAGGGGGATCCCGACTTTATCAACTTCCTTAACGCGTGGATAATCAGCCATGATGCCGACACCTGGCTGGACTCCGCTCATGAATACTGGTTCGAGGGTGTCGAGTGGAGAAAGGATATGGCCACGAACCCATGACGGCCGCAGGACATTTTCATGAAGAAAGGCAGCCGCCTACCTCTTTAGGGTTGATGGGCGTGCTCGTCCTCCTCCCGGTAATTCTCGCAGCGGCTGCCCTTGAAAAATCCGGCACCCATATGTCGCTACCAGATGAAGACTCCTACCGGTCTCCTCTCTCGAAAAATCTGCTCGAATCGAACCGATGGAGAATTCCTCAAGAAGAGAAACGGGACTGGCGATTGCCACCTCCCCCTCCTCCGGTTGGCTGGCGAACCCCACAAACCCCCGAATCCGAAGCATCCTCCTCCCAACAAACCCTTGAACTGTTCCCTCGATACCAACCCGGCAAACAATCCAACTATGATCCGATTGAACGCGAGGAAAAGCCGTTAATCAAGATGTTTGAATTCGGCTCAAAATAAGTGCTGCACTACATTTCAGATTGCCCTCCTGCATTGTGGTCTCGGCAAAGCAGAAAAGACGCAATTGGCCCATGAGCAAACGAAACCCCATCCGTATTCAACAAGGCTATACCCCGGCCTCTGCGGTTCCCACGCAGGTCGTCTCCAACGAAGAATTCATCCCTCCGGCACAAACAGCCAAACAGGCGCAGGTGGAATGGCTGATTCACAGGACAAGTAAACAACTGAGCAGTACGCTCGGCATCAACCGGCGGGAATTCTTGAAAACAACCGGAGGAATGGCGCTTGGCTTTCTGGCCATGAACCAGGTGTTCGGCCAATTCTTTGACGTGCTCGATGTCGAAGCGGCAGAACCGCAAGCGGTTCAGGCACTCAAAGGGGACATCCCGTTCATCTTCGATGTGCAGACTCATTACGTCAGTTCCTCCTTCAACCAACCGGGTTGGAAAGAAGGACTGCTGGGATTGAGGCGGCGGGCACGAGAGATGGGCCTGAATCCTAAGCTTGCCGGCGACACTGGCACCATGGCCGACTTAAGCTGGGAAAACTACATCAAAGAAGTCTTTCTGGATAGCGACACATCCCTTGGCCTCATCAGCACCCCACCCGGCCCCTATCCATGGGAAGCCGTTGTCCCGCCGAAAGAAATGACGCATATCCGGGATGAAATTAACCGCCTGACTACCTCCCAGCGCATGCTCGCCCATGGGCTGGTCATGCCCCAGTTAGGCAAAGTCGATCTTGATTACATGGATCAACAAGCGGAGACGTTCAAGGTCGATGCGTGGAAATGTTATACCGGCTCACCGCCGAAAGGCTTCGAGCATGGCTGGTGGCTGAGCGATGAGAAGATCGCCTATCCCATGTTGGAAAAAGCGCAGACATTAGGCATCACCAACATCTGCGCACATAAAGGGCTGCCGCTGGGTCCGGTGGCCGATTACAATCATCCCCGCGACATCCTCAAGGCTGCCGCGGATTTTCCCAAGCTGAATTTCCTGGTGTACCACTCTGGATTTGTAGGCACATCCAGGATCAATCTGGATGAAGCGAAACTAGGCGAGATTCCGTGGACCACTGAATTTTGCCGGCTAAAGAAGAAACAGCCAAAGCTCAACAACGTCTATATGGAACTGGGCTCGACCTTTGGCCAACTCGTTATCACCGAACCGTTGATGTGCGCCCACCTCCTTGGACAAATTCTCTCGGCCTTCGGAGACGATCATCTCATCTGGGGTACGGACTCCATCTGGTATGGGACGCCCCAATGGCAGATTGAAGCCTTCCGGCGGTTTCAGATTCCCGAAGAGCTTCAGGAAAAATACCGTTACCCTGCTTTAACCAAAGTTCTTAAGGCAAAAGTCTTTGGTCTGAATGCCGCTACACTGTTCAACGTGGATATTGAAACGAAACGGAAAGAACTCCCAAAGGACTATTTGAGCCACATCAAAATGGCCTACCTGGAAGAAGGACCATCCCCCAGCCACCACGCCTACGGCTGGATTTCCAAATAAAAAAGTTTACTCCCTACTCAAAGAGACGTCTTAGACCTTCAGCCATTTCTCCATGTATATTTATTTCCCTTGAGATTCATGGCACAGTCTTCTACAATTTTCTATCTGCATTCTTAAATTCCTTCATATCCCGTTCGTGTTAAAAAACGGCCGTTTCGATTTCCATCCATCGCAGGGTAAACCCAAGAGTTTCTTGGGATAATATATATGCTGAAACACCACTTTCTCAGTTATTCCACCATTGATGGGCTTGACTTTGCGCTCGATCTGCACGACGCCCTTGAAGGGGGATATCCTCCAATTCCTCTCTGGATGGACAAGCACAACCTGCAACCTGGGCAAGATTGGGATACCCAAATTGTTAAAGCCATTCGAGAATGTGACAGCCTGATTTTTATCATGACCACAGATAGCCTCAGGGATAATTCGGTATGCAAAAACGAATGGACCCGGGCTCTGAAATACAAAAGACCCATCGTCCCCATTCGACTACATGTCGATGCCGAAATGCCCTTTCGATTAGGCAATAGACAATTTATCGACTTTTCCACTGATTCTTCAGCAGGACTCGCTCAACTCCGAGCCCACCTCAAATGGTTAAGCTCTCCGGAAGGGAAAATTCAGACACTCCAGGATCAACTGGCTGATACCCAACGAGATCTCCAACGGTCGACAGGAGCCATGACCACCCATATTCAAGAAGAGATCGATCAACTTGAACTGAACATTGCCATCCAGAACACGAAACTTCAAAATCCACCCAATACGATTCCCAGTGATCCCGCATCTCTGAAGAGAGATCTCATTCGGGAAGAAGCCAATGCACAAGGCCAGAGAACGCCCTCTTATACTCACATCATTAATGATCCCCCAGTCGTGGTTCCTACCTATTTTCAAAACCGCAAGGAAGAAATATCGCTCATTGAGGACTTCATAAAGGATGGCACCAAAAACTTACTCAACGTGGTTGGGCGTGGGGGAACTGGCCAAACCACATTAGTCTGCCGTGTTTTACAATCCCAAACAGAAAGTCAAGGCTCGACGGAGGAAGGACACCCTTCAATTGACAGAATGGTATATTTGAGCTCCACCGACTCACACGGTACCCCCTGGCTCAATCTTTTTACAGACCTCTGCCGTTTCTTGCCTGAGGAAACAGCCCGCGCTCTTCAGCAATTAGCGTCTCAACCCAATGCCAGTTCGTATGACATCATGCAAAGCCTCATAGAGGCCTTACCACAGGGCAGAACGATTGTCTTTCTCGATAATGTTCAACATATCATCGATCCCGAGACTCGGAATTTCATCGACCAAGAACTCGAGAAGGCCCTTCGTGCACTGTTAGACGATGGCCGGTCACATCTCAAGTTTATTCTGACGACCCATGTCGCCCCAAAAGCCTTAACCTTAGTACAGCCAGCACGCCAGCGATCCTTGCACATTCAAGAAGGACTCAAGCCCCCCTATACGGTGAATATTTTGCGTCAAATGGACGCCGATGGAACAGTCGGGTTGAAGACAGCCCCTGATGCCCTTCTGGAGGAAGCCGGAGAACGCACAAGAGGTTTTCCACGCGCCCTCGAAGCGCTCTATGCCATTCTGTCCGCAGATCGTGAAACCACACTGGAAGAGATTTTGGCAGACACCCGTCGGTTACTACCCGAGCATGTCTTAGAAGTCCTGGCCGGTGAGGCTTTTACCCGTCTGGATTCATTAGGCAAAAGAACTGTACAAGCTCTCGCCATCATGGACACGCCAATTTCCCCTATTGCCATTAACTACCTGCTGGAACCCTATCTCCCAGGCCTGGATTCCGAACCAATCCTCAAACGCCTGCTCAATATGCAATTCGTTCGCAAGCAGGGGGGGAATTTTTTCCTCCATGCTGTTGACCGGGAATATGCCCTCTCACGTATTCCCCCTGACGAACAGAATGATCAGGGAATGAACAATCCCCCGTTCACACAAAGGGCACTCTTTCATCGTGCGGCAAACTTCTATCAGGACATTCGGAAACCCCAGAATGAATGGAACACGCTGGATGATCTCACCCCCCAAATGCGCGAATTTGACTTGCGATGTCATGCCAAAGAATATGAACCAGCCTTGCGCCTCTTACTGACATTCGATTTTGATTACCTCCTCCGGTGGGGACATTATCGCTTGATGGCCAACCTCCACGAACGCGTACACGGTCAAATACACGATCAGAAGTTGCAACAACGGCATCTAGCAAATTTAGGAACAGCCTATTATCGAATCGGAGACCTCTCCAAGGCCATTCATTATCATGAAGAAGCCCTCACATTGGCCCAACACAATCAGGATCCATCCGGGGAAAGCATTGCCTTGGCCAATCTGGGATTATGCTACAGGGGATTGGGGAAAACACTTGAAGCTATTGATAATTATGAGGCCGCGCTGCCCATCCTCCGTGAATTGAACCTTCGGGATGCAATCGCCACCGTATTAATGAACTTGGGCACGGCCTATAGTGCCTTAGGGAGAATCCCACAAGCCGTCACGGTTCTTGAAGAAGCGAATGCCATTTATCTAGAAACGGGAAATCACAACAATCGAGCTATGGCATTAGTCTGTCTTGGGGAAGTTCAGGGCCATCTCGGCAATACACAAGGTGCAACTCACTATGCCTCCGAGGGATTAGCTTTGGCGAGAACCATGTCAAATCCTTTTGTGGAAGCCGCGGCCTTGTGTACCCTCGGGGAACTCGAAAGAGATTTCCAAAACTGGGATAACGCCATTGCCAGGTACCAGGAAGCTATCCAAAAAGCAGACTTCATTGCCAACGCCGAGATCCGAAGTATCGCGAGAATACGATTGTGCATGGTGTTTTTCTTATCTGACAATCTCCTCGATGCACGAGAAACGATTGAAGGGGCCTTGCAAATTGAAGCACCATCCGAAAAACATGTGGCGTCAGCCATGTACGGGATCGTGTTGCTTCGACAGGGAAATCCCCAACAAGCCAAACAGCAATTCCTCCAAACCATCACACAAACGGCAACGCTCCTTAACCATTGCTCCCAGGATATCTGGGCCCTTGAAAGTCAAGCACTCGCCCAATGCGGGCTGGCTATTTGCGACCAAAACTCCGAGCTGACGTCTTCCGCCACAGAGACCTTTCAAAGAATCCGTGAACTTGTCCATGACAAAGGCACACTTCAACGAATGGTGAAGCTATTTGAGGCGGTATGCCTTGCCGACACTCAGGGCATTCTCACAGATGAACTACACCTGGCAGCAGACATTGAATCATGGCTGAAAAAAGCAGAGAGAGTAGAAGGGCCAATTTAAGTGCAGAGAGAAGACACGCGTCCTTTAGCTTTCCCATTCCTAACCGAGCAACAGAAAAAGCAGCAGTACCCCACCTTGACCAAAGATCTAAACGAAAAAATTTTTGGTCTGAATGCCGCCAAACTATTCAAAGTGGATGTCGAAGCCAAACAGAAGGATGTACCGAAGGATTATCTGAGCCACATCAAAATGGCCTATCTTGAAGAAGGCTCCTCCCCAGCCACCACGCTTATGGGTGGATTACGTACTTGCCCTTCTTTTGAAATGTGATGCGGACGGACCGCGCTATAATCAGTTTTTGCGCCTAGCATACCAATCAGCAAGCGAGGAGTAATAAGCCTACTCAATAATCGGTGGTTATGGCACCCTTATATATATATATATATATATATTCGTAACTTTCTAATTCACCAGAGTTATTTTTATCAGCTTCGGAAAGGACTTCTTTAAGGTCAAAAGTTTTCTCCCCTATTGCCTTAATAAAGCGGCCACCAAATATTTCATCCCCTTCCTTGTTACCCCAAATGTGTCTCTGGGGATCAACAACATCTTCGGCCAGTAACTCTTCCTTAAATATGGCCTCATTAAAATACTGAATGATTCTTTAATGCACCAAATCCACGTAGTCCTTCTCAGAATCGACACGACTAAAGTATTCTCCATGCACCAACCTCTGCCGTAATCCAGAATTATAATCTTTACTTGTTCCATACAAATTTTCCATTAATTTCTGGTCTTCGCCAAGAATATTTTTTATTTTTTGGTAAAATTTTCTATTGTAAGCCTTCCTATCCTTCATCCTTTCCTCATCGGAAAGTCCAACTTTTGCCACTGCCTCTAAAGCAGCACACATTAAAAGAAGCTTGGAGGAATACCAATTAGTATTAACGGCATCATTCCAATAAAAATAAAAGGCCTCAGAGATTTCTCTATCCATCAAAAGAATCTCCAGGGCCTTTTTCTCCTGATCACCAAATTGCAATCCTACACTTCCAGAATCTCTGACATACCTTAAATAAGCAGATTCTGTATCCGTTCTTTTTACCAGAAAAGGTTGAGAGTGGAACGCGATATAGCATTGAGAAATTAATGCAATTCTTGGAATTAGCTTTGCCAATTTGGCATAAAAATCGCCAATGGCAGCACCAAGATTTGATGCTTCAACAAATCCTTTCGCTATCCAATGCTTACTCTCTCTCCAAGGAAAATGGGGCTTTCCCAGTGTGAGAACGAAATCCCATATGAGGAAAATGAAGTCGTTTCCATTTCCTCTACCATTGAAATTTGAGCAAGGGCCTCAACTCTCCACTGAATTTCGTATTTATTTTCCATACTTACATTTGAGATTTAACTTCTATCTTACATCCGGTCTTCGTCGTGGTCGATGAGACCGGTCCAGGTGGTGATGTGTGAGAGTTCTTCTACCGACACCCCGCGTTTTTCAGCCAAGGCCGCCTTATTTCTATCGAAGGCTTGCTGCGCCATTGGGGCCTTCGGACCGAAGGTGAGCACCATGTTGTTCCACTCAGCCTTTTCTTCATCAGTCAGGGTCTTTCCGTTGGCCTTGACCCAGTTGGCAATCTCCGCGTCCGTGCCGCCTTGCAGGACACGCTTTTCAAAATCTTCTCCTTTGATTTCCAATTTATCCAACAAATATTTGTCTAATCCGGCCGTCAGATAATTGTAGTCTTGGATCTGTCCGGCATTGCGCATTTTAACTTTGTCGATGAGCCGCCCGAGATGGCAAAGGCCGCCGACTTGTTCTTTGGGACTACGTGGATACTGTGCTGTGGTCATGATGCCTCCTTATGATGATTAAACATTCTTTAGGAATTTATTGTTTAATTGGTTATACCTTGTGAAAGGGACAAAACGAAATAGCCAATGATTTTTGTCTCGGGCTCACCCGTAGTGAACAATCGGCATCTAGGCCAGTCTTTTTGTGAAGCTAGATGCTTCGCCGAGCTCAGCATGACAACTGAATCCGGCTGGTTTTTGGCCGGAATCTCCTGTGATGATCTGTGGGACTCCAAAGACGAGATGTCTGCCAACGACCTGCAGGCATGACAGAAGGAAAATGACCCCTCCTCGCCAATCTCGGCCAACCCGCCAATACGGAAAGATCGGTGTCTAACTTGAGTCCATCGGCGAAGCTAGATGCTTCGCCAGGCCTGCCCTGAGCGCAGTCGAATGGGCTCAGCATGACAAGGGCGGCTAACCTGAAGGCTGGCACTTGCCTCAGCTATCTGCGTGTCATCCTGAGAGAATCGAAGGATCTGAGTTCAATCCACATGACAGAGATGTGTCGCCATCACTCTCTAATCTGGAAACGCCCAATGAGGTGCGAGGAACCTTAGGCTAACAGCAGGCCGACGACTCTTGCTTTGTGGGCAGAGGCGGACTGCCACCACTTATCGAATCCCTTGGGTCCGCCGAACGGAAAGCCTGCTCGAACTTCTTTATAAATGGGATACCGATGTCCCCCCGGTTGATGAACCGGCACGGCGCGTTCGATCAGATTCAAAAACCATTCGCCTTGACCTTGTTGCAGTCTCACTTCTTCATCTGTTGTTCGATTGGACAACATGATTCTATATTGCTCGCCCTTTCCCCGTTCAACATCCGGCTGCCCGCCGATCCACACGAATTTTCGTTCTAACCTGGAATGATCTTCTCGCTGTTCGCTCTCTAATACGTGCTTGACCCAGGTCCGCTTGACCTTAGGTTTGGGCACTCGCTCAGGGAACCATTCCGTAACATCCCGGGTCAATTCCAGCCCTTCTTTGTAATGCCAAAGGGCTGCGCGCAGTCCCTCCCCGACCCATTCGGGCATTGAAGCACGGGTATCCTCATGAACCAAATCATTTTCCGCGAACCCTCCGAACTCCGGGCCGACAAGCTGAATGCCATAGGCTTTGGGATTTAAGCCGATGGGACTATGGGCGGTGGTCGCAAACCGATGCCAGAACGCTGATTGAATCAAGTCATGGGCAAACAATTGGCGGACCCGCTCGAGACTTTCAATGGTTTCACCAATCGTCTCACTGGGAATCCCATACATGAGATAGGCATGCACCAGGATGCCGGCTTCATGACAAGCCTGAACGACTTGAACGGTTTGGTCGACGGTAATGCCTTTTTTGACCAAGGCCAGAAGACGATCGCACGCCGCTTCCAATCCGGCGCTCAAGGCAATACAGCCGGAAGCGGCCAGCAAGCGGCAGAGATCCGGGGTAAACGCGGACTCGAACCGGACATTGCCCCACCAGGAAATGGTGACTCCCCGCTCAAGCAACGACAGAGCGAGTTGCTTCAAACCAACCGGCGGGGCGGCCTCATCCACGAAATGAAACCCGCGTCTTCCCGTTTCGGCGATCAAGGCTTCGACTCGATCCACTAAGAGTTCGCCGGGAGAGACATCGTACCGGCCGATGTAATCCAGCCCCACATCACAGAAGGTGCATTGCTTCCAATAACACCCATGCGCCACCGTCAATTTATTCCAATGGCCATCGGACCATAGCCGATGCATCGGATTCAACGTATCCAGCACGGAAATATAGTGATCCAGATGTAATCCGTCGTAGGTTGGGGTTCCCACTTCCTTCTGCAAAACATCCGGTTCCCTGGCTCCGTTCCGCCAGACGACATGCTGACCTGAACGGAGAAACGTCCGGCAAAGATCCGCTTCTACTCGTTTTCCTTGGAGATATTCCAACAGACAGAGGAAGGGCCGCTCGCCATCGTCAAGCGTCACGAAATCGACGACTTCAAACAGGCGGGATTCCTGCAGTCTGCGCAACTCCGTATTGGGATACCCTCCTCCAAGGACCACTTTGATCTCCGGGGTTTGGGCGCGCAATTGCTGACCCATCCGCAATGCGCCATACAAATTGCCGGGAAAGGGCACTGAGAATCCGACGACAGAGGGTTGATGCCGGACGACATGCCGCCAGAGCGCTTCGACCATCCACTCATCGGTGAGGCTCATGGGTTGGGCCAAGGCTTCTTCAAGACGGTCATAGGTCGTCGCCTGCATCGCAATGGATTCCGCATACCGGCTCAACGCAAATTGTGGCGCAATAGTGGCCTGAACCAGATCCGTCAGATCCTCCAGATACAACGTGGCCAGATGTTTGGCCCGGTCGGTTTGATTGTGTGAACGATTGCTCGATTCAGAGCTATGAGAATCCAGCGCCGAGAAGCGTGGGCCTTGCGGAAGAAATGTGCCCTGACAAATCCGTGGAGCCAGCGTGGGCTCTCGGCCCTGTAAAAATCTAATCACCGGATCGATGGTCTCTACATATGCCCGTTCCAAGCTCAGCATTTGCCGGGCTTCACCCGGCAGTTCATCAATTGGGGTCTTTCGAAGTTCGGTAAAGACCCGGCTCAAGCCGCCCCGGGAGAACAAGGCCAACACCATTTCAATGCCCACATCCGCCTGATGCGTACGATACCCTTGTGACCGCAAAAATCCGGTCAAATAGGCCGTGGACGGATACGGCGTATTCAGCTGCGTGAGAGGAGGAATGACGAGCAAAACAGATAATTCAGACATGAGGCAGTTGAAGGGTCTGGGGGAAAACCACGAAAGACCATGATTTGCACGTCGCCTGCCAATTGAGCAGACAAGATGTTTTCAAAGAAACGAGGAAAGCATACCGCAGCAGGACAAGGACTACAACTCAGAACAACGGTTCATATCTGAAGAAGTCAGGGCTTTGATAAAATATCCCCTGCCCTCATCAAAGCTTTTACACCGTTTGGGTTTGGGTTTGAGATTGAGAGGGGGTCGAATAGCCACTGGTGCGAAAAAATGCCAGCGCGATCAAGTTTGACAGCTGATCAAATTGTTCAAGCACCTGCGCCAGAAAAGGCGACAAGCCGGTGGAATACACCTCTTCCAGGCTGCCGAATTCCAGATCCGCCGCCAACGCTCCACTTAATCTGATCGCCTGACGGGTTTCGGCCCTTCGACTACTTCCCGCTAAGCGTTCCACGATTTTACTGATTTGCGTCGTCGAAAACCGCACCGATCGGGGAAATTTATCATGAAAGAGGAGAAACTGGACGATTCGTTTCGGCACCAATTGTGCCGAGAAAAATTTCCGATAGGCCTCGAAGGCGCTGGCTGATTTTAACGCGGCTAAACATTGATGATATTCAGAAATTCTCCGAGGTTCGGTGGTGGGATCACTGAGAACGGGAATATCGATGAGGCGGGCTGTTCGTCCCCCTCGCTCAATGTTCAATCCCAACCGGTAAAAATTCCATCCCTCATCGTGCACCATGGTGCTGCCAACCACCCCGTCCAACGTGTAACAGGTATTCCGCACATGCCTGAGCAAATGGTGTGTATCCGACCACAGATCAAATTCTGTCTTTTCCTTGAGGCTCAGATAAAAATCATTGATAAAATGCCAGACTTCGCTGGATAACTGATCCTGGATCCCGCGGGCGCTGTTTCTAGCGGCTGCAATAAGATTGGTCAAGGAATTCGGATTGTCCCGGCAGAGGGTGACAAATTCCATGACCGGCCGAGTCTGAACCTCCCCAAAAATTTTGGTATAGGCCTCAAGTTCCCCGGTGTCTTCCAAATATCGCGTCCAAATGTTGGCCTGGTCTTCCTGGGTCGCGATTTCGGTCAGCAAATGAAAATGCACATTCACGAACCTGGCGGTATATTCGGCCCGCTCCACCGAGCGCCCAATCCAGAAAAACGATTCTGCCGTTCGGCTCAACATGGCTTATTCATCTCCATAGAGCACCCACGTGTCCTTACTTCCCCCACCTTGCGAAGAATTCACCACTAAGGAGCCTTCCTTTAAGGCCACGCGGGTCAACCCTCCCAACGACAAGGAAATCTCTTCCCCCCAGAGCACAAACGGCCGAAGATCGATATGCCGCCCGACCAATCTCATGTTCTCTTCCCCGTCCACGATACAGGGATGATGCGAAAGAGTGACTACCGGCTGGGCAATGTAGCTACGTGGATCGGTCTCGATTTTCTTCCGAAACTCCTCCTGCTCGGCTTTGGTCGAACTGGGTCCCATCAACATCCCGTATCCACCTGATTCCGCCACGGCTTTGACAACCAACGACCCGAGATGTTCCAGCACATACTTCCGGTCGTCCGGATTCCCACACAAATAGGTCGGCACGTTTTGCAGAATGGGTTTCTCACTTAAATAATAGTCGATCATCTTCGGCACAAAGGTATAGACCGCCTTATCGTCTGCGATCCCGTTCCCGATACCATTGGCCAGGCCCACATTCCCTGCCCGATAGGCCCGAACCAGGCCTGGAACGCCTAACACGGAATCTTTGCGAAACACTTCCGGATCGAGGAAGGCATCATCCACCCGGCGATAAATCACATCGACCTGCTGAAGACCTTGGGTGGTTTTCATGTAGACCTTATCATCGGATTCCACCACCAGGTCCCGGCCTTCCACCATTTGAATACCCATTTGTAAGGACAAAAAGCAATGTTCAAAGTACGCCGAGTTAAACACGCCGGGAGTCAAAAGGACGACGGTCGGATTTTCTTTGCCAAGGGGAGCCAGCCACTTGAGATTCTCTAGGAGTTGCGTCGGATATTGATCTACCGGCCGGACTTGCATGTCGGCAAACAAATTGGGAAACAGTTGCTTCATGACCAGTCGGTTTTCCAAGACATACGACACGCCTGACGGTGTGCGAAGATTATCTTCAAGCACGTAATAGAGACCTTCATGGTTCCGAACCAAATCGATTCCAGACACATGAATGAACACTTCTTTGGGCGGACAAAATCCCACTAAATCTTTTTGGAAATGTACGGAACTTTCAATGAGCTCGCGAGGGACCACATGATCGTTCAGAATCCGTTGGTCGCCATACAAGTCCACTAAAAACATGTTCAAGGCCATGACTCGCTGGCGGATCCCCTCTTCAATGACTCGCCATTCGGAATCAGGAATGATCCGTGGCATCAGATCAAACGGAAAAATTTTCTCCGTTTGTTGGAGATCGCCATAGACCGTAAAGGTGATGCCCTGCCGCAAAAAGGCCTGATCGGCCTGACGCCGTTTTAATTCCAGATCTTTCGACGAGAAATTCCGTAACCGTTCCACGAGACGCCGATAATGACGACGCGGAACCCCTGAGGACTCGAACATTTCATCGAATCCCGACTTCATCTGATAGCGGTCAAATAACGATTTCACAACCCTATCCTTTGATCAGTGGCCACTTGGTTATCATACGATGTCACCGAATTTAAAGGAAGGGACTCTAGCATAGCCGACCGACACAATGGCAACTCCAGCAACAGGTAGAGATCATTCAACGCTTCTCCTGCATTAGTGATTCGACGGTGTCCTGGGAATGGGATGATGCAAAGCCAGAAAGAGAATGCTAAAATCTTTTGATCGGTCATGTGAAGATTGTCATTATCATTCTTCCGCTTTTCTTTCACATTTACAGTATTCCATGGGCTGTTGATTCGTTATGGCACTCCACGTCGCACTTAATCATCAAACTCATTATCGCTACGATCGCCTCGTTCAGATGGGGCCTCACGTCATCCGGTTGCGGCCGGCTCCCCATAGTCGGACCCCCATTCTGAGTTACGCACTTAAGATTGAGCCAACAGGTTATTTCCTGAACTGGCAACAGGATCCTCACGGCAACTATCTAGCACGGATTGTTTACCCCGAAAAGGTTCAGGAATTTCATGTAGAAGTCGACCTTGTGGCCGACATGGTCGTCTAT